>Ga0129308_1002444_pt1 | contig 15751 bp, 20 predicted proteins | sample L827metagenome_FD_94440 | JGI IMG/M metagenome (GOLD analysis project Ga0129308, IMG submission 94440) | Ring-tailed lemur group fecal microbial communities from Wisconsin, USA - L827 metagenome | ecosystem: Host-associated > Mammals > Digestive system > Large intestine > Fecal | place: USA...
ACGGCATGATTTTTAGATTTGTATTAAAAGAAATTTGACTATCACCTTTGAATGGCTTAAACTAATATATATTTATTAAAGTTTGGATCAAACCTTTTTAAAGGTTTGTGGGGCTTGGGGCAAAGCCCCATAAATTCAAGAAAAGGTTTGCGGGGTTTGGGACAGAGCCCCAAGGTCTTTAGTTTGAGGTGTATATGAAATATAAAAATATAAAAGAGGCGACATTTGTAAGCCGCCCCAATAGATTTATAGCCAATGTAATTGTTGACGGTCATGAGGAAAAGGTGCATGTTAAAAATACAGGCAGATGCCGAGAACTGCTTGTAAAGGGCGTTAAGGTTCTTCTGGAAGAAAGTGATAAAGCCGACAGAAAAACAAAATATTCCCTTGTGGCAGTGTATAAGGGCAGTATGCTTGTAAATATGGACTCACAAATTCCTAACAGCGCGGCGGCAGAAGCCCTTGAAAATGGCACCGTTGCGGAAATAGGCAAGCCTGATTTTATAAAAAGAGAGGTAAAATACTCAGACTCAAGGTTTGATATATATTATGAAAAGGACGGCAAAAAAGGCTTTGTGGAGGTAAAGGGCGTTACCCTTGAAAGGGACGGCGCAGTTCTTTTTCCCGATGCGCCAACCCAGAGAGGCGCGCGCCATATAAGAGAGCTTATAAAGGCTAAAGGCGAAGGCTATGAGGCGGCGGTGCTTTTTGTGGTGCAGATGAAGGGCGTTAAATATTTTACGCCTAACGATGAAACCGACGCCGATTTTGCACAGGCGCTGAAGGACGCCCAAAAGGCAGGAGTTAAAATATTGGCTTATGACTGTATTGTAAAGCCTGATGAAATGGTCATTGATGAAAAGGTTGAGGTGAGATTGTAATGGGAGAGCTTTCTAAACTGCCCAATATAGGCGCTGTGGTGGAAAAACAGCTTAATGAGGCAGGAATATTTACATTTGAGGATTTGAAAAACTGCGGTGCGGAAAATGCGTGGCTGAGAATACAGCTTAATGACCCGTCAGCGTGTATACACAGGCTTATGGCTTTGGAGGGAGCGATAGAGGGTGTTAAAAAAACAGCTCTTTCGCCTGAAAAAAAGGCAGAACTGAAAAAATTTTATGAGGAACATGCAATTCGTTAAAATTTGATTTTGCAGTTTTTCATTTTGAAGAAGAAAACCGTTGAACCTAAGAGAGATTCTTCCATGAGAAAATCTGACGCAGTCAGTTTTTGAAAGCCGAACCAAAGGTGAGGAAAACGTTCAGAATGACAAAATACAAGAAAATTATTTGTTGTTGTTTAGAATGACAAACTTAGTGTCATTCCGAGGCAGAGCCGAGGAATCTAAAAAAGATTTTTCCAATAGAATCTGATACAGTCAGTTTTCAAAATCCGAACCGAAGGTGAGAAAAGCGTTCAGAATGACAAAGACTATATTTTACAAAAATAAGAAAAGACTGAAATTCCATGCGGAGTTTCAGTCTTTTTATCATTTTATCTTATTTTATTTTTAATTAAAAGCGTTATAAAATACACACCGGCCGAAACAAGCACCATAGACGCGCCTGCTGAGGTATCGGCGTAAAACGAAAGTATAAGCCCTGCTATTCCGCTGAAAAGCCCTATGAAAAGAGAGTAGAAGTGGTATTGCTTTGAGTTAAGGGCAATGTTTCTTGCCGCTGCCGCAGGCAGTATAAGCAGTGAATTTATGGTAAGTATTCCAATCCATTTTACCGAAAGCATTACCGCCGCCGCAACCATAACCACAAATATGTTTTCGGTAAGACGGCAGTTTATTCCTCGGCTTGAGGCAAAGGACTGATTTATGCTTACAAGCAGAAGATTGTTGTATATTTTTATCCACAATATATAGGCAATTACAAGGGTTACAAAAACTGCGGCAATTTCCGCAGGCCTTACGGTAAGTATGTCGCCCGTAAGGTAAGAGGTATACTTTGCAAAGCCGCCGTTTCTGGAAAGTATAACAATGCCAAGGGCTATGGATATAGACGAAAATACGCTTATTATGGTGTCTGTTGAGGCTGTGCCCGACTCCTTAACACGGCTTATGGCAAGGCCCAAAATTACCGCAAAGGCAAGCATGCTTATTACGGGATTTTGAAGACCGAGTATAACGCCTATGGCAATGCCCGTAAAGACGCTGTGTCCCAATGCGTCGCTGAAAAATGCCATTTTGTCGTTAACTGCCATTGTTCCCAAAAGAGCGAAAAGCGGCGAAACAAAAAGCACGGCTATAAGGGCGTTTTTCATAAAATTGTACTGTATAAACTCAAAGGGCAGCAGATTAAGTATGCTGTATATGGTTTCCATGCTGTTCCTCCTTTATTCCAAATAGCCGAAAGCGCTTTTAAAGGCTTCTGTGGAAAATACCTCGTCTATTTCGCCTTTTGCAACCACTGTTTTGTCAAGCAGTATCACTGTGTCGGCATACTTTTTTATAAGCCCCAAATCGTGGGATACAAGCAGTATGGCTATATGATATTTGTCGCGTATTGAGCTTACCATTTTGTAAAAAAGGTCAAGGCCGTTTACGTCAATGCCGGAAACTGGCTCGTCAAGTATAAGCAGATCGGGCATTGGGTCAAGGGCGCAGGTAAGCATAACCCTTTGCAGCTCTCCTCCAGAAAGGTCGCCCATGCGTTTATCCACAAGCTCGGCGCAGTCAAGCACCGAAAGACGTTCTTTAAGCTTTTCAATATCATCTTTTCTGTTTCCCAGCCATACGGGACGCTTTGATTTGCAGGCAAGCATAAAATCGGCAACGCTTACAGGGGTGCTTTTGTCAAAGGTCATGTACTGTGGCACATAGCCTATTGAGGGGCGTTTTATTTTTCCGTCCTCATGGCTTACAAAGGATATTTTTCCGCTGTAATTTCTTTCGCCCAAAATTGCCCTTAAAAGCGTGGTTTTGCCGGCGCCGTTTTTGCCTATAAGTGCTGTAAGCTCGCCGCAGTGCAGTGAAAGGTTAATATCCTCAATAAGTATTGTGCTTCCGCTGGCTACTGAAAGGTTTTCAATATCTATGCGGCAAAGACCGCAGCTGTTGTGGTTAATCATTTTTAAATACCTCCTTAAGAAGGCTGAAGTTTTTATCCATTGCCTCAAAATATGATGCGGTTTCTTCGTTTACATAGGTTATAGGGTTTAAAACAACAAGGGGAACGCCAAGCTCATCGGCTGTTGTGCGGGCATATGCCTTTCCGCTGTCATCGGCGCATATCACTGCCGAAACATTGTGTTTTATTCCCTCGTCAACGGCATCGGCAAGCTCCCTTGCGGAAGGAACCGAATTTTCATCTATTTCAAAGGTTTTAACAATATTGACGTTATTTTCCTCGCACAGATATTCAAAGGCCTCGTGGAAGGAGATTACATTTGCCGTATTATATGAAGAAAAGCTGTATTTTTCCGAAAGCTTACGGCAGTTTGCCTTAAAGATTTCAAGGTTATTTTCAAACTGCAGTGCCTTTTCGGGGTGGATTTGGGAAAGTCCCTGGGCTATTTCCTCTGCCTGCATTTGGGCGTGGCTTAAAGACATCCAGTAGTGGGAATTTTCTCCGTGGTCATGGTCATGTCCGTCTGAGGCTTCTTCCTCATTCTCATGCTCTTCATGTTCCTCGTGCTCGTGCTCCTCAAAATGGGCTGAGGAATCAATAATTTTTATATTTTCGTTTTCTGAAGCCTTTTCCACAAAGGCGTCCTCCATGCCGCCGCCGTTTATTATAAGCACATCACTTTGGGCAAGCTGACGTATGTTGCCTGTTGTAAGCTGATAGTCGTGCAGACAGCCTGTTTGGGGCGAGGCGGTGTTTTTAATTTCAAGTCCGCTGCCGTCGGCAATAAAGCTGCTTATAAGATATATGGGATAAAATGAAGCCGAAACGGTGCTTTCGGAATGCGTTTTATGGGCACAGCCTGAAAAAAGCAGAGCCGTGCTTATAATAAGCGCTGAAATTTTAATTGATTTTTTCATTTTTTCTCCTGAAAATAAATATTTAAATTAAAAAGTGTCCTGTTTAAACAATTTTAGTTTGAATTGTTTTTGTTGTCAACTTAAAGTAATTGTGGTATAAATGTATTTGGATTGAAACAGAGGTGAAAAATGTGGAAAAAGGTTATATAATAAGAGCATATAAGGGCAAAAAGCCCGTTATACCCCAAAGCTGCACAATATTTGAGGGCTGTGTGCTTATGGGCGACATAAGGCTTGGAGAAAACTGCACCATAATGCCAAACTGCGTGCTGAGGGCAGACTACAACCCTATTATAGTAGGCGATGGAAGCAACATTCAGGATTTAACATGCATTCATGTTGACCATGAGGAAGGCGGAGCCGTTGTTATAGGAAAAAACGTAACAATAGGCCACAGGGCGGTTATACACGGCTGCACCATAAAGGACAACAGCCTTATAGGAATGAATTCCACAATTTTAAGCCATGCTGTTATTGAGGAAAACTGCTTTATAGGCGCGGCGTCCCTTGTTACGGAGCATGCGGTTATACCAGAGGGCAGCGTTGCCTTCGGAAGCCCCGCAAAGGTGAAAAGGCCCGTAAACGGCGATGATTTGCAGTATATAAAAGAAGCGGCAGAGGAATACAGAGAGTTTGCCGAGGAATATATGAAGGAAAGGCGTGAGGAAGTATGAATAAATTCAGACCAAGCGGAATATGCGCAATGCAGATAAGCTATGATGTGGAAGACGGAAAGCTTAAAAACGTAAAATTTATGGGCGGCTGTCCGGGAAACCACCTTGGCATAGAAAGGCTTGTGGAAGGCATGGATATAGACTGGGTTATTGAAAGACTGAGCGGCATAAGGTGCGGAATGAGGGCTTCATCATGTCCCGACCAGCTTGCAGAGGCGCTTAAGGAATATAAAAGAGAAAATAATATACAATAAATTTAAAAAATATTGACAAAAACATTGACTTATGTTATGCTTTTATGCGAATGACGTAAGTCTTTTTTTTATGCAAAAATTTGGTTTCAACGGAGGTGGAAGTTTTATGAGAACCAGAATTACTTTGGCATGCACAGAGTGCAAGCAGAGAAATTACAGCACAACAAAGGATAAAAAGACTATGCCTGACAGAATGGAAATGAAGAAATATTGTAAATTCTGTAAGACACATACTTTACACAAGGAAACAAAGTAAGATGTGTTTTTAACAGTCTGAAAGGGACGATGAAAACATGGCAGAAAACACTGCAACGAACAACCCAAATGTAAAAAACGAATCAAAAAAGAAGCCGGAAAAGGCTAAAAAGTCTAAATTCAGCGAAACAGTAGCTGATCATAAGGCCGAATTTAAAAAGATTGTTTGGCCAAGCCGCAAGGAAGTTAAGAAAAATACTGTAACAGTTATCGTAACTTCCATACTCATCGGCGCTGTAATTTTCTGTATGGATACCGTAATTTCGGGTGTACAGTCAGCGGCAATGAGCCTTTTGGGATTAATTTAAGCTTGACTATTAAAAAGGAATGATATTATGGCAGAAGAAGAATTCATGAACGGCGAAGCCGAGGAAATGTCTGGAAAGACCAATGAGTTCAAATGGTATGTAGTGCATACTTATTCCGGATATGAGAATAAAGTAAAGGCAAACATAGAAAAAATAATTGAAAACAGAGGCATGCAGAACCTTATTCATGAGGTAAGCGTTCCTGTGCAGGAAGTTGTTGAACTTAAAAACGGTCAGAAAAAGACGGTTCAGCGCAAGGTTTTTCCTGGATATGTGCTTCTTAAAATGATAATGAATGATGAAACCTGGTATGTTGTAAGAAACACCAGAGGCGTTACAAGCTTTGTGGGTCCGGGTTCAAAGCCGGTTCCTCTTACTGAAAGAGAAGTGGCTGAAATGGGCATTGAGCAGTATGTTCATTCCTTTGATTATGAAGTGGGCGATACAATAAGAGTTGCCACAGGTCCTTTTGCGGATTCGGTGGGTCTTATTAAAGAAATTAACCCAAGCAAAAAGTCGGTGGTTGTTTCACTTTCAATTTTCGGAAGAGAAACGCCGGTTGAGCTGGATTATACACAGCTTGAAAAAATTTGACAACATTCGTTTTTGTAAGTGCAGCTTTTGCACGTGGGAGGGAAAATCCCGTTAATGACCACATTTATTAGGAGGTGCCGACATGGCAAAGAAAGTAACAGGTTATATTAAATTACAGATTAATGCTGGTAAGGCAACACCAGCTCCACCGGTAGGTCCAGCTCTTGGTCAGCACGGTGTAAACATCATGGGATTCTGCAAAGAATTCAACGAAAGAACAGCACAGCAGGCAGGTCTTGTTATTCCGGTTGTTATCACAGTATATCAGGACAGAAGCTTTACATTCATCACAAAGACTCCACCGGCTGCAGTACTTCTTAAGAAGGCATGCAAAATTGAATCTGGTTCAGGCAAGCCAAATAAGCAGAAGGTAGCTAAAATCTCTAAAGATGAAGTTATGAAGATTGCTGAAATGAAAATGCCAGACCTTAACGCAGCTTCTATCGAAACAGCTTACAGCATGATTTGCGGTACAGCAAGAAGCATGGGTATTGTAGTTGAAGAATAATTTTTGATTGAACGGCGAAGAGCATCTTCGCAGGTGGGAGGGACTTTCTCCCGATATTACCACATAAGGAGGTCACGAAAGTGAAAAGAGGAAAGAAATATATTGAAAAAGCAAAGCTTATAGACAAAGCAGTTGCTTATGATGCAGCAGACGCAATTAATTTAGTTCAGCAGACATCAGTTGCAAAATTTGATGAAACTGTTGAAGCACATATTCGTTTGGGTGTTGACAGCAGACATGCTGATCAGCAGGTTCGTGGTGCCGTTGTTCTTCCACACGGTACAGGCAAAACAGTTCGTGTTTTAGTATTCGCTAAGGGTGACAAGGCTGATGAGGCTTTGGCTGCAGGCGCAGACTTTGTAGGCGCTGAAGACCTTATTCCAAAAATCCAGAATGAAAACTGGTTCGGTTTCGATGTAGTAGTTGCTACACCGGATATGATGGGCGTTGTTGGTCGTCTTGGTCGTGTTCTCGGTCCTAAGGGCTTAATGCCAAACCCAAAGGCCGGCACAGTTACTATGGACGTTACAAAGGCTGTTAAAGACATCAAAGCCGGTAAAATCGAATACCGTCTTGACAAGACAAACATCATTCATGTTCCAATCGGTAAGGTTTCTTTTGGTTCAGAAAAATTATCCGAAAACTTCCAGACTCTTATGAGTGCAATTATAAAGGCTAAGCCACAGGCTGCAAAGGGTCAGTATCTTAAGAGCGTTGTTATTGCAACAACAATGGGCCCTGGTGTTAAAATTAACACAGCTAAAATTACTGAGTAATCCGCTTTAAAAAAGCAATGCGGATATTAAAAAATATAGTTGACATATCTTTTGATGTGTGATACTATCAAATAGTTGATTAAGCATTGCCGTAGACAGCAGGTGCATTTAGCGTAACGTATACCAACCTGCCGAGGATAAATCAGATAATTAATCTGCCTCTTTGTCTATGACAAAGAGGTTTTTTATACCGATTTTTTTACGCAATGTGTATTAACTTTAAAAATTTAATGCACAACAGGAGGTGTAAGAATGGCAAAAGTTGAACAGAAACAGGTAATTGTTAACGAGATTAAGGAAAGACTTGCAAAGGCAGCATCAGTTGTTGTTGTTGACGCAAGAGGCTTAACAGTTGAAGAAGATACAAAACTGAGAAAAACTTTAAGAGAAGCCGGTGTTGACTACAAAGTATACAAAAACACAATGGTAACTCTTGCAGTTAAAGACACAGAATTTGAAGGTCTTGCTCAGTACCTTGAAGGACCAAGCGCATTTGCTTTCAGCTACGGCGAGGCAACAACAGCAGCAGCAATCCTTGACAAGGCTTCAAAAACATTAAAGAATCTTGAGTTTAAGGCAGGCGTAATTGAAGGAACAGTATACGATGCAGAAGGCATGAAGGCTGTTGCTGGTATCCCTTCAAGAGATGTTCTTCTTTCAAAGCTTCTTGGAAGCTGGAAGAGCCCTATGTCTTCATTTGCTCGCGTTATCAAGCAGATTGCAGAAAAGGACGCTTAAGTTTAAGACGGAAAAACTATTATTTATTTGATGAACATTTAAAAAAATTTCGGAGGTGCTCATAATGGCAAAATTAACAATTGAAGAAATCATTGCAGCTGTAAAAGAACTTACAGTTATCGAACTTAACGATTTAGTAAAGGCTTGTGAAGAAGAATTTGGCGTATCTGCAGCAGCAGGTGTTGCAGTAGTTGCAGCAGCTGGCGACGGCGCAGCAGCAGCTGAAGAAAAGACAGAATTTGATGTTGAACTTACAGCAGCTGGCGACCAGAAGATCAAAGTTATCAAGGTTGTTAGAGAAATCACAGGTCTTGGTCTTAAAGAAGCTAAGGACGCAGTTGATGGCGCTCCAAAGGTTATCAAAGAGCAGGCTAGCAAAGAAGACGCTGAAGCTATCAAGGCTAAACTTGAAGAAGTTGGCGCAACAGTTACACTTAAGTAATTTAAAACCAATTTATTTATCCCCGAGGCATTTGCTTTGGGGATTTTTTTATGCGTAAGCGGCGGCAAAAAGCGGGAAACTTAATGGGTTTTTCGCTTTTTTTAATGTTATTTACGGCAAATATTAAGCTTTTTATTAGAGTTTTCGTAAGAATTTGGATTTATACTTGAAAACAGTTAAATCAATTATGGAAAATGGGGTGTATTTATGAAGCTTAATAAGAAATTTGCTGCCGCAGCAGTTGTTGCCGTAATTGCAGTTGGCGCAGTGGCAGTTAAAAGCATAAGCGGCGGAGAGGAAAAGCTTGCCGTAAATGCGGCAACGGCTGAAAAAAAGAACATTGAAGAGCTGCTTGCGGTAAAAGCGCCTTTGGAGGGAACGGAAAGCATAGAGGTTGTTTCAAGGCTGCACTATGAGATAATGTCTGTTTTTGTTGAGGAGGGCGACAAGGTTGAAAAGGGTCAGGTGATAGCGCAGCTTGACACAAGCAAGCTTGAGGACGAAATAGAAAAGCTTGAGGACGAGCTTGAGCTTTTGAAAATTCAGCAAAAGGAAAATACAAGCAAATACAGCAGCGACATAGCTTTGGCACAGGCAAGGCTGAAGGAAAACCTTGAGCAGCAGCAGAGAGATTATGAAACGGCGCTTGATGAGCTTGAAACGGCAAGACGTGATTATAATTCCTCAAAGGCATTGTTTGACGCAGGCGCCCAAAGTGAAACAGACTTTAAGGCGGCAAAAAATAAGCTTGCCGAGGCAGAAAGAAAGGCTGCAGGCTTTAATGCGAAAAACGGAATTGTTACGGCAGACGAAACACAGCTGGAGGAAATAGAAAACATAAAGGCTGGCAGCTTGCTTGAATCGTCGGCAAAAAGCATAGAAATAGCTGAAAAAGAGCTTGAAAGAAAAAAAGAAGAGCTTGATGAATGCCAAATTAAAAGCTCCATTGACGGAACGGTTATAAGGGTTAACGCCAAGGTTGGGCGTTTTGCCGATGAGGTTGGCGACAGCGATAATCTGCCGATGTTTGAAATTGAAAATATAGAAAACCTCAAAATGAACGTTAAGGTAAGCGAGTACAGCATAAGCAAAATTTCTGTTGGGCAAAAGGCTGACATTAAGGCGGATATTTTAAAAGGCGGTGCGGCAGAAGGAGTTATTTCAAGAATTTCGCCTACGGGTGAGGAAAAAAGCGGAACAAACGAAAGATTTATACCTATACAGATTGATATAAAGGGCAATAAAAAGGGCCTTATTGCCGGCATAAACGCAACGGCGGACATTCATGTTGCAACAGCGGAAAATGCCATTGTTGTGCCCATTGAAACAATATACGATAACGGCGGCGATACATACAGTGTGTTTAAAATAAACGATGACGGAACGGTTTCCTCTGTACCCGTTGAGCTTGGCGTTGAGTCTGTTTTTGAAACGGAAATAAAGGGCGATATAGCCGAGGGAGACAGAATTGTTTTGAACCCAACGCCTGATTTATCTGACGGAATGAGCGTGATTGTAAATGAGTGAGATAATAAAAATTTCACACCTTGACAAAATATATGACACAGGGGCGGTGCAGGTGCATGCGCTTAAGGATGTGAGCCTGACCATAGAAAAAGGCGAGTATGTTGCCATAATGGGTCAGTCGGGCTCTGGAAAATCAACGCTTATGAATATACTGGGCTGCCTTGATAAGCCAAGCGGCGGAATTTATGAGCTTGACGGAACTGATATTTCAAAGCAGAGCCCAAGAGAACTTTCACGCATACGGAATAAAAAAATAGGATTTGTGTTTCAAAGCTTTAACCTTATACCAAGAACAACAGCTCTTAAAAATGTTGAGCTGCCCATGATATATGCCAAGGTGGGCGGAAAAGAGCGAAAGCAGAGAGCCCTTGAGCTGCTTGAAAAGGTTGGTCTTAGGGAAAGAGTGAACCACATGCCCAATGAAATATCCGGAGGACAGAAGCAGAGAATAGCCATTGCAAGAGCCTTGGCAAACAGCCCCTCAATATTGCTGGCAGATGAGCCTACGGGAAATTTGGATACGGCGTCGTCGGTGGAGATTATGGAGCTTTTTACGCAGCTTAACAATGAGGGCGTTACGGTTATTGTGGTAACCCATGAGGATGACATTGCGGAATTTACAAAAAGAATTATTCGCTTTAAGGACGGGCAGATAATTGAGGACAGAAGAAAGGCGGAAGAATAAATGCTTATATTTGAAAATATAAAACTGGCGTTTTCCGCCATAAGGGCAAACAAAATGCGGTCTTTTCTTACCATGCTTGGCATGATAATAGGCATAAGCGCCGTAATAGCCATAGTAAGCCTTGGCGACACAATGCGCAGCGTTATAGCGGCGGAATATGAAAACGTGGGCACAAACCTTGCCTATACATGGCTTAGAAGCGCCGACAATGTTTATACCGACGAGTATCTTTTTACAAAGGACGATATAAAGCGCATAAAAGAGGATTTTGGCAGCGAAATAAAGTATATAGGCAGCGGTGCAGGCTCTTCGGGCAAAATAATAAACGGAAGAAAAAGCGTTGACGCATATTTAAACGGAGTAAACGAAAATCCGGCAGAATATAAAAAGCTGAACATAGTATACGGAAAGCTTTTCAGCAATCTGGATATAAAAAATGAAAGACCCTACATTATAATTGAGGAAAAAACGGCTCAGGAACTTTTCGGAACGGAAAATGCCGTGGGCAAAACCCTGAGGGCAAATGCCCAGGACGAGGTTTATGAATTTACCGTGTCGGGAGTGTACAAAGACAATGAATCGGCACTGATGAAGCTGCTTGGCGGCAACAACAGCAGAGCCGCAGTGTATGTTCCCGAAAGCATTATATCTGGAAACAGCTTTTGGGAGATATATACAAAGCATTCCGAGGATATAAGCCCTGATGCCTTTGCGGAAAAATTTAAAAGGTACATAGCCAAAATAAAAGGCATGGACATTGAAAATGTTGTTTATTATTCTGCGGCTGAGGAAATGGGAATGGTGGACAGCATGATGAGCACACTTTCCCTTATAGTTGGCGCAATAGCCGCAATTTCGCTTTTGGTTGGCGGAATAGGAATAATGAACATTATGCTTGTGTCTGTTACGGAAAGAACAAGGGAAATAGGCATAAGAAAAGCCCTTGGAGCAAGAACCGAGGATATAATGCTTCAGTTTTTGGTGGAAAGCGCCATAATTTCGGCGGCAGGCGGCATTATAGGAACAGCGCTTGGCATAGGCATTGTTGCTGTAGGCGGAATGTTTGCAGGAATAAGCGTTGTAATTAAGCCTGTTGTAATTGTTGTGGCAGTAGGCTTTGCGGCTGTTGTGGGTGTATTTTTCGGGCTTTATCCGGCAGGAAAGGCGGCAAAGGCAGACCCTATTACGGCACTGAGGTATGAATGAGGTTACATAATAAGTGTAAGAGCAAAAGCCGAAAAACAGGTATGGAACTTAGGTTTCATGCCTGTTTTCTATGCTGTAAATCAGCAGTTTTTCAGCCTATGTTGTAATGACAGGCATATTTTGGGCATAAAATGTTATATCAATTTATGCGGGGGAATAGATGTGAGGGTTAAAGGAAGGATATGCGCCGCACTTTGCATTGTGCTTATGTTTGTACATATTTTTTCGGCAGAGGTATTAGGAGCTGAAACGCCTGTGCCAGCTTTGCAGAGCAGATGCGCCATACTTATGGAGGCGTCAACAGGAACGGTGCTTTTTGAAAACAATGCCGATGAGGCTTTGCCGCCTGCCAGCGTAACAAAAATAATGACTCTTCTGCTTATTTTTGAGGAGAAGAATCAGGGAAAATTTCAATGGGACGATATGGTTTCGGTAAGTGAGCATGCCGCTTCAATGGGAGGAAGTCAGGTTTTTCTTGAGCCTGATGAACAGCAGACGGCAAGGGACATGGTAAAATGCATTTCCGTAGCTTCGGCAAACGACGCTTCTGTTGCCATGGCTGAATTTATAGGCGGAAGTGAGGAGAGCTTTGTGGCAATGATGAATGACAAAGCCAAGGAGCTTGGAATGAAAAACACCGTATTTAAAAATGCCTGCGGCCTTGATGTGGAGGGGCATGTAACAAGCGCAAGGGATATAGCCATTATGAGCCGTGAGCTGATAACAAAATATCCTCAGATAACTGAGTTTACAACAATATGGATGGACACAATAACCCACAAAACACGAAAGGGCGAAAGCGAGTTTGGACTTGCCAACACAAACAAGCTTATAAAGTGGTACAGCGGAGCAACGGGACTAAAAACAGGTTCAACAAGTGCCGCAAAATTCTGTCTTTCGGGAACGGCAAAAAGAGATAACATGGAGCTTATAGCCGTTGTTATGGCGGCGCCCGACGCAAAAACACGCTTTCAGGAGGTTATGAAAATGCTTGACTGGGGCTTTGCCAACTATAAGGTGGAAAAGGCAGTGTCGGCAGGCGAGGTTTTGGGCAAAATAGCCGTTGAGAAGGGTGAAAAGGAAGAGATTGATATTATTTCTTCAGAGGATATAAGCATACTTTCAAAAAAGGGCGACGCCGAGGTGCAGAAAGAGCTTACAATATACGAAAGCCTTAAAGCGCCCTTTGAAAAGGGAGAAAAGGCCGGAGAAATTGTGTTTACACAAAACGGAGAGGAAAAGGGCAGATGCGACATAGTTGCCGCCGAGGGCTGCGAAAAGGTGAACATATTTCAGATGATGGGAAAAATAATGGACAAATGGGCGGCGTAAAATAAGGGTGTCATTTTCAGACACCCTTTAAAACATCAGTATTTTATTTTTCTGAGCCCTGTAAGTATGCTGCGGTATGCATCGGCAATAACCTTTCCGTCAACGCCTACGGGCATATATCTGAAGCCCTGTTCAACTCTCTTTTCGGCAGCTTCAACATTTCCTGTGTAAATGCCGGCTATTTTTCCATGCTTTTTGCACGCCTTAAGCATTGTCTGCACAGCCTCCTCAACCATAGGATTATTTATTTGACCCGGTATCCCCATGGACTGGCTCATATCAAAGGGCCCGAAAAGCAGTGCGTCAAGGCCTTCAACCGAGGCGATTTCATCTATATTTTTAATACATTCAACAGTTTCGCAATGGAAAACAACCATTGTTTCCTCATTTTCCTGTTTCATATATTCATTTATATCAAACACACCAAAGCCGTTTGCCCTCTGGTATGACACGCCTCGTGTGCCCTGAGGAAAATATTTTGCGTATTTTACGGCACGAAGGGCGTCCTCTTTTGTGTTTATTTGCGGAACATGTATTCCGTATGCACCTGCGTCAAGTGTGCGCAGTATTTTTGTTTCGTCATTGCAGGTAACTCTGGCAACAGGAACCATTCCTGTTCCTTCGGCCGCTCTTATAAGAGGAATAAGCGTTTCCGGCGACATATAGCCGTGTTCCATGTCTAAAACGGCAAAATCAAAGCCCAAAAGACCGCATATTTCAACGGTGTCGGGGGCGTTGCTGCTGATGAATGTTCCGAACTGAGGAATGTTTTTGTAAAGATTTTCTTTTATTTTATTTTTAAACATAATAACCCTCCGAAAATATGATTTTATGAGTTTGATGATAGCACAAAAATTTTTTGCGTGATATATCAAATAGTAACAAATTTTAGCGGACGAAATATTATATTATCCCAAGGCTGTTTGTTTCATTGACAAAAGACAGTTAAAAATATATCATTGTTGTATGGGAATATGTGTTTTAACACTTTAAGGGGTTATATAATGGAGATAAAATCTATACAAACAAAGAAGATATACAAAAACATAGTTGAGCAGATAATAATGCTTATACGCTCGGGAAGCCTTAAAAGCGGCGACAAGCTGCCGTCGGAAAGGGCGCTTGCGGAAATGTTTGATGTAAGCCGTGCCTCCCTCAGGGAAGCCATAAGTGTTATGGAAATGGTGGGAATAATAGATGTGCGCCCCGGTGAGGGGTCATTTATTTCAGACCTTAATGTTCTGCCATTTATATCGCTTATACTGCCACTTGTGCTTAAAGACGTAAGCATAGAGTCTGATCTGCTTGATTTCAGAATAATGCTTGAACTGGGCGGAATAAAAATGGCTATACTCAACATGGACAAGCATGAGGCGCTTATGGAGGAACTTGGTGAAATAATAGAAAGCATGAAACAGAATTTAAGCGATGTGGATATGGGCGCAAAGCTTGACGTAAGGTTTCACAAGGTGCTTTATGAAATGTCGGATAATGCGGTTTTGATTAAGGTTCAGGAATATGTGGGCTTTATACTTGAAAAGACCGTAAGCTTTAACAGAAGCGTTATACTTAAAGACCCGGCAAGGGCAGAGGGGATTTTGAACGGGCACATAGCCGTTTATGAGGCTGTAAAGGAAAGAAACATTCCAAAGGCACAGTATGCCCTTGAAAAGCATTTTGAATATACAAGAATAAAGTAAAAACAGTTCAAATTTAAGGGAATATGGCAGTCATATTCCCTTTTTTGATGGCTTTAAAACTGTGGCTATATACGCAAAAGAGAAAATATTTTACTGCGGAAGATTTATCCTATTAAGTAAATAACTGTTGAATGTGTTATGTCATTGTGTTAAAATAACTCTGTTAAAAGAGCATGATTTTGTTGTTTTTGCAGAAATTAATCGGTAATTAATGAAAAAATGACAGAAAAAATGCTTAAAAATTTTAATAGGAGGAAATTTTATGGAAGGTTTAGCAATTATTGCTCCTATTTTGGGAGTAGTGGCTCTCATTTTTGCTTATACCCTTGCGGCAAAGGTAAGCAAACTTGAAGAAGGCACAGACAGAATGAAGGAAATAGCCGCTTCAATACATGAAGGTGCACAGGCTTTCCTTATGGCAGAATATAAAATTCTTGTCATTTTCGGTATCGTACTTTTTATTCTTATTGCAATCGGTGTAAGCCCTATTACAGCAGTATGCTTCCTGGTTGGCGCAATCTTCTCAACTCTTGCCGGATTTTTCGGTATGAACGTTGCTACAAAGGCTAACGTAAGAACAGCCAATGCAGCAAGAACAGGCGGAATGAACAAAGCTCTTTCAACAGCATTCTCAGGCGGTGCAGTTATGGGTATGTGCGTTGTAGGTCTTGGTCTTTTCGGTGCAAGTGTTATTTACATGATAACAGGAAACCCTGATGTACTTTCAGGCTTCAGCCTTGGTGCATCATCAATAGCTC
>Ga0129308_1002452_pt1 | contig 15716 bp, 14 predicted proteins | sample L827metagenome_FD_94440 | JGI IMG/M metagenome (GOLD analysis project Ga0129308, IMG submission 94440) | Ring-tailed lemur group fecal microbial communities from Wisconsin, USA - L827 metagenome | ecosystem: Host-associated > Mammals > Digestive system > Large intestine > Fecal | place: USA...
GAAGCGGATGGTTTTATTATAAGACATGACTTTCATGAAGTGCCTCCAAGAGTGGAATATACATTGACTGAACTTGGGGAGAGCTTTCTAACCGTTCTTGATTATATGAAAGAATGGGGAGACGAGAATTTACCTATATAAAATCAGATTACATGCCCTGGCAGTCACGTTGCAACTTTAATACAGCAATTTTCAGCCACCTTTCTTTCTAAATATAGACCCGCTTTTCCATTTCCTGAAATCGGGTCTCTTATATTTTATAAAGATGCAAAAAACATTTAACTTATTTATAAAAATATATTTGAGAAACTAAAGAAACTCAAAAAAAGAACTCAAATTTTCGAGTTCTTTTTAAGCTGTTATTTGAATTCTATTTTAGCTTCTTACAAATAATCAAAAATAATGATAATATCTAAAATATATAAGGAAGAAAATGAAATGCGAAACTCAAAATCTAGAGTAAAAAAGTGCGGAAGTTGGTGTTTATGACCCACAGGATATTCAAAGGAAAATAAATGAACAATGTCTGCAAATGGAGCCAAAAGTACGTCAATGAATTTCCCTTTTTCGGTAAGGAAAAGGATGACTCATTCCGTGGGCGTATCGGAAATCTTTATCAGTCATACGGCGGTCGTGAGCTTTATTCGAGTCTTGGGAAAAGACGGCACACCTGCGCTATTTCGTCACGCAGAACCTCAGTTTTGTCGATGGCAACAAGAGAATCGCCGCAACAATGTTTCTGTATTTCCTTGACGAAAAAAGAATGCGGGGGTGGAAGTTCTTCCAACAAGAGCATGAATTTCTTTCTTTTTTAGAAAAATATTGTTTTTGAGATCGATAAGTTAGGATTTACAAATTTACATGATGGATTTGTTCTTTACATAGCTGTAATGTGCAGGTGATAATATATAGTGTTCAATATGTTTATATGAATCGCTTGAGCAAAGTTTTATTTAAAGATTAAGAAAGGAAAGGTCAATGGATAAGCAATTCCAGCAAATTGGTAGTACGCCGTTGAGTATCAGCGTGTATTCTGCAGAGAAAACACCAACGCATATTCATGATAAGGGTTTTTTGGAAATCATTTTCTGTTTGCGCGGCAGCGTTTGCTTTTCCTATGCTCATGAGGAGTTTACGCTTCATGAGGGGGAATATATATCGGTGGATAAAGATGCATATTATTTGTATGATGGAAAAGATAACCTATGTGTTTCCTTACTTTTTGATTTATTGCGTTATGAGGATAAATATCCTTTTATTCGCAATAATATTTTTATCTGTGAGGGGTTGCCGGAGAGTACAATGCCATATCCTACTGAGCATCATGGGCGCTTGAAAGGTATGATGATCGCATTGCTGAAATACATTATAGAAGGCGGTGATGAAAGAAGAATTTCTCGGACTTGTGAAAATATTATTCATCTGTTTATAGAGCATTTTGATGAATTCTTTTTTCATACGGGAAAGGACTTTGCGGATAAAGAGATTTTTTCCAAAATCCATGAAGCTAAAGATTATATGCATACTCACATGAAAGAAAAAGTTACGATTAAAGATTTAGCAGAAAAGCTCAATTTTACGGAAGGATATATGTCCGAATTTATGCGAAAGAACGCGATTGGGTTCCGTGGTATTATGAGTTATATTAGAGCAAATGAATCAGAACATTACTTATTGAAAACCGACAAAACCATACTTGAAATTTCGGAGGAATGCGGGTTTTCAGATGTAAAGTATTATTATGCTGCTTTTAAGAGATGGTATCACTGTACTCCGAAGCAATTCCGAGAGCAATATGGAAAATTATCAGAAGAAAACATTTCCTATTATACACTGGATGACATTAGTGACATTTTAGATAAGCTATTGACTGCTCACTATATGGAAACCTTTTTAGATTAATACAGGATGCTAATATACGATTAAGGAAAGTATAATGACGCTTCATTGCTGTTTTCGTGTTAAAAATTCCAAAAACAGCAACGAAGCGTCATTGTTTTTATTGAATATAAAAAGTATTCTGAAAATAGCACAAGGGTACCCAATCTTGTAGAAAAGGAGGTAGGAACATGCAAACAGCAGATATGGTGCTGTTGAATGGAAAAGTCTATTCTGTAGATCAAAATGACGGACAAATACGAGCTGAGGGAGTAGCAGTCAAGGATGGTATCATCATAAAAGTTGGCAAGCATGATACTCTTCAATCCTATATAGGAGATTATACGAAAGTTATTGATTGCAAGGGGAACACGGTTCTACCAGGTTTATGTGATGCGCATTGTCATCCTTCTATCGCTGCAGGACTCTATTCCGGATGTGATTTGTTCGGTGTATATATTCAGAAAGGTGAAACACCTGACGAAATAATTGATCGTTATTTAGATCGACTTCAAGTGTACATTGAAAAGCATCCTGACGATGTACTGATCCGAGGCACAGGATGGGTTATGGGAAATTTTGTTGGAAGCCGTGTTCCAAACAGAAGAGATATTGATCGTATTTGCTCAGATAGACCGGTAATTTTGGAGTCTTTCTGCCAGCATAACTTATGGGTCAACACGAAAGCGTTGGAATTAGCGGGAATCGATGAAAGGATATCGGATGTTAAAACAGGAAAAATCTATCGAGAAAAAACCGGATATCCGTCAGGCCTTTTTAACGATATGGAGGCTATGCAGGTAATCAAACAAAATGTTCCAGGATATGATTTCTCTGTAGAACAATATAAAGAGGCATTCTTGTATTATCAAAAAAATTTTGCGAACAAGTATGGTGTTACACTAATACAAGATTGCATGCATAGTGATAATGCCAGAGATGCATATGTCCAGTTGGCTAAAGAAGGCAGACTGACGCTTCGTGTTAGAGGGACATATATGTTGGAGCCGTCTAAATTTCAAAAGCAACTTTCTGAATTTATTGAACGAAAGGGAACTGACAATGTGGGGAATGACTTTCGAATTGATACAATTAAGATTTTTTCAGAAGGTGGATTTTCTTTAATTGATCCATATGAAAAAAGTTTTCTCGAGGAGAATAATTTGCCGGAAGGTTACAACGAACCATTGTATTGGACAGATAAAAATTTTATTGATTCTGCTATCTATGCAATGGAGTCAGGGTTTCAAATTCATATTCATGCCATGGGAGATAATTCCATAAGACAGAGCGTATCCTGCTTGATAAAAGCACAAGAGGTCGTGAATCTTCAGACGCGAAATGTGATAGCGCATTTAATGCTGGTGAGAGATGAGGAAATTCAGACCATGAAGAAAGGGAATATTATTGCAAATTGTCAACCCAGGTGGATGGTCTACGATTCTGATATTCGTGCCATGACACCGATGATAGGAATGGCACGTGCTAAAGCATCTTATCCGCTTCGACGTTTTCTGGATGCCGGTGTGGTTGTAGCTTTTGGAACGGACTTTCCGGTGACACCGCCACCTGATACGATGCATGAAATTCAATGCGCCATGACAAGAAGCGTATTTCCGGAGGCCCCTGATTATAATGATTTTCAAGGAAAAATTTTAGGAGATGAAGAGCCTGCTACCTTGAAGGAAGCCGTCAAAGCTCTTAGCTTAGGTGGCGCGTATCAAATGTTCCTGGAAACAGTAACAGGAAGTATAGAAGAAGGAAAATCTGCAGATTTGGTGATTTTAGACAGCAATTTAGAAGAAACGGATATTGAACAAATTTACAAAATCACTGTAGAAAAAACCATATTCAAAGGAACAGTAGTCTATGAAAAAGAATAACTCTGTTATAGAAAGGAGACTGCAATGGGATATGAAAATCTAAATACGACAGAAAAGAAATTAACTACGGGAGTAAAATGGTCGTATGCTATAGGACAAGTTGGAGATTCAATGCTGTACAATCTGTTTTTTGTATATTATCTATACTATTTGACAGATGTAGCGGGGATTGCGCCATTTATTGCCGGAATTATCAATATGTTAGCGATTTCTTGGAATGCTATTGCCAATCCAATCATAGGAAAATTATCGGATACGTGCAGAAGCAAGCATGGCAGAAGAAGGCCTTTTATGCTGGTGGCAATTCCAATGATGGCCGTTGCCCTAATCCTGCTGTTTACGCCGATGGGATTTGAAGGAGGCGTGAAGAATGTATACTTCATTTTGGTTTCTATGTTGTTTTGGACCGCTTATGTAACATATGTGATTCCTTATGTAGCGCTGGGGGGAGAAATTACACAGGACTACAATGAAAGAAATCGTCTGAGAGGATATAATCAGATTGTTGGATACACTGTATTGGGCATTTGCTGCGCTACACCTCCGATGATTCAGAGTGCGCTGGGCGCAAGAGGGTATACTGTACAAGAAGCGTGGGCAATTACAGCTGTCATCTTTGCGGCAATCGTTGTTCTATTCTGCTTAATTTGTTGGAGAGCAACAAAAGGTTTTGAATTGCCATATGAAGCGGAAGAAAATGAAGTGAAACAAGAAAGTCTGTTCAAGATTTTCAAGGAAACTCTGAAAATCAAATGCTACAGACAGTTAATTGCAATGGTTGCGTTGTATGTAATCGGATTTAATGTCATAAACACCTCTTTAGTATATTTACTGACATATAATGCAGGGTTTGACGGTGCACAGCAGTCCATGTTCTGGATCGTATACTGTGCTATTATTGTAGTCAGTCAGCCTATGCTAATTAAATGTTCCGCATTATTAGGCAAAAAGAAGATGTTGCTGACAACTACCACGATCGCTATTGTAGTATTTTTACTCTTCTATTTTGTGATAGGCGTATCTGGTATGGTAACATTATATATTTATGCAGCAGTACTGGGAATCACAAGCAGCAGCTTCTGGCTGTTATATATTTCTTTGGTATACGATATCAGTGAAGTAGATGAATTTATCAACGGAAAGAGAAGAGAAGGCTCTCTGGTAGCAATAGTACTGTTTGTACAGAAAATTGGTGCAGCTTTCTCGATGTGGTTAACAGGCATATTATTGACTGCAATTGGTTACGTAGCAGCAGCAGTACAATCTGCGGAAACGGTAAATGGTATTCTAATGTTATGTACAGTGATACCGGCAGCATTTTATGTAGTCAGCATGCTGATTTTTTCAAAATACCCTGTGACTCAAGAAAAATTCACAGCGCTTAGAAAGGCAATCCAGCTGAAAAAGGACGGTAAGGAATATACTACAGACGAGTTTGAAGATTTATTGAAATAAGGAGATAAAGAATGAATGGGAAAACTACACGTCGCATTATGAAAAACGGTAAATTCTACTCAGTAGACATCAACGGCACGTTAACTATTAGCCAAGCGGTTGTAGTGGAAAATGGAAAATTCTTGTATGTAGGGGATAACGCCGGTGCAGAACGGCATGCTATGGAAAATACGGAAATTATTGATCTGATGGGATGCATGGTAATTCCGGGAATGTCGGATGCTCACATCCACGCCAGTTGGAAAGGTTTGCTGGATCAATCCATTAATCTTTATGAATTGCAATATACGGAAGGATTTCAATGGAATGATTATATTCAAGCATATAAAGACATAATTAGGGAAAACATCTCTATGTTTGAAAACGCGCCTATAATTCGTGCGGCAGGCTTTAATGCAGGGTTCTGTCTGGAAGGCAGCAATACTCCAACGAAGATGGATTTAGATGAAATCAGTAAGGAAAAACCTATCATCGTTCGTTCATTTTGCTATCACTATGCTTGGGCCAATAGTAAAGCCTTGGAGTTAGCCGGAATTACAGAAAAAACACCGGATCCCGAAAATGGTATGATTTATAGGGACGAATTTGGCGAACCAACCGGTTTTTTTCAAGAGATGGATGCCATTAACCTCCTGCTTGAAGGAGTGACTGACTATGATTTAAATGTAGAGGAATATAAGAAAGCCTTGAAAAAATATGAACATGAACTGGCACATCAATACGGGATTACAATGATTTTTGATGCCCTTGCCAGTGACAATGCGATGAAAGCTTATCATGAATTATCCAGAGACGGACAGTTAGATATGAGAGTAAGAGGCTGCCGCTATGCAGATCCCGAAAGAGATTCTGAACAATTTGATCATTTGCCGGAGATTCAGGTAAATGACAAATACTGTATTGACACAGTAAAGTTTTTTATGGATGGCACCGGGATCGCATTTTCTTTAAATGATCCATTCGAAAAAGGGTTTTTAGAATCAAATGGATTGGCAGAAGATTACAAAGGACATTCCATATGGAAAGGTGATACCTTAAAAAAGAGTTTTTTAAAAATTACAGAGGCCGGTTATCAGATACATGTTCATTGTATGGGGGATGGTGCCATTACCGACACTTTGGATGCGCTGGAATATGTAAAAGAAACATTAGGGTATCTTAATGAACGAAATGTCATTGCTCATATTATGGTTATCAAGGAAGAGGATAAGAAAAGAATGGCAGAGCTGGGGGTTATAGCAGCTGTTATGCCATGCTGGATGTATGTGGAAGATTTGAATGATACTTATTATATTCCGGTTTTGGGTCGAAACAGATCGATTCATCGGTATCCATTAAAGAGTTTAAAAGATGCAGGTGTCCGTATTACTGCAGGAACTGATTTTCCGGTGTCTTTGCCGCCAAATCCATTCTGCGAGATAGAAATGAGCATGACCAGATCAATTATGAAATCTGACAATCGATTTGAGAAATATAAGGACGATACCTTAGGCCCGGGAGACGGAATTGAGGAAAGGTTTTCTTTGAAAGAAATCATAGAGAGCTTGACAATTGCGGCGGCATTCCAGCATGGGATCTCGGATATTGCAGGGTCTATAGAGATCGGAAAGTCGGCAGATTTTGTAGTCCTTTCGCAGGACTTGGAAGAAATCGATGTTTTGGAAATTGAAAATGTATATCCATTGATTACTGTGTTTGAAGGTCGGATCGTCTATAAAGGGAAAGAATTTGACCAAATAGGGTGGCAGAAATGAAAGTTCTAAAAAATGCAAAGGTTTATACGGTAGATAAAGAAATCCCATGGGCGAGCGTTATCGTATTGGATGGAAATGAAATTGCTTATGTAGGAGATACTTGGGAGGGGCCAGGTGATGAGTATGATTTGTCCGGGAAGATGATTCTTCCCGGATTTATCGACAGTCATGTTCACCCCGGTATGGTCTCCAAAAGTGCTTGGCATGTAAGATTGCCTTGGACGAAGGACGTAGGAGAGCTGCTTGATTTCATTGCGGAATATGGGGAAAAATATCCAAAAGAAGAAATTCCCTTTCTATATTTTGAATATTATCCTACATCGATTTTTGATGAAAAAGGACCGCGGAAAGAATTATTGGATCAAGCAATCTCTGATAGACCGGTTCTGTGTCAGGATTTCGGTGAACATCTTTGCTGGGTAAATTCTAAAATGCTGGAACTAATGGGTGTTGACGAAAACACGCCTGATCCCAGCACACTTGAAGCTTTTGTAAGAGATTCAAATGGAAAGCCAACAGGGTGGATCAAGGAAATGGCATGGCTCCATTTTGCGGATAATATGTATAAAGCGATTAACTGGAGTCCACCGGAATATATGGATGTGGATTGTATGAAGCCATTTTTTGATTTTATGACGGATAGCGGGATTACAGCATTGTTTGATGCATTTATCGAAAATGATCAACAAATTAAAAGTATTTATGAAATGGATCAAATGTCTAAGTTAGCTGTTTACTACGATGGCTCAGTCCGGTTTTGGACGTATCAGGATTTGCCGGAAAAGATCCAGAAAGTACGGGAATACCAGAAGTTATATACCACAGAACATATTAAAGTTAATACTTTGAAGCTTTTTCTGGATGGAACCAATGAAAGCGGGAATAGCGCCTCTTTGCATGAGCATATACATGATCCCGGGAATTATGGGGAAATAATGATGGAAGTTGAGGAACTGGTACAATGCTTTGTATTGTGTAATAAAGAAGGGCTGGATTTACATATTCATATCGTAGGAGACAGGGCTTTTCGTACAGGGTGTGATGCAGTAGAAGCTGCCCAAAAAATCGCATCGCAAGAAAATGTTCCATGGGTTTGTCAGCCGGTATTTGCTCATTGTGAAATAATAGATCCTGCTGATATGGCAAGAGCAGCTCAATTAGGAATTATCATTAACTGGACTTGTCACTGGTCAGGGGGTTACTTTGGAGAAGAAGCACAACGATATTTCACAGAAGACAAATGGCGTAGGATGTATCAGTTTAACCAGATGATTGACAGCGGCGCATTAGTAGCATTTTCAAGCGATGTGGTAACTCGTTATGAAATGCACAGAGCGTATCCGTTCTTTGGTATGCAGGTAGCTGCCACTCGTGTAGATCCGGAATTTCCGTTGGATCCACAGCGTTATCCCGGAAGTATACGGCCAGAAGAATCTGCAAGGTTGGATTTGGATACTTTGATAAAAGGGTATACGATACAAAGTGCAAGGCAATTGAGATGGTCAGAGAAGATAGGATCGTTAGAAAAAGGGAAGCGGGCAAATCTGATTGTGATAGATCAGGATGTTTTTACGATTCCTTTAGAGCGATTGAAGGACGTAATAGTAGAAACGGTTATCTTTGATGGGAATGTAATAAAAGGGAAGCTATGAAAGAAATATTTGAAATGACGGTTGTCCAAGAGCATGACATCAGCATTGGCTGTACCTGCGATGGTGACACATTGATTTCACCTACAGGAAATGGTATTTTTTCGGGAGAGACGCTCCGCGGTAAAGTTGTACCTGTAGGAATGGGAGTTACATGCATGCCGTTCCCCGGGCAGAATAATATTGAGGCAGTATTTCTGCTGGAAACAGATGACAGTGCATACATCTTGTTTGAGATGAATGGGTACTTCGATATTGAGGAAGCCAAAGAGCATCAATTGGTATGCGGAGAGTATGTCAGTCCTGAAGAATATTACTACAAAGGAGTTGCCAACTTTAAAACGAGTTATGATCAGTACAAATGGCTTGAACGGAAAATTTGTATCTGTACTGTAACCATTATGACCTGGGAGAAACTCAGATTCAATGTGTACATAGTATAGTTGAATATTGTATAAGTGCGGTTAAGGGGAGATGCTTATTAAGCAGCTCCCCCGCAGGGGCTGCTTCGAGCTCAGTGGTTTTCTATTTTGCGTTTTTTACATAGGTCTTTGAAAGGAACTGGCGGTAAAATACGTAGCCGACCAGACTAGTGATGAGTTCTGTGATTGGGAAGGTTAACCAGAAACAATGCAGTCCGAGCCGGGATAACAAAAATCCCAGCGGCACAAACAGAACAACCGTACGGATTATCGTTAAAAGAGAACTTTTCAAACTGAACCCGATCGCCTGAAAGAAAACAGGGAAAATAAGAGACGTAATCATAGGTAAAAAGCTGAGCCCGATCAGACGGAACCCGATCCGGCCGATCTCGATGACAAGCGCATCTGAAGTGAACACCCGCAGCAGTTGTGCAGGCATGGAAACAAAACAGATCATACCTACCGCCATGAAAGCAAGGCCAAACCCGATGGCGGTTGTCAGTGTTTTTCGGCAGCGGTCGATATTTTTGGCTGCATAATTGAAACTGACAATTGGCACGATACAGGTCTGCATTGCACTAAGCGGGATGAAAAAGAAGGTCTGCCATTTATAATACAGACCCAAGGCGGTAACTGCCTGATCGGAGAATCCTGCTAAAATCAGATTCAATCCCAGTATGTAAAAAGTGTATGCCGACTGCATCAGGATGTTTGGCACACCCAAGCGGAAAATCCTTGCAATATGTCCCCGATATACTTCTTTTGCGGGAGGTTTTCGAAAGCCTTTCCTCGATACGATTATTGCTGCAACAATCTGTCCGGATATCGTTGCCACCGCAGCACCGCTGATTCCCATTTCAGGAAATCCGAACATACCAAAAATCAGCAGCGGGTCTAAAATGATATTCGTGGCAGCACCCATAATCTGTGCAATCATAGGTGTTTTCATATCGCCGTTTGCTTGTAAAACTTTTGTCCAAATGCTTTCCAGAAACAACCCAAAGCTAAATACGCAAACAATTCTGCCATACACGAGTACATCATGGATGACAATTTCGGAGTTTGTGGACATCTTTGCGTATGCAGGCATGATCAGCCAGCAGATCAGAGCGAACAGCCCCCATAAGGCAACAGCAAGCGGGGTTCCCACTCCAGCAAACTCGTCTGCTTCCTGTTTTCTTCCCACACCAAGTTTTGCCGCCATAACCGTATTGATGCCGACACCGGTTCCAATTGCCAAAGCGATCATTAAAAGCTGTATCGGATAGATGATGGATAAAGCCGTCAGACCTGAATCTGAATACCTTCCGATAAATAAGCTGTCAATAATATTATAGAGCGCCTGTATCAGCTGTGCCAGCATGACAGGTGGTGCAAGCTTTAAGAGTATTTTGCTGATTTTTGTCGTACCGAAAAATTCTGTGGTGTCCATATCTCCTGTTACCTCTGTTTTTGTGTACAAAATCCTGTTTAGGGATTGTACAAAACACAAGCCTTTCGCTGCAGCTGATGTATGCGCATTTGATCACCTGGGATAAACGTCTCTGAAATTTATCGATGATTGCCTGATCAGGTGCTCCGTCACCGGAATAAACCAAGACCGCTCCGTTATTTGATAATGCTGCTGTTATGGCCGCAATTTTTTTAAAAAGAAATCATATTATCTGCGCATCACTAATTTATCATAATATAAGGAATTCGTCTACGGAACCCTTTTAATCTCTGACTTTTAAAGGAGATTTTTTCAATACGTGCAAAGTATTTGTTTGCTGAATGATAGGGGCTTTGCAGGTGCGAGCTTCGATTTTTTCTTACAGCATTTTCAGAAATTTATGCAGAGATTGATTTTTGTTCTTTGCATGATAAAAACATCCGAAGGAAAATGTTGTATCATCCTGTAATGGTACTTTGACGAATTTTCTTTCATCGGGGCATAGTGCCGATGGCAGAATCGAAATCCCCATCCCGGCAGATACCATACAATGTGCAACTTCAATTGTATTGCAATAGATGACAGCATCAAAAGAACATTGTTTTAATAATTTTTGCTGAAAATCAGCGATCGATAAAGGTGCATTTAACGGATTGCAGGCAATTATTTTTTCAGCGGAAAGGTCATCTAAGTTGATTTCCGGTTTTACAGCCAGCTTATGATCTTCTGGCATCAAACAAACTGGAGCATCCGTGATCAGTTCGATAAAGCGAATTCCTGCTGAGGTTGTTAAGTTTTCTTTATAATAAAATAATATGTCTAATTTGTTTTCCAGAAAGAGATTTCGTATGGTTTTAAAGGTCAAAACCTCAATGTTTGGGATAATCGTGGGGTAGTGAAGATGAAATTCAGAAAGTATTGGGCGTAAAACATGAAGTGCAGTCGAATTGCTCATCCCAATGCGAAGACTCTGCGAACTGGGGTTTTCAAGCCTGATTCGATTGACTGCTGTCTGTGTTTTCTGCACGATTTCTTTCGCATCTTTATAAAAGGACATGCCTGCCGTTGTTAGTTCCACGTGTCTTGTGGAGCGGATCAATAACGTCACACCCAATTCTGCCTCCAGTGCATTGATCTGTTTGGTCACTGCTGGCTGTGAAATATATAAAGCCTCCGCAGCACGGGCGAAGTTAAGGTTTTCCGCAACAAGTATAAAGCATTTCAATGTGTTTATGTTCATTTTATTTCCCTCAATTAATAATTTTATGTTATTAATGATAACATGTTTTCAATTCAAGTGTAAGTGTAACTATGTTATTTTGTTAACGGTAGGAGTTAAAAAAGGAGGGAAGTCGGAACGAATCTGACAACGAGTACATGGACAAGATATGGAATAGAAAATTCACTTTACTGTTTATTACAAATTTACTGATGATGGCTACCTTTTATGCATCGGTACCGATCATACCGGTATATTGTCAACAAATTGGGATTACAGGTTCCAGGATCGGTATCGTTTTAACATCAATGTCGATTACAACAGTGCTGTTTCGTCCTTTTGCAGGATACATCCTTGATAATTTCAATCGATATCATGTATATATATTATTTTTGGCATTGTTCAGTCTTTCTTTTTTAGGATTTGTCGCATTTCCTGTTTTTGCTGTGCTGGTACTTCTCCGACTTTATATGGGCGTTGTATACTCGGTATGCGGCTCCGCTACCATGACGCTTGCGGGAGATGTTTTACCACCCTCAAAAGCAGTTCATGGGATCAGCCGTTTTGCACTCACAATATCCCTGGGAATGGCAGCAGGGCCTTTCATCGGTATTCAGATACAAAATCACTTGAGCAGTAAAATTTCATTTGTGACGCTATTTATTCTGATTCTCATTGCGCTTATTTGTGTATCCTGCTGCCGTATCCAATACCCCAAAAAGGAACGGAAAAGCTTCTCCTTAAAAGAGGCTTTTTATAAGCCGGCACTGCCGTTTATGTGCAATATGATTTTTGTTATGGTGCCGTTTGGAGCCGTGATCGCATATTCGTCTATGCTGGCGCAGGAAAAGGGACTTTCGAATGTCAGTCCGTACTTTTACATCTGCTTAGTAGCCGGGATGTTGATTTCCAAACTTTCAACGCAGAGAATGATCGATGCGGGGCGTCATAAAATACTTGTTGTCATCAGTCTTATTGTTTTGATCGTCACAATGGCAAGCTACTATTTTCTTCAAACGGCGGTACATTTTTTGTTAGCTGGATTTTTGTTTGGTCTTGGCTATGGTGTTTTGCAACCTTTATTCCAATCATTTGTGACAGGAACAACCCCGGGGCCAAAGCGTGGAGCGGCAAATGCAACGTATCTGCTGTCCTATGACATCGGGATCGGAATTGGTTCGCTGCTCATGGGCTTCTGTCAGGGGAGCATTGGTCTTGCGGCTGGTTTTGCACTAACGGCAATAGCATATGTAGTCGGCGGGTTTATTTATCTGTTTTATATAGATCAATACTATGTCCGGCTTATGGCGCGATATGGTTTATCATTGATGAAAGGCGGTAATAATGATGAGTAGAAATTATATCATTACAATCGGAAGACAATTGGGCAGCGGAGGGTCTGCCATGGGAAGATTTATTGCAGATCGTTTTGGATTCCAATACATCGACAAGGAAATTCTTGTGAAGGCAGGTGAAAAATTAGGGCTGTCCAAAGAAAATCTGGAGCTGGTAGATGAAAAAAATTCGTCGATATGGACTTCTCTCGCCCAAACAGCAGTGCCGGAATTTCCCTATAATTCGGATGCCTGGTATGTGCCGACCAGCAGGCAGCTTTTTGAAATACAAACACAGATTATGAGGGAAGCTGTCAAAGAAAGTTCCTGTGTCATTATCGGGCGCTGTGCATCCCATCTGTTTTCCGGCTATGAGAATCATACCAGCATCTTTCTTCAGGCAGATATCAAAAGCCGGGTTGCACGATTGGAAAAAACATTGGGAACGCCAATAGATCTAAAAAAAGAGCGGCATCTGATTGAAAAAGAAGATCATGAGCGTGCGAAATATTATCATACTTATACCGGTAAAAACTGGCTCGATCTGACAGAATATGATTTTGTGCTGGATACCTCTCATTTCGAGGATTGGAAAGTTGAAGAAATACTGCTTCACTATCTTTGTTACAGATTTCCGGCATTGAAATAAATACCTCATTCAATTTTTATTGTTTTTATGAAACTACCACAGGCTTATCGTGTCTGTGGTAGTTTCATAAAAGCAGTTAATGCCTGCTTTTCAGCAAAAGAATCAATTCGTGAAACAGCTCGGCGGCTTTTGTCTGCTGATCTTCCGGAAGATGCGAGAATACATCAATGGTTTGCAGCAGAAGCAGTGCATATTCCAACTGAGATCCGGAGTACGAAGGGAATAGAAGAACGGAGGGATGTATGCTGAGTTTGTCAGCAATATATCTGATCGTATCAAGTCTCAAATTGCAGGTCCCCTTTAAAATGTTTTGCATTTCAGATCTGGAAATACCGATCTCTTCTGCAAATTCAGTGATAGATTGTTTTCTGCTCAAACGAATGGTATTCATAAAGTTTGACAAATTCCGCTGTAAAGTCACAAAGATCACTCCTTTCTTAAAAGGATAGGGCAGGAGGATGATAAAATGAAGACCATCATAAAAGCAAAATATACCTTTTTATCAGTCAGGAATTTATTTGGTGTAATGATTTTAGGGTATTTTCCTTTTGGACACAAGAACTGTGATGGGATTTTGCATCGCCATAAAAGAGCAATAGAAAAGCCAGATCCGAAGATCTGGCTTTTTCCGTAATGCAATATTGATATGATTTTGCTGAGAGACCGCTATTTCCGGTTATTCTTTTTCGCGCGTTTGGATTATTATCTAGTTTATAAATCCAAATGCCAGGAACAGCAGGAACATCATGATGATTTTAAGCAGCAGCACCGTTTTGATGGAATCCCTGCGCACAAGATCGATGACGATCAGAAGAAATCCCATGAAAACGGCAGTCATGATAAAACTGTAAATGTTTACGAAGCAGACGACTGCGATCAGAATCAGATAAATGACAAAGTAAAGAAGCATCTGCTTGCCGATTTCTTTTCGAGTAGGTTTCGTAGTGCCGTTTTTACTCATGGTGAACCTCCTGTTCAGCAGAAGTCTTTGCGGACTCCTGCACGGTTTCCGCCGAAGTGCTCTTTTCTTCTGCCGGTTCTGGCTGTGTGTTTTCTGTTTTCTTGGATGTGAATGGTGTCGTGATGATTTCATTTGGATCAATCGCTGCAGGAAGATCTCTTCGTCTGCGGATAATATCCTCCGGCTGTTCAACACCTGCTGCACGTTCTTTGGCCTGCTGCAGATATTTGTAACCCAGATATACGAAAATAAGACATCCGACGATTCCGTAGGCGATTCTGCCCTGTGTGATACTGTAAATCAATCCGACAACGCCGATGATCAGAAAAATGATCCCGATGATTCTGGAAACGATGGGGCTTTTCATATTGACTCTCCTTGTTTTTGTAAATAGTAGTATGTGCGGGGCAAAATCTTTGTTTCCAACCGCATGCCTGTCGCTGGCTGCAAGCAATCTGCTTCTGCAATGACATACGAAATTGCCGCGATCTGTCATGATCAAGACGGTCTTACGGCAATGCCGCGACTCATAGTGCAATTATTATATCACGCTTAATGTTCTTTTTCGAGGAATTTTATCTGTTTTGTGGTAGAATAAAGTCAAATTTCATCTGAAGATGTAAGGAAAGGCGGCAATTATGCAGGGTTACAACTGTATCATGATCTACAACAAAACAGAAGATCGGCTTCTTTTCTGCAAGCGGCAGAAGGATCCGTATCAGGGAAAATTCAATCTCGTCGGCGGGAAAATTGATCCGGGAGAAGATGGATTTTCTGCGGCATACAGGGAACTGCAGGAGGAAACGGGAATCCGCAGGGAGGACTTGCAGAATGGACTTTCGCATATGATGGATTTCACTTATTACAATCAGGGCTGTATCGTGGAAATCTATGTCGGAGTCCTGCAGCGTGACGTGCAGCTGCAGCCGGAAAAGCATCCCTTGTACTGGCTGCCGCTTACAGAGAATTTTTTCGATCTGGAGCGCTTTGCGGGAGAAGGGAATATCGGACATATGCTGGAGCAGGTAAAGGACTACGGTACGGGTCCGGATATGAGGCAAATGCTCGAACAGAGCAGAA
>Ga0129308_1002454_pt1 | contig 15706 bp, 17 predicted proteins | sample L827metagenome_FD_94440 | JGI IMG/M metagenome (GOLD analysis project Ga0129308, IMG submission 94440) | Ring-tailed lemur group fecal microbial communities from Wisconsin, USA - L827 metagenome | ecosystem: Host-associated > Mammals > Digestive system > Large intestine > Fecal | place: USA...
GCCATAATCTTTATGCGGTAGATGTTGTTTCACACCTTCATTTTACCACAAACAGGAAACCGAGGCGACTGTTTTCAGCCGTCTCGGTCTCTTCTTTTTTGGGACTGTTTCGCTACAGCCCCTTTTTGCTTTCTTATTCTTAATAGTATTCCACATCCATGGAAAATTCGACCTCACCCGCAGGAACGGCGGTGATGCCTATGTTCTCCTCCAACCAGGCCAGAGTGCGCCTGGCATCCATGGTGACGGTGAGCTCAAACCACTCCCTGTAATCCCCGGCATCCTCGTGCCGCTCCGGGTCAGCCAAGACATAGGTCAGGCTGATATTGCTGGCAAGGCTGTAGTAGCTGTCGTCCTGATAGAACCAGAGGGTGCCCAGACTGCTGTCAGCCATGTCCGGCAGGATGCAGCTCTCATACAGCTCCAGCGCCTGATCCTCTCTGCGTTTGGCAACGAGAACGCCATGAACACCGTCCGCCTCCTACTGATAGCGGAGAAGGTGACGGTGAACCTGGCAATCCGGCAGACCGTCCATGAGTTGGTCTCCGACATTGCGCTTATAGCGGTCTGCTCTCCGCAGAAGTATGCGGCATACCTGGCGGACAGCCGGAGCATTGACGCGGCGTACACGATGGACAATGACGAGGCGGTAATTCGGCAGAAGTAAAGAGATACGCCGAGCCTTAAAAGACTGCTACTGGGCTTTTAAGGCCCTACATAGGCAGTTGGAGGGCCCAGTAATGGCAACATCTAATCAGTAACAGGACGAGGGGCATTCGCCCAGCATATACCGCAAAAATAATTTGAATATCAAGAAAAAAGTTTGACTTTTACCACAAACATATTGAATTTTGAAATCAGATGCGGTATACTGAATTAGTTTGATGAGGAGGCGCATTATGACTGTTTGCTACGATAGACTCTGGAAGATGCTAATTGACAAGAAGATGAAGAAGGTCGATTTAATGCACAAAGCCAAAATTAGTAGCAACGCCTTAGCGCACTTGAGCAAAGATGAATCCGTTTCGCTTGAAGTTATCGGGAAAATTTGCTTATCTCTGGAATGCACTCCGAATGATATCCTCGAATTTTTGGACAAAGTAACTGAGGAGAGTACAGGCCAATGAAAATGTTATCTTTGTTTTCCGGATGTGGCGGAATGGATATTGGTTTTGAAGGGGATTTTATCTGCCTAAAAAAATCCATTAACAGCAACATACATCCTGATTGGATAAAAGAATCTTATGGCGATTGGGTTCGTGTTGCGCCAACAATCTTTGACACTGTTTTTGCAAACGATATTCGCCCGGATGCAAAAGCCGCATGGGTATCTTACTTTGGACAGCGCAAAAGTAACGCCAATGATATTTATCATCTTGGCAGTATTGTTGATCTTGTTAAACGGGCCAGAGCTGGGGAAAAGATTTTCCCTGAAAATGTTGATATTGTAACTGGCGGTTTTCCTTGTCAGGACTTTTCTGTCGCAGGAAAACGGAGAGGTTTTAATTCACAGAAAAGCCATCTTGGAGTGTTGTTGACTGATGATGAGCCATCTGTTGAAAGTCGTGGACAACTCTATATGTGGATGCGAGAAGTAATTACTTTGACAAGTCCCAAACTATTTATTGCTGAGAATGTCAAAGGATTGACTACACTTGAGGATGCTAAAGAAATAATTGAACATGACTTTGCCGAGGCTGGAAACGGGGGCTATATCGTAGTCCCTGCAAAAGTCTTGTATGCACCTGATTATGGTGTTCCTCAGTCCCGTGAACGCGTATTGTTCTTTGGATTCAAAAGAAGCGCCTTGACTGCTGAGGCCCGAAAAGCTCTTGCTCTGCCCATAATCCCAGAGAAATATGACCCTTACCCTGTAAAAACTCATGGAGGAAGTCTATATCCCATTGTTACCTGCGCTGATGCTTTTATCGGCTTGGCAGAGCCAATAGAAAGTACCGATATCGCACAGAAAAAATATTCAAAAGCGAAATATATGGGATCACATTGCCAGGGACAAACGGAAGTGAAAATTGATGCGGTTGGTCCGACAATTCGATCTGAACATCACGGAAATATTGAGTTCAGAAGATTGAGCATTGAACATGGCGGTAAGCATACCGCAGAGTTAGCAGAGGGGCTACAAGAGCGCAGATTAACAGTCCGCGAATGCGCTCGTATTCAGACATTTCCTGATAATTATCAATTTATTTTGAAGAAAACCAAGTTGAATTCCAGTGTATCTTCAAGTGATGCCTATAAGATAATTGGCAATGCTGTGCCTTGTGTTTTAGCATACCATATTGCCAAAACGATTGAATCTAAGTGGTTGTTGTACTTTGAGGAGGGTGAATGATGATTGTATCAGTTAATCCAAAGCCCACTATGCCAGAGTTTGCTTCTTTGATGAAGCTGACGGATGAACTCCTTAACCATGACGCAATTCAAAGACCGAAGTATTATGCAAGTCGTGGTGGCAGTCCATTAGAAGATGATGTAAAGGAAGCCCTGGATGAGGCGGCCAAAGGGACTGCGTTTGAGAATACAATTGAAAAAATCTCTGGGCAGAGATTTCCGGATATTGTCGCAGCAAGATTTTATGGTGTCGAGGTTAAAAGCACAAAAGACAATCATTGGACATCTACAGGTAGCAGTATTTTAGAATCTTCACGAGTTGCGGATGTGGAACGCATCTTTATGATGTTTGGAAAACTGGGCGGTGATCCCATTGAATTTTTGTCCAGACCATATGAAGAATGCCTTTCTGGTATTGCGGTAACTCATATGCCACGATACTTGATTGATATGAGGTTGCGTAAGGGAGAAACTATTTTTGATAAAATGGGAATTCCATATGATGAACTTCGTTTAATGGACAATCCTGTTGCTCCCGTTTCAAAATATTATCGTAGTCAACTCAAAGCGGGTGAAAGCCTTTGGTGGGCAGGCGATACAGCAGATGAAGCTGTTTCTGCCAAAATTCGAATTTGGGGCAAAGTCCCTGCTGATGAAAAAAGGCGTTTTACTACTTATGGATGTGTGAATTTTCCCGAGGTTTTTCGAGGAGATTATGACAGGTACGCATTATGGCTGACTTCTCAGGGCGTTGTAGACCCTCATATTCGAGACCAGTTTTCGGCTGGCGGACAAGAAATACTGCGTTTGTCATCTGGTAAACAAGAAAAGTTCCCTGGTGTGTATCGGCGTGTGAAGGATCAGATGGATTACTTCTTACATTTGTTATCAATTAAAGATATGCCTATGATAGTTGAGGCTCAGCGGGCGCAAGGGGCGGAAATGTTGCGGAGAATTCAAGCGTGGTGCGATATCGCTTCACGAGAAGCAGCACGGAACCCAAGAACTCCTGTTGCGTATGAGGTTTCCTACGATGCTTTAATGACAATGTTCAGTTATAGGGCTGGTGAATACGGCAAAGAGTATCTTGGAGAAAAAATAGTAAGATGCAAGCATTGCAAAATGGCATATAGACAGAAACAAGAAGCGCAAACACCGGGACATCATTTCCGTGAAGATGATATCTGCCCATATTGCCAGCACCCAAACGGTTCAAGCGTGGAATATGAATATAAGAACAGGAAATAACAGGTAGGAGTTGTTTACTGACTACAATTCTGCCAAAGGATGACAGGGATGGGAAGATATACTGACGAACAGACTCATAGAATTATGAGCGCTGTCCATTCAAAGGATACAGATATTGAAGTCAGGCTTCGTAAGGCTTTATGGCAAAAGGGCTATCGTTACAGGAAGAACGCAAAAAATTTGCCTGGCAAGCCCGATATAGTTTTCACAAAATACAAACTCGCTATTTTTTGCGATGCAGAATTTTGGCATGGAAAAGACTGGGATACGCTCAAAGCCAAACTCCTAGAAGGTAAAAATCCAGAGTATTGGGTTCCCAAAATACAGCGAACTCGTGAGCGAGATACTGAAGTAGAGCAAGAACTACGATTTATGGGCTGGACGGTGTTGCGATTTTGGAGAGAGGAAATTCTAAAAAATTTAGAGCAATGCGTTCAAACTGTAGAAGATACTTTATTTGATATTCGTTTAGAAAACTGTGAAGCAGAATGTATAAATGACTACGAGGATGATTTATAGACTTATATTTATTATGCCTGCACTCGATCTTAATAGGGTCGAGTGCTTTTCCTTTGCCCAAAATCAGAAGGGAGGATTGCCCCATGAGCGACAAACTGGACAAACTTCGGCAGGAGTGCGACAAGGCGGAGCGGCAGCTTCGCAAAGCGACCAATGACGAAAAGGCCCTTGCCCATGAGATAGCGAGGCTGACCAGGGCAGAACGAACACATCGCCTCTGCACCCGTGGCGGTATGCTGGAAACCTTCATGATGCCCACATGGTCGCACACATCCTCCAGCTCCCGCAGGTTGTGGGAGGAGACCAGTACCGTACTGCCGTTTTCCGCCACATCGGACAGCAGCAGGCTCCAGACCTGGCGGCGCATCACCGGATCCAGGCCGTCCACCGGCTCGTCCAGGACGATGTAGTCCGGGCAGCGGCAAAGGGCCAGCCAGAAGGCCGCCTGCTTCTGCATCCCCTTGGACATTTTGCGGATGGGCTGGTTCAGGCTCAGGGCAAAGACCTCGCCCAGTTTTTGAAAGCGCTCCTGGCTGAAACTGGGGTAGATACTGCGGTAAAACTGCATCATGTCCTTGATGGTGGACTGGGTATAGTAAAACACCTCATCGGGGATATAGGCGATGCGGGCCTTCATGGCCGGGTTTTCATACACCGGCTGCCCCTCCACCAGTACCTGGCCCGCATCCTGGCGATAGATGCCCGCCACATGGCGGATCAGGGTGGATTTTCCCGCCCCGTTGGGCCCCACCAGACCGTAGACCGCCCCGGTGGGTACGGTGATGTTCAGCCCGTCCAAAGCCATAAAGCCGTCAAAACTTTTATACAGATCGTTTACCTGGATCATTTCTTCTCTCCCTCCTTCAGGATATCGATCAGCCGGCTGCGGGAGATGCCCAGCTGCTCCATCTCCTCTACCAGCTTATCAAAGCGGCTCAGCAGCTCCTGCCGCCGGGCCTGAGCCGCCTGATCCCCATCGCAGACGAAACTGCCCTTGCCGGGGACAGAGACAATGTAGCCCTCCTGCTCCAGGCTGCGGTAGGCCCGCTGGATGGTGTTGGGATTGATGGTCAGGCTGGAAGCCAGTTCCCGCACTGAGGGAAGCTTATAGTCCGGCGGCAGGGCCCCGGAGAGGATCAGCTGGCAAAAGCCGTCCTTCACCTGCTCATAGATGGGCCGGGCGTCCCGGAAATTGATGTGGATCAAATCCGCACCTCCGTTCTGTTCTAACTGTGCTATTTCATTTAGTACAGTCAGAGTATACAAGAGAAGATGTGGAATGTCAATAAAAAAACCAAGAATTCTTAACCTGCCAACCGGCGGTTGACAAATTGACAGCCCGCTTTGCTTGCACGCAAGCCGGGAATGGGCTATACTGAGGTCACAAGCAAAGGGAAAAAAGGAGTTGGAATTTATGATCCTGGCAGACAAAATCATCACGCTGCGGAAAAAGAACGGCTGGTCCCAGGAGGAGCTGGCTGAGAAATTGAAGGTGTCCCGGCAGGCGGTGTCCAAATGGGAAGGGGCACAGACGGTGCCCGATCTGGAGCGGATCCTGCAAATGAGCCAGCTTTTCGGCGTCACCACCGATTACTTATTGAAGGATGAGCTGGAGCAGGAGGAGTTCAGCACCGGGGAGGAAGAGCAGGCCCTGCGCCGGGTGAGCATGGCGGAGGCCAACGCCTTTATGGACTGGCAGGTAACGGCAGGCTGGCGCACCGCCATTGCCACCTTCCTGTGCATCCTGGCGGCGGTGCCGCTGATCCTGCTGGGCGGAGCCAGTGAATTCGGCTGGCTGCCCCTGACGGAGAATCAGGCAGGCGGGATCGGGATGCTGATCCTGCTGCTGTTGGTGGCAGTGGCCGTTTCCATTTTCATCCACACCAGCCTGCAAAACCGGCCCTACGAGTTCCTCTCCCGGGAGAATTTTGATACGGAGTACGGTGTCACCGGCATGGTAAAGGAGCGGCAGAAGGAGTTCAGCGGTACCTACGCCCGCCGACTACTCCTGGGCGTGGGCCTTTGCGTGCTCTCTCCCTGCTGGCTGTTTCTCGCCGCCATGAAGGACAGCGAATCTCTGGCGTTGGTGGCCGTGGACTGCCTGCTTCTGACGGTGGGCGTGGGAATTCTGTTTCTGATCCCCGCGGTGGTGCAGAAGGTCAGCATGGAGAAGCTGCTGAAAACCGGGGACTACTCCCCCGCGGAGAAGCGCTTCAGCAAAACCATGGGCGCCATTTCCAGCATCTACTGGATGACGGTGACGGCGGTGTTCCTGGCGGTCAGCTTTGTGACCGAAGCCTGGGACAGAACCTGGATCATCTGGGCGGTCAGCGGCGTGGTCTATGTGGTGGTGGCCGCCGTTTCCCGGCTGATTCTGGATCGGAAGGAAAACCAATAAAGCATAGCAAAAAGGACGGCTTTTGCCGTCCTTTTTCTTATGCTCATTTCCCAATATTCTTATAGTTGATAAAATCCGCAACATAGTTGACGATGTCCTCGTTGAGCTGGAAGTCCGTCTCCGTTACCCCGGGGGCCACCCAGTTATCGATGGTCACGGTGATGGTGATGTAGGCGCTGTCCAGATAGGCATAGATGACGGCCTGGGTATCATTCTGGGATATGGTCAGTTCCGTCCCGTCGGGGGCAGTGTGGCTGCGGGTCACCATGGGTACATCCTCCCGGACGGTGAGGCCGCCCACTTCCCCGCCGTCCACCATCTCATGATAGGCGGTGGAGCAGATGTAGGTGCTGGCCTTTCGCCCATCCGCAAGAGGAATGGAGGCCATGGACTGGAAGGAGCCGCTGGCAAAGGTGGAATAGTGGTCGAACACCGGCGCCTCCCGGTAGATGAGGCCGGTGCCCACCGCGTCGCTGAGCTGCCGGTTCAGGGCATCGTCATTCCCGCTCTCGCCGAATACCGTGGTTTCCCCATCCCGGAGAACCAACTCGTACTTGGCGGCGATCTCCTCCAGCTTGGCAGCTGCTTCTTCATTCCAGACGCCATAGATGTGGTGATAATTCCCGTAGCCGCCCAGCTTACCCTGATATTCTATAAAAGCGTTAAAGGCATCCATCTCCGCTTGATCCACTGTTACCGCCGTCTCCGGATCGTCCACCCAGTCATAATCACACATGATTTCTCCATAGATATTCTCCCATTCCGAACCGGGGACAGGCTCTATGGTAAAGCAGGTCAGGGTATACGTTCCATCCCCATTATCCGCTACAGAGTGCCCATCATATTCCCAGTCCTCACCTGTAGGGAAATACACCTCCCGGTAGGCAGCAATATGGGGCATCTTTTCCCCAAAGAACGCATCCAACTTGGCATCCTTATACCCCCGCCATTCGGCAAAGGCCGCCTTTGCGGTGTTGACCCATTCCATTGCCCAGTCCGGCCCGTCATAGGGGCGGGTGCCGCCCAGCTCCATCACCGGGGTCATGGTGGTCTCCACGCTGCCGTCGGGCAGGGTGGTGGCCATGGGCAGCTGCTGATGGCTGTCCTCCCGGGTTATGGTCCGGATGCCGTAAAAATCCGCCGCCACCGCCGTCACCGTCATCAGCGAGGCGATCACCGCCGCGATCAAAAGGGTGCGGCGGAAGGTTTTGCTCCGGCGCTTGCCTGTTTCCGGCCGCTTTTCCCGGGGCGCCTCTTGGGCGCTCTCCACGGCCCGCCGCCAGATCTCCCCGGCGGCCTGGGGGCTGACATTGATTTTATCATAGGCTTCCTGAATCTGTCTGTTAGTCATCAAAATTCCCTCCCAGCATGGTTTTTAGCAAATGCCTCGCCCGGCTGATCCGGGTGCTCACCGTGTTGGGCTTTTCCCCCAGCAGCCGGGCAATCTCCCGGGCGGTGTAGCCCTCGTAATAGAACAGATAGACCACCGTCTTGTATTTCTCCGGCAACGCCAGAATGGCATCCATGGTGTGGTCGATCTCATGGGCCGGGGCCGCTAGATTTTCGTAGTCCTCCAGGCACCGGTCACTGCGGTAGTGGCGGCGAAGCATATCCTTGCACACATTGGACACCGTGACGATCAGCCACGCTTTCTCCTTCTCCGGTGTGCGGAAGCGCTGGCCGGAGCGGATAAGCCGGGCAAAGGTCTCCTGGGCCGCGTCCTCGGCGTCAAAGGGATTTTTCATGTAGGTGAACGCCACCCGGTACACCGTGTTCAGATGTTCCCGGTAGATGTCATAGGTGCTTCTGGCTGTGGGCAATGGCGCTGTGTCCATGGCTTGGTCTCCTTCCCGCCGGCTGTCTCTTTGCGCCGGCATTGATAAGACGTTTCAGATGGTGCTTTTTGTTCAATAAGGAGGGAAAATTTTTTAAAAGGTGGAATGGCCCCGCGGCATATGCCGCGGGGCTTGGCCGAAGCCGGGGTGGGTTCAGCTCAGTTCGATGCGCTTTCCGTCGATGGTGATGGCGGTGACGGCGTTGATGTCGATGGTCTGTAGGGGCCAATCGGCATACCAGCGGGAAACCCCGTTTTCACGGTCGGCGCTGCTATTGCAGCCGGGGACTTCAAAGTTCGTGCCGTCGGCCATGTGCAGGGTGCCGCAGGTGACACGGTCCACTGCTCTGGCCCAGGTGCCGTTGAGAAACCGCCGCTGTTCCTGCTCCTCCTGGCTCAGGGTTTCAAAATCATCCGGCGAGTTATAAATTTCCTCCGCATCCTTGTCCTCCACAATGAAATACATGCAGCTGGGGCGCAGCTCCACCCCCAGGACAGAGCCGCTCATATCCATCCCTTCGGCGGTAAAACGCAGGGGCTGGGAGAACAGGCAGCTGCGGCTCTCCTGCTCCGGGATCTGAATGGTGAATCGGCCGATCTCCTGCTCCGCCGGGCCCAGCATGACCTGCACCTCAGCCGTGCCGCCGATCTCCACCTCATTGCTCCACAACCGGCAGAACATGGTCATGGTCTTGGTCTCCGGGTCGTACATCACGTCCTCCGGGTGCAGGGTATCCTCCCCGGGGGTAAAGCGGAAATCCGGGTCAGTGAACACGCCGGAGGCAAATTGCGGGGTTCCCCCGTCCACACAGCAGCAGATGCAGTCCTCAATGGGCAGCGCCATGCTCAGCTCCACCGGGGAGACATTGAAATACAGGTTGACGAACTCCCCGTTGAGGGCGCTGGAAAGGGGCGTTACGGTGATCTCCCCCGTTCCGGCACTGAGAACTTCCTTCTCCGTGGGTGCCGGGTATTCCACATAGCTTTCCACCTGATGGGCATCGATCTCCAGCCTCTGCCGCAGTTCCTGCTGGCGCTGCTGGTGGATGCCGTAGCCGACAGCGAAGGCGGTGACGGCGAAGAAGGCCGAGAGCAGCACCGCGATCAGAAGGGTGCGGCGGGCAGTTTTTGCCCCGTGTTTGGATCGTTTCATTCTATCCTCCTCTGGGGCCGCCCGGTCGAAGCCGGGGGCTTCCAAAGCCAGGGCTTCCAGAAGATAGCGCTGGTCCACCAGGGACAGCGCCTGAGAAATGCTTTCCCGCTTCATACAGACAGGCCCTCCTTTTCCAAAAATTTTCTGAGTTTTTCACGGAGCCGGAAAAGACGGAGGGAAACCTGGGGGCCCTTCATGTTCAGCTTGGCGGCGATGAGGGAGACCGGGTCGGCCAGATAATAGCGGCAGAGGAACATCTGCCGGTCTGCTTTGGGCAGGGTGGCCAGAAAGCGGTTGATGGCCGCCGCCAGCTCCCGGGCCTCCAACTCTGCCTCCACACCGGCGGGTGCGGACAGGCACTCGGCCAATTCATCTAGGGCGACATCATAGAAGCTGTTGCGCTTTTGGGCGCTGTTGGCATGGTAGCGGTCGAGGGCCAGGTTCCGGGTGATGGCCAGGGTATAGGCTTTCAGATGCGCCGGATACTGGGGCGGCACAGAGTTCCATACCCCCATCCAGGTGTCATTGGCGCATTCCTCCGCATCCAGGCGATTGCCCAGGATGTGCCCCGCCAGGGCCATCACCGCCGGGCCGTATTTCCCGCTCAAGGCAGTCAGTGCCTGCTCCGAGCGCTCAAAGAGCAGGGCAATGATTCTGCTGTCCTCCATTGCTTCACGTCCTTCCGTCAGCTTTCCGTCTCACCCATATAGTAGGGAAACGGAGGCGGATATTTCAGGGCTGTGTGTATTTTCTGCTTTTCGGCAGCAAAAAACAGGGGTTGCTTATACAACCCCTGAATTGTTGGAAACCCCGGCTTTCACCGGCAGGCCGCTGAGATAGCGGCGCATCATGTCAAAGGCATGGTTGCCGGCCATGCGTCGGATAAAGCTGCGGGTGCGGTAGGTGCCCATGTGCAGCTCCCGCACATAGGTCTGGCCCTCCACGGCCATGGAGACGAAAACCGTGCCCACCTCGTGAACACCGTCCCCCTCCGGCCCGGCAAGACCGGTGACGCCGATGCCGATGTCCGCCCCCAGAACCCGGCGGCTGGACTCCGCCATGGCTTTGGCCACCGCATAGCTGACGGCGCCCTTCTCCTCGATCAGAGCCGGGTCAATGCCCAGAAGCCGGGCCTTGGCCTCGTTGGTATAGGTGGTCATGCCGCCCTTGAAAAAGCGGCTGGCCCCGGGCAGATCAGTAAAGCGCTTGGCGATATAGCCGCCGGTGCAGCTCTCGGCAGCGGCAAAGGTTGCGGGGCGCTGTTCCAGCAGGCGGATCAGGCTCTCCTCGATGCAGTCGGCATCCATGCCGTAGACCACATCCCCCAGCTTCGCCTTGACCTCCTCCAGCACCGGGGCGATCATGGTCTCGGCCTGGGCCACGGTGGCGGCTTTGGCGGTGATCTTCAGCAGGCAGTCGCACTCCTTGGCGTAGGGGGCCATGCTGGGGTTTAACATCCGGTTCATTTCCTCGGCAAACATGTCGTCCACGGTGCTCTCCCCCAGACCGAAAATATCCACCGTGTGGGAGACGATGTGGGCGCCGCTGAGCTTTTGCAGGTAGGGCAGGCCATAGGCTTTGAACATGGGCACGCACTCCTTGGGCGGCCCCGGCATCATCAGCACCGTCTTGCCCTCCTTCTCGAAGGCACAGCCGGGGGCGGTGCCCCACAGGTTGTGAAAAACGGTGCAGCCCTCGGGCAGCATGGCCTGGGTATAATTGTTCTCCGTGAACATCCGGCCCTGGGTGATGTAGTCCCGCAGGCCCTCCATCTCCGCCGGATCGGCCACCAGAGACAGGCCGAAGGATTCCGCCAGCAGCTGCTTGGTCAGATCATCACAGGTGGGGCCAAGACCCCCGGTGGTGATAATAATGTCCGCCCGGCTCTTGGCAATCTCCACGCACTGCTTCACCCGCTCCGGGTTGTCCCCCACCACGGTGTGGTAGAGCACATTAATGCCGATTTTGGAAAGCAGCTCAGAAATGTCCCGGGCGTCGGTATTGGTAACGTGGCCCAGCAGCAGCTCGGTCCCCACGGAAATGATTTCAGTATTATAGGTTTTACTCATGGTCAAGATGAATCCTTTCTATTCCTTGAATGGCTTCCTGCACCAGGGTCTCCACATCCAAGGCGCTTTCGGCGACCTCCACCTCGTCCAGGGTGGGCCGGGTGCGGGGGTGCCGGGGGGTAAAGACCGTGCAGCAGTCCTCATAAGGCAGGATGGAGGTGTCAAAGGTGCCGATCTTCCGGGCGATGGTAATGATCTCCTCCTTATCCATGCCGATCAGGGGCTGGAGCACCGGCAGGTGGATCACCGCCTGGGTAGAAGCCATGGCCTCCATGGTCTGGCTGGCCACCTGCCCCAGGTTCTCCCCGGTGACGATAGCCTTGGCGCCGTTGGCCTCGGCAATGTGCTGGGCGATGCGCATCATAAACCGGCGCATGATGAGGGTGAAATACTCCTCCGGGCATTTATCCCGGATCTCCTCCTGAATATGGGTGAAGGGCACTACTTCCATGGTCATCCGGCCGCAGTAGGCGGTGAGCAGCTGAGCCAATTCCACCACCTTGTCCTTGGCCTGCTGGGAGGTATAGGGGAAGGAGAAGAAGTGCACCGGGATCAGCCGCACCCCCCGCTTGGCGATCATATAGCTGGACACCGGGCTGTCGATCCCGCCGGAGAGCAGGGTGACGGCCACGCCGTTGGAGCCCACCGGCATTCCACCGGCCCCGGGCACCGGGGCGGCATGGACATAGGCAGCCAGATCCCGCACCTCGATATGCACCGTAAGCTCCGGGTCATGGACATCCACCAGGGTGTCGGGGTAGGCATCCGCCAGTTCCCCGCCCACGTACTGGCTCAGCTCAATGCTGGTCATGGGGAAGGCCTTGTCACTGCGCTTGGACTCCACCTTGAAACTTTTGGCGCTTTCCATCTCCTCCCGGAGATATTCTATGGCCAGCTTGGCGATGGCCTCCTTGTTTTTCTCGCAGGGGGCGGCGCGGCTCAGGCTGATAACGCCAAAGACCTGGCGCATGGCTTCAAAGGCGGCATCCATATCCGCCCCCTCCTCCCCTTCCACATACATGGTGGATTGAAGGCAGTAGACCCGGAAATTGCCCAGGGGTGCCAGACGGCGGCGAATGTTGCCCATCAGCTTTTGTTCAAAGCTCTTGCGGTTCAGGCCTTTCAGGACGATTTCACCCAGTTTGAGAAGAATAATATCGTTCATAAGATGCTCCGTTCTGCCGCGCAAAATGGATTATTTCCCGGCCCCACACGCGGCCTGTGAGGCGGAAGCGGCATCCGTGCCGTGATAGGGTTTCTTTTTCAATGCCAGCACCACTGCGAAGGCCCCCAGCAGGTTCACCGCTGTCATGGCGGTGAAAGCCAGGGCATAGCTGCGATCCGCCAGCGGGCCGATGGCCAGGTTGGAGGAGGCCACCCCCAGCTGCAAAACGGCGGCAAAGGGGCCGATGATGCAGGCATAATCCCGGCGACCGAAGGCCTCCGCCACCACCAGAGGCGGCGTCAGGCTGACAGCCTTCTTGGCCCCGGCGGCCAGCGGCACACAGCAGAGGATCAACAGGGGCAGACTGCCGCAGACGCCGGTATAGCACATCAACAGCAGGGCAGCTACAAAGCACAGGCTGGTCAGCAGTACATAGCTGCCGCCGCCCAGCCGGTCATTCACCCGGGAAAAGACCAGCGACAGCACCGCCGCCGCGAAAGCATAAGCCGACAGCACCAGGGAGGACAACACCGGGCTGAGGCCCCGGGACTGCCAGAAAGCAGGCATATAATTCTCCACATTGGTGGCAAAGCCCAAAAGGAAGGTGCCCAGGATCAGCAGGCCATAGCTGAGACTGCGGCGGGCGGTCACAGCGTCCACACCCCCCTGCTCCGGCGCGTCCGCCGCCAGTTCCCCATAGGGCCGCTGGCCCACAGAAGCCGGGTCATCCCGGATCAGCAGGAAAACAGTCAGCAAGGTGCACAGGCCCGCTCCCGGGCCGGTGATCAGATAGGCCCGGCGCCAGCCCAAAGCATCGATCAGCAGGGCGCAGAGGGGATTAAGCACCACGGAACCCAGCATGGAACCGGCCACGGCGGCGGCCACATACTGGGAGCGGTTTTTATTGAACCAGTTGGTGAGGATGATGCTGCATGGGGCCACGGTGCCCCATGCCAGGGCCACGCCCCCCAGAAACGCGCCAAACCAGACCAGATAGACATTGGGGCTGAAGCAGAAGATCAGATCCTCCAGCATCAGAAAGACCGCGCCAACGGCCAAAGCACTGCGGGCGCTGATCTTTTTCAGGGCAGGGGTCAGGGCCAGATTGGCCAGAAAGGCGCTGCCGGAGCAGAAGGTGGACACCTGCGCCACCAGGGACAGCTTCCAGCCCGTATCCGCCACGATGGCAGGCAAAAACACCGCAAAGGCCTGAATGGTGCCCTGCATCAGGAACATGCATAATACGCAGCCGGCCAGAACGCGCCAGCCGCCAAATTTCTCCCGCACTCTCTCACCCCCGATATTCTCTCGTACAGCCTATAAAGCATACCACAAAGCCGGTCACTTTTCCACTGTAAAAATGTCTGAGCTGCTTTTTTCTGCCAAGATTGTGAATATCCTGTGATTTTTCTTTACAAACGGGCAGTTATGGTGTTACAATATGGTCGACATAACATAATCATCTTTGGGGAGGTAGGCCAGATGATCAGCATTTGCCGCAACTGCGGAGCAAATCTGGAACCGGGGGCCACAAAATGCAGGCGCTGCGGGGCCGAGGTCACGGAGGAGCCAGCAAAAAAATCCGAAGCACCGCAGGACAGCCGGGAGGGACTGCGCTCAAAATGGCTGTTTGTGGCGGCCGCCGTTGTCGGTCTGCTGGTGTTGGTGCTGATCCTCACGGCGGTCATCCTTTCTGTTAAGAATAAAAATGTCCAGCCGGAAATTGAGCCGCCTGTTGCCACGGCGGTACCTACGCCCCCGCCCGCGGTGGTGGAGACCGCGGCCCCCACCCCGGAGCCCCAGGTAGCCTGGGCTGATATTTACCGGAGTTTCCTGGAGACTGACCCCACGGTAAACACCCAGCTGGTGGCCAACGCCGAAGAGTACGGCTTTGAGGGAACCATGACGGCGGAGCTGTTCGCTCTGGCGGATGTGGATGCCGATGATGTGCCGGAGCTGCTGCTGGCCACCAGGCCGGAGGCGCTGCCGGGCTGGAATGTGAGCAGCCAGCAGGGGCAGGCAGTGGAACGCTTCCTCGTCTGCGGCATCAGCGATGGCCGGGTTTCGCCGCTGATGTGCGGCAAGGTGGACTTTGGCTTCTATCCCCTGGCCCTTTCAGTCAACGGACAATGGATTTTGGAGCAAAACCGCATCGAGGACAGCGGACACGAGATGCTTTTCCGCAGCCCGGAGGGGCAGAGCGGCAGCCGTGCACTCCGGTATGAGATCACGGTGGAGCCCCGGCTCAACAGTGCCGGGGAGAGCTGCAGCGTCCCGGTGGAGCGCTGGTTTTTGAACGGGGAACGAATCGTGGCGGACAAGGCCTTGGATACCTTGTTCCCTCAGGAGGCAGAGACGCTGAATTATACCCCCATTTTTTTCCGGAAGCTGGGGCCCGGCTGCCTGGACACCCTGGAGACGGACTGGGAAAACCGGGAGATCCTGCAATTGGGCCGGTCGGAGCTTTCCAAGCTGCGCAGCGCCGCCGGGGCCGACTGGGTGAATCAGGACAGCAGCGGCCTGCCTTGTATCAGTGAGCCTTACTGCATCTCCCTCACCAACGATGGGGAAAGCTGGGTGATGGTGGTCGGGATTGACCAGGCCGAGGGCTGGGATTACGTGGGCAGCATTCAGGTGGAGGCTGTCAGCACCCCGGTGGGGGATGCCTGGCTTAACGAGGCCACGGACGAGGCCCTGCCGGAGGGGCAGGTGTACCAATACGTGGTGGGCATTGACGCCCCGGCGGAACAGCAGCCGCCGCTGAACACGCAGCTTCGGATCCTCTTCCATGACGGGACGCAGATCACCAGAGAGTATCAGACACAGGCGCCGCAATCATAAAGATAAGGAGCTGTAGCAAAACGAATAATTCTGCTACAGCTCCCATTTCTATGCGTAGGAGGAAAAATGTTGTGAAAAAGATATGCATCTGTTGAAAACAGAGAACGCCAAAGAAGACCCGCCAGAA
>Ga0129308_1002455_pt1 | contig 15687 bp, 14 predicted proteins | sample L827metagenome_FD_94440 | JGI IMG/M metagenome (GOLD analysis project Ga0129308, IMG submission 94440) | Ring-tailed lemur group fecal microbial communities from Wisconsin, USA - L827 metagenome | ecosystem: Host-associated > Mammals > Digestive system > Large intestine > Fecal | place: USA...
ATGCGGCCTTCGTTCCTTTCCTCGAACCTGACTTGTTGCGATTTCAGATTCTAGGGCGAAGGCCGCCCCGCGTTCAGAGCCGATCAGAACAAGCGCTTACACCAACATTTCCGACGCGATCGTTAAATACTACCCTTGAGCCCAAAGCTACCCACGTGCGTCTGTTTCAGCCTTACTCGCATGCCCCTCGTCCATCAGGCCCTCCATGACCGACACAAGGTCGGCCAGCGTGCGTGACTTCAGTCGCGTCTCGAGAGCGGCCTGAGCTGCATCAAGCTCCGCGTCAAGGATGAGGTGGATTCGGCGACCCACCGGGCATGCGGGATTTGGATCCGCGTGAAAAGAAAAGAGCGGACCCTCAACGCTCTCGACTGCATTGAAAACGTCGAGAAGCGTAATCTCAGACGGGTCTCGCTCAAGAGACGCTCCGCCCACCCCTGCCTCAACAGCCACAATGCCCGCATCCTTGAGCTGGCCGAGCACCTTGCGAATAATAACCGGGTTTACGCCCACACTCGAGGCGATGAAGCTGGATGTGAGCTTGTAATCCCCCGAGAAGTTAACGATGCACAGCAAGACATGCAGTGCAATCGTAAAGCGCGAAGATATCTGCATTAAAGGACCTTTCGAGCGCATATAAATCGAATCGCAGTCTGACAACGTTCAGTATAGCATGTTGTAACGATTGGTATTACAACTTGTCGGCATTATGTGATGACTGATATATCTTCGTTGTAATTATTGACGTTACAACGCTGCCTTGCTTTAATTCCTTCGTCAACTGTTGTAACTATATTGGTTACAACAACTCATTGAACCGGTATTCGTTGAAACGAAGGAGACCAATCATGACCAGCACGATCAATCCTTGCCTTACACGTCGCGAACTTGCCTGCAGTGCCGCCCTCGCAGGTGCATGCGTAGTTGCCGGAAACCTCGAGGTAAAGCCCGCCTGCGCCGACGAGGCCGTGCAGCCCCAGACCACCCAGCAGCGCAACATTGAGAGCGCTCTTGCCCTTATCAACACGTTCGCAAACGGCGATGCCGAGTTGGCCGCCACCCTTCTCGATGAGGGCTACATCCAGCACAACCTGGCCTACGGCACGGGTCGCGATGCCTTCGTAGGGTCGGTGGAGTACCTGGCCGCCGCCGACGCCCCCACGACCGTGAATACCATCCGTTCCTTTGCCGACGGCGACTACGTGTTCCTGCAGACCGTGTACAACTTCGCCGGCGCAGGCGAGCAGGTGGCCTTCGACATCTTCCGCTTCAACGAAGCCGGCCTCATCGCCGAGCATTGGGACAACCTGGCTTCCGTCGCCGAACCGAACCCCTCGGGCCACACGCAAATCGACGGCACGATTGACATCGCCGAGCCGAGCCGCACTGCACAGAACCGCCAGCTTGTGTGCGACTTCCTTTTCGACGTCATGCAGGGCAACAAGCCCGAGAAGACTCCGGACTACTTCGACGGCGATACGTACATCCAGCATAACACCGCTATCGCCGATGGTCTTAGCGGCCTGTCTGATGCACTTGCAGCCCTGGCCGAACAGGGTATCGAAATGATTTACGACCGCACCCACATGGTGCTTGCCCAGGGCGACTTTGTCCTGGCCGTCAGCGAGGGCTCCTACGCCGGCGCCCCCACCAGCTACTACGATCTGTGGCGCGTCGCCAACGGCAAGATCGCTGAGCACTGGGATGTTATGGAGACCATTGCCGATGCCTCTACGTGGGCAAACGACAACGGCAAATTCTAAGGGTCGTCTCCAACCGCATCAACAAGGCCGTGTGAGCAACCTCAAGCTTGCCAAGCCTATTTCAAATGCGAGCGCCGCCGTAGCCACGCGTGGGCACGGCGGCGCTCGGCGTTTTGAGGGCGCGAGTCGAGGGCGCGACGGGCTATGAGCGGGGCCGCAGGGCCCAGGCGCTCGCGAAACAACATACATTTCAGGAAAATGAAAATCGCACCAACTGGGGTTTTGATGATTTAACATACATCTCAACCGCTGAGATGTATGTTAAATCTGCCGCCGGGTGCAGGCTTGCCCATCCCACGTCCTCTTTACAGCTCGCCAGCCTCGAAAAGCGCCCTCACCTCGTGCAGGCTCCCGCACACGCGCGTGGCCAGGGCGCGGATCTCGGGCGTGGGCTGGTGCAAGTCGGGAACCATCACGGTCACAAAACCGCCGGCTGCACCAGCCCTCACACCAGCAAAGCTGTCCTCGAGCACAAGCGTACGCGCAGGGTCGCTGTTCAGGCGGCGCGCAGCCTCAAGGAAAATGTCGGGCGCGGGCTTGGAATGCTCCACGAACTGGCCGGACACGATATGGTCGAAATACCCCTCGACCTCGCCGGCGCGCAGGTCGCCTTCGATGATGCTCACGGGGCTCGAGGAGGCCACCGCCATGGGAATACTCTGTCCCTTCAGGTATTCGAGCAGCTCGTCAAGGCCGGGCTTCTTGGGCACGCCCTGGGCAAAACGCTCGGCGGCAATGCGGTAGAACTCATGGAACACGCCCTCGGCGTCGATGTCCTCCCCGCAATACTTGCGAATGGCGGCAATCGTAGCGTCGCCCGTGGTGCCACAAGCCGCAGCAGGCAGCCCCTCGGGCACCGTGCGCCCATACTTCGCGAGCGCGGGCTCCCACAGCGTCTTCCACACGCACTCACTGTCGAACATGAGGCCGTCCATATCAAAAATGACCGCGTCTATCATCTGCGCCGCACGCCTTTCTGCATCAATCGAATATCCGGTCATCGATTCTACCAGTCCTCAGCGACCGCTCTGCAATCCTCAGGTGAAATCATGGGGGTGGAAGAGTCAATGCCCACAGTCAAGACAACACTTTTTGAATCGTACACATGGCACGAGCAAACCGAGCGATCTTGATTTATGCTTCCTGAAGAGATTCAGCCCCGCCTCCAGCAAAGGACGTCTAACTATGCTCTTCATTGATGCGGATGCTTGCCCTGTCACGCGCGATGCGCTGGCGGTTGCCCGGCGTTGTCATGTGCCCGTCGTCATCGCCGGCAACTCGACGCAGAACCTCGAGCGGCACATCCGCCGCGACGATCCCCACACGCCTGAAGAGGCCCGCAAGGGGTTCTGGGTGGAGACGCTCGCCGTTGGCGTGGGCGCCGACAGCGCCGACTTCGCAATCGTCGAGCGCCTGCAGCCCGGCGACGTCGTTGTGACGCAGGACATCGGGCTCGCCAGCATGGTGCTGGGCCGCGATGCCGCAGCCATCGGTGTGCGAGGCCGCGTTTACGACAAGGCGACCATCGACATGCAACTCTTCATTCGCCATGAGGAGAAGAAGGTCCGCCGCGCGGGCGGCCGCACAAAGGGCCCCGACCCCTTCACCGACGAGGACCGCGCTCGCTTCGTCCGCAATCTCGAGGGGCTGTTGAAGTAAACGGCCCAAACTAGCCGCACATACGCAACATGTATTTTGGAATGCCACCCGCTGGGAACCGAAGCGGACACCCCGCGCCAGGAGCCTGTACATGCGCCTTGCATTTCGAGAGCGCCGTCTAATGGTGACCGCTAAAGAAGGCGCTCCAAACCAGGGGCCACATCCCCTCGTTTAACTCCCGTGCACTGCGCGACCCTTTCCGCAGCCACCACCGCAAGCCCCCAATCGCTCCCGCTTCCCTCGCCTGACACGCCCTCGTAAAACGCCAGGCATCGAGCGGTCATCCGCGCGAAACCGTGCTTCCATTGCATTTCGCCTGGTTAAGCGTATTATTAACCGCTGTTACCAGTTGCTTAACAGCACTGGGTCCATGAGGGTTCCTCCCCTATCCTTCACCTCGTTCCACACACCCAAGCACCACCGACCCCCAGGAGGACCCCATGGAAACCACTCGCAGGACGTTCGTCGCAGGCACCGCAGCAGCCGGTATCGCACTTGCAGCAGCCGGAACCGCATTTGCCGAGGAGGCCAAGAACGAAGAGACCGTAGCCGAGATCGAAGGCGACGGCTACAGCGTCGTCGAGACCGAGTCGGGGTTGCAGGTGACCATCGCCGACGACGAGAACCCCGACCTGCCCACCGTCGTCGTGCTCGCCACGGGCGGCACCATCGCGGGAACCGGCGAGGCCGGCAAGACCACGGGCTACTCCGCCGGCCAGCTTGACGTCGGCACGCTTGTGGCCAGCGCCGCCGGCATCACCGACATCGCCAACGTCCGCGGCGTGCAGGTGTGCAACGTCGGCTCCGACGACATCACCGACGCTTACTGGATTCAGATGGCCCAGACCATCAACGAGCTTGCTGCCGACGACGCCATCTCCGGCTTCGCCGTCACCCACGGCACCGACACGCTCGAGGAGACGGCCTATTTCCTCAACCTGGCCGTGAAGACCGACAAGCCCGTCGTCATCACCGGTGCCATGCGCCCCTCCACCGCAACCTCCGCCGACGGCCCCATGAACCTCTACCAGACAATCGCCCTGGCTGCCAACCCCGATGCCGTCGGCCGCGGCACCATGGTCGTCTTCTCCGACGGCATCTACGGCGGCCGCGACGTGCAGAAGGTCAACACCTTCAAGACCGACGCGTTCAGCATGCGCGACATGGGCTGCCTGGGCTACATGCAGGACAACAACGCTTACTTCTACAACGCCACCACCAAGAAGCACACCGTGGACACCGAGTTCTCTGTGGACGGGCTCGACGCGCTGCCTGCCGTGGGCGTCGCCTACTTCACCATCGACGCCGACCCCGGCGTGCTCGACTACTATGCCGAAAACGCCGAGGGCATCGTCATCGCAGGTGCCGGTGCCGGCTCCTACTCCGGCCTGTGGGGCGATAAGATCGAGGAGCTCGTGGGTCAGGGCATCCCGGTGGTTGACTGCTCGCGCATCAACAATGGCCTTGTCTCTGGCGAAGACGGCGGCATGATCGAGGGCTACAACCTCCCGCCCCAGAAGGCCGTCGTGCTGCTGCGCCTGGCCCTCACCATCACCACCGACCTCGACGAGATCCAGGAGATGTTCAAGACGTACTAAGCGTCATCGACATCCAGGCCGCCACAACCCTACTCAATACGCTGCACCACCGTGCCTCCAGCCCTTCCCCCACAGGCTGGAGGCACGTTTTGTTTGCATTTCCTCCGCGCACCATCCATCGCCCCTGTACCACAACCCGCCGCAGCCCCGGGCGGACCCGCATCATCGCGAGGTCCTGCTCGGGGTTGCTCGCATACAGACGATATGAGCAGGACATAGAGAGCCCCTGCTGCACGCCGCGCCCTTCCTGGCGATCTCGTGGGTCGGGGCCGATAATGTCCGTGTCTGAAGGCGACCGGCCGCAGGTGCAGACCAAGCTGCACGCGCACAGCATTCCCTGGAAGCCCATCGCGCTCATGGCAACATGCACGTTTGCAACCGGCTTCACCGCCCTGCCCGATCAGCCAATCGTGTTGGGCAACATCGCCGGCGCGGGCTTTGCCTGCCTTCTCGTGTTCTTCGGCTCGCTGTCCACCTCGCGCTGGTTCAACTTCGACACCATCTATCGTGTGGCGTTCCCGCTTATGATTGTCGGGCTGCTGCTTGTCATGCCCCTGCTCGAGCGCGCGCCGCAGCTCACGGCGGCTTGCTATGACGCCGGCTACACCATGCTCTCCATGTTCATCATGATCATCTTGAGCAACATCACCTACCGCTTCGGCCTCAACGCCATCTGGCTCAACGGCATTGAGCGCGGCATTCGCTACCTGGTCGAAGCATTGGGCTGGGGTGCCTACGCCCTTTCGAGCAGTGTTTTGCCTTCCGGAGCGAACTCTGTCGTGCACGCCATCGTGATGGTTGCCGTCACGATCATGTTCCTCGCCATCGTGTTCCAGGAAAAGAGCCTCTCGGCCCGTTGGGGCATCAGCCTGCGCGCCGAGACCGTGGAGGACGAAGTGGACGCCTTTGCGCCTGGCCAGCTCTCCATGCGCGTGTCCGACCTCTCCAAGCGCTTCGGCCTATCCGACCGCGAGGAAGAGGTTCTCCAGCTCATGGTGCGCGGCGTGCCGCTCGCCCAGATGGAAGAGCAGCTGTTCGTGGCCCGCGGCACCATCAAAGCCCACACGAGCCACATCTACCGCAAGTGCAACGTCCAGGGCAAAGACGAGCTGTTCGGCTTGCTCGGCATCAACGGCGAACACCCCGGCGAACGATAAGTCGCCTCAGCGAAAAGGGCGTCACCGGGGGCACCCCCGGCCGCCCGACATGGGCGGGACATGACACAAATCCCCCGGCGTCCCCTCCCGAGTGCGTCTTCGGCACCAGTGCGGGAGGGATTGCGGCCGGGGGCTCCTTGTCCATTGTTTTCCTAGAAACCCCACTGCTGAGCTAGGACTGCTTCACTTTCCTTCGGGTGAGTCTCCAACATATAAGCTTGCAAATATGGGACGTTAAACATGAGCTCACCATACCCGGTACTCACAACAAGGCCCTCGCGTATCAGCTCGTCGCGAGCGAAGCTCGTAGCCTTCTGCGTCTTGGAAAGGGCCTCTGCCACGTCACGCGTGCGAACGGTACGGTCTGGCTTCACGACTTTTGCCATTGCATTTAGATACTCACCAGAAGAAGACGGCAATGCCTCCACAATAGGCCGGAGCGCCCGTCGCTCATAGGCCGCCAAAATAGCAGGAAAAGCTTGTTCAACGTCTTCTTGTGAAATGGCATAGGAGCCATGCGACGCTTTCTCGTTCGCCAAAGCGACAAGGTAGTAACCGGCAAGTTGGATGAAGTACGGGTGTCCATAACTTTTCGAAACAAGCAGATCGTGAGCTTGGTCAGACAACGATAGACCTTTTGTCCTGGAGAATGCCTCGGCTATTGCAGCACTCGCCTCCTTTGGAGCAAAGACCCCCAAGCGTTCGTGTACCGCCCGACGCATGAACGTGCACCCCTCGTATTGAATAACTTTCTCATGAGCATAGGGCAGGCCCGCAACCGCAAGAATGATGTTGAATCCCTTGCGCGAGGCCATTTGAAACGCACCACATATAACAGACAGGTCTTGCAGAGAAATCTTTTGAATCTCATCAACCGAGACGAAAACGCCCCTCTTCGACTGTCTGCACGCCTCAAGAAACAGTACCTCGACGTCATCAATGCTGTTCACAACCGTTTTAGATGACGCGGGGCCACTGATATGCCCGCCACTGCCAAAAACGTTGACCTCAATCTCAGGACTCATGGTCTTGGTAGCCGAGTCATGGCGCACAAGCCCGCGCGTAAAGCCGACAAGCGCCTTCTCAGCGTTGAGGTCGATAGTCTGCCAACCCGCCTCAGTCGCCATTTGGGAAAACTGTTCAAGAAGCGCCGTCTTGCCGCACCCGCGGTTACCTGTGATAAAGAGCGCGCGATCTTCGCTCCCCCGGTCAACAAGGGCAAACGTAAACCGATTGAGCAACTCCTTACGTCCAAAAAAGAAATCTGGCTTGCCACCGAATACCGGAACAAACGGATTCTCAAACATGATGCCTCCTCACTGCGCATAGTACAAGAGACATCATACAGCAAATTCTATGAGTTCTAAAAGTCTAAGAAATCTAGTCATACTGCCAAAGTCTATGGAAGAAATTTAAGAGCGCGACATATACTTCGCCATCGACGCCGACCCCGGTGTGCTCGACTACTACGCCCAGAACGCCGGGGGCATCGTCATCGCTGGCGCTGCCAGCCTCACCCCAAACGGCTGGAAGCACGTTTGTTTGCAATTCAGGAACTCCTGGCTCGCCAGCTGTAAACAACCAGCCTGCATTCCCTGAACGCCCTGTGCCGTGCAGTCAAATCATCCTCGGCTGTGCGGCACATTTGCGCACGTAAATCATCTCATACCTCGAGTATGAGACCTCCTCAGCCGACTCATACCCACCGGGGAATACCGCATCGACAACCACATACCTACTATGAGTCTCGCACCCGGCCGATAGGTGCATGCAAAGCATGCGACCACAATCGGCCTGCACACACAAGGGGAACGCGTGCATTGTGCACGCCTACACCAAGGAGGATTTGTATGGCTCAGCAGGTTTCCCGTCGTTCGTTCATCTCCGGCGCGGCCGCTGGCACAGCTGCCCTCGCAGCCGCTGGTACGGCAACCGCCTTTGCCGCAACGCCCGGTGCTGACCACGCCACGGCCGATAACGCCATCGTCGACGACACGCCCGCAATCGACTATCTCGCCTGGGTCGGCGAGGCTCCAACTATCTCCGAAGACCAAATCAGCGACACTGTCGAGGCCGACATCGTCGTTGTGGGCGGCGGCAACGCCGGCTGCATGTGCGCTTGCGCCGCGGCCGAAGAGGGTGCCTCTGTCGTCGTAATCGAGTCTCAGGCTCAGGATTCCATTTTCTACTACGGTCTGCACGACATCGCTTCGATTAACTCCCAGTTCGTGCTTGACCAGGGCGTCGACCCCATCAAGAAGAGCGCGTTCATCGCCGAGTACCAGCGCCGCAACAACAACCGCACCGATCCGCGCCTCATCAAGAAGTTCGTGGACAACTCCGGCGAGCTCGTAGACTGGCTCGTTGCCAACTCCCCCGCCGAGGTGGCCGACAAGGTGTACGTCCACAACCTCGACACTAACCAGGCCTATTTTGATAACGGCGGCGACACCAACGGCTTCAAGTGCTGGCGCGGCTCCATCCAGATTGACTTCAACGGCGCTGCTGCCACGATGGTTGAGCAGGCTGAGTCGCAGGGCGCCAAGTGGTTCTGGCAGACGACTGGCGTTGTTCTGACCACCGAGGAGACCACCGGTACCGTCTGCGTCGATTCCACCGACGAGAACGGCGTGCTGACGTCGACCGAGACCGAGGTCCCGCAGACCAAGGTGACCGGCGTTATCGCTCAAGATGTCGACGGCAACTACATCAAGTTCGTCGCCAACAAGGCCGTCGTTCTTGCCTGCGGCGACTACGGCGCGAATCCCAAGATGTACGCCGCCCTCCAGGACGAGCAGCGCAACCTGTTCCAGGCCCACGGTCTGTCCACCGACAACATGACGTGCGCCATGTTCGGCCGCGACGGCAGCGGCATCAAGATGGGCATGTGGGTCGGCGGCTCCATGGACCCGGTAACCCGCACCCTTGTGAGCCCCCAGGTCATGTACTCCAGCGACACCTACTCCACGAATCTTCTGCGCTGGGGCGCCGGCTTCCAGGGTGGTCAGAACCCGTGGGGCAGCCCGTTCATGTGGGTTGACGCCAGCGGCCGCCGCTTCACCGACGAGACGTTCATGGGCGTCTTTGGCCAGCTCATGCGTGCCGAACGCAACAAGCCCGGTCGCTACTATGCCATCTTTGACAGCAAGTACGCCGAGCAGATTGCCGCCATGGCGCCCGAGCACTTTGGCATGCCCATCGGCGACGGCGATTACTTCGACTTCGACTCCACGTTTGCCTCCTGGGTTGAGCGCGGAGCAGAGGGCGGCGAGGTCGACGAGGGCAACACGGTATGCGCCTGGGGCGCCCAGTCGCTCGATGAGCTGTTCGAATACATGGGACTTTCCGACGACGTTAAGGCCACCACGAAGGCAACCATCGACACGTACAACGGCTTCTGCGAGACTGGCGAGGACGAGGACTTCGGTCGCGACCCCAACACCCTTCTCTCGATTAGCGAGCCCCCCTTCTACGCCATCATGAGTGTCGAAGAGAAGCCCATGGTGGGCACCTGCGCCCTGAACGGCCTTGTCATCGATGAGAACCAAGCCGTTCTCGACAAGAACTACGACCCGATTCCAGGCCTGTATGCCACGGGCAACAACTCCGGCGGTCGTTTCGCCGTTCAGTACTCCACCCCGATGCCCGGCCTGACCCTGGGCCTGGCCATGACGCTGGGCCGCGTCCTAGGCAAGGAACTCGCTGCGAAGTAATCGCAGGCAAATAGCACAAGCGACACCTTCATCGCCCACCCATTGCGCGCAGCCTCAGCCCTGGGCGGACCTCGCATCACAACGCAGGTCCACTCGAGGCTGCTTGCATACAAAAGTGCCCGCCCGCCCCATGGGGGACGGACGGGCACTTGTTCGTGCGCGCCTATGCGCTCAGTACTTAGCCCACGTAGTCAGCGGCGTTGTTACCAGCGATGCGACCAAAGACGTAGATGTCGGACATCGAGGTGGAGCCGAGGCGGTTGGTGCCCATCTTACCGGCAGCGTACAGTCCGGAGTGCCAGTCGCGATGCCATTCCCCCTATCCGCGGGCCTCGCCCAGCCAGTCGTAGGCCAAACGAGGCGAGCCATCCTCAACGTGGATGATGCCTCGCCGCTCGAAACCAAACTTAAGAATGGCCCCTTGCATGGGGCGGTTGTCGGTATGGGTGTCGATCCTCAGATGCGGAATCTGAGTGGCACAGAAATCAAAGCACGCACGCGCCACACCTCGGACCGTACCGTCGGAGGCAATGCGGTGAATTGTGCCGTACGGCTCATCGCTGCGCCAAGAACCACCCTCAATCACCTGGTAGGTTGGCTCATCTCCCACGATGAAGGCGAAGGCGCCCACCACACGGCCGGCCTGCTCGCACACATAGCCCACGCCGTTTGTAACGTCGGCACGCACCGTGTCGGCGTTGGGATACTTCCCGGCCCACTGCGTGGGATTTCCTTGCTCGCGCATGAAAATACGGGCTCTGTCATAGATGGCAGCGACCGCGTCGACATCGGCAAGCGTGGTTTTACGAATCCGCATGCAACCCCCCGAACCTTAACGCCGGCGTGCCCTTCGGAAGCACGCCGGCTTGAAGCCTCTTTACTCCACCTCTACCAGCTCGTACTCGCGGCTGCCGACACCAAGGGCCGCGGCGGCCTCGACGGTGTGGACGCCGTTGCGACTCTCAATGCGCTCGATGAGATGGTCGCGGCCGGGGTCGTCCGTGGCGGCGTAGACAAGGTCGAGGCACGCCTGGTCGATGGCGACGGGGTCGGTGGACACCAGGATGCCGATGTCGGCCATGCAGGGGTCCTCGGCCACGGCGCAACAGTCGCAGTCGACCGACATGTTCTTCATGACGTTGACGTAGGCGATGCCACCACGCGCGGCAAAGAAGTCGACCACCGAGCTCGCGGCGTCGGCCATGGACTCGAGGAACTGGTCGTGGTCGGCCGTCCAGATGTTCTCAGGCACCGTAACGCCATGGATGTACGCCTTGCCGTACGAGGAGGCAACACCAATGGAGAGCTGCTTGAGGGCGCCACCGAAGCCTCCCATGGGGTGGCCCTTGAAATGGGACAGGACGAGCATCGAGTCGTACTTGGCCAGGTTCTTGCCCACAAAGTTCTTCTTAAGACGCAGGCCATTGGGGATGGGCAGCTCAAGGTCGGGACCCTCGGCGTCCATGAGGTCGACGTCGAAGTAATCGTTCCACCCATGCTGGGCAATCGCGCGCAGGTGCTTCTCAGTCGTGTTGCGCTCTCCGTCGTAAGCCGTGTTGCACTCAACGACCGTGCCATGCAGCTGGCCTACCATGGGCGCCCAAAAGTCAGGGTGCAAGAAGTTTTGGTTGCCCACCTCGCCGGAATGGACTTTGACGGCAACTTTACCAGGCAGCTCGACCTCCAGCAGACCATAGAGTTCGACGACCTTTTCAGGCGTGATCGTGCGGGAAAAATAAACCTTGGGCTTGTCGGCCATGACGTATTCCTTTCAATCGGTCGCTTCGGCAACGTGAATGGCTCCATATGAACTGCGGCGATTATACCCTTGCCACCATCTGCGGCACACGCACGCGATCCCAAATTCATGCCAGGAGGCAGGTGCCCTACCTCGCAAACAAACCGAGAAGTTCTCGGGCGGTCTGCGGCGTAGGCCCAACCTCGCGAATCTCGTTGTTCCAAGCGGGGTCGAACACCATACGGGCGCGCGGCACGAGCCAATCGCGCACAACAATGAGGGCATGCGGCCAGCCAGGCCTGGGCCCCTGCTTGACGAGGTCCACTGCCTCCGTGAGGCCCAGGCCTCCGCGCTCGAGCTCGAGGCGCCCGAGCTCGTCCACCACAAGCAGGCCTGGGCGAGCAGGCGGCTCGCCAGTCGCCAGGGCCGCAAAGTGGGCGTTCACCCGCTCAACCGCTTCGTCAGAAAACGCCCAGACGAGCTTCATGTCGGCAGGCATGCCCTGAAGCTCCATCTTGCTCGCCTCATCCGGGGCAAGGTCGCGGCGACGCGCAAACGGCACCGTCTCGCCACTCGGCAGCATGACGTTGTCGATGCCAAGCTTCTCAAAACCGTTCGGCTTGTCGGGGTTGGGCTTCCAGACGCCTGGCGCCAGGACTCCCTCTAGCGGCACGCCCCTCTCCTGCAGCTCGTCAATCAGCCCCCGCAACCAGCGGGTTTTACCTGTCTGGATTTCTCCAGTCAAGATGTACAACATAGCGTCACGGCCCTCCCAAGGTCATACGCATGCACGGGACAAGAACGTATGGTATCGCATGGAACATGACCACATGCGTTCAATGCGCTCAAATCGCACGAGCGCAGCACCCGCCCCCACCAAACATGTTCGAGCTGCGTCAAGCGCCTGTCCCCCACAAGCAAATTGCAGGCACAGAACCCCGCGGAGCCTTGCGCAATCCTCGCAAAAACACGGCGCTTCTCCCACGTACGCCTTGCTGCCTCTTTACCCGCCGGCCTCATCCTTCTCATCGCAGTCGCAAGACCGACGCCCACAGGTGCCACCCAACGTCGACTGCACATACAAGAGCCCCTAAGCGGCTCGCCAACGAGGAGAGGGAAGAGGAACACAGCGCATGGACATCACCAGAAGGAACTTTGTTGCAAGTGCAGCTTTGACCAGCGCGGGCGCCGCAGGCATCGCGGCCGCAGCAGCCACGCTTGCCGACACCGAGCAAGCCTTGGCCGTCTCCTCCGTCACCCCTGCGGTGGACAAGGAGACCGGCGAGGAAGTTCCTACCATGAACTACACCGAGCCTTACCTGCTTACTCTGAAGCCTTCCTGCGAAATGAACGTGCTGTGGCTCGCCAAGGAAATGTGCGAGGGCTACGTCGAGTACGGCCCCACGCCCGCCCTGGGCGAGCGCGTCGAGGCCAAGCCCTACGTCTTCGAGGGCCTGCGCACCTCGGCCAAGGCTGACGGCTACGACGCTGAGCCCGAGAACAACCCCGAACTTGAGGTCTGCCAGCTCATCGCCACACTCGAGGGCCTTGAGCCCGGCTCGGTCGTGTACTACCGCGCCGTCACCGTGGGCAGCCTGGGCGAGGAGGTCGGCGAGCGCTACTACTTCAAGACCGCTCCCCTGCCCGGCGGCGACTTCAAGTTCGCGCTGCTCTCCGACATGCAGATGAAGGTGCGCACCAAGGAGACCGTCAAGGTCCTCGGCCAGGCGGACAAGGACTTCATCGTCTTTGCCGGCGACATGTGCAACACCCCCTGGAAGGCCGGCGAGTGGTTCAACGTCGAAGGCTGCTACGAGGTTGAGGGCGAGGACGACCGCGGTTTCTTCGAATGCCTCAACCAGACCTCTGAGAACACGCACCTGCTGCAGTTCATGCCCGTCTTCCCCTGCCCGGGCAACCATGAGTTCGACGACCAGCGCGTCTGCACCGACAAGGACTTCGCGACCGACGACTCCAAGTGGACCTGGAAGATTTACATGCAGATGTTCCGCCCGCTGTATCCCGAGCAGGACTACAGCGTGAACAGCAAGCGCTGGTACAGCGTGGACTACGGCGACATGCACCTGTGCTCGCTCAGCGTGGCACGCTGGAACGCCTGGGACGGCTTCGAGTACCCGGGCTGGATTACCAAGGACGACATCTCGGCCGACAGCGCCCAGGTGAGCTGGCTCGTCGACGACCTCAAGCACTGCGACGCCCGCTACAAGTGGGTCACGCAGCACTGGCACATGCTCAACCGCGGCGAGGACGGCTACTTCCCCGTGTCCACGGCCATCGAGGACCCCGAGAATCCCGGCGTCGCCATCTACCCCGACGGCGACAACTGCTGGAACGTGCTGCGCCCCATTTACGAGGCCTATGGCGTCGACGCGGTCAACTTCGGCCACAGCCACGTGTACGAGCGCTACTACATCAACGGCGTCAACTACATCGAGGCTGCCAGCATCGGCAACAACTACCGCAACACCGCCGACCCCTTCCACCCCTCCGGAAACCTCCCCATCATCGAGGAGAACAACTTCCGCTCGTTCATGATCGTGACGGTGGACGAGAATGGCATGCAGGGCCACGGTGTGCAGGCAAGCGTCGAGACCTCCGACGTCGACACCGAGGTCGGCTACTGCGGCCGCGTCTTCGAGACGTTCACCATCGCCGAGTAAATTGGCCGCAGGACTGAGGCCCTCTCGATAAACCTACTCGCCTTCGGCGGTGTCGGTGGAAGACCCTCCGGTCTCCCCGGCACCGCCTTCGCTTCCTCCGGCCGGACCGGAATCGCCTGCACCGGGGTCCGGGGCTTCGGCGCCACCCGACCCGCCGGCGCCTCCGGTCTCCCCAGAGCCGCCCACGCCTTCCGACCCAGAGCCCGCACCCGCGCCACCGGTCTCGCCAGAGCCCTCGCCGCCCGTGGCGCCGCCGGTGCCAGGCTCAGGCACGGTGCCACCCGTCTCACCGCCGGTCGCGCCTCCGGTTTCCGTGCCAGTGCCGGGCTGCGTGGGCTCGGAGGGAACCGTCGTTCCGCCCGTCTCCCCCGAACCTCCGGGCACCCCGTCCGACCAGCCATAGTCTGCACCGCCGTCGTAGCTGTAGTCGGGCGTGAAGAACACGCCGGGCTCGTCGTAGTCAAAGGCGTACTGCGCACCGCCTGCCGCGTTGATCGCATCCTGGACGCCCTGCGCCGTGGCGTTGGCCTGCTCCACGCCCTCGGTGCCGTTCGTTGCGACATACACCGCGCGCGAGACGTCGGCGATGACCGAAACGCCCAGGTAGTTGTCAATGCCCTCCGTCATCACGACGAGCACGTAAGGGTGGGCCGCCAGCACAATGCCACCATCGTGCTCGGCTTGGATGAGCTCGCCCGTCTTATGCGCCACCTGAACGCCCGCGGGAATGGCGTCGGTGAGACCGGCGTTGATGGTCTGCTGCAGCAGGAAGCTCATGGCAAGCTCGCTCATCTGCTCGTTTACCAGCTTGCCCGAGGCGATGAGGTTCAGGATGGTTGCCGCGTCGTCGGAGGTCATGCGGTTGCGCATGCCCTGGTCGGCTGCCACCATATCCATCATCTTGCGCGCCATGACGGTGCCGGTGAGGCCGAGCTTGCTCGCCTCCTCGTTCACCGCATCCATGCCGATGAGGTCGACGATGACGTTGGTGGCCGTGTTGTCGCTGTCGGCAATCATGCGGCGGGCAAGTTCGCGCAGCTCATAGGTGCCGGGGCCGTCATCCTGCACCGTACCCGTGCCCGAGACGATGTCTGAGGACGTGACCTCCACCTGGGCAGCGAGGTCGATCTGCCCTGCGGCCGCCTTGTCGAGAAGCGCAGCCAACACCACCAGCTTGATCATGCTCGCGGAGGCATGCTGGGTCGCGCCGTTCACGCTCACGATGCCGGCAGGCGAGCCCACGGGAAGATACGTGACGCTTGACGCCTGGTACGTGCAGTCGGAGGCATACTGGTATGGCCCCCAGAGCACGGTGTACTACACCACGGGCGACTATGCCAACGCCGTGTCCAATGAGGCCAAGGCCGTGGGCATGGCG
>Ga0129308_1002456_pt1 | contig 15677 bp, 13 predicted proteins | sample L827metagenome_FD_94440 | JGI IMG/M metagenome (GOLD analysis project Ga0129308, IMG submission 94440) | Ring-tailed lemur group fecal microbial communities from Wisconsin, USA - L827 metagenome | ecosystem: Host-associated > Mammals > Digestive system > Large intestine > Fecal | place: USA...
GACCTCGGAGGCCAGTATTGAGTTTAAGGATGAAGATAAGCTCATCGCGGAGGGAATGGAAGAGGGATTGAGTGCAGATGAGGTTTATGTGGAGCGGGTGTTGCCGGGGAAGATGCGGTGGAATTTGGACTATATGCAAAAATTCACATATTTTAAAGAGTGGAAAATTATGATAAAAACTATTTTTGCTGTTATTTAGAGGAGATATTATGAGAAAGATTGCAGTTATAACACAAGGCGTGAAACTTCATGATGAAAAAGGTTATACCCGTTTTGCCTATATAGCTAATTTTTTGACTGAAAATGGGTTTAAAGTAGATTTAATAACATCTTCTTTTCAACATTGGGAAAAAACGCAAAGAAATTTGAGAGAATTTAACCAAGACTTAAAATACAATGTGATATTTATTGAAGAGCCAGGCTATAAAAAAAATATTGATCTCCGAAGAATTAAAAGCCATAGAGTATTTGCAGATAATCTGAAAAAATATTTAGTTAATAAATCATATGATCTTGTCTATTTTGAAATTCCACCTAATAACATGGCCAGAGTAGCGGTTGATTATGCAGAAAAAATGGGAATTCCATGTATTGCCGATGTAAATGATCTTTGGCCAGAGGCAATGAAGATGATATTGGATATTCCACTAATTAGTGATATATTATTTTATCCATTAAAAAAAGATGCGGAGAATGTATATAAAAGGGTCTCCGGTGTTATTGGGACATCTCAAGAATATGCAGACAGGCCACATAAATATAACTGCCGCAGCATTCCGCAGAAAGTAGTTTATGTAGGAAATGATTTGGATGAATTTGATGCGGGAGTAAAAGAATATACAGAAACAATTATTAAAGATGAAACGGAATTTTGGGTTACATATGCTGGAACTTTGGGTAAAAGTTATGATATAAGCACTCTGATATATGCATCTTCAGAAATACTAAAAAGAGGATATAAAAATATTAAAATAAAAATACTTGGGAATGGGCCGACACAGGAAGAGTTAAAGAAAATAGCCGATTCACACTCTTGCTATGTGGAATTTCTTGGGTATATGCCATATAAAAAAATGGCAGCTTATTTAAAAAAATCAGATATTGTTGTGAATTCTTTTGTAAAAAAAGCACCTCAGAGTATTGTTACGAAAATAGGCGACTATTTAGCATCTGGAACTCCGATGATTAACACTTGTTCTAGCCGAGAATTTAAAAATAAGGTAGAGCATGATCTCTTTGGGGTCAATGTGGAGGCTGAAAATGTCCAGGCTTTGGCAGATAAAATTATTTATTTATATGAGAATAAGGAATTATGCGGAGAATTTAGAAAGAATGCTAGGCAAGTTGCGGAACGAGAATTTGATAGAAAGAATTCATATAAGGAGATTGTTAATTTAATCAATGATTTAATAGGTGAGGATAAAAATGTAAATTAAAAACATCATAGTTGGAGCAGGAATTACAGGCTATGTTTTAGCTAGGGGAATGGAAGATGAAAAGAATTAAAAGGTTTTGCTGTTAGAAAAAAAAGAACATATAGGGGATATTGCTTTGATTATAGAAACACACAGAGAATTTTAGTACCGCGATATGACCCTCATATTTTTGGAACAGATTTTAAATAAGTTTGGGGATTGTCACGTTTTACAAAATAGCGTCATTATCAGCATGATGTAATAACTTATATCCAGGTGAAATTTTATCCTACCAAATGATTTTGACTGAACAAGAATAACCGAATACAAATATTTCTACGATTACGTTACTGATAGAACAGTAGTAGCCAGGGAATATTCTTCTGAAGAAGGGAACCTTTATATCCCCATCCTCAAAATAAGAATATTGAGATACATAAGAAGTATTTGTCATTGAATAATAATTAAAATATTTAATTTATCGGGAGACAGGGAGAATATTAGTATTATAGCATGGATCAAATTGTACGTAAAATATTATAAACTCTAATATAAAGGTTAATTAAAATGGAAAAAGCTCTTGTACGCAGAAATTATATTTTTTTATTATGTTGTATTTACCGAATTGTTCTGGATGGAATTTATAGATATATTGTTTGTACTGAATATGGATATCGGGGATATGAATGGCATATTAATTATGGTAAATATTTTTTAAGTTACTTTATTATTTATTTTATGATTTGTCTTATGCCAGTGGGAACCAAAAAAATATCTGATTTAATATTACAACTTCATTTTGTGACCATGGTGATCCCTTTATTAAGTATATATTCACTATCAGATAAAAATTCCCTTTTTCTATTTCAATTCTGTATTTGTTTTATTGGAGAAGTTGTAGTGATTTCAAAATGTGGAGAATATACGATTAGAATTCCTAATTTAAAGATAGATACTAAGTATTTAGTCCTTTTTTTATGGTTTCTATCATTATTTACCTGCTGGTCAATGTATCAAGCAAATGGAATTCATTTACAGGTATTAAATTTGTCAGACATTTATGAAGTAAGAAAAGAGATAGTATATCCCTATGCTATTTTGCGATATTTTGTGGTATGGCAATATCGTTTTATTGCCCCGTATCTACTTCTGTATTACTTTAAAAAAAAGCGGTACAGTTATATTTTATTAATTATTATTATGCAGTCTATATTATATTTGATATTACCTCGTAAAGAGATTTTATTTTCGGCTTTTTTAATTGCAGTATTATTAGTTATTTTACCACATATTCGCTTCTTGAGTTTTTTAGTGAATTCTTTAAGCGTAGGGTCATTATGTATGGCAATGATTTATTTTTTTAGTGGAGCAAGATTGCCAGTTGCAATATTGCCAATTAGACTTTTGGTGGATCCGGCGATGATTAAGTTTCGCCATTATGAGGTGTTTAATAATACATTGCCAAAATTGTTCTATAGTGAAGGAATAATAGGAAGAATATTTGCAATTCCATATCAATATTCAGAGGCAAGCGGATATATAGTAAGTCAATTGCATGAGGGGGTCATATCCAATGAAAATACGGGATATTTAGCATATGGATATGACAATGCTGGCTTTTTTGGAATGTTGTTTATATCGTGTCTGTTTGTGGTTATTCTTTTACTTATTGATGAATTGGCAAGGGATAAAAACATCAATTTAGTATTTGCTCTTTTCATATATCCACTTTATACGTTAAATGACGGGGATTTATTGACCAGCTTGCTTACAGGTGGTCTTTTTTTTGCGATTTTTCTCTTATGGATTGACAAAGAAAATTTCAGTATTGAATATAGGAAAGGCAAAAAAAATGAAAATATTACACATTTGTATGTGCGACCCTTATGCCGAAGACTGGTCGTATCATCGAAATACCATGTCAGAACAAAATCATAAAGATGGCCATGATGTAGCTATCATAACGACTCAGTATACGATGGGGAAAGATGGAGAAAGCTTAAAAGTGAAGCCTGGTACATTTTATACGACATCAGGCATTAAAGTGGTTCGACTGCAGGACAGAATTCCACATTTGCCATTGTTTTTACAAGATAGAATAAGGTGGGTTGCAGGATTATATCCGCAATTGGTTAAGGAAAAACCGGATGTGGTTATGGTGCATAATACTACATTTATAAGCTTAAAAGATATTGTGAAATATAAAAAAGAGTATCCGGATGTATTTTTATGTGGAGATAATCATGGGGATTATTTTAATAGCGCCCGCACTTTTTTATCGAGAGAAATTTTAAATAAACGATTTTACAGAAGAATAGTGAGGAAAAATTTCAAATATTTTGATAAGTTTTTGTATATTTCTTATGAAACTAAAAAATTTTTTGAAGAGATGTACGGAGTAGACCTGAAAGATGCAGTTTTTTCTACATTATCTTTTCCAATTATGGGGCAGGAAGACAAAGATAAATTAAAAAAAAGGATAAGAAAAGAACTGCAGTTAGGTGATAATACAATTTTATTGGTTCATTCAGGAAAACTGGAAGAAAGAAAAAAAACAAAAGAGATTTTGCGGGCATTAAAACAGATTCCTGAAGCTAATTTGAAATTAATAATAATTGGAAGCATACCGGAAGAGGACAGGTCGGTGCTGGAACCTATGTTGGAAGACGATGTGCGAGTGGAATTCTTGGGATGGAAAAACGCAGAGAAACTGAGAGAATATCTGGCGGCTGCAGATTTGTATTTACAACCAGGGACACAGTCAGTTACGTTTATGAATGCGCTATCTTCCGGTACACCTGTTATGATTTATCCTCATATTAGTTACGAACCATATTGTAATGGATGTGAATTCTTGGTAAAAACGGAAGAGGATATTGTTGAAGTACTGAAAAATGTGCTATCCACCCCTGAAATATTAAATGAAAAAAGTATTGCAGCTTTTCAAATTGCCCAAAAATATTTTGATGTAAAAAAATCAGCGGCTGAATTATACAGATAGGGAGAAAACTATGAAAAAGAAACTACTAGATAAAATTGCAAAGAAAAATATAAAAGTAGGTGTTGTTGGATTAGGATATGTGGGACTGCCGCTTGCAGTTGAAAAAGCAAAGGCAGGTTTTCGGACAATCGGTTTTGATATTCAGAGCGAAAAAGTAAAGCTGGTGAATGAAGGCCAAAATTACATTGGCGATGTTGTTGATAGCGATTTGAAAAAATTGGTAGATGATGGGATTCTTTCCGCCACCACCGATTTTTCTTTTGTAAAGGATGTTGATTTTATTGCTATCTGTGTACCGACGCCACTGGATAAGCATCAGCAGCCGGATATAAGTTATGTCCGTGAATCAACCAAAGAAATTGCGAAATTTTTAAAACAAGAGACAATGGTTGTTCTGGAATCTACCACCTATCCAGGAACGACAGAAGAACTTATAAAGCCAATCTTAGAAAACGGTTCCGGACTGAAATGCGGAACCGATTTTTATTTGGGATTTTCACCAGAGAGAGTAGATCCGGGAAATCTGATTTATAAAACTAAAAACACTCCAAAAGTTGTGGGGGGAATTGGCAAAGATGCAACAGAAGTAATTGCTGCAATGTATCGTTCTGTTTTGGAAGGGGATGTTTATGAAGTTTCTTCTCCGGCGATAGCGGAAATGGAAAAGATCCTGGAAAACACATATAGAAATATTAATATTGGTTTAGTCAATGAATTGACGATGTTGTGCAATAAGATGGGGATCAGTATGTGGGAGGTGGTAGATGCCGCTAAAACCAAGCCTTATGGTTTTCAGGCATTTTATCCAGGGCCAGGCCTTGGAGGTCATTGTATTCCATTAGATCCCTACTATTTATCATGGAAAGCCAGAGAATATGGTTTTCATACTTCAATGATTGAAAGTTCGATGATGATCAACGACCAAATGCCGGAATATTGTGTAGAACGTGCTGGTAAAATTTTAAATAATCATGAAAAAGCTTTAAAAAACAGCAGGGTATTAGTTCTTGGTGTCGCGTATAAACAGGATATAGAGGATTACAGGGAAAGCCCAGCCATAAGAGTAATCGAAGAATTGGAAAAAGAACAGGCAAAAGTTGATTTTTTTGATCCATGGGTTATGCAATATAGAGAAAATGGAAAAGTGAGAGATGGACTTAAAGAAATCACACCGGAATTAATAGCCTCCTATGATTTAGTTATGATTACTACAGCACACAGCAATGTAGATTATAAAATGGTCCAGGGTTATGCAAAAGCAGTATTTGATACAAAAAATGTAATGAAAAATATTCAGCCGCGAGACAACATAGAAGTATTATAAATGATTTCACGTAAAGAACGGATAGTGGAGGTAACTTATGAAATATGCACTAATTGGTTGTGGACGGATCGCAACAAACCATATTAAAGCAGCTCTTAATAATCAACTTGAGATAGCAGCAGTTTGTGATATCGTACCGGAACATATGGATAGTCTTTTGAAAAAGCATGAGCTTGAAAATATAAGTTCTATAAAAAAATATGTAGATTACAAAACAATGATAGAAGAAGTCCAACCTGCATTAGTCAGCATTGCTACAGAGAGTGGAATCCACGCCGAAATCGCGTTATACTGCATCGAACACGGAGTTAATACAATTATTGAAAAGCCAATGGCAATGAGTATAAAAGATGCAAATGAAATTATACGGCTTTCAGAAGAAAAAAATGTAAAAGTCAGCGCATGTCATCAAAATCGATTTAATATTGCAGTACAAGAATTGCGCAGAGCTTTAGAATCAGGCCGATTCGGGCGTTTATCCCATGGCTCGATTCATGTAAGGTGGAATCGTAATAAGGACTATTATACGCAAGCATCCTGGCGCGGAACATGGAAACAGGATGGAGGAGCTTTGATGAACCAGTGTATTCATGGAATTGATTTACTCCGATGGATGTTTGGGGGAGAAATTGAAGAGGTGTACGGACAGACCAGACAGCAATTTCACCACTATCTGGAAGCGGAAGATATTGGAATGGCAGTGGTGAAATTTAAAAACGGCGCAATTGCTACGATAGAAGGTACTACAAATGTCTATCCGAAAAATTTGGAGGAAACTTTGTATGTATTCGGCGAAAGAGGGACTGTAAAAATCGGTGGAACTTCAACAAATAATATTGACATATGGGACTTTGCGGATGAGATAGATAGAGATTCAAAAAACAGAGGTTTAGAAGAGGCGACCAGCAACGTATATGGAAATGGGCATACAAGTTTATTTGCCGATATGATAGATGCGATTAAAAAAAACAGAATACCTTATGTAGACGCATATGCTGGAAAGGATGCTTTGGAATTAGTGCTAGCTATTTACAAAAGCCAGAAAGAAGGGCAAGCAGTTACTTTTCCACTTACAGATTTTTCAAGTACCGATATGGAAAGTGAATTTAAAGAGGAGAAAAAGTAAAAATGCTATTAAGTCAGATTTTGCCTCTTATGGGGGCAGAAAATAAATGCCAGCTGGTAAATGATTATTCATTTGACACTCTTGGACTTATCGAATCAGAAACAGAGTTGAGCATATGTACTTTCTTAGATGATAAAAAATATATTAATAAATTATCAAAGCATATAAAGATGATAATTACAACTAAAGATATTGTCGAAGCAATTCGGAATGAAATAGAAGTTGGCAATTTATATGCCGGGGTGGCAATTGCGGATAACCCCAGAGGATTTTTTTTTGAATTGCATAACTTTTTAAGTGGAATGTCACAGTATGCAAGACCGTATAAAAAAACAGTTATAGACCCATCTGCACAAATAAGTCCGCTTGCCTGGATATCTCCGGATGGGGTGAGAATTGGAAAAAATGTTATTATAGAACCATTTGTATCTATTTATCAGGGTACAGAAATTGATTCAGATGTAATAATAAGATCTGGGGCCAGAGTTGGTGGCGTAGGGTTTGAATTTAAAAGAGAAGGAGATAGTATTTTAGCGGTAGAACATTCTGGTGGCGTGAAAATTGGTAAACATGTTGAAATCCAAAATAATACATGCATTGATAAAGCGGTTTATCCATGGGATAACACAGTGATAGGAGATTATTGTAAAATTGATAATTTGGTCCATATTGCCCATGCTGTTAAATTAGAGGATAGTGTTATGGTAGTTGCCAATTCTGGGATTGGAGGAAGGGTACTTGTTGGAAAAAACACCTGGATTGGTTTTGGAGCGACCTTAAAAAATGGGATTCGAGTCGGTGAAAATTCACGGGCGAATATGGGCAGTGTGGTTACAAAATCAATTAAAGACGGAGAAAGTGTATCTGGTAATTTTGCAATAGAGCATTCAAAATTTATTGAAAACATAAAAAATCTGTCTAATAACAATTAAAATAGTTTAGAAAGATATCAGCTAATAATGAAAAAGATAAAAGAACTTATAAAAATTTTATACGAAAAAGGAGTAGTGCATATTTTTATCGGAAGTTTTCTAACCAAATTAGTTGCTTTTTTTGGTTCTATTTTCCTTGTGCGTATCCTTTCAAAATGGGATTATGGCGTACTGGGATATATCGAAAATATTTACGGCTACATATTTATTTTTGCCGGGATGGGCCTTTCTAATGCGATACTTCGTTATGTCGTGTTAGGTAAGGATAGAGAAGAAAAATATTCATATTATTTCTATTCGTCTAAAACTGGCTTTTGGTTTAATGTCATTTTAATCGTCATAGCTGGAATTATCTGTGGCTTATATCCACATCCTGAGGCCTATGCACCATTTAAATGGCTATTGTGCCTATCACTAATAGCTATTCCTTTTCAATATTTAACAGACAATGTGCTGTGTAATGAACGTGCAATGTTTGCAAATCAAAGATTTGCAATATTATCATTAATTTTAGCAGTATTTGTAATAGCATCTAAAATTTTTATGGGGAGTCTTTTAGGACTTTCTGGAGTTCTTATCGGTCAGATTATTATATACGCGTTGCTTGCGATTGGATTTCTATATTCCACTCATAATAAATATTATAAACTTAAAAAGCCTAATAGTCTTACGTCAGGAAAAAAAAGAGAAGTTAGCATATATTCGTTACAATATATGATTACCAATGGTCTATGGGCAATTTTTATGCTGAATGATACATTCCTACTGGGACGCTTTCTGAATAATCCAGTTCTAATAGCAGATTATAAAGTTGCGTATGCTTTACCTGGGAGTGTAGCATTAATAAGTAATGCAATAGGAATATTTGTAGCACCATATTTTGTGAAAAATGAGAGTGATAAAGAATGGGTGAAAATCAATTTTTTTAAAGCATATCTAATTGTAGCATTCATTATCGGTGGCTTATGCTTTTTGATTGGTATGTTTGCCAAACCTTTAATTATTTTTATATATGGTGAAAATTATCTGAATATCATTACCTTGATGAGAATACTCCTGGTAGCGTCCTTTTTTAACTGCGGTTTGCGATATACAACTGCTAATATATTGGCCGCCATGGGTCAGGTGAAATATAATATGTTCGTATCTTTATTTGGCATGATAGCGCAGTTGTTTATTAATATAATGATTATACCGTTGTATGGTGTTATAGGATTGGCAATTACGAGCTGTATTGTATATGCCGGAATGGCTCTAGTTCTTTTTTACTTATTTATCAAAAAATATTATTAATCTAAAAATTAGAAAAACAATATTGATGCACAATCTATGTATAACGTGCAAAATATGAAAATATTGAGGGAGGATTTTTATATGGAATTCCGTGATTTAAAAAAACAGTATGAAACACTTAAATCGTCTATTGACGCATCTATTCAGAATGTGATTAATAATACTGCCTTTATCAGCGGCCCCCAGGTCAAAGAGCTGGAAGACCAGCTTGCATCCTACGTCGGCCGAAAACACTGCATCACCTGTGGCAATGGCACGGACGCACTGTCAATGGTGTTAATGGCCTGGGATATCAAACCAGGAGACGCAGTATTCGTACCGGATTTTACATTCTTTGCTACTGGGGAAGTGGTATCTTTTGAAGGTGCGACCCCGATATTCGTTGATGTCAAAGAAGATACATTTAATATGGATCCGGGAAAACTGGAAGATGCAATTCAGGCGGTTCGCACTGAGGGAAAATTAACGCCAAAATTAATTATTCCGGTTGATTTATTTGGTTTGCCCGCAGAATATCAGGAAATTTTAAAGATCGCAGAAAAATACGAAATGAAAATCCTGGAAGATGGAGCCCAGGGATTTGGCGGTATGCTTGGTTCTAAGCGCGCCTGTTCCTTTGGTGATGCATCTATCACTTCATTTTTCCCGGCAAAACCACTTGGCTGCTACGGCGATGGCGGTGCCATTTTCACTGACAGTGATGAGATGGCAGCTTACCTGGAGTCAATTCGTGTCCATGGGAAAGGTTCCTATAAATACGAAAATATAAGAATTGGCTGGAATTCCAGATTGGACACGCTTCAGGCGGCGATAATGCTTCCAAAATTGAAAGCATTTCAAGAGTATGAATTAGAGAATGTGAATTTAGCCGCAGGCATCTATACAGAGCAATTAAAGGAAATTGTAAAAACGCCTATCGTTCCTGAAGGCTATCTGTCTAGCTGGGCTCAGTATACAATTCAGCTTAAAGATGAAAAGGAGCGTAATGGATTGCAGGAATACTTAAAATCAAAGGGGATTCCTTCTATGATTTATTATCCTATTCCAATGCATTGTCAAAGGGCATTTGATGAGTTAAAACTTTATCAAGAATGTCTGGTAACCGAAAAACTTTGCAAAACTGTGTTAGCATTGCCGATGCATCCATATTTGAATAGTAAAGAGCAGGGAGCAGTAATTAATGAGATACAGAAGTTTTTGAAAGGCGTGTAAAAAGTGTAGGATGGCTGTTGGAATAAGAGTCAGATTAATCTCAATTAACCAAGTCCTTTTTAAATTAGTACTTAAGAAAGATAAAAGTTGATAAGAAGATAGAGGTAAATGTTGAAAGTATTCTTGAAGGAAAAAACAGTTAATAAAGTAAAAGGTAGTGTCTTTATAGGCTTATTTTTACTGGGAGTCTTCGCTTTATCAATGGGGGTTACAGATGATCATAGTTCCTATACACGTATTATGATGCATGAGTTAGAGAAGGAAAATAAAATCGACTATTTGTGTATTGGGGCTTCCAGAGTTTATCGTGGAATCGATCCGGAAATATTGGATCATGAATTAGGAATCAGGACTTTTAATGCAGGGAGTTCATCTCAGCGCCCGGAAGATACATACTTTTTGCTCAAAGCCATTTTGGAAAAACGGAAAGTAGAGACCGTAATATATGACATAAATTATGGCTCTTTTCAACAGTATCCAGGAGATTCAACAATACGAACCCATATCGTGCTAGATTACATGCCCTTCGGCATCAATAAAATTGACTATGCAAAAAAAGTGTTGGGGGATACAGTATATTCCCTAACTACGGTTTCCAACATTTTACGTTATAAGGAACAATGGAAAACACCACAAAAAATGCTGCATAATTTATATATGCATTTGAAGGATGATGCTTATAAAAATTTTGAATATTCCAATGCAGACAATATAACAGAATGGTATTGTGGCAGGGGATTTGTGTTTTCTAAGGCAATATCAAACGGAGAACCATATCCTTTGGTTCCGTGGAATGAGACAGAGCTTTATCCAAATCAGCTTGATTTTTTTGATAAAATAATTGATTTATGCCAGCAACACGAAAGTCGTTTGCTTTGTATTTCTATGCCTGTTCAAAAATCATATTTGGAACGTGAACCGAGATATGATGAAATATATGACTTTTTTAAAAAACGCTGTAATGAAAGAGGGGTTCCTTATCTCGATTTGAATCAGATGAATTTTAAAGATATGGGATTGTCGAATACCGATTATAAAGATGAGGTACATTTAAATGGATATGGAGCTGAAAAGGTAAGTCGTGTTTTAAGTCAGTATTTACTATATGGAGAACCCTATAATGAATGAATTAAAATATCCTTTTGACAGTGATTTTATATTAAAAAGAAGAAAATCTATTAGGAAGAGCCTATATTTTATGTGCGAGGGGAAGCCCCTTATAACTAAACGTATCGCCATCTTAGGCGGCTCCACTACCCATGATATCAAAGAAATTCTGGAACTTTTTTTGCTCGATTCTGGTATCAGGCCGAAATTTTATGAGTCCGAGTATGACCAGTACTTTCAAGAGGTGATGTTTGATACCCCTGAACTGCTGGACTTTCATCCAGATCTCATCTACATTCATACAAGCGCCAGAAACCTGCATATGTTCCCAACAGTCCGCGATTCCGAAGCAACAATCGAAACACTGCTTGAGCAGGCATACCGCCCATTTGAGCAGATTTGGAAAAAGATTGCAGATGTTTATCATTGCCCCATCATCCAGAATAACTTTGAACCTCCCTTTTACCGTCTGCTGGGAAATAAAGATGTCTTCGATCAGCACGGCAGAGTGAATTTTGTGAACCGTCTCAATGACCGATTCTATTTTTATGCCCGGAACCATGAAAATTTTTATATTAACGATATTAATTACCTTGCCTCCTGCTATGGCCTCCAGAAATGGGGTGATCCATTCTATTGGCATATGTACAAGTATGCTCTGGCGGTTCCGGCTATTCCCGAACTGGCCTTTAATGTGGCCAATATTATCAAATCGATCTATGGGAAAAATAAAAAAGCGTTTGTTCTGGATATGGACAACACTCTGTGGGGCGGCGTCGTGGGGGACGACGGACCGGATCAGATTGAGATCGGACAGGAAACGTCGACGGGCCAGCTCTATAGCGAATTTCAGCAGTATATCAAAGCCCACAAGGATCTCGGTATCATGCTGACCATCGACTCCAAAAATGATCGGGAAAATGCTCTGGCTGGTCTAAGGCGTCCGGACAGCATTCTAAAAGAAGATGATTTCATTGTCATCAAGGCGAACTGGGAGTCAAAGGATCGGAACCTCCTTCAGATAGCAGATGAACTGAATATCGGAAGTGACAGCATGGTATTTGTGGATGATAATCCGGCGGAACGCCATATCGTCTCCAGCCAGGTTCCAGAGACGGCCGTTCCGGAGATAGGTTCCCCGGAACAGTATATTCAGGTACTTGACCGCTCCGGCTTTTTTGAAGTGACCAGTATTTCGGAGGATGATTTAAAGCGCAATGAGATGTATCGGGTGAATGTAGAGCGGAAAAAACAGCAGGTCGGCTTTTCGGATTATAGGGAATATCTTTGTTCTTTAGAAATGAAAGCGGAGATCCAGCCATTTTCTCCCATTTATATGTCGAGGATTGCCCAGCTGACTAATAAAAGCAATCAGTTTAATTTGACCACCCGAAGATGCACCCAGAGCGAATTAGAAGAACTTGCTGCTAATCCCAGTTTTATCACACTCTATGGAAAGCTGGAAGATAGATTTGGGGATAATGGCGTGGTTTCAGTGGTATTCGGACATATCGATCCAAAGAAAAAGGAGCAGTTTCATATTGATTTATGGCTGATGAGCTGCCGGGTTTTGAAACGGGATATGGAGTTTGCCATGATGGATGAACTGGTATCCCAGTGTAAGAAGCGAGGGATAAAGAAATTAATCGGCTATTACTACCCAACTGCAAAAAACAAGATGGTAAAAGAATTTTTCGCTTTACAGGGCTTTCAAAAGGTATCTGAGAAAGAGGATGGGGCAGCTGAGTGGCTCCTGGATCTTTCAATTTCGTATGCCCGGAAGAATCAGGTTATCTTAGTAAATAGTAAAGAAAAAGGTTAATAAGAGGAGAACAAAAAATGACAAGAGAAGAAGTATTTGAAAGGTTAAATGAAGTATTCAGAGACGTATTTGATGATGAGATGATTAAGGTAAAGGATACTACCACAGCAGATGATATTGAAGACTGGGATTCCCTGGAACATATCAATCTGGTGGTAGCAGTGGAGAAATGCTTTGGCATCAAATTTACCATGGGAGAGGTAACCGGAATGAAAAATGTGGGGGCTATGGCAGATATTATCCTGGAGAGGACAAAGTAAAATGAAAATTCATCACGTTGGATATTTGACGAAAGATTTGAGGGCGTCAGAGAAGGCATTTTTGAAGCTGGGTTATGAGGTGGAATTTCCCGCTGCCTTTGATTCTTTGCGTGATATTACCATTACTTTTTTACGAAATGGTTACTACCGGGTAGAATTAATCGAACCGTTAGGTCCGAATTCTCCTGTGTATGGGCTTTTAAAGAAATATAAAAATACTCCCTACCATTTTTGCTATGAGGTTACAGATTTGGAAGAGGCTGTAGCTGAGTTGGAGGCACAAGGATATTATGTGATTCAGGCACCATTGGAGGCACCATGTATTGAAAAGAGGAGAGTGGTATTTCTGATGGGGGCGGATATGGGAATGATCGAGGTTGTAGAAATGAGGGATAAGCCGTGACAATGACATCCTTTTCTTTTTTTGTGTTTATCGGCGTTCTTCTGATTTTTTATTATACGCTGCCCAAGAAATGCCAGCCCTTTCTTTTGATTCTTGCGAGTGTTATTTTTTGCCGCTATACAGGTGGGAAAAGGATGATTTTGTTCCTCTCGTTCTCAATTATAACAACCTGGTTGGGAGCTCTCCTGTTGGAGTGGGTAGAAAAGCAGCACCGAAAAAAACGAATTTTAGCAAGTATTTTAGCTCTTAACCTGGGAATCCTGTTTCTATTTAAATACCTTGATTTTTTTATCTATACCGGAAGAATAGCCGGGACAGCGTTTGGGATTCCGATTGATTTGAAAGAGATTTCACTGATTGCACCCCTTGGGATATCATTCTATACCCTGCAGACGGTAGGGTATCTTTTAGACGTGTCAAGAGGGACCTGCCGCGCTGAGAAAAAGTTTTTGAACTATGCGCTGTTTGCCGGTTTCTTCCCACAGCTTGTACAAGGCCCAATTAACCGGTATGCTGAGTTATCTAAAACGCTGTATTCAGAAAAGGAGTTTCACTATGAGCAGGTTACATTTGGCCTTCAGAGAATACTATGGGGGCTGTTTAAGAAACTGGTGATTTCTGAGCGGATGGCAGTTATTGTAAATACAATATACGGAGATTATGTGACCTATTCAGGGCTCTATATTGCGGTGGGGACGGTATGCTTTGCGTTTCAGCTTTATACTGATTTTTCCGGAGCGATGGATATCGCATTAGGACTTTCAGAGGCATTGGGGATCCGGATGGCCGAGAATTTTGAGACACCGTTTTTCGCCCGCTCGATTTCTGAATATTGGAGAAGATGGCATATCACGCTGGGAACCTGGATGAAGGATTATATATTTTACCCCGTTCTTAAATCAGATTTGTTTGTTGCGATTGGTGATGCCGCCAGGAAGAAACTGGGGAAAAAGAGAGGGAAGAAGGTCCCTACTTATCTGGGGATGGCAGTTCTTTGGTTTACAGTTGGTATGTGGCACGGATGTGCATGGAAATACATTATCGGCTCAGGACTTCTGCACTGCTTTTATATTATTTCAGGCCAGATGTTAGAACCGGCCTTTAAAAAGCTGACACATGTTTTTAAAGTCAATACAGAGTGCTATAGCTTCCGGCTGTTCCAAAGCCTGAGGACATTTTTTCTGGTCTGTATTGGATTTGTGTTTTTTCGGGCCCCTAGCGCGGGAACGGCAGTGAAAATGCTAAGAGCATCGATGCAGATTAATATATGGATTTTTACAGATGGCTCCCTGCTGAATTTAGGGCTGGATGCACCTGATTTTACAATTGGAATTTTGGCGCTGGGAATATTGTTTCTGGTTTCGCTTCTTCAACAGAAATTCCACGCGGAAGGGAACACGGTACGCGGTATATTGGCGCAGCAGAATCTGCCGTTTCGCTGGATAGCCTATTATGGATTAATCTTTTCCATTATAATTTTCGGGTTCTATGGTCCTGGGTATGATGCCAGTGAATTTATTTATCAGAATTTTTAATAATAAGGACAAATACTTAAAGCCTCACTGCAGCTTTTCAATTATAAAATAAGGGCATCGTATAATCACCAAATAAATGATTGTACGATACCCTTTTTCAGTTTCACATATCTCATCCCAGCAGAACAAGATCTTACCATTCACCTAATCACATCTGATTTTCAATTCATCCATTATCCTCACTGCCCTGCAACCAAATCATCCAACGACCCAAAATGATACCCCATTTCCTCCCACTTCGTCAGCA
>Ga0129308_1002460_pt1 | contig 15649 bp, 10 predicted proteins | sample L827metagenome_FD_94440 | JGI IMG/M metagenome (GOLD analysis project Ga0129308, IMG submission 94440) | Ring-tailed lemur group fecal microbial communities from Wisconsin, USA - L827 metagenome | ecosystem: Host-associated > Mammals > Digestive system > Large intestine > Fecal | place: USA...
AGGTAAACCGTGCTTCTTGGCCGGTCTGTATTCCTCTTTTAGAATGGAAAGTTTCAGCGCATGTAGCAATAATGAACGGGTCTCTTTCGGTTCGATCACAGAATCGATAAATCCCTTGGAAGCCGCCACGTACGGGTTCGCGAATTTCTCGATATATTCTTTCACCTTCTCCTGACGCATAGCGTTCTGGTCTTCCGCCTCCATGATCTCCTTACGGAATATGATGTTAGCTGCGCCTTCCGGACCCATAACAGCGATCTCCGCGCTCGGCCAAGCGAACATGAAGTCAGCGCCCAAGTGACGGGAGTTCATAGCTATATAACCTCCACCGTACGCCTTGCGCAAGATAACCGTGATCTTAGGAACAGTAGCTTCCGAATACGCATACAGAACCTTAGCCCCATGACGAATCACACCCGCATGCTCTTGATCTACGCCCGGCAGATAACCCGGCATATCCTCCAACGTGATGATAGGAATATTGAATGAGTCGCAGAAACGGATGAAACGAGCGGCCTTGTCAGCGCTATCACAATCAAGCACGCCGGCCAGAACCATCGGTTGATTGGCAACGAAACCTACCGTTTCTCCTGCCATACGGCCAAAACCGATCACAATATTAGCGGCCCACAACTCTTGAATCTCCAAGAAGTCCGAGTCATCGACGATACATCTGATAACGTCTCGCACATCATACGGCTGTTTCGGGTCCGCCGGAACTACTTGCTCGATATTCAGCATAGCGGACGGCTCTTTCGGCTCAACCACTTTCGCACGCTCCTGATTATTCCAAGGGATGAAGCTAACCAAACGTTTCACCTGATCGAAACATTCTTGCTCGCTCAAGGCATAGAAATGAGCGTTACCTGTAGTCTCCGCATGAACTCGTGCGCCACCAAGGTCTTCCATAGAGATATCCTCACCCAGCACGGTCTTGATAACGTTCGGTCCCGTGATAAACATCTTAGAGATGTTCTCAACCACAAACACGAAGTCCGTCAACGCCGGAGAATAAACGGCACCACCGGCACAAGGACCGAGGATCAAGGAAATCTGAGGGATCACGCCCGAGGCGATCGTATTGCGATAGAATATTTCACCATAACCAGCCAAAGCACCAACACCTTCTTGGATACGCGCGCCACCCGAGTCATTGATTCCGATGATCGGACATTTCATCTTCAACGCATGATCCATGATCTTGGTGATCTTACGAGCATGCTGCAAACCTAACGAACCACCGGCAACCGTAAAGTCCTGCGCATAGATGCAAACCGGGGCACCAAAGATCGTACCCGTACCGGTAACCACACCATCACCCGGCAGAACCTTCTTCTCCATACCGAAATCACGGCCATCGTGTTTCACGAACATGTCATACTCATGGAAAGAGTTCTTATCCAACAAAGCCAAGATACGCTCCCGAGCAGTAAGCTTACCCATCGCCACTTGCTTTTCGATAGCAGCCTCACCACCGCCCATCTCGATAACGGCTTTCTTTTCCCTGAGGGCCTCAATGTTTTTACTTAAATCTGTCATATTGATTATTTATAGATTTATTATTTACCAACGGCCTTTGCCCGGTAAGAGCAACGAACCGTCCCTTTAATAATACTATTTAATTTGCCTTTGTTCAATTGGCGGCGAATAGCGGATACATTGTCGATAAAGACATGCCCTGTCAGATGCTCGCACTCATGCTGCACGATACGGGCGGCGAAACCTTCCACCACTTCCTCGTGCTCCTCCCAATTCTCATCCCAATATCTCACACGAACCGTTTTCGAGCGAGACACTTTCTCGTGTATACCCGGCAGGCTCAAGCAGCCTTCCTCCATAGCTATTTCCTCCTCGCTACGTTCCAAAAACTCGGGATTAATCAACGCACGCTTGAAACCCTTGCATTCAGGGAAGTCATCTCCCATCACATCACCGTCTATAACCACCAAACGGATAGACAAGCCCACCTGAGGAGCGGCAAGCCCTACCCCATCAGCATTATACATCGTTTCAAACATATTGGCAACCAACTGTTTCAAGTCGGGATAATCTTTAGGTACATCCTCAGCCTCTTTTCTTAGTACGGGCTGACCATATAAAAATACGGGTAAAATCATAAGTTATAACTGATATTTTTTACTTTCTAAATAAGCTTGCAAAATAATAACGGCGCTAATCTCATCGACCAATCCTTTATCTTGCCGTTTCTTTTTCTTTAAACCGCCTTCCAACATGGCCTTATGAGCTAAGACCGACGTGAACCGCTCGTCGTAATAAGTTACCGGGATACTTGGTATCGTCCTTTTCAGATGGGTCACGAACGCCTCCACATACTTCATGTTCTCAGAAGGCTCATTGTTCATTTGCTTCGGAAGACCGACCACAAATAAATCCACCGGTTCCCGTGATATGTAATCCGACAGGTATTTCACAACCTCTCCACTAGGGACTGTCGCCACGCCGTTAGCGATCATTTGTAAAATATCCGTAGCGGCTATCCCCGTACGTTTCCGGCCGTAATCTATTGCAATTATTCTTCCCATCGAGCGCGAATATAGCATAAATATAAATACAGATTACACAAATCCGCAAAAAGTGTGCAACAAATCGGATCAATATGCATTCTTCTCTCCCTTGAACATATTCAGTACCGTAACCACAATAATCTTTAAATCAAGGAAGAACGTCCAATTCTCTATATACCACACATCTCTCTTCACACGTCCTTCCATCTGCTCCAGCGTCTTGGTCTCACCCCGGTAACCGGTGACTTGCGCCCACCCCGTTACTCCCGGTTTCACCAAATGCCGCACCATATACTTATCGATCAACGCCGAGTACTGCTCGGTATGCTTCAGCATATGCGGACGAGGGCCTACCACGGACATATCGCCCAGCAAGACGTTCACGAACTGAGGGAACTCATCCAGATTCGTCCGGCGCAAGAAATCGCCGATCCGGGTCTTCCGGGGATCATCCTTGACGGCCTGCAAGGTATCGGCCTGCGCATTCACCTTCATCGTACGAAATTTAAAACATTCGAAGTCATGCCCATACAATCCCGTACGTTTCTGCTTAAACAAAATCGGGCCGGGTGAGCTTAACTTGATCATTATACCGACCACGATGTACAGGATCGGATAAATCGTGAGCAAAATCACCAAAGAGAAAAATATATCGAACGTCCGTTTCAAGAACCGGTTATAGGCGGATTGCAAAGGCTCCCGGCGGACCGTCAGCAATGGGATCGATTCCATCACCTCCATCACCATACTCTTCTTTACATCCCGGTAAAACTCGGGCACGATATAGAAGCGCACCATCTTCTTCTCGGCGAAATTCAGAAGCCGTACGATCTTTCCGTTGTTCGTACCCGGCAAGGTACAATAAATCTCATCGATATCATGCTCCAGCACATACGCTTCCACCTCGCTCGTCTTGCCCAAGTAATTAGGTAAAACGTCTTTCAACGAGTCATTGTCATCAAAGAATCCCTTTACGCTAAACCCATAGCTCAAATCATCTTTCATGACTTGGTAAAGCTCCATACCATTCTTTCCGGCCCCCACAATCACCACCTTCTTAAAGTTATAGCCTTTTCGCCTGTACAACTTTAAAGATAGGCGCACCAAAACCCGCCAAAGCGAAAACAAGATGATAGAAACCCCGTAATAGACCAAGAGGAAGGTTGCCAGAACATCTCCCACATTCAAGAAGATCAAGCAAGTAGCGAACAAGAAGATAAGTACGGTAACCAATCCGAACGCCCGTTGCACGATCTTGTCGATAAACACGACCGCCTGATGCAATTGAATCGGGATAAAATATAAAGAGAAGAAATAACAGAAGTTCAATAACAGAATAACCTCTCTCAAATTATAGGATATCGCTTCCGTGTATTTCGGGCCAAGCAGATGAAAAACGGCCATAAACAAAAGATTCAATACGATCAAATCTCCTACACCAATCAGCCATTGGATTAAATAACCATGTTTTTTGTTCAATATCATAGCAATTCGATAAATTCTCACAAAAGTAAGTATTTTTCGGCGCAAAAAAAAGGCCGCACTTAGAAGTACGGCCTTTTTAAAGTATTAATTCGTAAATTAATTATTAGCGCTCATAATTACTACACGGTTCCAGCTATTTTCGCCATAAGGTTGTTCGTCCGAACCTCTCCACTCGATAGTGATCTGGCTAGAAGAGATACCGTATTTATCGATAAGTTCCTTAGCGACCGCTCTAGCACGTTTCTCAGAAAGACCCATGTTATAATCAGAAGTACCCGTCTTCTTGTCAGCGTAACCAACTACCTTGATCGGAGCGTTGTTGTTCTTCATGAACTCAGCTGTGTTATAGATATTGATCTGCTGGTTCTTGTCGATCTTAGCGCTGTTGATGCGGAAGTAAACCACATTGTCAACGTAGTTATTTACAACTTCAGTAACTGTCTCTTGGCACTCAGGGCAAGAAACCGGACGTTTGCTCAACTCATCGTTAGCAGCACGCAAAGAGTTGATCTGGCCGTTCAAGTCGTTCAACAAAGCGTAATCCATCGGCTCCAATACCTCGAAGTCTGTCTTACCCAATTTGAATGTCAAACCAGCGCTCAACTGAACGATACCATCTGTCAAGTGATTCATCTCGACGCGGTTAAACTGCTCGTTTAACAAAGAACCTTGGATCTCAACGTTCAAATCAACACGTTTGCTCAAACGGAAAGCGGTTAAGATACCAGCGTTCAACGTAGGAGACTCCGTTCTTGGACGATCATAAGACTCTGTAGTCTTGAAACGCTGCGCATAACCAAAACCGACCCAAGGAATCAAGCGGAACACTTTAGATTCTCTGTAAGGAGCCCAGAAGTTAGTAACATCCCACAACAAGTCTACGTGAGCGGCTACATATTTATTATGTTGCATAAACTGTGCGCCATCACCTTCAAAACCGTGGATAATACCACCATTTAACTGGGTACGGAATCCTAAATACGGATTAAACCACTTACCAAAAGATACTTGTGGAGCGAAGTTTAAACGATTCTTGAAATCAGCCTCTCCATTTTGGTCTCCTAACAATACGCTGGCTCCACCCGCAATTGAAATAAACCAATTGTCGCGAGCTTTATTCTTCTTGAAATTAGTCTTATAACCAGCCTCATTGCTGAACCCCACCTGCGGTTGATATTCCTGTGCTGCCACAGAGAATACAAAACCTGATAACAAAGCTAAAAGTAAAACCTTAGTCTTCATATTTTCAACATTTTAATTAAACAATCAATTACCTAATATCTTAAAATTGGCACAAAATTAACTCTTTTTGTAATTACAACAAATAAAATCTTCAAATTGTTTCGAACTCACTCGAAATAGTTCAAAATTTTATAGCCCCCCTCTTTCAGATAAGACTCCTTCTTCATTAGTTTTATATCGTTCTTCATCATATCCTCAATTAAAGCCGCTAATGAATACTCCGGTTCCCACCCTAAACGAGTACGTGCCTTCGTAGCGTCACCGATCAGCAACTCTACTTCCGTAGGGCGGAAATACTGCGGATCTACTCCTACAACTTCCTCACCCACACGTTTCTTAAAGTTTTCCAGATAGGCATCACCAACCTTCTTGACAAACAACCCCTCGTCTATCGACTCTAAGATAGCGACCTCGTCTATCCCTTCTCCTTTAAAGCGAATTCCCACGCCAATTTCCTCAAAAGCCATACGGATAAAGTCCCGAATCGTGGTAGTAATCCCGGTAGCTATGACATAATCCGAGGGTTCATCTTGTTGCAAAATAGCGTACATGGCACGCACGTAATCTTTTGCGTGTCCCCAATCCCGTTTAGAGGAAAGATTACCCATATAAACCTTTTTTTGCATACCCAAAACGATACGTGAAACCGCCCGGGTTACCTTACGGGTCACGAATGTCTCTCCCCTTAATGGAGACTCGTGATTAAACAAGATGCCATTGGAAGCGTGCATATGATAGGCCTCCCTGTAATTCACCGTAATCCAGTAACCGTATAGTTTAGCTACCGCATAAGGGCTTCTCGGATAGAAAGGGGTGGTCTCTCTCTGCGGGACCTCCTGTACCAAGCCATACAACTCGGATGTAGATGCTTGATAGATACGTGTCTTCGGGATCAAGTTCAGCAAACGGACTGCCTCCAGAATACGCAATACGCCCAAACCATCCGCATTCGCCGTATATTCGGGAGTATCAAAACTCACCTTTACATGACTCATGGCGGCCAGATTATAGATCTCGTCCGGTTGAACCTCGCCGATGATACGCGTAAGGTTCAAGCTATCCGTTAAATCGCCATAATGCAGGATCAAATTACGGTTCTCCACATGCGGGTCTTGATACAAATGATCGATGCGATCCGTATTGAACATGGAAGAACGACGCTTGATACCGTGTACCGTATATCCTTTCTTGATCAAGAACTCAGTAAGATAAGCTCCATCCTGTCCTGTAATACCTGTTATCAACGCTACTTTGCCCATTTCTCTAATTTTCAATTTTCAATTCTCATTTTTCAATTCCCAAGTACCATTCATAGAGTCGCTTCACGCCCTCCTCGATCTCGATCGTATGGTGCCAACCCAAGGCATGCAACTTGCTTACATCTGTCAGCTTACGAAGCGTACCGTCCGGCTTGGACGAGTTAAACCTCAACTCGCCTTCGAACCCGATCTCTCGCCGGATCAGTTCGGCGACCTCACGGATCGAAAGCTCGATACCCGTACCTATATTAATATGTGTATTCCGGACCTCGCCCTCCTTCTGGCGGACATCCTCGAAATCCACGTGTTCCATGATATAAACAGAAGCGTCGGCCATCTCCTCGCTCCATAAGAACTCACGAAGCGGCTTGCCGGTTCCCCACAGTTCCACCTCGCCCGGACGGATACCCTGTTTATCCAATACGGAGAGTATCTCCGGCTCGGAGGCCTCCCCGGACACGCCCTCTACCGGACGAATGTCCAGATCCTTACGCAAGGCCTCCCAATCTCCCGTATGCAGGCATTTCGCCAGATGGATCTTACGGATCATGGCTGGCAACACATGCGAGGTCTCCAGATTGAAATTATCATTCGGCCCGTAGAGGTTCGTAGGCATCACGGCGATATAGTTCGTACCGTATTGCAGGTTGTAACTCTCGCACATCTTGATACCCGCTATCTTGGCGATCGCATAAGGCTCGTTGGAATATTCCAAAGGAGACGTCAGCAAGCAATCCTCCGGCATCGGCTGCGGAGCCTCACGGGGATAAATGCAGGTGCTTCCCAAGAATAATAATTTCTTTACGTTGTTTTTCCAAGAGGCATGAATGACATTATTCTGGATCATCAAATTATTGTAGATAAAATCGGCACGGTACAGACTGTTCGCCATGATACCGCCGACATGCGCCGCCGACAAGAACACATAGTCCGGCCGCTCGGCGGCGAAAAACTTGTTCACGCCGGCTTGATCCGTCAGATCCAGTTCCGCATGCGTACGAAGGAGGAAGTTCGTATATCCTTTGCTACGTAAATTATTCAAGATGGCGGAACCTACCAAGCCCCGGTGACCGGCAACAAATATTTTACTGTCTTTTTCCATCGATATCTCGTATTCTGAACTACTTCTACTTATTAATCAACCTCATCAAATACTGGCCGTACTGATTCTTAATCATCGGCAAGGCCACTTGCTCAAGTCGCTTCTCATCAATCCATCCTTGTTTGAAAGCGATCTCCTCCAGACAAGCCACCTTCAGTCCCTGTCTCTTCTCGATCACCTCCACGAAAGTAGATGCCTCAGACAACGAGTCGTGAGTCCCGGTATCCAACCAAGCGAATCCACGTCCCAATAGCTGCACTTTCAACTCCCCATCCTTCAAGAACCACTGGTTCACGGTAGTGATCTCCAGCTCTCCACGGGCGGATGGCTTGATATTCTTGGCCACGCCCACCACCTTGTTCGGATAGAAATACAATCCTACCACGGCGTAATTCGACTTCGGTTCCTTCGGTTTCTCCTCGATACTGAGGACGTTCCCATCCGCATCGAACTCGGCCACGCCATAGCGTTCCGGATCGTTTACGTAGTAACCGAACACGGTCGCTTTTTGTTCGTTCTCCGCCTTGTCAACGGCCTCTTTTAACATACGGGTAAAGCTCTGTCCGTAAAAGATATTATCGCCAAGTACCAAGCAAACGGAGTCATCGCCGATAAAGCACTCTCCAATGATGAAAGCTTGCGCCAATCCGTCCGGCGAAGGCTGCTCGGCATATTCAAAACGAACACCATAATCGGAGCCATCGCCCAGTAAACGACGAAAGCCCGGCAAATCCTGAGGGGTCGATATAATAAGAATCTCCCGTATCCCTGCCAGCATGAGCACGGATACCGGATAAAAAATCATCGGCTTATCATAAATAGGTAGAAGTTGCTTGGAAACTCCTTTCGTGATCGGATACAAGCGGGTACCCGATCCACCGGCTAAAACTATACCTTTCATATTCTTTCCATTTTGTTCGACAATACTCGCTTAGGATCGATTCCACACCGTCCCTAAAACTATACAAAGTTAAACAAATAATAATAGATTAGCGCATGGTTTTCAAAAAATCGTCCATATTCTGATACAATGGGACGCCATAGCGCGCACAAGTTAAGCGCACATTATCATACCGGTAAAAGCCGGGCTCGCAAATCACCCGCAACTTTCCGGAGCGCATAAACAGCCCCATCTCCAATAAAGTTATCGGGGATTTGCTGCTCGCCAGAATGTTCATGATAATCAGATCGGCTTTCTCCAGATGCTCCAGTTCCCAATTCACTTGATGCTCAAAATCGGACATCTCCCCGCTCAACCCTTTATCTCTACGAGGATTGAACAAGAGATACCGTCCCTCCGGAAGCGCCCGGAACCAGTCGCAGGTAGCCTTTTGCCAATCCACGCTTTTCCCCATATCAATCGTGCCGGCCAAAAAGATTTTTTGGTATACAGCTTCATCCAAATCCTTATTTTCAGTATCGGGATACAAGACAATGACCTCAGATTGGGCAAACCCTCCCATCGGCACCAAAAACAAATATAATATACACAGTACAATATTTCTCATATTCATGTCTCAAAGCTTACTTTTCAAGCAACAAACTTCGCAAAAAAACATGAATCCAACAAATACATTCACTTTAAATGAGGGCAACAGTCTTGTATATACTAATAGGATATCACGAGAAGTAGTACTTACTTGGACGGTGAAGTATATCTCCTAGGGTACTTGCAGTATATCTTCTCCAAGGAGAAGAGTATATGTAAACACTCGATTCAAGGCAAAACGTATAGTATTTTATCTCTCTACAAATCTAGTCATAGGAACATGATCACAAGATTCCGAAAACATGTACGTGTTTTTCCAAAAAGTCGTACGTGTTTTTTCGAAAACACGTACATGTTTTTTGGAAGGACTCGGCATGTAGCAAAATCATGGGTTCAGCCCATAAATCGTAGCCTGTACGGCATGCGATAAGATATAGGCCGCAGGCGTATCGTTTGAGGGGGAATAGCCTTTGGAGAGCCTCTGGATTACGGGTTCCTTGTTCGTGCCCAGTATCGGGACCAATAAGGGGGCGCCGTTCAAGATAAGCGGTCCCGTCATGGTGATCCGGTATTGGCCGGTAGAAGGTTGCTGGGATACCGCATAGTTACGGCTATCCGACAATAGCTCCATGGTGGTAGGGAAAATGGATGCCGTATGGGAATCCTCACCTACGCCGAGGATGATGCAATCGAACGTAGGCATTTGATTGAACAACGGCAAGAATTCCTTTACGACCCATGAATAACGCATCGCCTCGGTACCCGGCTCGTTCTCGCCCTTGATCCGGTGAATATGGTCTGCCTGGATACGCAAAGGCGTAAAAAGCAAACGATTCGCATGACCGTAATTACTATCCGGGCTTGCCGGTGGAACGCAACGCTCGTCCACCCAGAAGAAACGGATGTTATTCCAGTCAATCTTATCCTTATACTCATCTACCCAGAGGGAAAACATATGCTTCGCCGTCTCCCCTCCCGAGAGCGCTAGGTTAAACGGAGCGAAGTCTTTCCGGCGAATCATCGCCATCATATCCTCCGTCATCGACCGAAGCGCCTCTTTCATCTCATTATATCTCTTTATTTCCATAAAATTATCTTCTTTGGCAGGCGCAGACTTTCTTTTCCGCACCTAAAATAACAGTTTCCTCCGGTCCGTCCTCGCCCGGCTCATAGAAGAATAAGTTCTTCGAACCCTCCTCTTTCCAATGGAGCAAGATCGGATCGATAAATTTCCAGCTAGCCTCCAAAGCGTCGCTACGAGCATACAGGGTGGAATCGCCCAGCATGGCATCCAGCAACAGACGCTCGTAAGCGTCAGGAAGATAGCTCTTCGAGAGGGAATCGTAGCGGAAGTCCATGCTGACTTGCTTCACCTCGAAACCGGCTCCCGGCATTTTCAGCCCGAACTTCAAGGATATACTCTCGTTCGGTTGGATACGGATGGTCAATTTATTGCAGGAACCTCCCGAACATTGACCGACAAACAGTTGATGGGGCGTAGACTTGAAGTGGATCACTACCTCCGATGACTTCTCCGGCAACTTCTTTCCCGTATAGAAATAGAAGGGCACACCGCTCCAGCGCCAGTTATCGATGAAGAATTTCATCGCCACATACGTCTCGGTATTCGAGTCGGGAGCTACGTTCTTCTCTTCCCGATAACCGATATATTGTCCGCGGACAACCATCTTATCCATATCCAACACCGTATACGGGCGTATGGAGCGGAATACTTTCACGATCTCGTCACGAATCGGTTCCGGCTCGAATATAGAGGGAGATTCCATGGCGATAAACGACATCAATTGCATTAAGTGATTCTGGATCATATCCCGCATCGCCCCGGCTCCATCATAATATTTTCCTCTATTCTCCACCCCCAAAGTCTCAGTAGCGCTGATCTCGATGGAATCGATATAATTATGATTCCACAATGGCTCGAAAATACCGTTTGAGAAACGCAATACCAAGATATTCTGCACGGTCTCTTTCCCCAGATAATGGTCGATACGATAAATCTCCTCCTCATGGAAGATATGTCGTAAATGATCGTTCAACTGGCGGGCAGACTCCAAGCTGGTACCGAACGGCTTCTCTACGATGATCCGCCTGAAACCATCTGGAGACTCGGTCTTGTTCAAACCGCTCTCCAGCAAACATTGCGGGACGATCTCGTACATCACCGGCGGGGTAGCCAAGTAATAGATGATCTTATCCGGCAAGTCATGTTTCTCTTGCAAGAACTCGATGCGCTCACGCAATTTGTAGTATTCATCGGCGTTCGTGGAATCGAAGGCGAGGTAATAGACATTCTCCAAGAAGTCATCGGTCAAGCCCTCGTCGTAAGTCTTTCCCTTCTGTGCCTCCAAGATATGCGTATGTTGCTCCGCACGGAACTCCTCATCACCATAAGCGGTGCGGGCGGCCCCCAAGATACAGAAGCGGTCGGGTAGCAAGCCCCGGACATATAACTCGAACAAAGAGGGAAGCAACTTGCGACTGGTAAGATCGCCCGACGCCCCGAATATAACTAATAATTGATTATCTGCTTTCTTCATACCTTTATACGTTATAAGTTCCAGAAACCGTCTTTCCTCCCTCACCCGTCCAGTTGGTATGGAAAAACTTACCACGCTCCCAATCGACCCGCTCATAGGTATGAGCCCCGAAATAATCCCGCTGAGCTTGAATCAGGTTAGCGGCAGAATGTGGGGTAGACAATCCATCGAAATAACTCAACCCCGAGCTCATCGCCGGCAAAGCCACTCCATGCAAGGCACCCTCGGCTACCACTTGCCGCCAAGCCAACAAGGAAGACTCGATCTTTTGAATAAAGAACTCATCGAATAAGAGGTTCTCCAGATCCCGGTTCTTCTCATAAGCCTGCGTAATTTTCTCCAAAAAGACAGAGCGTATGATACATCCCTTCCGCCAGATCTTGGCGATCGTACCGTAATCCAACTGCCAATCATATCGCTTGGAGGCTTGGCACAACAAAGAGAATCCCTGTGCGTAGGAAACCAACTTAGCGGCATACAAAGCCTGCTTGATCTCTTTCTCCGAGATCAAGGTCTGCCCCAGCACGCCACTCTTCGGATAAAGCGAGGACGCTTTTTTCCGTTCTTCCTGCATGGAAGAAAGCATACGGGCATAAACAGCCTCGGTAATCAATGTCAGCGGATCATTCTCGTCCATAGCGGCGATAGCGCTCCATTTACCGGTGCCCTTCTGGCCGGCGGCATCCAATATCTTATCTAGCAGATAGCCCTCCCCCGCCTCGTCCTTGAAGCGGAGAATATCGGCCGTAATACCGATCAGGTAGCTATCCAGCTCTCCCGTGTTCCAATCCTCAAAAATACAAGCCAAGGCCTCATTGTCCAGATCCAGACGATTCTTCAATAAAGAATACGCCTCGGAAATCAACTGCATATCTCCATACTCGATACCATTGTGTACCATTTTCACGAAATGGCCGGCTCCACCCGGACCAATCCATTGGCAACAAGGCGTCCCGTCGTCCAGCTTGGCGGCGATGCTTTGCAAGACATCCTTCACCAAAGGCCAAGCGGCAGGCGAACCACCCGGCATCACGGAAGGTCCGTACAAGGCACCGATCTCGCCTCCGGAGATTCCGGTACCTACGAAGTACATCCCATGCGCCTCCATCTCCTTCACCCGTCGTTCCGTATCATGGAAGTCCGAGTTACCACCATCAATAATCACGTCACCAGGTGATAAGTAAGGAATCAATTGAGCCATCAGCTCATCCACCGGGGCACCCGCTTTTACCATCAGCATAATCTTGCGAGGACGCTCGATAGACTCAACAAATTCCTGTATCGTATGGGTTCCTATAAAATTCTTTCCTTTTCCACGACCGCTCATGAAGCGGTCTACCACGCCTTCCTCTCCCGGCGCTGTACGATTATAAACGGATACGGCGAACCCCTTGCTTTCCATATTCAACGCAAGGTTCTCGCCCATCACGGCCAAGCCGATTAATCCAATATTTGATGTTTTCATATTTATGTTTTTATTTTATTAATCCAAATAAATCATTTAAAGCCTCACTCATCGACGGATGGGTGAATATCGAATCCCGAAGGAATGTGTAATCTTGCCCGAGACGCATCGCCAAGCTAACCGTATTTATGACTTCGCTGGACTCGGCGCAGAATAAGGTACATCCTAGGATCTTCCCGGTATCCGCATCTACCACGGCTTTCAGTAAGCCATCCGTCTGCTCGATGGTACGGGTACGAGGCATAGCGGCGGCAGGCAGGCTAGCCACCTTTATATTTTTCTCCATCTTACGGGCTTGCGTCTCGTTCAACCCGACATGGGCCAACGGAGGATCGATGAATACGGAATAAGCCACTGCTTCCCGATCGTCCAAGCTCCGGAAACCATTACCAAACAGCTCTTCCCGGATAATACGGTAATCATCCAAAGACAGATAGGTAAATTGTAATCCGCCATGTACATCCCCGATCGCCCAGATATTAGGGATATTGGTACGCAACTTACTATCCACCTCGATAGCGCCACGATTAGTCGTCTGTATTCCGGCGGCTCGCAGATTTAGGCTTTCCGTATTCGGTTTACGGCCGGTAGCCAAAAGCACCGCCTCGGCTTCCAGTCGCAAGGTATCTCCCGAGATAGCGTTACGGCAGATCACCGCAGCCTGCTCAATCGTCTGCACGACCGTGTTCAAATGAATGGTGATCCCTTTTTTCTCTAGCGTAGACTTCACCGAATCGGCGATGTCCCGGTCCTCACGAGGGATGAACACCTCCCCTGCCTCCAAGATCGTTACCTTCGACCCAAAACCGGCGAACATGGAAGCGAATTCCAGCCCGATATATCCGCCTCCGACAATAACCAGATGCCGTGGCAGTTTCTCCAGTTCCATAATGGAAGTACTTGTATATACGTAAGGATTATCCTCGATACCGCTTATCGTAGGAATAATCGTCGTGGCTCCGGTATTGATGAATATCTTCTCGCCTTCCAGCAAGAAAGAGTCCGTATCCGTTTTCACGACAATCTCATAAGGGGAACGAAAAGAAGCCTCTCCTGTATAGACCGTTACGGTCTCCCGATCATCCAGATTCTTGAAATTCTTCTCACGAAGCAAAGAGGTCAGTTTCTCCTTGGCGAGGATAGCCTGCTTAAACTCCTCCGCATATTGCTCGAAGGTAGAAGGTCTGCGATACCCTGTCACTTGAGCGTAATGTACAAGCGCTTTCGTCGGTATACAGCCGATATTGATACAAGTACCTCCGTACATACCCGTCGAACGCTCCACCACAGCTACATTCCATCCATGGTTGGCCAAATCCGCCGCCAAGGTTTTTCCACCTTTCCCAAAACCAATAATAATCGCGTCGTACTTTTTCATCTCTGATTTATCTTCTTTTCGTTAGCATTAAAATAACATTCGTTTTAACCTAATTGTTGCGAATTTCATATTGCAAAAATAGCTCCAGCCCCTATTTTACAAAATGGCTGTTCAACCTATAAGTTTAGCCATTTTTCCCGAAACAAGAAAATAACGAACAAATACCCCCTATTTTTTGTTTTTTACCTATAATATTTATACCTTATGATCACAACACTTATAATACTGGCCCTATCAGCCGTTTTCTTTGTTAATGGAAAATTACGTTCCGATCTTGTAGCTCTATGCGCCCTCGTCTTATTAATCGTATTCAACATACTTACACCCGAAGAAGCGCTTTCCGGCTTCTCCAATCCTATCGTCATCATGATGGTCGGGTTGTTTGTCGTAGGAGGAGCTATCTTTAAAACGGGATTGGCCAAGATGATCAGCAGCAAGATACTCCGTCTAGCGGGAAAAAGCGAATTGAAATTATTCATATTGATCATGATGGTCACCGCTTTTATCGGGGCGTTCGTCAGTAATACGGGTACCGTGGCCCTCATGCTTCCAATTGTAGTGAGCATGGCGGCAAGCGCCAATATCAGTCCCGGGAGGTTCTTGATGCCCTTGGCTTTCGCTAGTAGCATGGGCGGAATGGCCACGCTGATCGGTACGCCTCCGAACCTCGTGGTAGATGAGGTGCTATCCAACGCCGGATTCACGGATCTATCGTTTTTCTCGTTTACGCCTATCGGGGTTATTTGTGTGCTTATCGGCTTGGTCGTCTTGATTCCCCTAAGCAAATTCTTCTTGGTAAAAAAGGAGGATGGCAAAGACACGAAGACTACAACCGGGCACTCCCCAAAAGAGTTAGCCAAGAAATACCAATTATCGGATAATCTATATCGGATACAGATCAGGCCCGGTTCCCGGATCGGAGGGAAAAAATTGCAAGAATTAAATATTACGCAGGCTTATAATCTCTCCATTCTGGAGATACGCCGGCAGTCGTCCTCTCAAGGACGTTTCCTTAAAACCGTAGACCAGTCCTTAGCCGGCCCACATACGGAATTACAGGAGAACGATATCCTCTATGTGTTCGGCCCGTTCGAGAAAGTAAACCAATTCGCCAAAGAACAGAATCTGGAGCTTACGGATACCCAC
>Ga0129308_1002461_pt1 | contig 15644 bp, 10 predicted proteins | sample L827metagenome_FD_94440 | JGI IMG/M metagenome (GOLD analysis project Ga0129308, IMG submission 94440) | Ring-tailed lemur group fecal microbial communities from Wisconsin, USA - L827 metagenome | ecosystem: Host-associated > Mammals > Digestive system > Large intestine > Fecal | place: USA...
CCTCCATTGCAAGCTTTACCGCTTGCTTCTTGAATTCTTCGTCATACTGTTTTCCTGTTCCCATTTCTGACACTATCCTTTTTCTTTTATTATAACTTCTTTGCTCGGATTGTGTCAAGTTTTGTTATACAACATCAATACTTGCAAAATTGAAAAAGTTTGCAAATAAAATTTCTTTTTGGCTTGAGAAACTGTGACCATAGCTGCGGAAATCACTGATAAAATCGAAAACTTTAAAACTGCTGCTCGTTTGATCGGAGCGGCAGTTTTTTGTTTGCCGCTAATGTATTAAGAAAAAAATAAGAAAAGCGGCGGAGGAAAAATAAGAAATGAGGGATATAATTATTGACAAGAGGGAACGAAGGAGGTAAAATAGATTATGAAAAGAAAATAAATATGTTCCACATGGAACAAAGAAGCAGAGAGGAAAAGAAGATGAACGATATAGAAAACGCCACGATACTTGTAGTAGACGACGACCATGATATAGTAAATGCGATAGCCGCACTTTTGGAACGCGAGGGATACGGTATCCGCAAGGCATACAACGGACTTGAAGCGGTCGAGGCACTTATGCGGGAGGATATACAGCTTATATTGATAGATGTAATGATGCCGAAAATGGACGGACTGTCGGCAATGATGAAGATACGCACCATGAAGAATATCCCGATTATCGTGCTTTCGGCGAAATCGGAGGACAGCGACAAGATATTGGGACTTTCAATGGGAGCTGACGATTATATCACGAAGCCGTATAATCCGATGGAGCTGGTAGCGCGGGTGCAGTCGAATCTGCGGCGTTATCTCAGTCTGGGGGCGGCGGACAGCGTAAAGAAAAGTTCTGTTTTGCGAATAGGAGGACTTTCCCTCGACCGTGACGAAAAACAGCTTTACGTTGACGGCGAACCGGTTCGGCTGACGGCTACGGAGTACAAAATAACCGAGCTGCTAATGGAGAACGCAGGGCGGACATTTTCGGCGGAGGAGATATACAGCCGCGTGTGGAACGAGGATTCATATTCCGTAGAAAACACCGTAATGGTGCATATCCGCCATATACGCGAGAAGATAGAGATAAACCCGGGCGAGCCGAGGTATCTCAAAGTTGTATGGGGAATAGGCTACAAAATAAGTAGAAATAGCTAAGGAAATCAGGAGCTTTGAAGTCTCCTGTATCTGTAGGCTGACAGAGAGGAGAACAAAATGTTAAAGAGCAGAATTACCCGAATTATAGCGGGATTTATAAGCTGTATAATGGTATTTATATGCGCGTCGAGGGCAGTATATCTTGTCATAAATGCGCAGAATTTTTACGACCGCTGGAACCACGAAGCAGATAGGTACACTTTTTCAAGCAATACAAATGAAGTATATAAAAAGCTTTGGGCGGCAGGAATAATGTATTTGCAGTACCTTGATGAAAAGGGCGAATTTAAGGGCAGCGAATATGCCGAGAAGCAGACCGTTGCCGCATTGCAGGAAATAGGCGTGATGAACGAAAAAGGCGAGCTGTTCATAGAAGATGACGAAGACTACGAATACCGTGTAAGCATTGGGAATAGAAGTTTTTCCAACACCGAAAAGACCTTTGACGAGCTGAGCGGCGAGTATTCAATTTATCGCCGCAACGATTTTCTGGACTGGTCGAACGATGGAATATGGCATTACACTATGAGTGATTTTAACTGGTATACCACCAATTACGGAATGACGTATTATGATGTCAACGGCAAGGGCTATGCGATCTTTGATTTTGACACGACAGACTGCCAAAGCTATATAGACAACAACAACGCAACGATTTTTTATAAGTTTGACGGTTCAACGCCTGTCCCCTATGAATATCTTCCCTATAACGAGAGGGTCGATGAGAGCCTTTACAGAGAAGATAACGTGGACGAAGCGGAGCTTGACGAGGACAATTATGTTGACGAAAACGGCAGGCGTATACCGATAGAAGAAAGTGACGCCGTACCGAATTATCCCATAGAACAGCCGACAGACCCCTTTGAGGAGGACGGACTTTACGTCTATCGGGCAGACGAGGGCGGACTGTTCAGAGTAGATAAGGTCAAATTTATACAGACCCAGCAGCCCGAGGCGGCGTTGACGATAGCCATAAAGCCCAGTGAAGAAATAATCGCCGAGATGCGGAAGTACAGCGAAGCCACTAATAAGCTTGATAACGATACCGTACACGGGTTAATGGCTCTTATTCCCTTTGGTGTGGTCGCGCTTATTATGGCGGCTTACGTCCTTATTACGGGCGGCTACAGCAAAAAGGAAAAGAAATTCGTTCTTACGTCTTTGGACAGAGTTTTTGCCGAACTTCCTGCCGCAATGATAGTGTTGTCAATTATTGCGGGGATCGGGATAACGCTGTATGACTTTGTACGGGAAATAAGTCTTTTCAGTCAGAAGTATTACGGCGATTCAGCCATTCCGATATTTTACGGAATATCAGCGGCTTGTATTTTCGGCGTTATACTGCTTATGCTGAATACTCTTATAATTCGCCTGAAATGCCGCAGCTTTTGGAAAACAACGCTTTTTTACCGTGTTCTGAGACTGTTTTATCGTTTGGTTAAAAAAATAACGGGCAATGTCAATAAACATCTGATAAGCCGTGATATGCTGAGAAACGACAAGTTTACACGCCGCTTTATCCTGAGAACGGGAGCTATAGTCCTTGCCGAAGCGATAGTGCTTATGGTAGGCATAGACTGTGGATTTTATACCTTTGTGGCAGTCGATTCCGTTATACTTCTCGGACTTTACGTGTACCTGTCGTTCGGCGACCTCAAAGCGATAGAACGTCTTAATAAACACATATCGGCTGTTAATTCGGGGGATTATGCCAAACGCTCCGAGAAAACCGATTCGCCCATATATACGCAGACGGAGAAGCTGAACAACATTTCGGCAGGAATACAGACTGCCGTTGACAAACAGGTGCAGTCGGAGCGCATGAAGATAGACCTTGTGACCAACGTTTCCCACGACTTGAAAACGCCCCTTACGTCCATAATAAGCTACATTGACCTTTTATCGACCGAGGAGCTTCCCCCTGCCGCAAGGGACTACGTTTCGATAATCGACAGAAAATCTCAGAGACTTAAAGTAATGGTTGCCGACCTTTTCGACCTTGCAAAAGCAACGAGCCGAACGGACGTACAGCTTGAACAGATAGACGCGGTAGTGCTTACGGAGCAGGTATTAGGCGATTTGGCGGACAAAATAGAGCGGTCGGGCAGGGATGTTCGTACAGACATTCAGGCGGACTCAGCACCCATAATGGCGGACGGAAAGCGTATGTACAGAGTTTTTCAGAACGTCATAGACAACGCATTGAAGTATTCGCTTGAAGGCACAAGAATATACCTGACATTAAGAAATGAAGGCGGATACTGCATAGTTACCGTTAAGAATATAGCAAGCTACGAGATGAATTTTACTCCCGAGGAAATAACCGAGCGTTTCACAAGGGGCGACGAATCGAGAACTACCGAGGGCAACGGCTTGGGACTGTCGATAGCCAAAAGCTTTACGGAAGCCTGCGGAGGAAAATTCAGCATAGAGATAGACGGCGACCTGTTCATCGCAACAATAAAAATGGCTACCCTATAAGCAGCGGAAAAGGAGGGATAACGTCCCTCCTTTTTTGTGTACATTTAATGTTAATGAAAATCTCCCGATGTAGGGACACGGCGTGCCGTGTCCGCACGTAGCATTATGTGACCCATAAACATTCAGGCATATTGTTATTTTGGTTGTACGTTTTTACCCATAAATACAATTCCCCTGTAAATTCTTTGTGCGGACACGGCACGCCGTGTCCCTACAACGGGAATATTTATTTAATCGAAAAATTACAAAGACACGGCATAATTCGTCCCTGCATATCAAAAATAATTTCAAAAAAAGGGTCTTGACAAACGGAAAATAATGTGATATACTATAGAAGTTGAATGAATTTTGCTTTAAAGTGTTAAAGCGGAGAAAGGATAGTATATTATGAAAGACGTTTCAAAATTAATGGATTACAGAGCGGATATAAAGGTACTTGACGCAACGCTGAGGGACGGCGGACTTGTAAACGACTTCCGTTTTTCGGATGATTTTGTAAAGGCTCTATACCTTGCGAATATCCGCGCAGGAGTGGACTACATGGAATTCGGCTACAAGGGCGATAAATCCATGTTCGACGTAAATAAATTCGGACCGTGCAAGTTCTGCGACGATGATTATATCCGTTCTATCGTAGGCGAAAACAATACCGATCTGAAAATAGCGGTCATGGCAGACGTAGGACGCTGCGATTACAAAAACGATATTAAGGAACGTTCCGAAAGTCCCATTGACCTTGTACGTGTGGCAACGTATCTTCATCAGATACCGACAGCCGTAAGCATGATCGAGGACGCAAAATCAAAGGGCTACGAGGTAAGCTGTAATATTATGGCGATCTCAAACGCTCGGGAGTCCGACATTGAAGCGGCTCTTGAAATTCTCGGAAAGTCGTCCGTAGACGTGTTTTACATCGTAGACAGCTTCGGTTCGCTTTATCCCGAGCAGATAGCACGAATTATCAATATATATAAAGAGTATGCGGAGAAGTACGGCAAGAAGCTCGGAATGCACGCCCACAACAATCAGCAGCTTGCATTTGCGAACACTATCGAAGCTGTAGGTGACGGCGTTGACTGGCTTGACGCAACATACGCCGCTATGGGCAGAGGAGCAGGCAACTGCGCAATGGAGCTTCTTCTCGGCTTTTTGAAGAACCCCAAGTACAACGTATACCCTGCGATACAGTTCATTGAGAAGCACATGCCTGCCGTTCGTGAAGCGGGCGCAGTATGGGGATATGATTTCCAGTACATGATGACAGGCTTGCTCAATCAGCACCCGAGAACTGCAATAGAGTTCACTAAGCAGAACAGAAAGGACTATTCCGAGTTTTACAAGGAAATTTTAGCTCAGGAATGATTTTTAAAGTTTTTACGGGAAACTTACGCAGGGGGACTCTGTCCCCCTGCACCCCCTGCCAAAGGGGTGACCCCTTTGGAATCTCTGTTGTCGTGAATTGGACTGTAGCAATCCCCAAATTAACGATATGCTGTTAGTCTCCATGATTGTCACAGTCCAATTCACGAGAACGGACACCAAGAATTACCTCTTTAACAAGAAGTAAAGAGAATCAGAATCTTCTGTATAAGTTTACTGTAAACCTTAAAATTGATTTTCGTGACAACTCCCCTTGCTTTATTGTCAGGGGGATTTTTTATTTTCAAGCAGGACGCTTTTCGCTTTATATCTGTAGTGAAACTCCACAATTACAGCGTGTTGATTTGTTAAAAACAGGCAAAATAGACGAAAATAAATAAAACGCTTGACAAATGGATATAATAGTGGTAAATTAATATTAGCACTCAGATACAAGGAGTGCTAAAACATAAAAAGATTTGCTTCTGTCAGGGAAGGTCGTGATAATCGTGGACGACAGAAAGCTGAAGGTACTTGCCGCTGTGGTTGACGAATATATCAGGACCGGCGAGCCGGTCGGTTCAAAGGCAGTTTCCAAGCTGGAGCATATAAAAGTATCGGCGGCAACCGTAAGAAACGATATGGCTCTGCTTGAACAGTTGGGTTATCTTGAACAGCCGCACACGTCGGCAGGAAGAATACCCACCTATCAGGGCTATCGGCTTTATATAGACGAACTGATGACGCTGCCCGAACTGCCCGAGGAGGAAAGGCTTCGGCTCGACGAGCTTTTGGGCGATGAAAATACTCCCGAGGATCTGCTTATACAGAACGCCGCCGCCGCTCTTACGGAGCTTACACAGTGCGCAGCGGTAGTGACAAATTCAGCTCCGAGATTTTCCGTCATATCAAAGGTGGAGGTCATTCCGACGGGAAAACGCCTGTATGTTATACTGCTTATAACCTCGAACGGAAGTATAAAGAATAAGGCGTGCCGACTTGAATTTGACCTGAGCCATGAGCAGCTTGACTTTTTTACACACTATATTGATGAAAACCTCAGCGGAATTTCCGTTGACGAGCTTTCCGAGGAAATGCTCGATAAGATGATAACCGCCGTATCCGCGTATATGGTGAGCCTTTCACCGCTTGTCAAGGGAATATGCGAGCTTTCGGAGGACTTGAAGCATCAGCAGCTCACGGTAAGTGGCAGCGAAAAGCTCCTCTCGTGCGACGAGCTTGACAAAATGGAGGTCGTCCGCTTTATACAGCACAAGAACGAGCTTACCGACCTGTTGGAGGACTCTTTCAGCGGAATACAGGTAAAATTCGGCGCAGGCGGCAGCTTTGCCATAGGAAATTCGAGCATGATAGTCTCGAAATACCGCAAAAAGGGCAAAGACGCAGGTTCTCTCGGAATTATAGGACCTATGCGAGTGGATTATAAAAAAATCATTCCGTATATCGAATACCTCACCCATAAGATAACTGCTCTTATGTCGGAGGATGATGATACGATCATTGAATCGGACGAACCTGAATTTCCCGATTCATAGAAAGGAGCAGAAATGGACGAAAAAGAAAAGAATACAGCCGCTGCGGAGGAAGAACCGAACGAAGAAGCTTCGGAGGAGCTTTCCGCAGAGACTTCGACCGACGAGGAGGACGCTGTAAGCGAATACAACGACGTAGCGGCGCAGATAGCCGAGCTTGAAGAAAAGCTTGACGAAGCAAACGAAAAGTATCTCCGACTGTTTGCCGAGTACGATAACTACCGTAAGCGGACGGCAAGGGAGAAATCCGATACCTACGCAAATGCGTCCGCAAAGTGCATAGAAAATCTTCTGCCCGTTATTGACAGCTACGAGCGTTCGCTTGAATTTGAATGCTCCGATGAAAATTTCAAGAACGGCATGGCGATGATATTCAACCAGCTCAAGGAGTTCATGACAAAGATGAACGTAACGGAGCTTGAAGCGTTGGGTGCGGAATTTGACCCCAACTTCCATAACGCTATTCAGCAGCTTTCCGATACGGATTACGCCGCAAATCATGTGTGCGCGGTCTATCAGAAAGGCTATATGATGGGCGATAAGCTGATACGTCCTGCTATGGTGGCTGTGGCAACTGATTAGTTTACGAATACTCGATACTTTAAACAGTATAATAAGCATATACAAATAAATAACAATAAATTAAAGTTCGGAGCGTTAAAGTTTCGGGCTTGAATCGGAGGATGATTTATTATGGGAAAAATTATCGGAATTGACTTGGGTACAACAAACTCGTGCGTAGCTGTTATGGAGGGCGGCAACGCTGTCGTTATCCCGAACAGCGAGGGCGCAAGAACTACACCTTCCGTTGTGGCATTCACAAACAACGGCGAACGTCTTGTCGGTCAGGTGGCTAAGAGACAGGCTATAACAAATCACGACAGAACAGTTTCTTCTATCAAGAGACACATGGGTTCAAATTACAAGGTTTCCATTGACGGAAAGAATTATACTCCGCAGGAAATTTCTGCAATGGTTCTCCAGAAGCTTAAAGCGGACGCTGAGGCTTACCTCGGCGAAACAGTAACAGAGGCTGTTATCACCGTTCCGGCGTACTTCACGGACGCTCAGAGACAGGCTACAAAGGACGCAGGACAGATCGCAGGACTTACTGTAAAGCGTATCATCAACGAGCCTACGGCAGCCGCCCTTTCCTACGGCATAGATAAGGAGGAGGAGCAGACCGTTATGGTTTACGACCTCGGCGGCGGTACGTTCGACGTATCCATTATCGAAATGGGCGAGGACGTTCAGCAGGTTCTTGCTACGGCAGGAAACAACCGTCTTGGCGGCGACGACTTCGACCAGCGTATCATCAACTGGATGGTAGAGGAGTTCAAGAAGTCCGACGGCGTTGACCTTTCACAGGACAAAATGGCTTCACAGAGACTTAAAGACGCTGCTGAAAAGGCTAAGATCGAGCTTTCTTCAACAACAACGTCAAATATCAATATTCCGTTTATCACAGTAGACGCAGCAGGCGTTCCGAAGCACCTTGACCTTACGCTTACACAGGCTAAGTTCAACGAGCTTACGGCAGACCTTGTTGAAGCTACAATGGGACCTGTTCGTCAGGCTCTCAGCGACAGCGGACTTTCGGCATCCGAGCTGAACAAAGTCCTTATGGTCGGCGGTTCTTCGAGAATCCCTGCTGTACAGGAGGCTGTAAAGAAGCTTATCGGCAAAGAGCCTTTCAAGGGAATCAACCCCGATGAGTGCGTAGCTCTCGGTGCTGCATATCAGGGCGGCGTTCTCGGCGGCGACGTTAAGAACGGACTTCTTCTTCTTGACGTTACTCCCCTGTCCCTCGGTATCGAGACAGCAGGCGGCGTATGCACAAGAATGATCGAGAGAAATACCACTATCCCCACAAAGAAATCTCAGGTATTCTCCACATATTCCGACAATCAGCCTGCCGTTGACATCAACGTTCTTCAGGGCGAGCGTGAGTTTGCAAGAGACAACAAGCAACTCGGCACGTTCCGTCTTGACGGAATCGCTCCTGCGCCCAGAGGAATCCCCCAGATCGAGGTAACGTTCGATATTGACCAGAACGGTATCGTTCATGTTTCCGCAAAGGACCTCGGCACAGGCAAGGAGCAGAATATCACTATCACTTCTTCCACAAACATGTCCAAGGACGACATCGACCGCGCCGTTAAGGAAGCGGAGCAGTACGCAGCCGAGGATAAAAAAAGACGTGAGGAAGTAGATACAAAGAACGAAGCGGAGAACCTCGTATTCCAGTGCGAAAAGGCTCTTGCGGACTTCGGCGATAAGGTATCGGCTGATGAAAAGGCGAACATCGAGCAGAAAGCGGCGGCGTTGAAAGCTGCATGCGAGGCGAATAATACGGACGAGATCAAGAAGCAGAAGGACGATTTGCAGAAAGCGTTCTACGATCTTTCCGCTAAGATATATCAGCAGGCTAACCCCAACGGTCAGGGAATCGACCCCTCGCAGTTCGCTAATATGGGCGGCGAAGCTGAGGCTTCCTCAAACGACGACGGCGTAGTAGATGCAGATTTCACAGAAGTATGATATTTTTATCAAATAGAGCTGTTTTATAAGTTTTTTAGGGCGAAACGTACTTTCGCCCTAAAAGTGTATTTATAACGCAAAGCTTTGCCCGAATAGGTTATTGAAGAATGGAGAAAATATATGGCTGAAAAAAGAGATTATTACGAAGTCCTCGGCATACAGAAAGGCGCGTCAGAGGACGAGATAAAAAAAGCCTTCCGAAAAAAGGCGAGAGAAAATCACCCCGACCTGCACCCCGACGACCCGTCCTATGTTGAGAAGTTTCAGGAGATAAACGAAGCTCACGAAGTGCTTTCCGACCCTGAAAAGCGCGCAAGGTACGACCAGTTCGGTCATGCAGGAGTAGACCCCAACTACGGCGGCGGCAACGGTATGGGCGGCTTTGGAGGCGGAATGGGAGGCTTCGGAGACATAGGCGATATTTTCGAGAGCATTTTCGGCGGTTTCGGAGGCTTTAACGGCGGAAACTCCCGTGGCGGCGCAAATGCCAACGCACCGCGCAGAGGTTCGGACATACAGGAATCCGTTACTATCAGCTTCATGGACGCAGTTCACGGCAAGAAGCAGGAGATAAAGACGTTCCGCATGGCGATATGCGATTCCTGTAAGGGTTCGGGAGCGGACGCAGGCACGACTTCGGAGGTATGCCCCGATTGTCACGGACGGGGAACGGTAAAGACTACCCAGCGTACTCCGTTCGGAGCAATTTCTTCAACTAAGGTGTGTCCTCACTGCGGCGGCAAGGGAAAGGTCATCAAGAATCCCTGTACCAAATGCCGCGGAATGGGCAGAGTGCGTGTGCAGAAAATGGTCTCCGTGGATATTCCGGCAGGTATCGACAACGGTCAGACTATTCGTTTGAACGGTCAGGGCGACTGCGGAATAAACAACGGACCTAACGGCGATATGCTGCTGAACGTAAACGTAAAGAGCCACCCCCTGTTCACAAGAGAGGGCTATGATATTCATTGCGAGATACCCGTTACTTATATGGACGCCGTTCTCGGCTCGGAAATAACAGTACCAACCGTTGACGGCGATGTGAAGTTCACCATTTCTGCCGGAACGCAGAACGGCACGGTCTTTAATCTTAAAGGCAAGGGCGTTAAGAAGATAAACCGCAGCGACCGCGGAAATCAGTATGTCAAGATATTTGTTGAAGTTCCGAAAAATCTTACCAAGAAGCAAAAGGATCTTCTTAAAGAATTTGAAGCGTCCCTTACCGAAAAGAATTACGCAAAGCGGCAGAGCTTTTTTGAAAAGCTGAAAGCGAAGCTCGATTTTTGATAAACAGCATTCTTCCCCTCAGAGCGGACGTTCCGAGGGGAATTTTTTATGAAAATATGAAAATTATACGCAAAAATTATTGACGAACAGTGAAAAATGGATTATAATTGTATTATGTGATGTGCGTGTGAAAATTCACAAAAAATTACTGATACCCGAAACAACAACAGACAAACTTGCGGCATAAATTTTGCCTGTCAGCGTTTCAGGGAAAAAAAGGAGTGTATCAATGAAAAGTACAGACGTTATTATCCTGATAACCATTTTGGTCTATTTGGCTATGATGGTTGTGATCGGCGTTGTGTTTTCGAGGAAAAACTCAAACGTCGGCGATTTTTATCTCGGCGGACGAAAGCTCGGACCTATCGTTACCGCAATGAGCGCGGAGGCTTCGGACATGAGTTCATGGCTTCTTATGGGACTTCCGGGAGTTGCCTATCTTACAGGCGGAGCGGAAGCCGGCTGGACTGCGATAGGACTTGCAGTCGGAACATACGTAAACTGGCTCATTGTAGCCAAGAGACTGAGGATATATTCTCACCGCTGCAAGGCGATAACCATTCCGGATTTCTTTGCGAACCGTTATCGTGACAAGAAAGCTATCATGGGAATTTCCGCCCTGATAATACTTATTTTCTTCGTACCATATACCGCTTCGGGATTTTCCGCATGCGGAAAGCTTTTCAGTTCGCTTTTCGGCTGGGAGTACCACATAGCTATGATCATAAGCGCAATAATTATTATTGCCTACACCTGCACGGGAGGATTTTTGGCGGCAAGCTTTACCGACCTTATCCAAAGTATCGTTATGACTCTTGCCCTTATAAGCATAGTTATCTTCGGAATATCCTCGGCAGGCGGAATTGACGGCGTTATAGACAACGCAAAGTCTATTCCCGGCTACTTCTCGCTAAGCAGCATTCACAATCTTGATACCGGCGGAGCGGACAAGTATTCTCTCCTGACCATTGCTTCTCTTATGGCATGGGGACTCGGTTATTTCGGTATGCCGCACGTACTTCTCCGATTCATGGCGATCGAGGACAAGAATAAGATAAAGACCTCACGCAGGATAGCATCAGTATGGGTAGTAATTTCAATGGCTATAGCGATCTTTATAGGCTTTGTCGGAAATGCCGTAACAAAAAAGGGAACTCTTGAACCCCTTAACGGAAACAACTCCGAAACGGTAATTATCCGTCTTGCGCAGATAATGAGCGATAATCACGTTCTTTTAGCGGTAGTTGCAGGACTTGTATTTGCAGGTATACTTGCATGTACGATGTCCACCTCTGATTCGCAGCTTTTGGCGGCGTCCTCCAGTATGTCCGAAAACATCATAAAGGGCGTATTCGGAGTAAAGCTCAGCGAAAAGCAGTCAATGCTTGCGGCAAGACTTGTGCTTATGATAATTGCAGTCCTCGGCGTAGTCCTTGCATGGGACAGCGACAGCTCCGTATTCAGGATAGTATCGTTTGCATGGGCAGGCTTCGGAGCGACCTTCGGTCCTGTAATGCTGACGGCGCTTTTCTGGAAGCGTTCCAACAAGTACGGCGTGATCTCGGGCATGGTAGTCGGAGCGGTCATGGTATTCGTATGGAAATTCGGTATCAGCAAGCTTGGAGGAGTATTCGCAATATATGAGCTTCTTCCTGCATTTATCGCTGCTTTGATAGCTATTATAGCAGTTTCCCTGTTCACAGAAGCTCCCGAAAAGGAGATAACAGCAGAATTTGATGCAGTAAAAGCAGAGATCAAAGGATAAATAAAAAAACAAAATGTCCCACCGAGGCTGCGGTAAAGAGCGGCTTTGGCGGGATATTTTTTTACTGCTGTCAACAACTAAAGCGAACTAACATTGGGATTCCAAAGGGACGGTGTCCCTTTGGCGGAGTCCAGAGGCAGCGCCTCTGGTGGGGTGCGGGGCGAAGCCCTGCATAGCGTTTAAGCGCTCCGCAAAGGGTGAATTTCCAAACAGTCATGCTGACTGTTTGGAAAGAGGGAACGCCCTGCAAGAGAGGGCGTTCCCTTATTAAGGACACGGCACGCCGTGTCCCTACATCGGGGAATATTTTATATAATCGAAAAATCACAAAGACACGGCTACGTGACGGGACGTCGAGGGCGCCGTCCCCTACAATTTGTATTTATGTCCGCTTACGCTGCCTTTACATGCAGTTAACTTTAAACTGCTTGACATATTGCATAAAATGCTATATAATAATTATAATGAAATTATAAAGGTAGGAGACTTTTTATGGATCATCTTGAAAATCGAGAGCTTTCATGGCTTAAATTCAACAAGCGGGTACTTGAGGAGGCTTCCGATGTCAATAACCCACTCCTTGAAAGGCTGTCGTTTTCGGCTATATATCAGAGTAATATGGACGAATTTTTTATGGTAAGGGTAGGCTCGCTTACCGACGAGGAAAAGGAAAACGGCAAAAAAAAGGACAGCAAATCGGGAATGACACCATCGCAGCAGCTTGACGCCATATTTACGGCAGTCCGCCGATTACAGCCAATGGCGGAGGAGGCATACAAAAAAAACATGGAGGAGCTTGCGCCCTACGGCTTCGAGCATGTTTCCTTTGAGACCGCAACCGCCGAGGAGCAGGCGTTTCTGGAGCTTTACTTCAAGCGAGAGATAAAGCCGTTTATAACGGGAATCGTAGTAAACGACGCGCTCCCCTTTCCGTTTCTGAAAAATAAGGAGCTGTACGCCGCCGTACATATCGTTTCAAAAAAGGGAACTTCCGTAGGCATTATCCCTATAACTCACGACCACGCCGACCGCATCATACCGTTAGACAGGGACGGCAAGCGTTTCATACTTCACGAGGAGGTCGTACTGCAATTTGCGCACCTCATGTTCAAGGGCTGCAAAATACAGGACAGGGCGATAATCCGAGTAACGAGAAACGCCGATATTATGGTGAATAACAAGGGCGCGGATTTCCGCGACCGCATGGAGGAGCTTGTGGTAAAACGCACGAAGCTTGCGGCGGTGCGTCTTGAGCTTACGAATGAATTTAACCGTGAAGCTCTTGATTACATTTGCAAAAAGCTGAAAATAAAAAACGTCCGTGTGTTTAATTCGCATATTCCGCTTGATCTGTCGTACCTGTTCAGACTTCAGGAGCTTGACGATAGTCCGTCGCTTCATTACGAAAAGCGTCTGCCGAGAAAATCGTCAATGCTTGCGGAGAATCGCTCGGTTTTCTCTCAGGTAAAGACAAAGGATATTCTTTTAAGCTATCCCTTTGAATCCATGACGACTTCGTTTATCCGTCTTTTGGAGGAGTCCGCCTCAGACCCGAAGGTGACCTCCATAAAAATAACGCTTTACCGACTTGCACGCAACAGCAAGGTAATAAGCGCGCTTTGCACCGCCGCCGAAAACGGCAAGGAGGTACTTGTAATGATCGAGCTGAGGGCGAGGTTCGACGAAGCTAACAATATCGAATGGTCAAAGGTGCTTCAAAAAGCCGGAGTTACCGTTATCTATGGACCAAAAGAGTTCAAGGCGCATTCAAAGCTGCTCCTTATCAAGCGTAAAAGCACGGGCGAAAGGTACGACTACGTTACGCAGATAGGAACAGGCAACTACAATGAGAAAACCTCCGCTCTTTATACCGACCTTATGCTGCTGACTGCCGACCCTGCCATAGCAAGGGACGCAGAGCAGGTGTTCGACTGCCTGAAAAAGGGAATATTTGTTGAAAAAGCAGAGAAGCTCCTTGTGTCGCCCTATGCCCTCAGACCGCAGGTGCTTGCGATGATGGACGAACAGATAGCGCTCGGGGAAAAGGGCTATATTGCGGCAAAAGTAAACTCTCTGAATGACAGCGCGATAATAGGAAAGCTTGTGGAGGCATCGCAGGCAGGCGTAAAGATCGAGCTTGTGGTAAGGGGCATATGCTGTCTTATAGCAGGAGTCGAGGGATATACCGAAAACATCACCGTCCGCAGCATTGTGGGCAGATTTCTGGAACACAGCCGAATTTTCATTTTCGGCAAAGACGGCAGGGAGCAGAAAATTTATATCGGTTCGGCGGACTATATGAGCAGGAATACAATACGCCGTGTAGAGGTCGCCGCGCCTGTTGAGGACGAACGGCTGAAAAAGCGTATACGTGAGATGTTCCGTGTACTCATGGCGGACAATGTAAAGGCGAGGGTAATGCTGAGCGACGGTACGTATGTTCATGCCGAACGTGCGGAGGGCGAAGAACCTGTCAACTCTCAGGAATATTTCTATGACGAAGCATATCGCCGTCTTGAAGCGAGATCAGCCAAGCAGGAGCGCATGAAGGAAGTCCGTGAAAAAAAGAAAACAGCAAAAAAAACCGTAAAAAAATCAACAAAAAGTAAAAAAACCATTGAAAAAAGCTGAAAAATGTGGTATAATAACTCAGATACGATTTAATGTAAACACAGGCAATTGGTATTTATGTTGAAAATTTATCCGTATTTGGGGAGAATAAATGTTAGGTTTTTACAGTTATACGGTCATACTTACATATATAAGCCTTGCGTCGGCGATGACGGGTATTTTCCTTGCAAGCGGAATGATCGGCGGTGTGCCGCATCCGACTTATGCAATTATATGCCTAATGCTTTCGGGCTTGTGCGATATGTTCGACGGCAAGATCGCGCGTACAAAAAAGAACCGTACAGAGGAAGAAAAGAAATTCGGCATACAGATAGATTCGCTGTGCGATGTGATATGCTTCGGAGTGCTGCCGTCGGTTATAGGCTATTCCATCGGACTTAACACGCCGCTCGATCTGCCTGTGCTGATACTTTTTCCGCTTTGCGCAGTAATAAGGCTTGCGTATTTCAACGTTGCGGAGGAATCGAGACAGAAAAAGACCGAGGAAGTACGCAAGGTCTACGAGGGACTTCCCGTAACGAGCGTTGCATTGATACTTCCGTTGGTATACAGTTTCCATAGGGATATAGGCAGTTTTTTTCCGCAGGTGTACGGAACGCTCATGCTGCTGATAGCAATAGCGTTTATTACGCGGTTCAAGGTAAAAAAGCCCGGAATGAAAACAATGCTTGCCTTTCTCGGCATAGGTTTTCTGGAATTTCTGTGGCTGCTTTACAAAACAAAATTCAGTTCGTGAGCAATTTAAGGAGAATAATATCGGGATTCCAAAGGGACGGTGTCCCTTTGGCGGAGTCCAGAGGCAGCGCCTCTGGTGGGGTGCGGGGCGAAGCCCTGCATAGCGTTTAAGCGCTCCGCAAAGGGTGAATTTCCAAACAGTC
>Ga0129308_1002462_pt1 | contig 15641 bp, 19 predicted proteins | sample L827metagenome_FD_94440 | JGI IMG/M metagenome (GOLD analysis project Ga0129308, IMG submission 94440) | Ring-tailed lemur group fecal microbial communities from Wisconsin, USA - L827 metagenome | ecosystem: Host-associated > Mammals > Digestive system > Large intestine > Fecal | place: USA...
CCTGAAACAAAATGTCAATAGTTTTTTCATCAAAAAATGCACTTTTTCGTGTCAAATTAGTGATAAAACATCTAAAATGCTGATGAAAACGTTCTTTGTTGTCACCAGCACTACGCTAATCAAGCCTTTCCTCCTCTGTTTCCATGAACTCCGGACGGCTTGCTTCATTCACAAGCATCCGGTTGATTTTTTCCTGCATGGTCTCTTTTGCATCCTCACTGTAATGGAATCGGACAACATAGGTTGTCTGTCCAATTTTCTTTGTAAATGTATTGCCTTCCGTTTTCGGATTCATAACCTGTTCCATAAGCTTCTCCTTTCTTGTGATTTACTGGCGGGCAGAGTGGCAGGTTAATCTGCCAGTTTGCCTGCCAGTAAGCAGTTTATTTGCCCGACAGAGAGAGAACAGTTATTATCCCAGCCGGGACGGTATCCCATTCTGGAATTTAAGTCTCGCTGTCAATGTCAACAACGTACTTGAAACTTTTAATAAAATAATGGCTGTACTAAAGCCATCCCTCCTCATAACAATATTTTTCTTTTTTAAATATCTTTGTTGACAGTTAAGAAATACCCCAAAAAAGCTGATATTTAAAGGCTTTTCCCGGTCAACAAAAATGTCAACAACCAGTACACAAACGATCAAAAAAATGAAAAATTGGCTCTAATGACCATCCTCTCCTTGTCAGGCTAATCAAAAGGTATTTCCATCTGCTCCCCTTCTGTAAGTTTTATAAAGCCATCTTTGTCCGGTTTGTTGACAGTCCCTGTTTCTTCCTTTCCCTCTCTGATCCAGCACCGCTGTGTACCATAACCTTCTTTTGAGAAACGATGATAACCGCCTCTTTTCCATCCAATGATCTGTGTATCCATGATCTGGCATATCTCATTGGTCTCATATTTTTTCGGTTCACCATCATAATGGTTGAACGCCTCTTTCCATATCTGCCGGGAACATACATAAATCCCGGAATATCCATCCAGCCAGCCCTGAATCTGTCCTGCCATGGTATCTTCCTGCATGAACTGTTTTCGGTATTCATTGATCTGCATTTCCATTTCTTTTGAAAATTTCAGCAGACTCCCTTTGTTCTCAGTGGAATTGAATATCACCATTGCTTCCGCCCACAGCTGGTCAAAATATGCCCTGGATTCTTCTTCATCATCTAAGATATGCTTTTCCATTCTGGATGCATCCACCTCGATGGGAAGGAAACGTCTTGCCCCGGTGCGGTCGAATGGAAGGAACTGCCTTGTATTCGTTGTTCCGGCAAACAGGCATTGTCTCGGTCTGTCTTCCTCAAATTTCCCATAAGCATTTCGGAAAGTATCCTTCTGTCTGCTCAGAAAAGATTTAATCTCTTCATTGTTCTTGGCACTGATCGCCGCTATCATCTCGGACATTTCCATGATCCAATGCCCCCGGAGCTTTTCATAGATTTTTTTATCGCCCAGATCCCTCAGGTCATCAGAAAACCATTCATCCCTGATTGCGAGGAAACGGAAAAATGTAGATTTCCCTACCCCCTGTGTTCCCACAAGACAGAGCATCTCATCTGCTTTATATCCCGGCTTAAAGATACGGAGCAGTGCTTCCATCATAAAATGCTTCAGGCATTCATATACCATATCCGAATCATCTGCCCCCATATACCGCTTCAATACATAACGGATCCGTTCTGTGCCATCCCATTCAAGTTTGTTCAGATACTCGCAGATCGGATGATACTGGTTGCTTGTTGCAGCTGTCCGAAGTGCCTTATCCATATTTTTCTCATTGCCCAGATCATAATATTTCTCGAAATAAAGGTATAAGAAATCCCGCCCTGCATCCGTCATCGAGCAAATCCGATCATTCCACCAAAGTTTCTTCACAATATCAATCCTCTGGTTCAACAGGTTATAACGCAGGCTCCCTTTCAGAATGGGATCTTCTTTTAATACGATCATGTAATTCTGCATCGTCCCTTTGACTGTTCCCTGCCTTGTCACCGCCAGATGTTCTTTTATCTCCCCTATAGCAGAAAGATTCACCATCTGCTCCATTTTCTGCAATGAATTCTGTTTCTCCACGTCTGATATTTTTTCTGCATTCCCGCTCAATCCTTTCCACCTCCTTCCTTTTCTCCTGAACCATTATCTTTTTATCCCATTCATCACCGAACAGGAGAATATCAAGATAATATTCGACAATGCTCAATTCCTTCAATGCTGTAACAAAATGCTCATCCCATTCTTCCTCTGGTGTTTTTGGTGCATAACATTCTTTCCATTTCAGAAGTAGGGTATGGTAATCCAGATACGCTTTTGTATATCTGACACATTCTGTTTTCCAGTCTGTTTCCGATGTTTCTCCTCTTACTTTAACCGGAGACTTTTTCCCATTTGAGGGAGAATCTCTTGCCCGGTTCCCATAGGAAATCCCAAAATCATCTGCCAGCTTCAAAGCAGCCTCTCTGGATTTTAGGCCAAAGAGCTGGGCAGTAAAATCAACCACATCCCCGGTACATCCACAACCAAAACAATAATATCTGCGGTCTACTTTCATGCTCGGTGTACTGTCATTATGAAAGATGCATCGGATCAATCCGCTCCTGTTGGGCTTAAATCCATAAAATTCTGCAGCCTGCCTGACCGTCACATTCTGCTTTACTTCTTCAAATACATTCACTGTCTATCCACTTCCTTTCCAACCCGTTCAAGGATGAGCGGGTTCAAAATAAAAAAAGAGCATTCTGACTTTTATCCAAAACTGAATAAATCAAAATGCTCCTTACAGGGAATCCCTGTCATAATATTTAGTTTTTGTTTTCTTCCTAGCGGCATCTTCTTCTGCGATCCGTTTCTTATTCGCAGCCAGTTTATCAAGAACGCTCGTCCTTGCCTTCTTCTTGACCTGTTCCGTATTCGCTTTCCTGACCTCTGGCTCATGAAGATTTTTCTGAACCTTTTCCATCACTGTTTTAGCTGCATTTCGCAATTTATCTTTTGCCATCTTGATCACATTTTTGGTGATCGTTTTGGCCTTATCGGAATTCTTTGGATTTTGAACAATGTTATTGCAAAGCTCGTCCAGAAGTTTTATATCCTCTTCCTGTGTCTGTGCCCTTACTTTTTCCGTAACAACTTCTACCGCTTTGTCATAAGCGATCTCCGACACTTCATCGATCAATATTTCGTTGTCCATGATTTTTTCTTCCTGCTCCTTTATCATCTGTTCCTGCCGGGCAATCTTTTCTTTCTGTGCCTGTATGATAAACTCCTGTTTTTCCAAATACTTCTTTCCGCCATATTCCGGCACTTCCTCAATCTCCAATCCATACTGCCTGCAAATATCAAACAGCATATTTCTGCAGATCAGATCAAAAGTCATTTTCCGGTTGTTATTTCTTCCTCTTGGCTTATTTGGATCAGGGAGAGGAATCTCAAGTGCTTCCAATGCCTTTTCCTGTTGCGGACACAGTTCCCCATATTTATTCTCACAATCAAAAACATGTCGTTCATGGATATGGGGTGTCGTCTCATCCATGTGGAGTGCAAAATCCAGAATATGCACATGGTCTCCAAACATCGCCTCAAACCTTTTCATAAAGGTGTCTGCAATCTGAAAAAGCTGATTTCCTGATATATGCTCCCCTTCCTTCCCGATCTGAAATATCGTTTCTTCCGGGCAGGTCATTTTATTTTTTAGCAGATCTTCCGTTGTCCGGTTTCTTTCCGGATGGCGGTTTTTCTCATTTCTGGCATTCTGCCCCCGAATAAAAGCGCTGTAATGATCTTCATAATACATTTTCTCAATATCATGGAAACTTGCTTCCGGCTCGACTGCCCCCAGATTCCTTAATATCACATCCGAAGGATTCTGGACATATCCCCGGTAACAGTCCCAATAAATATTTTGCTCTTCCCTCTCTGCATCAATGTGGTCGCTGTTGGCAATATCAAATTTTCTGTCATTGTGCTTTGGATTATAAACACCATGTTTTCCCGATCTGCCATTATGCCTTGTTGCTCTCATTTCCTTAATTCCCCCTTTCATCAATTCTGCGTTTTCTCATTTTCCTGTTTCCCATCCTGTCCCTTTCTGTGGTCTTTCCATTATCTGTCTCTTGTTTCCCACAAGCATTTTTCATGTGGCGGGCATTTCCAAAAAAGATTTAGGGTAACACAATTCGCCAGATAATACCCAGTACGACTTGACGCAGTCATCAAATCACTGGGCAAGGCGTTTCACCCTTGACCCGATAAGGGCTTTGCCCCTTAACCCCAGCAAAGACGCTGCCACCCTTTGCATTCCCGCCACAAAGGGCGACTGCCCTCTGTACTCCCGCCAGACAAAATCCAAATCCTGCCACTGTCCCATCTGTCAGAATTTTCATTTCATCTGGTTTTTCAAAAATCCCTAAATCGGATTTTCTCAAAAAATAAGAGCCGATACTTTGTCACTTTTTTGAGAAAAAGTCCAATCGCATCGGCTCTTATATCTGACCTTATCGGTCATATTCAATTTTTCTTTATCATGCAAAATACTTCTTTTTATTCAAAGTAATTATTAATAAATATTCTTTTTCTAATTTAATTTATGAAGCTTATCAATAGCTTGTTTGTCACCGTGATCGGCTGCCATTCGTAGCCAGTATAACTCCTTATCTTTATCATAACCTAACGGAACCGGACCGTAATCTGCTCCATATGTATTAATAAATTCACCATATCCAAAAGATAAATCTTTCATAGCCTCTGTATTGCCTTGTTTTGCTGAACATTCGTACCAATAAATAGTCATTTTTACATCACGATCAATCATTGAACTTAAAAATCCCATCCAATATTGCGCAATAGGATCACCTTCATTTGCGTTCAAACAATATGCTTGTCTTCGTAAACTATTATGTTCTTCTGCTGTCATTCCTCTGTTAAAAGCTTTATTGAGTTCGTCCTTAGCTTTTTCATCGCCACAATCAGCTGCTCTAATTGTGTCAAGGGATATGAAAGCTTTTCTCTTTTTCAACTTATCAAACAATCCCATATTCTATTTATCCTTTCATTAATTTAACATCCTCTACCGCCTGGTCAACGAAAAAGGGGTCTGTATCCTTTTATTCGTTGATGACAGTATATCGGTTAATTCAGTGACATGCAATCAAGTTAATACAAAGTCAGGCTGTGAAAGAAGGAAGAATAATACTATCTCAATAATCTTTCTACAATATCCTTGTCTAATCGGCCAATTCGTTTCAGCCCTTCGGTATAAACATATCCATCCTTTTGTATACGACCTACTCGTTCAAGCCCATTGCTATAAATAAAACCATCACCATCAATTCGCCCAACCCTTTCAAAGCTTTCTGCATAAATATATCCATCTTTATTTATTCTTCCCAAACGTTGTAAACTATCCGAGTATACATAACCATCTGAATTAATTCGTCCCAATCTTTTCAGTCCTTCACTATAAAAGTATCCCATAAATACCATCCTCCAGATTAAAAAATGGAATCAAATAATTAATTCGATTCCATTTCAAGTAATACTTTTTTAATTAATCATCTACTGATCCCGCTCCATGACAATAATAACATGTTTCACCGCTAGTAAAGGTTCCAGTTCCTCCACATCTTGGACAGATTCTAAATCTGACCCTTCCTTTATACAGGATTCTTTTAAATGTCGTTCTTTTCATTTTTACAATCTCCTTTCCATTTTATAACACTTTTTAAATCCATTCCTTTAATTATTCATTAAAGTAAGGACATTGTGTACACCGTCTAATATTGGAGCAATATGTATCAAACAAATAACTGGTACAAGAATCTTTACGCTTTAGACATTTCCAATCTCCGTCCCAATAATAGAATGGGCATCTATCTTCGTTCATTCCATATTTCCCCTTTCTTTTTTGCTTAAAAAAACATACATCATAAAGTCAAACCATTTTCTTTTTTCATTACATATTGATTGAATTCTATCTGTATTTCCCATATGATCACTTTCACGGAATATTGAATAGCAAGCATCACATATTCTCACATATAAACACTCTTTACAATATGGAGTAATACAATTTTTGAAATCACTTATAACTTTATGATACAGTCCAATTGATTTTTCATTATCGTTAATGCTTCCCAGACAACCATAATTTCCTACTCTTTCACACATATATTTATTACCTGTAGCTGTAATAAATAATCTGTTTTTTCCTGGATTACATGGTCCAGGCGGATATGCTTTTGTTTGCAGAGACATAACTCTATCTTCAATTCGTAACATTGCATCGGCAAATAATCCTCGATGGAAAGGCTCTCCAAAACCATCCATGCAAATGAATTCCTCTGCCAATGCTGAATAATCATCAGATAATTTCTGCTTTTCTTTTCCAATGTCAAATTCATCAAAGAAATTCGAATCCTGCTCGTTAACTGTATTAACTAATAACTTTAATTGTGACAACAATTTATGAGAATTAAAATATTTTGCATTTTCAGCCAACTGATACGGTGGAGCTAATGTAATAGATAAACTTATATATTCCTTAAAATAGCTTTCATCAATACTTTTTATTAATTCCAATGCCTTAAAAACCATTTCAGAAGTATGCTCTTGATTTATAGTTTTTCTATACATATCATGGTTCAAGCCATCATAACTAATGGTAAGTCGAACTTTTTTATCAACCAAAAACCGTGCAATTTGTTCATTCAATACCATGCTACCATTTGTAGTTATAGCATATTCAGGCTCACTGCCTGTTTCTTCAATTCTCTGTACAAGGTATTGAATCAATTCGAACTGTAATAATGGCTCTCCGCCATATAGACTTACATAATCTGGCGTTTTTTCTGTCTCGAAATATTTTTCAACAATTCTATCAATCGTGTCCTTGGACATTTTAGTATTCTGATGTTTTCGCTCGTATTCATAATGCCCAGAATATACACAATATTCACATCGAAAGTTGCATTGTTGCGTTAATTCTAATACCAAGATTTCTGGTATTTCGATAGGTTCTGTCACAATTGGCATTTCAGTTAATTTCGGTAATGAACCGCTTCCATAAACACCCTCCCAAAATTCTTTTCCCAGACATTGTAACTCTTGTGTATTTCCCTCCAAGCCATTTAAAAGCGAAAAACAATCATCATCCACTTCGAAGAAATTATTACTTATTGAATCATATAGATATCTTTTATTGGATCTACTATAAAATATTTTATACATTTTCATATACCATCGAAAAATAGGCAGGTTTTAAAATATTTTAATATATTTGACCCTGCCTATTCTTCCTTTCTCATTTAGTGTGATGCCTGAACCGATGGCTTATTGGATCCAATTGCACCCACTGATGGATGACATGCACATCCACAGCTACCAAATGCATTCACACGATTTTTATTTCCTTCAAAAACAATCTTCATGGTTTCCACCTCCTATATTATTTCTTAACAAATAGATAATTTACATCAATACATATCTATTGTTTAGACATATTTATATCCACCAAATAGTTTTTTTTGATAATGCTGTAATTCTTCATTCACTAATTCTTTCATACCTTCATTGGCTAAATTAGTTTTTACAAAATCAAGAAGTTTTACAGCCTTTTCCATATTTGGTGTTACACCATTCTTACCCAATCCTTGTCGATAAATCTGCGAGAGCACTAAAGCAGCTAATGCATATACTTTTTCTTCATATTTAGATTTTTGTGATGATGCATACTCGACATCTCCATCAATAAAATTAAATTGCTGTAATGCATATTCATATTCTTCATCATAATGAGCCATGTCAAATAAAGCCGATCCATATAATACCTTTGCCCTTTTCTCTTTTGTGTCTTTGAGCAATGATACTACTTCTTGGTAATTTTTCTGTTCATAATTACATAATGCTAAATAATATAACGCATCATTATAATTGCTTATAGCTTGATTTCTATCAATTTTCTCAGCCCCAGCAACTTCATCATTAAGCATTCCCATTTCACGCAATGCCCAATCGTATGTTTCTTGCCAATCTTTTTTGACAAACCCCCATCCTGTTTCAGATCCATCTACAATTTGCAATCCAGCATAAGAAAGAATTTTCTTTGATAACACCGTCATATGAACAGCATACAATATATTTCTTTCTGCCGCCATTTCATACCATTTAGAAGCCTCTTCTATGCCATCACCTGTGTTTTGTTTGATATAAAAATCTCCCAAACTACACATTGCTCCTATGTCGCCCTGTTCAGCCAATTGTTTTGCTTCTTCTAATGTCAAGTATTCATCCCCCCTTTTTGTTCAAAAAGATGCAAATATATTTTCATAATTTAGCCGTTAATGTATTTCTAAGCATAATATCTGGTTTAATCTAATCACAACAATTACTAAATAATTTGCACGATTGTTCTTTCTCACAAAATTTTAGACAGTCCAGAAAGAAATAAAAATTATCCAACAAGAGATTCAAAAATCTCATAAATTTGTCTATGCCAAAACATTTCCTGCTGGTACGCCATTTCATTTGAACCTGAAATAGAATTCATAATCATACCTGTTAATGTATTTTTTCTTGCATTCGCCTTATTAGTTGCTGTATTTGCTTTAGACTCACCAAAGAAATAAAAATTCACTGTATTTCCATTAATGATATACACATCTGTAAAATACTGCTGTGGAGGATTTGGATGATTGATAACTATACAAGAATATGTAGAACCAAACAAACCACCTTCCTTGACAGTATCTGTTGTAATTCTCGCAGGAATACCCATCTCCTTTGCTTTTTCAGACATCAGAGAAGCGACATTATCCGCCTCTAACCCTGAAGCATCTCTGAACGAAATTGGATCAGTAATCATTCCTCTGTTATACTTTAAATTAAAGCTCATTTCCCTCATTCCTCTCTTTCTTTTCCACTTTTTTCAATTTTCAAAAAGTGTACTTTTTTGTAATAAATGTATTTTTCAAATACTGTTGTCATTATACATCAAAAGCCTCGATTTTTCAATATTTTTGATAGTCAGGATGAACATTTTTTTTAGATACCAAAAGGTACACATTCCTGTAAAAAAAGCACCTTACAATAATTTCGCTTTTTCGTAAATCTCTGCCTGATACCTAAAAGTTGACAATGGCATTCCACATTCTTTTGCGGCAGTCGTTCCAGTAATTTTTCCATTTTTCCATTGTTGATAAATATGATGAAAATTTTCTGGCAATGGCTTTGGTGGTCTTCCAAAACGTACCCCTCTAGCTTTTGCTGCTGCTATGCCCTCTGCCTGTCGTTTTCTAATGTTAGTACGTTCATTTTCTGCTACAAAAGATAACACTTGAAGTACAATATCACTCAGAAATGTGCCCATTAAATCTTTACCTCGTCTAGTGTCAAGAAGCGGCATATCCAGCACTACAATATCTACTTTTTTCTCTTTAGTCAAAATTCTCCACTGTTTCAATATTTCTTCATAATTTCGTCCAAGTCGGTCAATACTCTTGATATAAAGCAGATCATCCTTCTTTAATTTTTTGAGCATTCGTTTATATTTTGGACGGTCAAAATCTTTTCCAGATTGTTTATCTACAAAAATATTACCCGGCGGGACTTTTACCTCGTGCAGGGCAATCATTTGTCTATCTTCATTTTGTTCTCTGGAACTGACCCGGACATAACCATATACATTTCCCAAATCTTTCTTCCTTTCCTGCCAATTAATGTTACTACTTGGTCATTTTTTCAATACTTTAACATATAAAAAACGGTAAAATTATCAGCACTAAGCCGAAATCTTACCGTTTTTGCATAATTTTCAATTCTTTAGCCATGAAACAAACATCATAATCTTCTTTATCGTATTTTTCAAATGTACTTCATATTCAAATCTGCCTCTCTTTCTCACACACCAGTCTTTCAAAATCCAGAAATCCTCTAATGTACATCTCCCGACTAATATAAGCTTCTACTGCATGTCTTGCCGATACTACCCGATCAATTTTTGTCCAGAACTCATGTCCATATAATTCTATATATGGTTTCAGTTCTTCCAACGTTTCATCGCACTCACGCTCCAGTTCAATTAACTGTGGATCAATCCTGAAATATGCCTCCAGCTTAATCTCATTCCAATCGAAATAACTTTCCACTAATTCTCTTCTCATAAGTATCTTCCTTTCCGTTCCCGGTACTATGTAAGGGAACTGATACACTCTTCCAGAAAAGTGATGGCTACAATGACAATCCCAATCATGCATGGCAAGAGATAGAACAGGAATCCCGCCAATAACATTCTCAGGCATCCATCTGCATCATCAATTCCAAACCCATAACTTAGCAGGGCTGTCAAAAGAGACAGAAATGCAATCCCCCGAAAGATGTGTGCTGACACTTCGGCAAGAAATTCTGCGAACAGTCTAAACAGTGCAAGAATTATCCTTACTGGCAACAATGCAACTTTTAATATCCATTGAACTGCTTTCATCCTGCTTTTCCCCTTTCCTTATCTTGCCGGTCTTTTTATATAGCTGCGGTACGTTTCCATCACAGAATCCGTTGCCCCGCTTTTATACACCTTCCGAATGTCTGTAATTTCTTCATCTTTCAGCAGTTTCATCCATTCCAAAAGATCTTTCCTGCTGTTGGCAAAATTGCAGCATCTTCCATCTGCGTATTCAATCCGGTATCTCATAAGCAACCTCCTCACACATAGATCAATTCATTCAGAATGATTTCATCCACTCGGCTACGGATGTTGTTTGCCCGCCGGAGCCACTCCATCTGGTCTCTTTCCTTTAATTCCTCGGTAACTCCCTCCGCTTCCATCATCTGCTCCATCATGGTATCCCTGCGTTCCACACAGATTTCATTCAGGTCGGCAAGGTATTTCCAGAGCTTCCCTGTCAGCAATAGCTGGGAATACAGTCCCTTTTTGTAGTCCTGCAAATAATTCCTCCGCAGACTTCCATAAAAACCGATTTCTCTGGTTTCTTCCGTTACAGTAATAAGAGGAATGTAATAATCCCCCACAAGGATGTAATCCAGACCGTTACTGTCATCATGTATCATCGGTTCCAGCTTTTTCATGCGTTCACGACTCCTTTCTTCGGTTCCTCTGGCGGGAGCATCTTCACAGGGACAAATACCCCTCTTGCAATATCCTCCTGCCGGATTGCTTCTTTCTTTGCTTCCAGCTCGGCTTTCTTTTTCTCTTTGACTTTTTCTTCGTATGCTTTCTGTTTTCCATTTGCTTTCCGCTTCAAATAGTTCTGGTGGAGCCGGTCTTTCCTTGCCTCCCGCTTCTTCAGTTCTTCCTCTTCTTCCGGTGTCAGATTGACTTCCCCGAAATGTGGCGGGAGATACCTTCCAATAAAGTTGAAGTAAATCTCCACTTCCTGCGTTGTTTCCTGACTGCCTTTTCTGTCTCTTTCATGCACTAGAATCTTCTCTACAAATTCGTTCAGCATATAAGTGGTCAATTCCTCAAAATTCTGGTATTTATCCACAAGTGCAATGAATCTTTCAGCGGACTGTTTTCCTTTTTCGTAGCTGGCTATTTCCAGTTCCAGATCGTTGATCTCTGCCCGGAGCTTCTTCTGTTCCTGCGAATACTGCGAGTCCAGAACCGTATATCTGTCATTCGGCAGCTTACCGAGGATATTGTCCTCATAAATCCGGCAGAGCAGTTTTTCCAGTTCCTCTGCCCGGCTTTTTGCTTCTGACAGCCGTTTCTTCGCCTTTGCCATACCGCTGGACTGCTGGGTACTCTGGGTGGTCTTTACCGTTTCAATGAACTCCTCCCGGCTAAGCTGGGAATAATCTGCGATTGCCTTTAGTAAATCTCTAATCAGTTCCATAACCACATCCGCATTGATTCTGTGCTGTGTCGGGCAGAGCGTTCCGACCGGAACTTTAGAATAGGCAGAACAGGTATATTGGGGAATCCGTTTGCCATTATTTACCCTGTGGACGTACATTTTCGCCCCGCAGTCTGCACAAAACATCAGTCCCGTCAGCGGATGGGCTTCTCCCCACCCATCCGGGTAACGTCTTACATTTTTGCGTATCCTCTGCACATTATCAAAGATCTCCTGATCGATGATGGCTTCCTGCGTATCCTCAAATACCGTCCAGTTATCTTCAGAAACATAATGGCTTTTCTTATCCTTAAAGTGCTTTCTGGTCTTGAAGTTCACCGTATGACCGAGATATTCCCTCTTTTTGAGAATCCCCGCAACCGTTGACGAACCCCAGCCATACGGATCTTTAATCTCATCCACTCTGCCCTGCCACAATCCTGCCCCATGCTTTGCCATGTGGACTGCTGGAATCTCCACCTTATCCTCTTTCAACTTTTTGGCGATCTGGTAAGGACCACATCCATCCATTGTCATCTGGAAAATCCTGCGGACAACTGCCGCAGCTTCTTCATCCACAATCCAGTGCTCTTTGTTCTTCGGGTCTTTCAGATAGCCGTATGGCGTAGTACTTGCAACGTGTTTGCCAGAATTACCTTTTGCCTTAAAGGTAGACCGGATCTTTTTGCTTGTATCTTTTGCATACCACTCATTCATAATGTTGCGGAAAGGAAGAAAATCATCGTCTCCGTTCAGACTGTCATGCCCATCATTGATAGCGATCAGCCTGACTTGCTTCTGACGCATCATTTCCTGAATCTGACCGACCATCAGATAATCACGCCCCAAACGGCTCATGTCCTTTATAATGACAGTCCCGATCTGCCCGGCTTTGATGGCATCCATCATGCTGACGAATCCCGGACGGTCAAACCTTGTGCCGGATATGCCATCATCCGTAAAATGGATATACGGAGTAAGTCCATGGGATTCTGCATACTCTGAAAGCAGCTGCTTCTGGTTCGATATGCTGTTGCTCTCGCCCATAAGGTCATCATCATGGCTGAGACGCTCATACAATGCTGTAAGTTTCTCCTGCATCGTTTTCCTCCTTCCTTTCATTCTTCATTGCCTGTTTTCATTCCATATCCGTTCCTGTTCCGGGTTCCGATGTTTCCGGGACGTATTTTCCAGAAAAGACACGCTGGATGCACATTCAAATCTGGTATCACTATGGACAGGCAGCTCCGTTGTCAAGGTTCGTGTAAGGAGCTTCAAAAAAGTTCCTCTCACTAACCCAACTTTTCGGACCCTCTTATACAACATGAAATCGTAACTTTTTCATTTTCTCTGAGTTTTCGTAGTGTCGGATTGAAAAGTTCCTTACACTATACCTGGACTCAGAGAGCATAATGTTGCCGTCTTTTCAGAATGTTTTAAAAAAAGTACAATTTTATATTTTGGGCAAAAAAATAAGCCTCAAAAGACTTTTTAATCGTTTTGGAACTCCAATTTCTTAAAAAATGGTGATTAAGAAGTCTCTTCAAGCTTATTACACCTGCTGCTTGTTTATAGATTTTATATTGTTTCACGGCCAGCGAATTAGGCTTTCGCATTTCCAATCTTTCAAACAATTCATCTAATGGACTCTGATAATCCATATCATCTTCTCTTACATCAGCTGCTGCAATCATTTCCATGACCATGGTAAAATTCTGTTCTTCTTCTGGTGCTTCGTGAAGCAAATAAAGGCATAATGCCTCTAATAATGCAATTTCAGATTTCTCCCAAAACGGATCATTCGTCTTACTTCCTTTTGGCGTTGTATTTCTAATCAAATTGGTAATCAGTTTTAAGACATCCTTATCATCTGAAATATATTTAAAAGGATTATAACAATGCGACCTTGACATATTGATCAAATCAACGACTTTAATGACATACCCCTCTTTTTCCAATAGGTACCCGGTATCTCGTAAAAGCTCTCCCTTGGGATCAAGAACTACAAAACTTGTATTGCACTGTATTAAATTTGGTTTACCATAGAAGCGTGTTTTCCCTGCTCCACTTCCACCAATAACGATTGTATTAAGGTTGCGTCTGTGCTTTTTTCCATCAAGTCCTATGCGAACATTTTGACTTAAAATCTTGTTTTGTGAAAAATTTTTATCTGCATATTTTCGGTTAACGCTTTTTTTATTTGCCCACTTTGCAGAACCATACTCCTCCTGACGTCTATAGTTTCTTTTGTTGGATAGATAGATACCTATTCCACAAACATATATAACAACGAATAAACTGACTGTTCTTAAACTGTCTTCACACCATACAATAGAAAAAGGACTACTCATAGCTTCACTGATATGTGGCAAAGCATTCCATAGTCCTTCATTTACATAAGGTGCAGTGATAAGTCCCAGCCATGTGACTGGCAAAAATCCCAAAATTAAAAGAATAAGTTCATCATGATTATCTTTCCTCATAACTTTTTCTTGTTCCTTTCATCGTATCTGCTCTGGCAGATTTTGCAATAATCGTTTCAATAAAATCATAGTTCTTATTTTCTCTGATCTGTTCATCTCTTAATTTTTTCAGTGCATTAATAATGATTCTTCTTTCACAGTCAGTGACACAAATATGAACGACTTTTTCTTTTGGTGTAAATAAACTCATTATCGGCTCTCATCATTTCGTTGAACATTTTTTTCCTGTTGTGATTTATAGATGCCTCTATCAATACGCTCACTAACATCTTCACAGAGATTTTTGATATATCCCAACTCCTGTTTGATGTCCCTTGTTTCCATTCTATAAAAATAATTGGCAACTTGATTTGTAAAGTCTGTATCATGAACAGGAACTCCATATTTTTGACAGAGAATATAAGCTGAGCTTTCAACAAAGAACTGATGTTCTTTTCGATTATAGCCGGAGTACTGTTTATCAAATTCTACATGACAGTATTCTCTTGCAAGTCCTTGAATCAGCTGCTGAGGACTCAAATTACTTACATAATAAATACACTTCGCCTCAGGAGAATAATATACTGGCTCACCGCCATCAAAACTGTCTAACTGTACTAATGCAACCGATGAATCATAAGTTAATCCAGCTATCATATGTTCAATATCCATTTGAGGAACAGTATACAAAACTTCCTTTGTATTGATCTGTGATGCATCAAATACATACTTTGGATTATAGTTAGTTCCAAATGTTCCATCATCTTTTTGATATTCACCACTTGGTTCTAAAATCTGAATCCCCTTTTCTCCTTTTCTGACATATAGCTTATTTTCTCTCCAGTGATTGTTGTCCTTTAGCATCACTGCATTCGGATTTTGTGCCATCACTAAAAGAGTATTAGTCACAGTATAATTAAGTCTTGATATAAGATTTAAAAATTGCTGGTACTTCTGCGGTGAAGAAACAACTTCTCTTGTCTGAGCTTCTGCAAGTTCATACAAATGATCTCGCCTTTCTTTCATCTGTTTTGCATACTCCTCTTTCGTAAGTCTTGGTTGTTTCCTTTCATTTTGTTTTTGAGCATTTTTATTTAGTATTGAATAAATGTTTGCCATCAACTGCTACCTCACTTTCTTCCTGCTTTTTTTCTTTTTGATATTTTTGTGCTGAACCTGCTGTTTAGCAGTCACTTTCTTTTGTTGCTGTGTTTTGATGTCATTTAATTCTTTTCTAACTGATGGGCGTTTTGGATCAATAGTATCAGTATCTTGTCCATTTTTTACTTTCTTTGAAATATGCTCGGACGGATTCCCGCCCATCTTCGTTCGAGCA
>Ga0129308_1002463_pt1 | contig 15629 bp, 12 predicted proteins | sample L827metagenome_FD_94440 | JGI IMG/M metagenome (GOLD analysis project Ga0129308, IMG submission 94440) | Ring-tailed lemur group fecal microbial communities from Wisconsin, USA - L827 metagenome | ecosystem: Host-associated > Mammals > Digestive system > Large intestine > Fecal | place: USA...
AGATGTTGGAAATGTTCATTTTCAAATTCTACCGAACCCTTTAACCAATTTTCTCCGTCCATATACATAACAATGCCGCATTGGTCAAATCGATGATAGCTTTTTGTAAAATCCGTTTTTACAATAAAAGAAAAGAACTTCTCATCTGTTTCCATCTGCAGCACAGGGGCGTTATCATTTCGGAAATGATAGTAAGTTCTCTGCCATAGATCGGTGTGAGGTTTTGTTGTTATTTCAATCTTCCCATCCTCTGCATGGAAATCCAGTGGTTTCCTTGTCCATTGCAGGCTGTTTACATCAAAAGCAATCATATTTTTTCCTCCTCTAAATCCCGTTTTTCCGCTCTGTCCGAAGTGTACACGAATATTATATTGTGCCTGCTTTTTTAAAACAAGAACATTATCCTGAACTTTTTATGAACGGATATGAAATGACTCACTGCCAGGGTGCGCAGAACTTTACAAAAAATATGTAAATTACGCATTCTTTTTGATAAAATAGAGACAGCAAAACCAAAAGGAGATATTGTTATGCATTTCGATAAAAACAGCTTTCAGCTTGAAACCCTGACTCTTGGGGGCGAAACCATCCGGTTCCGATCCTGGAAAAACCTGGTCTATGTAGAACGCCCGGTAAACGAGACGTCCCAGCAGATGAACATTTTTGCCCCGGAGGACTATTTTGAAGGAAAAACCATCAACGGTTACGACATCGCCACCGCTCCGGTCTTCATGCCAAATGCGGTTGGCGGCTATATGCCGGGTCCGGCAGAGGTACCGGGAGCCCTGCGGCACGATCCCACCCGCCCCAACAGCATTTTCTGCGCCCTGCGGCACGGCTATGTAGTGGCATCCCCTGCCATCAGAGGCCGCACACAGCAGGATACGGACGGTAAATACACCGGAAAAGCGCCTGCCTGCATTGTGGACTACAAAGCGGCCGTGCGCTTTCTCCACCGCTTTGCAAAAGATTTGCCCGGAGATGAAAACAGGATCATCACAAACGGCACCAGTGCAGGCGGAGCCCTTTCCGCCCTCATGGGAGCAACAGGAAATCATCCCGATTATGAACCCTACCTGAAAGAGCTGGGCGCCGCGGATGCGGGGGACGAAGTATTTGCCGCCTCCTGCTATTGCCCCATCACCGATCTGGAGCATGCGGACATGGCCTATGAATGGGAATTTTTCAACGTGAATGACTATCACCGTCATCAAATGAGAATGGAGGAAGGCGGCCGTCCCGTCTTTACACCGGTTGATGGTGTCATGACGCCACTCCAGACAGAGGTTTCCTCAAAACTGGCCGCCCACTTTCCCGCCTACGTCAACAGCCTGTACCTCAAAGCTCCCGACGGTTCACTCCTGTCGCTTGACGAAAACGGGGAAGGCTCTTTTCAGGAATATTTCAAGCAGATCGTCCTCTCCTCCGCCCAGCGCGCCATCGACAGCGGCACCGATGTTTCCTCCAAAAGCTGGCTCACCGTCCAAAACCGAAAAGCGGTCGCCATGGATTTTCATGAATATGCCAAGGACATTACCCGCATGAAGACGGCCCCCGCCTTCGATGCTCTGACGATGGACAGCCCGGAAAACAGCCTGTTTGGCAGTAAGACTGCAAACTGCCGCCATTTTACCGCATTCAGCTGTCAGAACAGTCTGGCTGACGGCCCCTGCGCCGGGGAAAGCATCATCAAGCTTTTAAACCCCATGCACTATATTGAAGACGAAAGAGCGGTGACCGCAAAGCACTGGCGCATCCGCCATGGAGAGTGTGACAGGGATACCTCCCTCGCCATTTCCGCCATGCTCACCCTCAAGCTGCAAAACAACGGTTCTGAGGTGGATTATCATGCGCCCTGGAATGTCCCTCATTCCGGAGATTATGATCTCGACGACCTTTTTGCGTGGATCGACAGGCTCTGCCAAAAACATTCCTGCGCCAAAATCACCATGCTCGGAACCGGCAATGCCACCGTCACCAAATGTTATAACACCTGCTTCCTTCTGGAATGCAACGGCGAAAAGCTGCTGGTGGATGCAGGCGGCGGCAACGGAATCATGATTCAGTTTGAAAAACTCGGAATCTCCTTTTCCGACATCCATGAAATGTTTCTGACTCATGGGCATACGGATCATATTCTGGGCGCGATCTGGGTCGTGCGGATGGTCGCGACACAGATGGATAAAGGAAAATATCAGGGGGATTTTCGGATTTATGCGAATGCCAAAGCGGCGGGGATGCTGACGGCATTCTGTGAAATGACGCTGGCGAAAAAACAGCGGGATTTTCTCAACCGCAGAATTTTTATACAGACTGTGGAAAACAACGAAAGCAGAGACATTGCCGGAATGCGCCTGACCTTTTTTGACATTTATTCCACCAAGGAGGAGCAGTTCGGCTTCCGCGCTGCGCTGCCTGACGGAACTGTTCTGGTCTGCCTTGGAGACGAACCTTATAACGAAAAATGCCGGGAATATGTGGACAAGGCCGATTATCTGATGAGCGAAGCGTTTTGCCTGTATGAAGACAGGGAACGGTTCAAACCCTATGAAAAGCACCACAGCACCGCTCTGGACGCGGGACGTGTGGCAGCGGCCCTGGACGCCCAAAACCTGATTCTGTATCACACGGAAGACAAAACGCTTTCCACACGGAAGAAAACCTACGCGTCAGAAGCCGGAATCCATTTTCACGGAAGGATTTTCGTGCCCGATGATCTGGAGGAAATTCCCTTAGACGGCAGGGCGTAAGCTCCTGCCGTTCTGACGCCGCCAGACACAGGCTGCAAAAAGAGCATTTGTGCCAGGTACAGCCTGTGGTCAGCGGAAAAATAATTCTTAACCTTTCATAATCTTTTCCGCCGCCTGCTCCGATGTTATATGGGAAACATCTATTTTTTCTGTATCCAGCTTTTCATATAAACCAATTCTTGTAATACTTCTCTGAATCACATCCTCTGACCTGATACCTGCATCTATATCCTTTTGCAGACGTTTCCTTAAAACATCCGCATCACACATCAAAGAAATGGTATATATCTGACAGTCTTCTGTTTCCAGCTTTGATATAATTTCATCTATAATCCCCTGCTCGTGCATCACCCAGCAGAATATGATATTCTCATATGTACTACAGCGGATAAACTGATTCAACAGGAAACAGATATTCTCCATTACCATTTTCTTTGTTTCCAGTGTTACCTGAAAGGGATGCATATCCCAACACCAGTCCCCGTCAAGAAAAGCACAGTTCGGAAGTTTCTTTTTCAGGAGCTGACAGGTGGAAGTTTTTCCAACTCCCATCGTTCCGCCTATCAAGTAAATATTTTTCATAGTCTTCTTATTCCTGCAATTCCAGTGCCATCAGACAATCTTCATCCTTGCTTCCAGAAAATCCATCAAGCTGCTTCCGGAACCTTACAGCCAAACCGCCCAATCGCCATAGTCAAAAGTACCACTGCCATGCTGCAGCTTTCCTTCTTCTTCCAGTCGTCTAAAGGCATTTCTCATTCTAATCAAAATCTCTGGCCGGATATCAAGGGAGTGATGCCCCGGAAAGACTCTTTCCACGGAAAGCTCAGTAATCTTTTCCAGCGATTTCAAATAGTCTTCCGGATTGGTGGAAGGATAATGGGCAAACAAAGTACCTTTATATACCCAATCCCCTGTAAAAAGATATCCTCTCTCTTTCTCCCAAAAACACATATGTCCGGGGGAATGACCCGGCGTGTGCAGCACCTTAATCCTGCGCCCGCCGATATCAATGATATCTCCGTCATTTAAAACCCTTGTCGCCATCCCCTGAAAGACAGTATAGGTATTAATATCATAATTCTCCGGCAGATCACAGCGGTCAGCAGCCATCTTTTTAATCATTTCTATTGGCAAAGGAAATTCTCCTGAAAGCCATTTCAATTCTTCCCTATGTGCATAAAAATCCGGAAAATATTTGAGCCCTCCAATATGATCCCAATGAATATGCGTAGCAACCGCAGCGACCGGATTGTCCGTCAGCTTCCTCACTTCATCATATATATTGCAGATTCCTAATCCTGTATCAATTAACAAACTGTATCTGGAACCATTTAAAAGATAACAATGTGTTTCTTCCGGATGGCGATATTCACTGATTATCCATGTATCTTTGTCAATTTGTATAACCGTAAACCAGTTTTCCATTAGTTCTTCTCCCTTTTGATTATCCTATCCTGATATATGCTTATTTTCTCGCTTAGATCCTGCAGGTATTCCTCCCTTTTTACAGCAGCTATTGATATCTTATCAAACAGAAATTGTTTCATAAGACCATTTTATCAAGCAAGGAAAAGAAAAGAAATGGGGAAAACAAGATTTCACACATTTTTTCTGCATTATAGTGAGTGTATGAAAAAGTATATTCCCCTTCAACTTTCGTCCCGTAGTTCTCACTTTTTCCACGGAGTACGGACTTTTGCTAAAAAGTATAGGGTTTTGAGGTATCCATTCTCCCAGATACCACAAAACCCTTTTTTCCGCTTACTCCACCTGAAGCAAAATATTTAATTCACATCTTATTTTCCCATAAAAACACAAGTCCATTTTTCCCAAAAGTGCCAAAAAAGCCCGGAAAATCAACCGTCCCTGCGCCCTTTTTTCCTGCGGACAGCAAGCACCTCGCAGTTTATTCTAAGGCCTCCGTCCTCCAGCACCGTCACATTCTTCCAGTGAAAGGTATCATCCGTCACCTCGTCAAAGATCCACTTCTGCCTCTCATCATCCAGTCTCGTGCAGACGATCATCCCATCCTGTTTCCTCACCTCCAGACGGATCATTTTTCCTCTGGTGGCATAGACCATATCGTAGGCGTTTTTCTCCGGATTAAAGATCCGCAGTGCAGCGCCGTATTCCCCGTCCGGCTGCGGATTGCTTTCTCTGGTAGCTCTTGACGGACAGAGAAAAAGATCTTCGATGCCCGTCCCGTCCAGCGCCCGCCGAAAGAGCCATTCCCCCTCCACATGGCGCTCTCTTGCGCCGTCCTTTACATCATAGTAGTCAAAATCCCAGTCCCCCAAAAGCGGCGCATACCAGTCGTATTCCTCCGGTATTTTGGAAACCTTCTGATCCCCCAGCAGGGCCTTTACAAATTCGCTCATCGCATATCCTCCTCCATAATCGTTTTCCGCCGCCGTATCGCCCGGTACGGCGCAGCGTGCAGGAACTCACACTCCGGTTCACGAATATACTTTAACACAGATATGCGGCAGCTATATGTCATATTTAAAAATTAAGAAAAGGAAAGTAACGTAACGTTCAGTTCAAATTCCATGCATTCCCCTGCGGCAAGCACCAAAAGTCTGTCATTTTTTCCCGCTTTGGAAATGCTGTCATAAAACCCGTTTGCCGGCTCCAGCGCACAATTATAATCCCCCTGAAATCCTCCGGCAGTAATCCAGCATCCCAGATACGGCAATTTGCCCGCATCATATTCCATGATACAGGTCACATTCTGCGACGGGTAATGTAACCCGCACCGTCCCTGTTCCACCGGCTGCTCCACATAAAACTTCACCATGCTCCGGCTTTTGGCCTTCGGCACTCTCTCAAAATCATACACCTCATTTTCCAGAGGGTAAACCGTTCCGGCTTCTCCCAGAACGGGACCGGTCAGCACATTTAAAAAACGCGTGGCGCCCTTTGGCAAAATCACCTTCATATCCTCTTCATACCGCATCAGGCCGTGCCATGTCCAGAGACAGGGCAGTTCGTTTCTGCCCTCGTTTGTGATATGATACCGGATCTGCAAAGTATTCCGGCACAGATGCAGCCTTTTTTCATAACGATAATCCAGCGCCGGGCTTCTCCAGCACAGGGAAACGCTGTCCTCAGACTGATCTGACACTTCAAATTCCGCGTTCCAGATTTCGCCGTGATCCGGGTACGCAAGCGTTCTTCCCCTCCACTCAATGCACTCCGCATCGATATTGGGAAAGGCATCATCCATACCAAAGGCATAAAAGCCGAAACCACCTGCCGCAGGCGGAAGGCCGCTGTATCTCCTGTCCGTCTGCGCCGCCAGTTCAAAGCCCTTTTCTTTCTGATAAAAAGAGGTGATTTTTCCGCCCAGTCCAGGATGAAATTCAATTCTCAGGCTGTTGTTTTCAAGCTTCATCTCTGATTCCTCTGCTCAATATGCGATTCGGCCTTTCGGCTAAACAGTAGTAACCGTTCAGTCTCCGGCTAAACCGTTACGGCATAAATATCGCTTCTGGCTCCGGTAAAAATCACCCGGCGCGCACTGTTAAACACGATCCATCTGCCTTGCGGGTCGCTGATAGCATGGGGATGAGAATACTGGCTCGGCATCGTCGTAAAATCCGTATCGTGCCGCGCAATCAGCTCAAGCCTCGGAAGCTCCTCCTCAAAGTACAGCCACATCAGCATACCGTCCATCAGATTGCCGTCCAGAATCACTGCATTTTTCCCGGGCATTGCTGATACATGTCCATAGTAACGGGCATCCGGGAAGCTGTATTCCCGGATCGGATTTCCATCCAGTCCCGCCAATCCGATATACCAGCCCGCATCATTCTCGTTATTTTTCCAGTCGGAATTGGCGATCATGCCATGATAGACGATCCCCTTTCCGTCCCAGGTCCAGGCTGTATGTGTCTGGAAATTTTGTTTTTCCACCGTTTTAACTTCTGTCAGAGAGGCATCCGAAAGCCTGTAGATCCAGGTTCTGCTGTGCCCGTCTATTCTGTGCATACAGCTGGGACCTTTATCCCTGTTTAAAAGAAACAGATCGGGATCTGCAGGACTGAACATCAGATGGCCTGCGGCAATGCCCTTCTCCTCCAGTAAAACCTTTTTCTCCCCCTTAAACGGCTGCAGTACGATCCGAAACTGCAAATTCTCCGGCTTTTCCGGGCGCAGAGCGTTTACAGCGTAGATCATATTCCTTTCATCCGCAGATATTGCCAGAGATTCGATAAAGCAATTCTCCTCCACACCTTCCATGATCACTTTTTCCTCCAGTGTATCGATATGGACGGCACGGATCTGCCTTTCCACCACATAATAAGCCCACCTGCTCTTCGGCGCTAAAACAGCGCCGATCGGAATGCCCCTGCCGTCGCCGAATCTGCCCAGTTCATTGAGGCCTCCCATACCTGCCACAGGCTCTGTCAGGGCCGTAATATCACCGGTGAGCAGATTTGCCTTGCACAAAAGGCTTTTGCCGTTTCTCACCGTGATAAAAATAACCTCTTCTCCGCTTTCAGAAAACGCCTGATTCGTATGGTAAGAAGGAACCGTATTGGCGATTCCCGCAGTGGTAATCTGTCTTACAGTGCGCAACGTGACCGGATCCCGGTACAGCCGCGACTCATTCCATACTTTTCCCTTCATTTCACTTTTCCTCCCTGTGCATTCTTTCATCCGCCATTTACGCAGTTTCGTCCATCCTTACGTTTTACCAGAACAGGGTATAATCCCCCTTCAGCTTCAGCAAGGCTTCTATGAAAAAGTAGTCCCCATAAATGATCGGTATATTTTTAGCGCCGAAATGATAGGCCTCTGTGCCGTACTGCACAATGCTGTCCTCATCCTCTGACCAGTCACAATACCGTTTCTCTGTATCCTTCAATATTTCTACCGCCGCATTTGCGTACAGCTCCTTTTCATATTCCGGAACCGCCCCTGCAAGCTCCAGCAGACCGCAGGCTGCGCATACGCCTGCCGTGGTGTCCTTATAAGCGGGTATCTTAGGGCTTCTGAAATCACAGGGCGGCACCCAGTCCCTCTGCAGATTTGCGATAAAATAATGTGCAACGCTTTTGGCTGTGTTCAAATACTCTTCTCTTCCCGTATGGATATAGCTGAGCACAAAACCGTACAGCGCCCACGCCTGTCCGCGGCTCCAGCTGGCATTTTCTTCATAGCTCTGCCCGGTATGGTTTTTCAAATATTCCCCTGTTTCGGGATCAAATTCCAGAATATGCTTTACGCTTCCGTCGGGACGCACCGCATATTTCATGAGCGTATCTGCATGTCTTTGAGCAATACCTTTAAAACGCGGATCTTTGGTTTCCTCACTGGCCCAGTACAGCAGTGGAATGTTCATCATGCTGTCGATGATCGCCCATCCCACATTGTGATCCTCTGCGCTGTTTGTGTTCCATGCCCGGATAAAATTGCCGTTGGGATTAAAACGTCCTGCAAGCGTGGATGCCGCGTGCAGGCCCCGCTTTCTGGATTTGGAATTTCCGGTGAGACGGTAATCCGCCACGCCGGACAACAGCCACATAAATCCCACATCATGATGCAGCGTTTCAAAATCCTCAATCACCGCATCCAGCTTCTCCTCCAGCTTTTCCGCATATTCCCGGTACATCGGCTTTTGCGTAATCTCATACATTCTCCACAGAATCCCTGTCCAGAAGCCGTTTGTCCACCATTCAGGCAAATTCCCGTCATAGGGATTGATAAACTTCCCATTCTCAGTCGTGTACGGAAAAAAGGAATCCCCTACTGAAGGCGCCGTGCGCTCCAGCTTTTTCTCCACCTTTTTCCATACATCATCCACCCATTCCTTCAGGTCTTTTGTTTCAGCCAGCATACCGTCTCCTCCTTACATAGTTTTATGATAGCATTGGCTTATCGCCTGCTCAATTTAGAAAATTGCGAAATTGTTCAGAAAAATTGCTGCCGTCTTTTCACAAAATCGGCCGGACTGACGCCCTCGTATTTTTTAAAGGTTCTGCTGAAATAAAATTCATCGCAGAACCCCAGCCTCTCCGCGACCTCCCGGATTTTTAAATTTTCATCCAGGAGCAGAGGCTTTGCGCGATCGATCCTGCTGCGGTTGATATACTGAATGACTGTGTATCCGGTAATACATTTAAACTGCGCAGCCAGATAATCCGGCGACAGATCCGCTCTTTTGGCCAGTTCCCCAACCGTGATCCTCCGCTCCAGATTCTGATTGATAAAAGCAAGCAGAGCTTCGATCTTTTTCCGCACAGCATAGTTTCCCTCAAATTGGCACATACACTGACTCAGTATCTCCAGAAGGACACTGCGGCATATCATTTCATAGCCGGGGCTTTTTTCATTCCAGCAGCAATTCAGCTTCTGAAACAGCAGCTCCATTCTCTGATACCCTGCCGTTTCAAACATATTTCTGACAGGCAGCGCCTCCCTGCTGCTCTCACACTTCCATTGACCGTTATGAAAGGCAGCGTCAAGACAGGAAAAATGAACCCCGTAAAATACCAGCGGTTCCTCTCCGCTGCTGCGCATGGAATGTCTCAGCCCCGGCGAAAAATACAGCATGTTCCCGGTTTTCAGAAAAAAAACCTTATTTTCAATCACGGCCTCTCCCCTTCCTCCGATAATCAACACCAGCTCATGATCTGCAAGCGCTCTGGTTTCTATTTTCCAACCGCTTTGCGGACATTTTCGATACACACTGTATTGGGCATGCGCCACAATATGATTTGGATTCATTGTCCTCCTCCCTCCCAAATTGCACCACGGAATCGTTCATATCAAAGGCTTTTATCCATGTAAAACGCTCCCTTTCCCGCGCTATAATAAGAGCATCCAAAACACTTATCAGGAAAAGGAGAATTGCCACATGACCATTTTGGAAAAGGTACAAACCCGCTGGAACGATATCGACATTTCAGACTGTGAATCCCTGTTTTGCGAAACCATCGAACAGGTCGTGCAAAAAACAGCCGTCAACATCGAACGCTTCCATGACCGTTTTCCCTTTATCGGAGACGGAAACAAATATGTCCTGACGGATAATACCACCTGGGTTTCCGGCTACTGGACTGCCTGGCTATGGCAGATTTATAATCAGACGAAGGATCCCCTCTTCCGGCAGGCCGCCGAGAAACATTTTGAAGGCTACAACCGCCGCTTTAATACGATCGACATTCATTGTCACGATGTTGGAGTCATCTATGACATGGCGGCCGCAAGAGGATATACCGTAACCGGCGATCCAAAATGGAGAAATATCGGAATAAGGGCAGCGGCCTTTTTATCCACCCGTTTCAAGGAAAACGGAAGCTATCTTCAGGCATGGGGCATGCCCTACAGCAAGGACCCTGCGTTCAACAGAACCATCATCGACAGCCTGTGCTGCATTCCTCTCTGGTTCTGGGCTGCCGAAATTCTTCAGGACGACTATTACCGCAGGCTTGCCTGCAGACAGGCCGATACCGTGATGAAATATCTGGTTCGTCCCGATCATTCCAGCATGCACACCTTCTATTTTGATCCGCAGACCCAGATGCCGCTTCGCTCCGAAACCGCCCAGGGTGCCTCTGACGATTCCACCTGGAGCCGTGGACAGGGCTGGGGCATTCAGGGCTTCCCTATCTGCTATGCCCAGACCGGGCAAAGAAAATATTTGGATATCGCCGTAGATATGCTGGAATGGTACATGGATGCCCTGGGCGGCGATATCGTTCCGCCCTGGGATTTTTCAAAGCCGGACGAGGAAAAGGATACCTCTGCAATGACTCTGGCCGTCAACGGTATGCTCCGTATCGCAGCACTGCCGGATGTCAGTCCTGAAATCAGACAGGCATGCCGCCTGATGGCGGAAAAGTCCATGGTAAAGCTGATCAGGGATTATTCCGATATCGGCAACCCTGATGCATGGGGACTCATCCGTGAAGGCGTTTATGCAAAGCCCCGTATGGACGGTGTAAAGCAGTATATGATCTGGGGTGATTACTATTTTGTGGAAAATCTCCTGATCTTGGCCGGGAGCAATTATCTGGATATGGAGCCCTCCCCTAAGCGCTGATTATCACAAAGCCCGGAGAACCTTACGCTGAGGTTCTCCGGGCTTTGACAACGCTTTTCAGTAAATCAGAATCCGATCAGCGCCCCTCCGTCCACCGGAAGGCACGCTCCTGTTATGTACCCTGCCGCATCGCTGGCAAGAAAGACTGCCGCCATCCCGATATCCATCGGCTTTCCCACTTTTTTCATGGGTATTCTTCCGTAAATTTTTCCCTGTCTCTGTACATCGCCATCGGTCGCCTTATGAAACATGGGCGTATCGATCCAGCCCGGCGCAATGGCGTTCACCCGAATGCCCTTTTCGCCGCCTTCGGCAGCCAGCGTATGCACCAGCCCCAGATAACCCGCCTTTGCGGAGGCATATCCGGCGACCTGCGTCAATCCGATATAGCTGCTCATGCTCGCCTGAAAGATAATGCTGCCGCCTCCCTGCTCCTTCATATGGGGAAACAGCGCCTTGGTCAGCGCAAAGGAACCCACCAGGTGAACATCCAAAACATTCCTGTATTCCTCCACAGTCATGTCTTCGATCCATTTTTTGCAGTGGTTCCCCGCATTGTTCACCAAAACGGAAACCGGTCCCTGCTCAGCGATAATCTGGTCCACAAGCGCCTGCACATGTTCTGTATCCGTCACATCAAATGGATACGCTGCGATCCTGTCACCGTACTCCTCCAGCACTTCCGGACGTTTTTCCAGGACCCTGCGGCTCAGCACGATCACCTTCGCCCCGGCGCCTGCCATGCATTCGGTAATTGCCAGCCCCAGTCCGGTAAAGCCGCCCGTCACGATGGCCGTCTTACCTTTTAACGAAAAGAAATCCCCCGTACACATCATATTTTCGTCACTCCTTTGCCTTTACGACCAGCGTTCTGCCGGTCCTTTATGCGGCCTTCCCGCCCATTACAGCTTTTTACAAAATCCCGAATTTTGCGAAGGCCTCTGTAGCGCTCATGCCGCCCTCGATCGCCTTTCTTACGACTTTCTCACCGGCAGCCTTCTCAAGCGCCCTCTCGATCACTTCATCAGCAATCTGACATGGAATCACCAGCACACCGTCCACGTCTCCGAAAATCAGATCTCCATCGCGGACCGTCACCTGGCCGATCTCAATGTCGCAGCGGAAATCCACCACCTGAGTGCGCACACTGGAATCCTGGGCATAGCAGCCGCAGGAAAAAACCGGCCAGTTTTGTTCCAGAACCTGGGGCGTATCCCTGTGCCAGCCGTTTACCACCGCTCCCGCCGCCCCTCTGGTGCGGGCGGTGGCTGTCAAAAGCTCCCCCCAGTAGGCGCAGCGCCTGCTGCCGCCCGCCGCAATATAGATTTCATTCTCCCGAAGCTGGTCAAGGGCCTCCGTCAGATAACCGAATGGCTTCTTCTGCGGGCCGTACACATCGATCATCAAAACCGTCATGGCCTTGCCTGCCAGCTTCATATCCGCCCGAAGCGGCCGGATTTCCTGGGGCAGAAACTGATGATAATATCCCATCGCATCCAGAATATCCCCCACCACCGGCGTATACAGTTTCTCCTTCATCAGCCGGAATTTTTCATTTTCATTTTTCCACATATCCATTTTTCTGCTCCCCCAAAAACCGCAGTGCTATCTCTCATACACCGTATACTGCAGTGTATAAAGTCCGTCCGGCAATTTTGGCAGCTTCACATCCGCTGCCTTTGTCACGGTGCGTCCCGCCTTCAGTCTGACCGTTTCAAACCGCTGCTCATATACTGCATTTCCATCCTCTGAAAGAACCTCCAGCAAAATGCCTGCCGTCCTTTCCTCTCCCACGTTCATCACGATAACCGGAACCGTATCGCCGGGCCCGTAAACCATGTCCACATTTTGGGAGCATGCCAGCACATCCTGAAAGGCCAGCCGGTGCGTATAATATGCCAGCTTGGGCTGTCCGTAATAGTCCACCAGCGACTTCTGATAGGTAGCCGTATTCTGACCGCCGCGCAGATTGCACCAGCATAAGCCGTCATAATCCAGCCAGCGGCATTTGCAGACCGTCTCATAAGCCCCCAGCGCCTGCCATGCCTGGCTTGTCATCCACTCGTCAAAGGAAAGAGGACGTCCGATGGAGCCTTCCTCATAATATTTTTCATAACTGTTGACATGATAGGTCGGTTTTCCCTTATGGACATTCCAGTTGGGCTGTCCTGTGATTTCATCGTGCTCAAAATTGAAATAGGCGCGCTCCGGACTGTTGATAAAGCTGGGGATATATGCAGTGGTTTCCATATAATCCGGAAGATTTTTCTTCTCCACATCAGGCCACTGCCGCAGCGCCGACCATTCGTTGCCATAGCCTAAGATATAATCCATGTTGCCCCGGCAGATGCCCTTCGCCGTCCAGACCGGGTCACAGGATTCGCAGGGATTTCCCCAGAAATCGGTCATGCCGTCGTCGAATCTGGCATACATGCGCCTGCTGTCGGCAGAAGGCGATATGAGTCTGGAGGGATCCAGCGCGGTAACCGTTTCATACAGCATCCTGTATACCTGCATGGTAACATCCCAGTTCTTCCAGGAGGGATGGTTGGTTGGCTGCCACATCACGATGGAGCAATGGTTCCTCACCTGCCTGATACAGGCCGCCAGCTCTATGAGATTTAAATTGGATGCGCAGGTGATGCGCAGCCAGGTGGTCGTCTGCCAGACCAGCATGATTCCCATCTGGTCGGCGATCTCACAGATGCGCGGATCATTGATTCCCCCGATCCGTTCGTCATGCACGCTCATGCGGAGGCCGTTTCCGTTCATTTTCTGCGTCATGAGCATTTCCTGTACATAAAACTCTGCCGGAGGACATTTCTCCCATGCCGCGATCTTATCCAGAGGCGGCCTTGCGCCGAACAGAAGCGGTGCGCGCAAAAGCTCCGGCTTACCGTTGATTCTGAAAATTCCGCCGTCCTGGCTGACAGTCCGCACGCCCACTGTCACGCAGGCATCATCCACCGCGTTTCCGCAAGCGTCTTTTAACACAACCTCCAGCTTATAAAGCGCAGGCGTCTTTGGCGACCACAGCAGCGGATCGGGCACGGTCAGCTCTGTCTCTGTGGTTTCAACCAGATTGGGAACCGTTTTCGTCTGCCATACCGCTTCTGCGCAGACCTTACCTTCGTTCGGAAACCATGGTGTCATGCGCACACAGATTTCATGCTCCGTTGCCCGTGCGGAAGCCATCGCTCTTTTTGCCTTCACACCGACTCTGATTTTCTGTACAGCGCTGTGATCCCCGATCCTGTCCGTCCAGGAAAACACATCGTCAATCCTGACCTCCGGCAAAAGATCCAGATGCATTCTGCCCGCAAACCACCCTGTGTACAGATCGGTATGAGTATGCGTCATCTTGTCCCGCTCTTTGATTTTGTCCGCATACACACGGACAGCCAGAAGGTTTTTGCCCTCCGTTACAAAATCCGATACATCGATTTTGTGACAGCACTCATCCTGTATAAACGCTGCCAGACGGCCGTTGATATAGACCTCTCCTCCGGGCGTCAGGCTTTCCAGATACAGCTCTGCCTCCGCCGAAAGCTCCTCCAGAACGATTTCCTTTCTCATGTAAATATCCTGTCCGGCATACCGTTCCCCGCCGTGCACGATCGGAAGGGCCGCCGTTGTCCAGCGGCTGTCGTCATAGTCTGTCCGGTTCCAGCCCTTTACGCTGACCGCGCTCTGAAAATCCTCGTCCACAAAGGTTTCGATCGTATACGGTTCAAAATCGTTTCCCTCCTGCCTCTGATATCCAACGCCCCATATCCCGGCAAGCACCTTGCGGTCATCGGGAATCTGTGAAGTAAAGCCGGAAACCTCTGCGGCTTCGGGATCAGAAAAGTCCACAAAGTCTGCGTACAGGCGGTCATTGAGGTAGAGGTTCCATTTCCGGTAGACAAAATCCAGCTCAAGCTTCAGCTTTCGCACCTCTGCCCCGGCATCGATCCAATGCTTTTCTTTGTTGGTAATATAATAAGGCTGCTTTTTTTCGTCAAAGCCGGCCACAGCGGCAGCTCCGAGCAAAAACTCACAGTCCGCATAATTCCCGCCTGCTTCAAACTCCCATTCCAGAAAGCATCTCCAGTCCTGCCTTGGGATCTGCACCTCTCCTGCGCCCGGAATGTGCGCCTTTTCTTCTTCCCCTTCACGATAACCGATCCATTTCCATTCTTCCAGCGCGATCCGCTTTCTTACCTTCGGGCCTGGCTGGGGTTTTATGCAGCGCAGCCTTTCTTTCGCCTCTTCCATGGAAACAATCTGCTCATCCAGGGAAAAATCCTCTGCATATGCCGGAATTTTCTGTGCATAGGCGTTCAGATAATCAATGCGCTGCTGCGTGGTCAAAGTCGATGTATCTCCCTTGAAATCCGTTTCACCGTTGGCTTTGGGATCGCTGCTGATAAACCGCATTTCAAAGTTTTTAGAAATGATATTCATAGTACGGCCTCCTTATATTGGTATTTTCAGTTTAACATCCGTCCTGTGCCATGGCAATTTGTATATTTGCTGTTTTATTCATAAAAATTGCTCTTTCAGTTTTTGATCCGGCTTTCTCTGCATTATTCTTTAAAACAGGATCAAAAACAAATCCATAGAAAGAAAAGGTTTCCTTAAATTTAAAATTGACACCGCATAATAATAGTGTTAATATCAAATTAACAGTTTAGGGAAACGTTTTCCTTTTTTGAACAAAATTTTTAACATATTATCAGGGAGGTTTGCGTGGAACAGAAAGCATTCCAAATTGCGGCTGCCGATAACGTAGCCACAGCACTTACAGATATTGCTCCCGGAGCAGTGGTGCTTCTGGGAGATTC
>Ga0129308_1002464_pt1 | contig 15626 bp, 17 predicted proteins | sample L827metagenome_FD_94440 | JGI IMG/M metagenome (GOLD analysis project Ga0129308, IMG submission 94440) | Ring-tailed lemur group fecal microbial communities from Wisconsin, USA - L827 metagenome | ecosystem: Host-associated > Mammals > Digestive system > Large intestine > Fecal | place: USA...
ATTTGCCTTCCTGCGGTTCGAACCTTTCACATCGGCCGACCTCAGAAATAGAACAGCTCTTCAAATTTGCAGTCCAATGCGATGCAGAGCACAAGCGCCAGCTTTGCCGTCGGACTGAATTGTCCGGTTTCAATCGAACTGATGGTGTTCCTGGAAACGCCGACTATTTCAGCAAGCGCCGCCTGCGACAGCCCCTTTTTTGTTCTGGCTTCTTTAATTCGGTTGTGGAGAACCAGTGAATCTTCCATCCGGATTATCCTCTCAAACTCATCCCAAAGCCGATGGCAAAAAATAGGCAGAATCCATAATATAAGATCGCCAGCAGAACCTCCCGGCTTTTTTTCATTTTGATTGCCTTTACAAGGAAAATGGTTCCCAAGATACTAAAATCAACCACCCAGCATCCCCAGTTGATCGTATTTGTGAAAACCCATTGCAATGCGCAAATCAGGCAGCAGACCAGGCATCCCACGATGCAGGCTGCTTTGCTTGCCTGCTTTAAGCATTCTTCTTCCGCGATGTCCTTATTTTTGTTTTCAATCCGGCTGCGGCCAGAATTTCTTCTTTGTTCATAGATCTGCCTCTGTATCGTTGCCTTGCCAAGTTTTATTAGCATGACAATGATAGCACTGCAAAGTTTTATTGTCAATACGTCTGAAGAAATTGTTTTTATTTCAATATAAAGCGCCGGTGAATCTGTAAGCTATCTGACAGATTCACCGGCGCTGCGTTTTTGCGGCTGGCCCTTTCATAACTGGGAATTCAGAATATATTCCTTATTTCGCGCTGTTATTTTTATCATCGCAGAAATACCACCAGCGATACTCGTCAGGATTGGGGGCGGGGTCTTTTGCAAACGCGACCGCGCAGCGAAACGCGTATAAAACGCATTTATCAAGCTGCCGGCCTTCCTTTGCGCTGGCCTGAAAATACAAATCATCGGGGTCAGCCTTCTTCAACTCCTCCAAAGAAGAATACCCAAGCTCCATGAGCGCCCGTTCTTTTTTTGCGCCAATACCCGGCACAAGACGCAAATTGCTCACGGCATCCAGCACCTCTCCTTTTATAATTCTTCTGCAATGTCGGCCATGTCACGAAAGGTATCATGCCACGGACGGTAAGGCTCTGCATGATCCGCGGGATAGCCGACTGCGAGCAGGCAATGCGGTCTGACTGTATCCGGCAAATAGAATGCCTGTTTGACTTTTTTGGGGTCAAATAAGAGCACCCATACCGAACCAAGTCCCAAGTCCTCCGCTTCCAGCATCATATGGGTACATACGATCGAGGCATCCATTTCACCGCTGTCGTAGCCTTTTACAAAATTGCTGTGCCAACTGCGCTCCATATCCGAGCAGACAAGGAATACAAGCGGCGCATGATACGTGCTGTTCGTGATACTCCGTATTTTGTTTAAGGCTTCCTGATTTTTTAAAATATAGATTTTTTGCGGTTGGTAGTTTACCGCTGTCGGTGCGATCAGAGCTGCCTGCAAAATTTTGTCAATCTTTTCCTGTTCAACAGGTTTGTCGGAATAAGAACGAACAGAATAACGCTTTCTTGAAAATTCCAAGAAGTCCATTTAACTCTCCTCTTGTAAAAATGCGGGCGGGCTTCTGCTGAAATTAGCGCCTGCACGCAGTTCTCATTGAACTTCGTACTGATGGAACACCTTCGCGACAATCTTCCATTCACCGTCAATTTTCAGCAGTTCATGGAAGTCTGTAAAAGCAATGCCGTGCCAATTTTCCAGTACCACGCGCACCGCTGCCGCCGTTCCCTCGATGCTCAGCACATCCACGCGGGTCTTCGCTTCAGGAGCAGGGCCGAACTGGTCGACAGCACCGTACAGGGCTTCAATAGAACCGTTGAAAAGCTGACCGTTCAGATAACCGTACATCAAGGCATTGTCCGTAAAAGCGGGCTTCATAACCTCGCTTTTGCCCACCTTGCAGGCTTCGGTATATTTGCCGATTACCGCAAGAATCGCTTCATAATCAGAAACTTTGATTTTTTCCATTTTGAGATACCTCCAAAACATTTTGATCCGGGCCGAACTTGACTTTCTGTTCCGCTCATATTATAGTTATAGCGTAAATTTTCAAAAGTACAAGAACGCACTTTTAAGTGCAATAATATACTAAATGGTATATACTATCTTTTTAGTAAGTCAGGAGCGTCTGTTATGAGGAAAGAAAAAGCGATACATTATCATTGTCCCGTAGAAGCGGCCATGGATATCGTGGGAGGGAAATATAAGGCAATTATTATTTATCATCTGATAGACGCAACTCTGCGCTACAACGAATTACAAAAGGAAATCCCGCAGGCCACACCCAAAATGCTCAGTCAGCAGCTAAAAGAATTGGAAGCCGATGGAATTATCAATCGGGTCCTCTATCCGGTTGTGCCGCCCAAAACGGAGTATTCCCTCACGGAATTGGGGAAGACGCTTGTTCCAATCGTGCAGGCGCTCTGCGACTGGGGAGAAAAATATTTCCAAATGCTGGGAGTTCCTAACCCGTGTAAAGAATAGACATATTTGAAAATCGCTCAAAAAAAATGAAACACCTCTCTTGCCCCGACAGGCAAGAGAGGCGTTTTTTTGAAAAAAGTCGCCGCGAACGATATGACGTCCGCGACGATGTGTGTTAGGGCAACACTTTAGATGCACCGATTTAGAACAACTTTCGTCCCGCCCGCAGGCGAAACACCGAATCGAAGCCCAACGCAGTGGGTTCGATTCGGAAGCGAAGATAAGCCCGTCCGGCGTATGGAAAAAGCCCTAAGGCTTTTCCCATCGCCTTAGGGCTTAATCTGAGCTGGCGGAGCGGGTGGGATTCGAACCCACGGTACCGTTGCCGGTACACCTGATTTCGAGTCAGGGCCGTTATAACCACTTCGATACCGCTCCATGGGACGCCGGTCTATAGACCAGCGAAAATATTATAGCATCCCATCCGGCAAAAATCAATCAGAAAGTATGCGCTGTTTTGACAAGGGTGAAAATAGGAATGCAACAAAATTGTCTTTGTGCGGCTATGGCTTTGCAGCAGCCCAGGGGGCAGTAAAGCCGTAGACCTTTTGCGCGGTTTTGCTCAGGATTTTTTCCATCTCTTCAGGCGTCAGCGGCAGGGAGAAGAGATAGTCCAGATCAAAACCGGGCCGGAACATGGGGTGGTCGGTGCCGAACATGATGTGGTCCGCGGTGAAGGTCCGCAGGCAGTAGAGCGCCTCATCCTTGGGGAGCCAGGCGAAGGAGGAGGAGCAATCGGCAAAGAGATTGGGGTAGCGGTGCAGCCGGTCCGCCGCCTCACGGTAGAACTCCCGGCCCGCAAAGTGTCCGCCGATGATGGTCAGCCTGGGGAAGTCCCGCACGACCGGCTCCAGCCGGTTGGGATTGGTAAAGTCGTAGCGGCTGTCGCCGGTGTGGAGCAGCACGGGCAGCCCGGCCTCCTGGCAGAGAGCGTAGATATGCCGCAGTCTCGGATCGTCCAGCGGGATTGCGAGCATGTCGGGGTGGATTTTAATGCCGTGCATATGGTGGTCCGTCAAAAATTGAACATGGCGTTCCTGCTCGTCGTGGGCGCTGTCCGGATGCATGGTCCCCAGGGGAACGAAGCGGTCCGGATGGGCCTGGGCGGATTCCAAAAGAAAGTGGTTGATGGACTCCACCTGATGCGGCGTCATAGCGGCGGAGTTGACAACGGCGAGATCAATGCCCTGCTGATCCATCAGGCGCAGCAGCGAGCCGACGTCGCCGCCGCAGAAGCCAAGGCCGTCGTAGAATTCCCCGATGTGGGCGGCGGCCTTGTGGGCGATCTTGTCGGGATAAATGTGGCAGTGGGCGTCGATAATATAGTATCCGTTTCTCATAGAGGCGTTTCCTTCTGTTTTCCATGGAATATGCAGATGATTTCTGCAAAAGAGTAACACTTTTTTTTCGTAAATGCAAGTATCACGTCATTGCTTTTTTACACGTCGTCTGGTAAACTGGATGAAGAAAGCGCATAAAATATCATGGAATACCGGTAAGTCGATGATTTTTTGCAAATTTTTCTGCGATGTTTTGGAAAAACGAACAAACTTGTAAACGTTTCCAAATTGGACTTTCCTTTTGAAAAAAATCGTGCTATAGTTAGAAAAGAAAATCAGGCCATTGTGCCGAACTGTTGGAAAGGGGAACATTATGATCAAGATTGATGCGAGCCGCACGGCGGAGTTCCTGTCAGCCGCGAATTTAGAAAAAGCCAGGGCGGCGCACAAAACGCTGGTCGAGGGGACCGGCGCGGGCAACGATTTCCTTGGTTGGGTGAATCTGCCGGTGGACTATGACCGGGAAGAGTTTGTACGCATTCAGGCTGCTGCCAGGAAAATTCAGAGCCAGTCCAAGGTTCTGGTCGTCATCGGCATCGGCGGCTCCTATCTGGGCGCCCGGGCTGTGATTGAGCTTCTGCGGTCCAATAACTACAATCTGCTGCCGAAGGATACGCCGGAAATCTACTTTGCCGGCAACAGTCTGGCTTCTGACAACATCAGCGAGATCATCACGCTGATTGGAGATCGCGATTTCTCCGTCAACGTCATTTCCAAGTCTGGCACGACCACCGAGCCCGCCGTGGCCTTCCGCATTTTCAAGGCGATGCTGGAGGAGCGGTATGGTAAGGAGGGCGCAAGAGAGCGCATTTTCGCCACCACGGACAGAGCGCGCGGGGCGCTCAAGGCCATGGCCGACGCCGAGGGCTATGAGAGCTTTGTCGTACCCGACGATGTCGGCGGCCGCTACAGTGTGCTGACCGCTGTCGGCCTGCTGCCCATCGCCGTGGCCGGTATCGACATCCAAAAGCTGATGGAGGGCGCTGCCAAACAGCGCGAGGAATGCCTGATTCCTGACGAGCACAATATGGCCCTGCTCTACGCCATGAACCGCCAAAACCTCTACGCCGGCGGCAAGACCACCGAAATCCTGGCCTGCTATGAGCCCTGCTTCCGGTTTATGGGCGAATGGTGGAAGCAGCTTTACGGCGAGTCTGAGGGCAAGGACGGCGTCGGCATTTTCCCGGCTTCCGTCGACCTGACCGCCGATCTGCACTCCATGGGTCAGTATATTCAGGAGGGCATCCGGAATCTGCAGGAGACCGTTGTGGCCTTTGACGAATGCCGTACAAAGCTGACGGTTCCCTACGTGGAGGGCAACCCCGAGGGCCTGAACTATCTGGCTGAAAAGGAGCTGCACTATATCAACCAGAAGGCGATGGAGGCCACCGCGCAGGCCCATCAGGATGGCGGCGTACCGGTCACGATTCTGCACCTCGCGCGGATCGACGAGGAGAACTGCGGCGCTCTGATCTATTTCTTCGAGTTCGCCTGCGGAATTTCCGCCTATATCTCCGGTGTCAACCCGTTCAACCAGCCCGGTGTCGAGGCATATAAGAAGAATATGTTCCATCTCCTGGGCAAGCCCGGCTATTGATTGGGAGGTCTCATGGAGGAACAGGCGTTAGACCGGCTCCTGCGGGAGCTGGGAATGCATCCGGATTGCTGCGAGAAGACCTACTGCGAGCAGATTTTCCAAAGCTGTATGGCCTCCGGACTGCGGGGCGAATGCCGGGGCATGATGATGCTGCCTACGTTTATCTCCGCGGACGGCGAGGTGCCGCGGGAGAAGAAAATCCTTGTCATCGACGCCGGCGGAACCAATTTCCGCCGGGCCGTGGCATGGTTTGACGCGGCGGGCAGGCTTCAACTGGAGCAGTTTGAAAAGAGCCCTATGCCCGGGACGCAGGGCGAGCTGTCCGTGGAGGAATTTTTTGATGAGGTCGCGGAACACCTGCTGCCCATCATCCATGAGAGCAGCCGGATTGGCTTCTGCTTTTCCTACGCCACCAAGGCCCTGCCCAATATGGACGGGCGGCTGGAGCATTTCTGCAAGGAGGTCCAGGTGCGGAACAGCGCGGGCATCGAGGTCTGCGCGGAGCTGAAGAAAGCCCTGCGCCGCAAGGGCGTCACAGAGGAAAAGCACTGCGTGCTGCTGAACGACTCGGTGGCGGCGCTGCTCGGCGGGAAGGCTGCCGCCTCCGGGACGGACTATGACTCCTACCTCGGCTATATCTACGGCACAGGTCTCAACTGCTGCTATGTGGAGGAGACGAAGAACATTGCCGGCGCAGAGGGATATCCAGGAGCACGGATGATTGTCAACATGGAGGCGGGCATCCACGTCGGCTTCCCGATGGGCGAAGCGGACCGGATGCTGGATGCCTCCTCGGAATTTCCCGGGGATCACATGTTTGAAAAAATGGTTTCCGGGGCCTACCTGGGCCGTGTGATGGCGCTGACCGCGCGCCTGTGCGCGGAGCGGGGCGCCTTTACGGAAGCGGGCGGCGCGAAGCTCCGCGAGGTGGAGAGCTTCGATCTGCGCGATGTGGGCGACTTTATCGACGGTAGCGCGCTTCCTGGCCTGGAGGACCTCTGTGAAAGCGACCAGGCGGCGCTGAAGCAGATTATGGTACGGCTCTATGAGCGGGCGGCCAAGCTGGTCGCCATCTCGATCGGCTGCGTCCTGACCTGGACCGGCGCCGGCAGGGACCCGGCGCGGCCCGTCTGCGTGACGATGGAGGGCACGACCTTCCGCAAGTCCCGCATCTTCCGCGAGCGATTTTTCCAGCTCGCGCGGGACTACCTAAACGGAGAGCTTGGCGTCTATGCCGAGTTCCTGGAATGCGAGGATACCACGCTCACCGGCACTGCCATCGCCGGACTTTTGAACGAATCTTTCCTGTAAAGGAGACAGATAACAATATGAATTGTTTTGAATTGGTGCAGCAGACGGAGGCGTTGCTCCGTTATACCCATGATGCAACGCTCAAGACGGCGACCCCGCAGCAGCTGCATGACTGCCTGGGGCAGGCCGTGATGCTGGCGATTGCGGACGATTGGCGCAAGAGCAAGCAGCAGTTTGCCACCCATCGGAAGGCATATTATTTTTCCGCCGAATATCTGGTGGGCCGGCAGGTCTACAGCAATCTCTACAACCTGGGCATCCTGACGGAGATGCGCCGCCTCTTCGCGGAGAAGGGCGTGGACCTGGCAATTCTGGAGGACATCGAGGACGCGGCCCTTGGCAACGGCGGCCTTGGCCGTCTGGCGGCCTGCTTCCTGGAGAGCGCCGCGTCGCTGGATATCCCGCTGACCGGCTATGGCCTGCGCTACCGGTTTGGCCTGTTTAAGCAGCGGTTTGTGGACTGCAACCAAAAGGAGCTGGCGGACGACTGGAGCAGATATGGCGACGCATGGAGCTTCCGCCGCTATTCCCACACCAGAAGCATCACCTTTGCCGACCAGACCGTCCTGGCGGTGCCCTATGACATGCCGATCATCGGCTACGGCACGGACAACATCGGAACCCTGCGGCTCTGGCAGTGCGAGGCCGTGGAGGAGCTGGACTTCGACGCCTTTAACGCCCAGGACTATGAGCGCGCGCTGAAGGAGAAGAACCGCGCCGAGGACATCACCCGTGTGCTCTATCCCAACGATTCCACCGTCGAGGGCAAGCGGCTGCGCATCAAGCAGCAGTATCTGCTCTCCTCCGCCTCTCTGCAGGATATCCTGGAGAACTTCATTAAGGTCAACGGCAGAAACTTTGAGCGTTTCCCGCAGGTCTGCGCGATCCAGTTGAACGATACGCATCCGGCCATGTCCATCCCGGAGCTGATTCGCCTGCTGATGAAAGAGGGCGTCTCCTTCGAAAGCGCCTTCGAAATCGCCCGGAGAACCTTCTCCTATACAAACCACACCGTCATGGGCGAGGCCCTGGAAAAGTGGCCTCTGGACCTTCTGCGCTCTGTTGTGCCCGAAATCTGCGACATTCTCCTGCAGATCGAGGCCAAGCTGCAGCAGGAGATGCCCGGCAAGGGCCTCTTTGTCATCCGCGACAACACGGTCTATATGGCGAACCTCTCGGTCTATGTGTCCACCGCCGTCAACGGCGTGGCCGCCATCCACACGGAGATTCTCAAGCACGACCTGTTCCGCGACTGGTACGCCGTCTATCCGGACCGCTTCCAGAACAAGACCAACGGCATCACACCGCGCCGCTGGCTGGGCCTGAGCAACCCCGAGCTGACGCTGCTGATCGAAAAGCGCATCGGCGCCCGCTTCCTGAAGGACCTCGATCAGCTTTCCCGGCTGAAGGGCATGATCGATTCGGAGATGATCCGGGAGTTCAACGAGGTCAAGCGCCAGAAGAAGGTCCAGCTCTGCAAGGAGATTTTGGAGAAGGAAGGCGTAAAGCTGGATCCGGACAGCGTGTTCGATGTCCAGGTCAAGCGGCTGCATGAGTACAAGCGCCAGCTTTTGAATGCCTTTGCCATCATGGACATCTATTTTGCGCTCAAGGAGGGCAGGCTGCAGGACTTCCCGCGGACCGTATTCCTGTTTGGCGCGAAATCGGCCCCCGGCTATGTGCGGGCGAAGGCCGTCATCCGCTACATCAACGAGATTGCCCAGCTCATCAACAGCGACCCGGCGGTCAATCAGACCATCCAGGTTGTCTTTGTCCAGAACTACAACTGCTCCTATGCGGAGAAGATCATCCCCGCGGCCGATATCTCCGAGCAGATTTCGCCTGCCGGCACGGAGGCGTCCGGCACCGGCAATATGAAGCTGATGCTCAACGGCGCGGTGACGCTCGGCACGATGGACGGCGCGAATGTGGAGATCATGGCCGAGGCGGGCCAGGAGAACAATTTCCCCTTCGGCGCCTCCGTCGAGGAGATCGACCGCATCCGCGGCACCTATTGGGCCAGGGGCATCTACGACAGCAACCCGAGAGTCCATCGCGTGGTGGACACTCTGGTGGACGGCACGGTCCGCACCGACGACGAGCTCCGGGAGCTGTACCATGCCCTGCTGGACGGCGCAAGCTGGCACCGCCCGGACAACTACTTCCTGCTGCTGGACTTCCAGAGCTATGTGGACACCAAGCTCAAGGCCATCTACGCCACGAAGGACCGCGAGAACTTTGGCCGGATGTGCCTGATGAACGTGGCCTCCGCCGGCAAGTTCTCCTCCGACCGCACCATCCGCCAATATGCCACTGAAATTTGGCACGTTTGAGCACCAACGCACGCATAGAAAAACAGCCGCCCCGTATTGGGGCGACTGTTGCTATAGATATGCCATTTTTGAATGCACCGCTATTTGAAAAGTCAAAGGAGGCAATTCAGAGAGAAGCTCCATGTTCTGGAAGAAGATCCCTTTGTCATTTTTAAATTTACAGTTGTTTTTGAGCCGATCATTCCATACGGGGCGGTATTATGCACATACTGCGTGAATCCCGGATAAAAAGAATAATAGTTGCTGACACTGCTGTAGTCTTTTTCCTGCGAGATGTTGGAGTCAGAACAACGGACAAGAACCGAGGCACTAGTGACGGACACAGATGAGTCAAGAATGGACCAGTGGCCAGTTACAGAAGTAATGCGGTAACGGTCAACACCCATTGAGCTATCGATTGCGTAATTGATCGTGGCATAGACATGAACGCTCACACTTCCATCCGTGCCATCGCGCGATGTATTTCCACTTAGATTTGCGGACGTGATATCAAAGACGTATGTAAGACTTTGAGACTGCACAGGTTCCAAACTTTGGGCAGAGACAACGGAATCAATTTTATGACCAATGACTGTAACGGTTTCGCCGTTTTCGCCGACGAGTGTAGCAGTGATTGTATCATTTTCAGTCGGGAGGAAGATCGGCGAGCTCTGTGCAAATGCGGGAACTGCACAAGTGAAGATAATGCTCAGACACAAAAGTATCGACAGTATTTTTTTCATTTGTGTACCTCCTTTATAACATGCATACATCAATTTATTTCTTACGTTCAATCAGCGGAGCCAGTCCATGTAGTCCACCGAGTATGGCAAAGACCCAGGTGTTGTTTAAAAAGAGCATAAGCGGTCTGTAAAACGCATCGGAATTGACTGTGCGGGAAAGAATCAGAATAATGTAATAGAGAAGAAACAGTGCGAGAGAAAGAATTTCCAGCGTCATACATCTGCGGGAGGACTTCACCGACCAGGATCTTGTAATGGCTTGGCAGATAACCGTCGGACAGAGGAATAATAGCGCCGGTGTGAGAATCATCAGATCCCACAAGGTTCTTACGCCGGTGGACTCAAAGAGGTCTGCGTCGTGAAATGCAATGAAGAAGCCAAGCTTTCCCAAAATTGCCAGCAGCGTGACGAAGCATTCGATACGGAACAGTGTTTTTTTAAACTGCATGATAGCCCCCCTTTTCGCAACCGATGTTCAATTGCATAGTGGATACGCGGAATACGTTAAAACATTGGAACCACCTCCTAAAAGAATACAAAGTCAAACAGAAATAAAAAGCAATACGGTATATTATTTTTTTTCATAATATATATTAATAATATAATGCAGACTGTGTCAAGAATTGAATAAAAGGATATTCAGCGGTCGCAGGCGAGATTCACCAGCATCTCCGCGCAGCGCTCCATGTCCTCCACGGGGATGAACTCGAAGCGGCCGTGGTAATTCTCGCCGCCGGTGCAGAGGTTGGGGCAGGGAAGACCCATGTAGCTCAGCCGCGCGCCGTCAGTGCCGCCCCGGATGGGCACGGTTTTCGGCGTCATGCCGGCCTTCTCCATGGCGCTTTTCGCCCGGTCGATGATCTCCATATGGGGCAGAATCTGCTCCTTCATGTTGTAGTAGCTGTCCCGGACCGCGGCCTCGAAGCACCCTTCGCCGTATTTGGCGTTGAGCGTTGCCGCCGCGGCGGCGAACAGAGCTTTTTTCTCCTCAAATTTGGCCCGGTCGTGGTCGCGGATGATATAGGAGAGCTTCGCCTCCTCGACCGTGCCACTCATGTCGCAGAGGTGGAAGAAGCCCTCGTAGCCCTCGGTCTTCTCCGGCGTCTGGTCCGCGGGCAGCAGCGCATGGAACTCCATGGCCATGGTGATGGCATTTTTCATTTTGTCCTTGGCGGAGCCGGGGTGGATGTTGGTGCCATGGACGGTCAGCGTCGCGGAGGCGGCGTTGAAGTTCTCGTATTCCAGTTCGCCCAGGGTGCCGCCGTCGGCGGTGTAGGCGAAGTCGCAGCCAAATTTCTCCACGTCGAACTTGTCCGCGCCGCGGCCGATCTCCTCGTCCGGCGTAAAGGCAATGCGGACCTCGCCGTGAGGGCGGCCGGTGTGCAACAGCGTCTCGGCCATGGTCATGATCTCCGCGATGCCGGCCTTGTCGTCGGCGCCCAGCAGGGTGGTGCCGTCGGTGACAACCAGATGCTTGCCAATGTGATTCTTGAGAATGCGGAACTCTTCGGCAGAGAGAACAAGCTGCCGTTCGGCGTTCAGCAGGACATCGCCGCCCTCGTAGGCGACGACCGACGCCCGGATGTTCTCGCCGGAGCAGTCGGGCGAGGTGTCCATGTGGGCGATGAAGCCGATGACCGGGCCGCGTTCCGGCCGGTTGGCGGGGATCACGGCGTAGACATAGCCGTGCTCGTCCATGTGGGCGTCCCGGGCGCCCATGGCGGTCAGCTCCTCTACAAGCAGCCTGCCGAGGACGCGCTGGCCCTCCGTCGAGGGGCAGGCTTCGCTGGCTTCATCGGATGTGGTCGGACAGGCGACATAGCGCAAAAAACGGTTCAGTAATTCCATGGGAGACCTCCTGAATTTTTCGGTATTTTCCAGATTATTATACGCCAAATCGGGCAAATAGCAAGCAAGTTCTAAAAACGTGCATTTATGATATTGCCAATCGATGGCAAACAGGTATAATGTTATCATCACTGTTAGTGAGGTGCTGCTATGGCGACGAATAAGATTCAGACGGGCATCCGTTTTTCTCCGGATCTCCTGTATAAAATCACGGTGATTGCGAAGGCCAATTATCGGTCGTTGAATGCCCAATTGGAGCATTTGGCGCAGACGTGCGTGGACGAATATGAAAGGGAACACGGCGAAATCCCGGTTACGGATGCCGAACGCTATCAAAAATAATTGTGCTTGGAGGACAAGAAAAGGACCGCCCGAAAGGGCGGTCCCGGTTTTATGAGGGATTATTTCTTGCAGAGGTCCATGGTGTCCTGGGCGATCATCAGCTCTTCGTTGGTGGGGATGATCCAGACCTTGACCTTGGAGTCGTCGGTGGAGATGCAGACCTCTTCGCCGCGAATCTTGTTCTTCTCGGGGTCCAGCTTGATGCCGAGGAACTCGAGGCCCTCGCAGATGGAGGCGCGCATGGAGGCGGAGTTCTCACCGACGCCGGCGGTGAAGACCAGGCAGTCCAGTCCGCCCAGAGCGGCGGCATAGGAGCCGATGTACTTGCGGACCTCATAGGCAAACTTGTCCAGCGCCAGACGGGCGGCCTCGTTGCCCTCGGCAGCGGCGCTGTCCAGGTCGCGGAAGTCGGAGGAGATGCCGTTCGACAGGGCCAGCACGCCGGACTTCTTGTTCAGCATGGTCAGGCACTCGTCGGCGCTCATGCCGTACTTGTTCATGATAAACTGGGCGACGCAGGTGTCGATGTCGCCGGAGCGGGTGCCCATGGGCACACCGGCCAGAGGGCTGAGGCCCATGGAGGTGTCCTGGCATTTGCCGTGGGCGACGGCGGACAGGGAGGAGCCGTTGCCGAGGTGGCAGTTGATGAGCTTGATGTCCTCGCTGCCCATCAGGGCGCAGGCGCGCTTGGTGACATAGCGGTGGGAGGTGCCGTGGAAGCCGTAGCGGCGGAGGTGGTCCTCCTCATAGTACTTGGTGGGGATGGCGTAGCGGTAGGCCTTGGGGGGCATGGTCATATGGAACGCGGTGTCGAACACGGCGACCTGGGGCTTGTCCGGCATGGCCTTTTCGCAGGCCTCGATGCCCATCAGGTTGGCGGGATTGTGGAGCGGGCCGAGGGGGATGCACTCACGGATGGCGTTCTTGCAGGCCTCGTCGACAATGCAGGACTCGACAAACTTGTCGCCGCCGTGGAGGACGCGGTGGCCGACGGCGTCGATCTCATCGACGGAGGCGATGACGCCGTTCTCGGGATCGACGAGGATCTCCATGACGGCCTCGATGGCCTCCTTATGGGTGGGCATGGGGATGTCCTTCGTGACCTTGATGTCCTTGTGCAGCGCCTTGTGGTTCAGGCGGCCGTCGAGACCTATGCGCTCACAGAGGCCCTTGGCGCTGACGTCGCCGGTCTCCGGGTCCATCAGCTGGTACTTCAGGGAAGAACTGCCCGCGTTGATAACCAATACATTCATAGCAAAAACAACTCCTATGGTTTATTTTTCGTTTTTTTCGTGTTATGATGACACATAGCTAAACGTATTTTAGCGTATTTTTGGGCACTCTTCAAGTAGAAAATAATTGATATGAGGAATTCCATGAAAACAGTTGGCGTGATCTGCGAATATAACCCGTTCCACCGGGGGCACCAGCGGCAATTTGAGAAGATTCGAAGGGCCTGGGGCGAAGATACGGCCATCGTCTGCCTGATGAGCGGCAATTTTGTCCAGCGGGGAGAGCCGGCCCTCTATCCGAAGGGCGTCCGGGCCGAGGCTGCCGTCCGAGGCGGGGCCGATTTGGTGCTGGAGCTTCCGGTGACTTATGCGCTCCGGTCGGCCGAGGGCTTCGCGGACGGCGGCGTGGAGATTTTGTCCGGTCTGGGAATCTGCGGCGGCCTGTCCTTCGGCTGCGAGTCGGTGGAAGGGCTGATGGAGACGGCGCAGCTTTTGCTCTCTCCGGCGTTTTCGCCGGCTCTGCGGAAGCATCTGGACACCGGAATCTCCTTCGCAGCGGCGCGGCAGCGGGCGCTGGAGGATCTGGGCGGCGACGGAAGCGCTGTTTCCGCGCCGAACAACATCCTGGCCGTGGAATACTGCAAGGCGATTCTGCGGCGCGGCAGCGCTCTGGAGCCGCTGCCGGTCCTGCGGGAGGGAAGCTACCACGATCTGGCCCCGGACCCGGAGCACCCCTCGGCCGCCGCTCTGCGGGCTGCCGCCGACTTTCTGCCCTATGTCCCGGCGGAGACGCGCTGCTGCTATGAAAACCGGCCGCAGTACCGGTTGCGCTATGGCGAGCGGGCCATGCTGGCCCGGCTGCGAACGCTTCCGGAGGAGGAATTTTCCCATGTCCCCTTCGGCTCCGAGGGCCTCTGGCGCAAGGTGCGCCGGGCCTGCCTCGACGGCGGCTCCATAGAGGAAATCCTTGCCGCCTCCAAATCGAAGCGCTATGCCATGTCACGGCTCATGCGGCTGCTGCTGTGCGCCTGCCTTGGCATTTCGGCGGAGCGGCTGATGCAGAGCGCGCCCCATGTGCGGATTCTCGCCTTTGACGGGCGGGGCCGCGCACTTCTGCGGGAGGCGGAAAGCGCGATTCCGCTGATCCACATCGGGGAACGGTCCCCGTGCCCGGAGTTTTCAGAGCTGGAGCGCCGCTGCGATCTGCTCTATGATCTGTTCTGCGAGGACCCGGCCGGGGAATACCGGCGGCTCCGGCGGGAAGCAAAGGTCTTTTACCAAGAAAAATTGTAAAAAGGGCTTGCAAAACGGGATGCAATATGTTATCATAATCGGGCGATTGAAAAAGGGGGCAAAAATGCCCTTTTACGACTTTAACGAAAGAGGTGAATACGATGAAGGAAGGTATCCATCCCAAGTACCAACAGACCACAATCCGTTGTGCATGCGGTGAAGTAATCGAGACCGGTTCTACGAAGAAGGACATCAAGGTCGAAATTTGCTCCAAGTGTCACCCTTTCTTTACAGGCAAGCAGAAGCTGGTTGACACCGGTGGACGTGTTGATCGTTTCAACAAGAAGTACGGCCTGAAGTAAGTGATCGGAGTCCGCACCGCGTAATCGGTGCGGACTTTTTTCATACCCTGTCGAAAGAACACGCTTGCTGCAAGATTACCTTCCGGATGCTGCGGCAGACGAAAGGAGAAATACCATGCAGTTGGAAGAAAAAATCGTTATTGAAAAAGCGATCCTGGCCGGACTCAACGCCGACGTATTTTCGCCGGAGGAGACGGCCACGGAGCAGACCATGGACGAGCTGGAGGCGCTGCTGGAGACGGCCGGCGGACAGTGCGTGGGCCGCATGCTCCAGAACCGCCATGCGCCGGACCCTCACAGCTTCGTGGGCGAGGGCAAAGCGGCGGAGCTGCGGGACCTGGTGGAGACGACGGAGGCCAGTCTGCTGGTCTTTGACAACGGCCTGACGCCCTCCCAGATCCGCGCCCTGGAGGAGATCACCGGCGCCTCGGTCCTGGACCGCAGCGCCCTGATTCTCGACATTTTCGCCCAGCGGGCCAAGACCCGGGAGGGCCGCCTGCAGGTGGAGCTGGCCCAGTATCAGTATTTGCTGCCCCGGCTCAGCGGCATGGGCAAGTCCATGTCCCGCCTTGGCGGCGGCATTGGCACCAGAGGCCCCGGCGAGACGAAGCTGGAGACCGACCGGCGGCATATCCGCGAGCGTATCACGCGCTTGCAGCAGGAGCTTTCGGAGGTCCGGCGGGTCCGCGGTGTGCAGCGGGAGCGGCGTATCCGCAACAGCGTGCCGGTAGTGGCCATCGTGGGCTATACGAACGCCGGCAAATCCACGC
>Ga0129308_1002465_pt1 | contig 15609 bp, 16 predicted proteins | sample L827metagenome_FD_94440 | JGI IMG/M metagenome (GOLD analysis project Ga0129308, IMG submission 94440) | Ring-tailed lemur group fecal microbial communities from Wisconsin, USA - L827 metagenome | ecosystem: Host-associated > Mammals > Digestive system > Large intestine > Fecal | place: USA...
CAATATATTTACGGTTCAAGGCACGGCAGTCAGCCGTGCCTTTTCCGTATCGTTGCCAAAGCTGTTAGAATGATGAGGTCAAGGCCTGACGTGCGCCTCCAAGGACTATTACGCCCTCCTTCGGCCCCTTGCGTCGATCATAGCGAATTATTAGAGCGTGTTCATCACGAATATTTTTGGAGCGCCTATGCAGGAGTAATTTCCTGCGTGGGCGCTCTTTGTTATGCCGCCACACCAGAAGAAAGGAGCCGTGGCCCGCCGTTTGTCCTTCGTTTTCGCCTTATCGAAAATGAAGGAGGACAAGCCTATGGCGAAGCCATATAGGATACCGGATTTTCGCAAGATGTATCCGGAGGCCAGCGAGGAAGTCATCGCTGTGTTGAGAACCACAGAAAGAAAAATGCAATATCAGGAGTACGACCTGAAAACGGAACATACCGTGGTGGATCAGGAGTCCCAGACCGTGTGCGTCATCCCCAGCCGGGAGGACTCCTATGAACAGCTGCTGGAGCAGAGCGCACAGTTCCAAGAGGACGCTGACAGTGTGGAGGAAGTGGTTTGGAAGAAACTCCAGCACGAACATCTGCAAGAGGCGCTTTCAGATGGGCAAGCTGCTCCGACCAAACTTTGTAACAGAGCATTTCGCCTACCTTATCGAAAAATATGACTTGAAGAAAATCCGCTTTCACGATCTCAGACACCCGTATGTCAAGCCCACGACAAAAAAATTTATCTTTTTTCAAAGAAAGTTTGGCGATATATCAAGGGCTTTCCTGCGTCTCAATCAGGAAAGCCCTTAGTCTCTATTTATTCGTTTTTTCTCCGGTATCAAAGACATCCTGCATTTTATAGACTATCTCGATCCGGTTTCCAGGGAATACATACACTTTGTCAATCAAGGCATCAATCAGCGATTGTGTCAGACTGTCAGCCCCGGAGACTTCCTTTATGATTTCCCGACGCTTGACTTTGGCCTCATAGTCCGCCTGGGCCTGTTTGGTCTGTGCCGCTGCCATTGTGCAGACATTCTTCACTCGGACCAGTTCTGCGTCATATCCGGCTTTCTGCTCTTTGTAAGTGCCCAGGTCAATCTCGCCAAGGGCAAACTGCTCATAAAGCTGCCGTTTGGCATCCTGCAAAATCCGAACTTTCTTCTCATATTCTGATTGCTGGACCATCTGCAAATCAAGATTGTCTTTGCCGTCCCCATCAACTCCCAGCACGGTATCTACCTGTGCCCGGATGATCTGGAATACAGCCGTTTCCAATTCCTCTGCCTTGACCGACATACCGTGGCAGGCAAAATCTGTGTTTACCTGAGAGTGCCGGCAATAGAACTTCGGATATTCTGTAGTCCGTGACAGTGCATGGTCGCAGCAGCCGCAGAACACTTTCCCACGCAAAGGGTAATCATGCCGTTTTTTGTTTGGGATAGAAAAGCGGCGTATGCCGGCTTTGGCCTGCTCGAATAACTCTTTGCTGACAATCGCCGGGTGATGATCCGGTATCTTGTACCATTCGCTTTCGTCTTTCAGTCTTATGCGGTGCCCGCCAATCTCGGTAACAGCCCGCTTGCCTATAACATAGGTGCCGATATAGCGTTCATCCTCCAGAATACGCAGGACGGTGGAACTGCTCCATGTTCCGTGCGTCCTCGATACATCATAGAAGCTCTGTCCCTTGCTCTTGCGGTATTCCCCAGGTGTGGGGATATTCCGCCGGAACAACTTCCGGGTAATCTCCGCCGCTGTGGTTCCCTCGGCAGCCCACCGAAAGATCAGACGGACAATATCAGCCACATTCTCGTCAATCTCCATACGTCCGTCTGCGCTTTTCCGGTACCCATAGGGGCAAATTTTGCTCTGGTACTCGCCACGCTGCATTTTTGCGTATTTAGCGGTTTTTGTCTTGACCGACATATCCCGGCTGTAGCACTCACTGATAAGATACTTAAAGGCCACGTCAATACCCCCGGTGTCTCCCTTGAAATTGATGGTGTCAAAATCGTCACTGACAGAGATAAACCGCGTATGGTACAGGGGGAATACCCGCTCAATGAAATATCCGGTCTCAATGCTGTTACGGCCAAAGCGGGAAAGGTCTTTAACCATGATACAGTCGATCTTTCCAGCCTGAACCATTTCCAAAAGCTCCTGAAAGGCAGGACGCTCAAAATTAGCGCCGCTGTGCCCGTTGTCTACAAACTCCAAAACCTCGGCCCGGTCCCACTCCGCCAGTGACATAGCGTGCTCCCGCAGGATCGCCCGCTGGTTGGGAATACTCATGCTTTCGGTTTTCGTGTCCTCCAAAGAAAGACGGATATAAAATGCGATCACAAATTTCTGCATTGTTCCACCGCCTTTCCATATTCCTCAAATTCACTCTTGAAGCGGAAGCTCACACGGATTTCCTTGTCATGGGTAATCTCGATCTTCTCAATCAGCCTGTCAATCAGGGCAGCGGTCAGGGTATGGTCTTTTTCCAGAACCTTTGCATCCTGTTCCAGCTCCCTATATTTGGCAAGCTGGGCGTCCATGACGGCAAGCCCGTTTTCCAAAGTGCTGATCTCGTCAGAGAGTGTGGCGATGGCTGCCTCGTAATCCTTTTTCATCGTGAAGTATTCTTCACTGGTGAGCACTTTCTGCACGAAGTTTTCATAAAGGCCACGGACAAAACGGCGGTTTCTATCAATTTCCTGCTTCTTTGCGGAAATACCCGCTTTCAGATCGTCACGCTCTTTCTTCCGCTTTACCTCCGCCTCTAAGACAAAGGAATAATTACCTAAAGCAACCGTCAATTCCTGCTGCAATATGGCAACAACAGCGGCGAGCAGATCCTTTTCGGTGACAGAAACACCCAGACACCCATTCCTGTCTATACGGCTTTTGGTAAGGCAATGGAACAGGTAAACATCCGGCCCTTTCTTCCGTTTATTGCGCTGCCGGTGAAGGCTGCCGCCACAGTGGGCGCAGAATACTTTTCCCTTAAAGATGTTCGGGGTATAAGGGTCAATCTCATGTGCCTTGCTTTCTTCGCACACCTGTCTGCGGTATGCCTTTACTGCCTCAAAAACTTCATGGCTGATAATGGCCTCATGGGTATTGGTGGCGATAATCAGGTTGTCCCCGTCTGCCTGTACCTGCCGGTGGTCCACAATTTTTGTCTTTCCCTGCACCAGATCACCGGTATAAACTTCACTGTCCAGTATCTTTGCAACCGTGCGGGTCTGCCACTTGCCGGAGCCGATCAGGTTTTCATGGGTGATCTCACCCGTGGCATGTTTCCGGTGGCTGGGCGTCTGTATGCCCTGTTCGTTCAGCCTGCGGGCAATATCATTCAGCCCTATATGCTCATAAGCCCACTGGAAAATCTGAAATACGACCTCGGCGGCCTCCGGGTCAATGAGCAGCTTATGGCAGTTCTCCGGGTCTTTCCGGTAGCCATAAGGGGCACGTGCGCCAATGTATTCACCGTCTTTCATGGCCTGCCTTGCCTGGGCTTTGATCTTGCGTCCGATGTCCAGCGCATAGGCTTCATTGATCATGTTCTTCAGGGGCAGCATAATACCGCCGTGAAGGTTGCTGGCATCCGCCGTGTCAAACTGGTCTGTCAGGGCAATAAAGCGTATCTGATGCACCCGGAAATACTGCTCGATATAGTAACCGGTATCAATGGAATTGCGCCCCAGCCGGGACAAATCCTTTACGATCACACAGTCAATCAGCCCGGCCTCAATATCAGAAAGCATCTGCTGGAAACCCGGACGGTGGAAATTGGTGCCTGTAGCGCCATTGTCAACATAGGTGTTGCAAACAACAAATTCCGGCCTGCCAGCCAGAAAATTTTCCAGCACCAGCTTTTGGTTCTCAATGGAATGTCCGCGCTTTTTGTTGTCCTCCACAGACAGCCGGATATAAAGGGCGGTGCGGATATAGAGGGAAGTATTACACACCGGCGCCGCCGTTTGGTTTTTTCTGCTCTTTCTTGCCATTTATCCCACCATCCTTTCCTTGAACTGCACAACGGTCTCCGCCGCCTGCTTTGCGAGTTTTAATGCCTTCTGGTATTCATCCTGATAGTTGAATTCAATATGTAGGTCATTCTTTCCCAAAACCGTAATGCTGCGTATAAGCTGTGCCACCACCCGGCGATCCAAATCCTCCAGAGTGGAGAACTTCATAAAATGGGCCATCCAGCGGTTGCGCTCGCTCCGGTTTTCCAGCACATCAGTCAGCTTTTCGTTCAGTTCGGCAATGGCCTGTTTCAGCAGGTCAATATCCGCATTGTACTTGCGCTTATATGAAAGAAATTCCTCTTTCGTCAATATACCGCTGACAAGGTTCTCATAGAGCTTTGTCTTAAAGCCCTCAATCTTTGCCATGCGTCTTTCATTGGAGGCAATCTGCCCGGCATATTCCTGGGCAAGCTCCCGGTTGATCCGTTCCTGGCTGATACCTGAGAGTAGGGCATCCAGGGAGGCTACATTGTCAATATGGCCTTTCAGACTGTCCCGGACACACTCAATCAAATCTTCCTCTTTGAGCATGACAGAATCCGCACAGCCGCCTTTCTTTCCTGTCGGGCAGTAGTAATAGTGATACTCCCTGCCTTTGTAGTGGTTGGTTTTCCGGGTCATGCGGCAGCCGCAGCACCCGCAGATCAGAATACCGGAAAACAGGTACACCTTATTTTCCTTTGGGGAAGTCCGGGTATCGATCCGCTTGATTCTCTGTACCAGGTCGAAGTCGTGCCGCTCCACAATCGCTTCATGGGCGTCCTCCACCCGAATCCATTCATCTTCCGGCTTGTTTTCCCGCTCCTTTAATTTGAAGTGGGGCGTGGTCTGCCGGCCCTGTACCAGCGTACCCGTGTAGGTCTCGTCCTGCAAAATGCGGATGATGGTTGTCGCCGACCAGCGGCAGTCCTTTTTATCTGTATAGCCGCCCTTTGCATGGGGCATCCCCTGGCTTCTTTTATATGCCAGTGGGGAGAGAACCCCCAGCCGGTTCAGCTCATTTGCAATATGCGCCGCACTGAACCCCTCCAGGCGTTTCCTGAAAATATCCCGTACCACGCCAGCGGCATACTCGTCAACCTCCAGGCGCTTGTGCTTGTCACCGGTCTTGATGTAGCCATAAACAGCGAAGGCCCCGACAAAATCACCGCTGCGCCGCTTCACATCCAGGGCACTCCGGGTCTTAATGGAAATATCCCGGCTGTACGCCTCATTCATTATGTTTTTTACGGAAACAGTCAGATCGTCGCCCGTGTCATTCAGGGTGTCCACGTTATCGTTAATCGCAATAAAGCGTACCCCGTAGGCGGGGAATACCCGGCGCATATAGCGCCCTGTTTCAATGTACTCACGTCCCAGCCGGGACAGGTCCTTGACAATGACACAGTTGGCTTTGCCTTCCTTGATAAGCTCCATCATTTCCTGAAATGCTGGCCGGTCAAAAAGGACTCCGCTGTAACCGTCGTCAATCTTTTCGTCCACAACCTCGATCTCCGGGTGCTGGGCGATATAGTTGTCAATCAGTTTCCTTTGGTTCGCAACACTGTCGCTTTCCGTTGATTTGTCATCCGTATAAGAAAGACGGATATACTTGATCGTTCTGTAAACCTGCATACAAAAACACTCCTTTCGTCGCGGAAAAATCCCGCAATTCAAGGAGTGCAGTTCGTACATTCGTTATTCAATTCCTTTTCCCAAGAATATTATAACGCTCCCCGCGGGAAAAAGCAGCCCCCAATTCAAAAAAATTTTACCGTAAGACGCCCTGCAAACATTCTTCCAGTGTAGCGCCGCCCTGGGCGAAGCTGGCCCGGACAGTAAACTTGCCGCACTTGAAGCAGTAGGGGTCTTTGATCTGCCGGACAAATTCGGCGATCCGTTCTTCCCTGGATAAATCTTTATTGACCGACACATGGCGAATATCCGCCAGCGGTTCAGCAGAAATATCCTTCTGTCCTGATAAAGTATATGGTTCCTGCATGGCACACGCTCCTTTCCATTCTGCAATATAGTGACATCAAAACCACATGAATAAGCCGGACCCGTCCATAAGAAAGCAGGCCCGGCCCATGGTATCTGATTTCGATTTTGTTATGCCGTATTTGCCACGCCCCCCGGCAGCCCTGCATCAAGCAGAGCGGGGCTGCCATAGGCTGCGGCCAGCTTTACCGCATCATAGCCCCGCCATTGCCGCCGCTTTGCCAGAGCAAGCGCACAGGGCAGGGACTCCCCTTCAAGTCCGTGAGAGGTTGTGAAAAAGTACCATTATGATCTGCGTCGTCGTCGCGCCCAGCCTGCCACAGCCAGGTCAATGGGTTGCGTAGATCGCTCGGACAGCCGGTGCATCACCTCCTTAGCTGTCTGTCATTGCGCCGCCCCATTTGCCGCTCGGAACACAGAAAGACGTACCTATGGCAACGTATATTCAGTTGTCAAAGAACAGGAGAGGGCGGACAGTTATGACAATTCACGTCTGCGGTGTGCCGGGGCGTCTGCCACACGGCCACACCCTCCGGGCTTGTCCTGCCAGAAATATGTCCCTCTATTATTCATTTCATTTTTGGGGCTGTTTTTCGGGGTCTGGATCAAATTTCTTCCAGAATTTTTTTCAGGCGCCGAAGCCCCCGTTGGATTCCTTCATGCACGGAGCTGGGAGAAGAATGCTCGCTCTTTGCAATTTCCGATAAGCTCATACCAAGAAAGAAATGGGCGCTGATCCGGCTGCGCTGCTTCTCCGGCAGCATGGCAACCGCCCGATACAGCCGGGCATTTTCTTCTTCCTGTTCCAGAATTTCCGCCGGCGTCAGCACGATCACCAGAGCATCCCGCTCCACGTTCTCGTCATAGTCCAGCGAAAAATATGCCTTGTGCCGGTATGTACGCAGGAAATGGGCTGCCTCACTCAATTTGTATTCGTTGAGCAGATCGGCAACCTCGTCCGGCACTTCCACGATCATATCTGTTGTGTAAAAAGGGTAATAGTCCCTCAAATTGATTTCTTTCATTATGGTGTCCTCCAATTTCGATTTTTGAGTTGATAGCTGGCAAAATCGAAATCAGAGGGCGGGGAACGGCAGCGGGGATAGTTGCTGCCAGTCCGCTCAGCATACCCAAGAATTAAAAAGCGCACCTGCACAATGGCAGATACGCGCGGGCTGTCACTATAAGCAGAAAAAAGGAAGCAAAGAGCGTTTTGTGTCGAAAGAAAAAGCGCTGCAATCCTTTCTTCGTGGATCGTAGCGCTTATCGCATGAAATATATATTTTTTCTTTTGTTGGCCGACGCCCTGGGATAACATCCCCGATCCCTCCCTAATAAGGAGGATCAGGAAACGTGTTTAGTTAACTGCCTCCTTTTTGGAGAGAATTATATCGAGGAAATTTCCCTTGATTTTCCCGAAAAATCCTGCTTTCAGCATGGAAAATCGCAAGTTTCGTCATAAGCCGACGGGCTATATGACATTCACCTTAAATTCTCTATAAATCGTCAAATAACAAATTTATAGCCAACGCTGTGAACGCTCTTAATGTAATCAGGCACATCAGGCTCAACTTTGAGCTTTTTGCGAAGGTTACTGACATGGTTGTTAATAGCCTTCCGGGAATAGTAGTCGCAGTCCTCATGCCATACGATGTCAATAATCATCTCATAAGTAAACACACGCTTAGGGTTCATAATCAATAGGGCAAGTATGTCGAATTCCTTTGCAGTCAAATTGATTTCTTGATCCCGTACACAGACCATTCGCTGTTCCAGGCAAAAATATAGGTCGCCTTCGTGAATCTTTGTCAAAGGGTGTTTCTGATGTTCCAGTGGATCATGATTTGGGGTAATGACAACGGGAATATCAATATCGCTTTGGCTATCATATTCAAAAATGTACTGCGTTAATTCCTTTTTCTGCTCTGGACCAAGAACAGCAAACAGTTTTTCGCCAATTTGCTTTCCACTCTCTGATACATCGAGCATAGCTATTTTTCCCACGTCATCACCTCCTTATCTTTATATCTGGGAGATATGGGATCAGACATGGCACATGGGCTATTTACAACAGAAACAGACTGCTCCAGAGTATGAGAAATATATTCTGCTAACTCCTGCCGCTGCGTGTCATTAAGCAAAATTAACAGCCTTTCCGCAATATGCCGACCATTCTCCGATATATCCAATAAAGCTAATTTCCCATGTTATCATCATCTCCTTCAAAACAACAGAATTTATTATCTACGAAATTCACAGGCTTTGCGTCTTATACTTGGTTTTACCGAATTTCTTTTCTTTTGAATAATATAATGCCGCAGCCAGAAGTAAGAACAATTATCAGCATCGAATAGCCCATCCATCGGTAAGGAGCATTTTCGATGTTCTTGTTTGTTATTCCACTTGCGTCAAACGCATCTGCAAGCTGCATGGCCTGTCCAGAGGGCAGCAGATCGTTGACGACTTCAAGAACGGTTCTCGGTGTTCCGTCAATATACAGAGGGTTAGGGAGCTGTTCAACCTGTGTAGGGATGCCTACCTCGTTGACGCTCACATAGTTGTCGTACATCTCCGGCTCACCAAGTCTTTGATAGATATAAGAGCTGGACACAAGTAACACCAAAGCCAGTATCATGCTCACGACCACATTACCTGCCTTATTGGTGTTCAACATAGCCAACATCGTCATAATGCTTGTAAAAGCTACGGAAACGAAAATGCTGCATATCAGGCACATGGTAATAATACTCGTTTCTGTTAGCAGTTCACCATCTTTGGAGCTGCCCACCATGATAATACCAGCAACATAGGCCAGAGAAATCAACATACAGGCAATCGAACACACAATAAGGTTTGCTAAGTAAATCCGCATCCGTGAATGTCCGACTACCAGCTTATTCCGAATTGTCCCATCACTATATTCTGAACCGACAAATAGGCTTATAAAGATTGCTGCCACAAGGCCCATAAACGGCGCAAACTCAAAAACGCATCCATCAAGCGCAAAACCCGCTCTGGCTTCCGAAGCGGCATTTGACGCGCTATATACGCCGTAGGCAAACATGCAGATCAGTAAAATCCAAAACACAAATTTTTTCAGCATACGAAAGAATGTCGATGCAAACAATCTACTCATGGCTAATACCTCCAATTAAATCAACATAATAGTTTTCCAAATTTTCTTCCCGCTCCTGTATGGAAAGTACCTCGCACTGGTGCTTTTCAAGGGCGGCGGTCAGTCGGGAAATATTTACCCTGTTATAAACCTCTGCTACATTGGGAGAAAGCATTTTATAGGGCTGGCCCGCTTGTTCCAGTACAGCGGCAAGAGCTTTTCCGTCCGTCACTTCAATGCGGACAGATTTACGGAATGAATTTTCCAAATCGCTTGCACTGATTTCCTTTATCATTTTCCCATTGTCGATGAAACCGTAGTGAGTAGCAAGCCGGGATAATTCATCAAGGATATGGCTGGACACCAAAATGGTGATGCCATATTGCTGATTAAGGTTTAGAAGAAGCTGCCGCATTTCAATAATGCCTTGCGGGTCAAGTCCGTTGATCGGTTCGTCCAGCACCAAAAACTGAGGATTACCCACAAGGGCAATCGCAATTCCCAACCGCTGCCTCATTCCAAGACTGAAATTTTTTGCCTTTTTCCTGCCGGTATTTTCCAAGCCGACCATCTTCAAGAGCTGCGGGATGGTGTCAAAAGAGCGTATCCCCAAAATACGGTACTGTTCCTTTAGGTTGCCGGTTGCCGACATATCAAGATAGATCGCTGGTGTTTCAATGACTGCACCCATTTGTTTTCTGGCATTGAGGATTTCATGTTTTCGGCTGCTGACGCCGTACAGAGTGTAGTCCCCGGAAGTGGCTTCTTGCAGTCCGCAGATCAGCCGCAGCAGGGTCGTTTTCCCCGCCCCGTTTTTTCCTACCAGCCCATAGATTGCGCCTTTAGGGATGTGCATGGAAAAATTGTCCAACGCTCTATGATGGCCGTAAATCTTTGTCAAAGCCTCTGCCTTGAGAACATAATCCAAAATATTACCTCCTTTTGATGGCACTCGCTGTTTGTGGAGTGCTTTTTCTTACAGGAACCATCATAAAGTGAAAACCTCACAGAAATGTCACCGCAAGAGGTTTTTTCCCCCTTGAAACCTCACGATTTTGTGACATTTGAAAACGGCCACCCTTTCGGATGACCGTTTTCATCGTTATTTCTTATTCTGCAATACGCAGTCGTTCCACCACCGTTTTCTGCGCCATTTTGTTATAGCAGACAATCGGCACAAAAGCGGTAATAAGAACCAGCGGAATCATGCACAGGAAAACAGGGAGCAGGGTAAAATGCCATGTGAAATAACTTAATTCTGCCCCCATCATCCGAACCACCGTTAAACTCCCTACAACAGAGAGAATCAGGGAACACAAAAGCCCTAAAGCGGAATAACCGACGCCCTCATAGATCAGCATTTGTTTGACCTGTTGGCCCGTCATGCCCACCGATTGCAACATGGCAATTTCCTTGTGCCGGGACAAAATGGAGGTCGTCATGGAGTTAATAAAGTTTAGGATACCAATAAGCGCCAGGATTGCACAGAGAACACCGCCCACAAGCCGATACATATTTATCATACCGTCAAAAGACTGGCGCAGAACAACTTTAGAAAGATAGTCCAGTGCAGTGTCAGTGTTTGCGGTATAGTTTTTCAGCCAGTTTTCAGCGGCAAGCAGGTTTTCATCATCCACATTGAATATCGTTTTCATGGCTGGTTGATCGGCAGCTACCATATTTCCCAGCAATTCACTTGTTGGGAAAATATAATCCAACCCCATATCCACCTTCAAAGGAGTTTCCAGTGCCTTTGGAATATTGACCACAGCAAGCACTTCATAAGCCTTGCTTGTTCCGTCAAGTTGTGGAACGCTGATCTGATCTCCCGGCTGGTATAGATAAAGGGAACCGTCACCCATCATCTGCATAGGTGTAACATATACACCTGCTCCTGATTTCCATTTTTCCGTGTCCAGTTGACCGTCCAAGACCTGTATATATTCTGCCGGGAAATCGTCCAGACCGTACACATTAACGCCGTGTTCCTGCCGTACCATATAATTGCCCAGTTCTTTTGCAACGGCATCGGAAGAAACGGCAAGTTCCTGTAAACGGGCAAGGTCGTTTTCGGAAAGGGACTGTTTGGAAGTCCATAAGTAGACACTTCCTATATCTTCAAGACCATTCAGACTTTCCGCCTGACTGATGAAATCCCGACTTACATTCGCCGTATTAAATGGAGCGTAGCTATTGATAACCGTCGTATCGGCAACTGTAAAATCCGTCAGACTAAAATCGGCAACAAATTTGTCAAAGTCAAACGAAGTCACATAGGTATAAACACTGTTCAAAAGAACGATACTTAGCGCAAACGACAAGGTGACAATCACTACTTTTTTCTTATTTCGTCCAAGATTATTTTTGGCCATCATGGTCGTGCTGATACGTTTACTCCGCCGCTGCTTCTTTTTCATCGGGGCCTGCTCTACATAGTGAAGTGCCTCCATCGGGGAAACTTTGGCCGCCAGCGTAGCGGGCTTTTGGCAGCTAATGAAAACCGTAATCAGGGAAAAGACGATGGCTACCAAGAAGATTATCGGATTTACAGTCGTAACCACGCGCATATCATCCGTCAGTATATTCACGATAAAGGGCAGCAGCAAACGGCCAATGGGCCACCCCAGTAACAATCCCAATGGAATACCGATAAGGGATAACTTGACAGCTTTTTTATAAACGATTTTTCTAATCTGCCTTGCGGTTGTTCCCAGCGTTTTCAACATTCCGTAAAATCGAATATCCTGCGCTATCGAGATATAAAACACATTGTAGATCAGAAGATAGCCTGCGATAAAAATAACCACGATCCCGGCTGCAAGGGGTAGCATATTGGAAAGACTAACGGTTGCCGTCCCATAAGCGTCATTGATGCTCACCCGTTCATCCAGACCATATTGTGAGGTTACTGACAGCGCCTGCTTCTCAATATCCCATTCCGTAGGCATCATCATAACAGTATCAATATAGCCGGTTCCTACCGGGGGCGTGGCTCCGTCTGTTTCCCCTCGAATAACAGGAGCTACTTGTTCCGTGTATTCTTTGGACAGCAGCATTGTTTGGCGGTAGGCCACCGCGTCACCATCCCAAATACCACACAGGGTAAAAGTATCAGTAAAAGTGTCCGTATCGGTCACAAAGGTAAGTTCCATTTGTGTGCCGATTTCGTCCGGCAGCCCCATTGCCGCCAGAACAATACGGCTTGTGGCGATCTCATTTTTCTGCTCCGGCAGCCGCCCGGTATCGGGGGAGTTGAATGTCATATCCGCATAGGCGGCATCGCCATAACGCAACTCCGTAGGTGTTTTATGAAAACTATCCCCCATGGCGTTGCCGATGATGACAGAATAACCGATGTCTTTCACATCTGTGTCGGCTGCCAGCCGTTCATATTCGTCCCAAGACACGCGCTTGATACCCACATGAGCGGAAGTGCCAATCGTCCTCATGTTGCTTTCCTGCATAGCAGTCTGCAAACTAATGGCAATCGTGGACAGGCTGGTAAACAAAAGCGTTGCGAGCATGATTGCCAAAACAGCAATCGTATTTTTCTGGGCTTTCAGTGAACGCTTTGCCAGCAGTTTCAGAACGGGCCTGTTATTGTTTCCAAATAGAATGTCATTCATGTTTTCGCCCCCTTTACATGGAAATTCTGCCGTCCTCAATACGGATAATGCGGTCGGCAAGCTGGGCAATCTCATTGTTATGAGTTATCATTACAATGGTCTGATGGAATTTCTGGCTGGTGACTTTCAAAAGGCCCAACACATCACTGCTTGTTCGGCTGTCAAGGTTGCCAGTGGGTTCATCCGCCAGAACAATAGCAGGTTTGGAGACAAGGGCGCGGGCAATAGCCACACGCTGCTGCTGGCCGCCGGAAAGATTGTTCGGCATACTGTTGAGCTTCCCGTCAAGAGCCAGCAGTTTGACAACTTCTTTCATAAACCGCTTGTCCACAGTGTCGCCGTCCAGTTCCACCGGTAGAACGATATTTTCATAGACATTCAAGACAGGTACAAGGTTGTAATTCTGGAAGATAAAACCAATGTTGCGCCTGCGGAAGATCGTAAGCTGTTCGTCCTTGAATTTGGATAGTTCTTTTCCTTTCACTATAATGCTGCCGGAAGTCGGCGTGTCCAAGCCACCCATCATATTCAGCAGGGTAGACTTGCCGGAGCCTGACGTGCCGACAATGGCAACAAATTCTCCATCCTCAATCGAGAGGGTCACGCCGTCTAACGCTTTTGTGATGTTCGGCTCTGTGCCATAATATTTTTTCAAATCCGTTGTTTGTAATATGCTCATATAGAACACCATCCTTTCTTTGTGATGGCTCTATCTTAAAGACCAATCCTCACAGAAATGTCACCGCAATAGAGTTTTTGCCCCATGAAATCTCACAATCTTGTGACATTTCAATTTTCGGGGTGCGCTTGATCTACTTTCGGAGCAGGAAAACAGAAAAGGTTGAGCCTTTCCCAATCTCAGACACCACCCGGATATAGCCACCCTGCAAGGTCACGATCTCGCGGGCCAGATACAGCCCAATGCCGATTCCCTCTACATCGTGAACGTCGTCCTCCCGATAAAACCGTTTGAAGATTGCCCCTTGATGCTTTTCCGGGATCCCCTTGCCCGTATCGGCAACACTGATTTTCAAATACAGTTCCCAGCACTCCACTGTCACGGTAATTTTTCCGTTCTCCGGCGTGTATTTCACCGCATTATCCAAAATATTGAACAACGCTTCGCTTGTCCATTTTCTATCATGGGGGATGTCCAGATGTTCCGGGCAATCTACCGAAACATCAATCTGCTTCTTTTCTGCGTTCAGCAAAATACCGCCCAAGGCTGACGCCAGCGTGTCATAAATCGGCTGCATTTTCTTTTCCAGTGAGATGATGCCTGTTTCCAGCCGGGAAGTTTTAATCATGGCCTGCATGAGAAAATCCAGCTTATCGAGTTGACTGGCGGAAGCCAATAAAAATTCTTTCTGCTTATTGGGCGGTACATCCTGCTCCATGAGTGTACTGTTTATCATGTTCAGATTTGCAATCGGTGTTTTCACCTGATGGGAAATATCCGAAATCAGCTCTTGCAAGTCAGCCCGTTCTTTGGCAACATTGCGGCGATTCTCATTCATCACTTCATAGAGCCGCCCCAGCCGATAGTTGATTTTGTAAAACAGGCTTTCTTCTTCGGCCACTTGCAAAGGCGCAACACTCCCGGACAGCATATCATCAAGCGTCTTGCAAAAGAGATCAGAAAACAAGGTCAGCTTGCGCCGAACCAGCGCAACAAAGCAAACCACACAGAACAAAACAAATGAGCAGAAGAACAGGCAGCATAATACTGCCGATATACTGTGTGTTAAATCATATAGGATGATTGTAGTCGCTGAAACAGATAGAAAAAGTACCAACCCTAAAAACACACAGGCTTTGTTGATAGACAGCTTCTTTGCGTTCATTTTTGAAGTCCTCCTATCCACATATACCCCATGCCGTAAACAGTTTTGATGTACTGCTGGCCGTCCGCCTCAATCTTATTTCGTACCCGGCTGACTGCGGCAGTTAAGGCGTGTTCGTCCACAAAGTTGCCGTCAATGTCCCACAACTTTTCAAGAAGAACCTGCCTCGTCAAAACAATTTTGGGATTTTTGGTTAGCACTTTTAACAATCGGTATTCCAGCGGTGTAAAGGTGATCGCTTCCCCGGAAAGTGTCGCAGTCATTTCCGAAAAGTCTATGGACAAGATACCATCATCATAGCAGTCCCCGCCGGATTGCTTCGCAATGCGGCCCAGCAGTGCCGCCAACTTTTTTTGAAAAACGCTCATGTGGAATGGCTTTGTTACATAATCGTCGGCACCCAGCTCATAGCCTTTGAGCATATCGCTTTCCATGTCATTTGCTGTTAGGAAAATCACTGCGGTATCAGGGTGTCGCTCTTTGGCTTCCCGGCAAAAATCAAAACCGTTTCCGTCCGGTAGGTTCACATCCAGCACGATCAAATCATAGTTCTGCTTCTCAATAAAATTCACCGCCACCTGCTTTGATAAAGCGGCATCTACGGTATATCCCATTGTGTTCAGATTATAGCACAACGTATTATTCAAAAGGCGGTCATCTTCAACTACCAAAATTCGCACCGTATCACATCCTTTTCTTTTTAGAGTATCACCTAAATGTCACAGAAACCTCACGGTAAAACTATTTTTTGTTTTCTTTTCGCCGCTTATCAGTCGGCTTTTCTGCATCTATAGGAATCAGCCACACCCGGCTAAGATGGACAAGCCCATCAATTCTGTCCTCTGCACAAAGTTTCTGTATTCGCCGTTCAGACAGTTCCCATTTCTTTGCAGCTTCTTGTACTGTCATATATTCAAACATAGCAAATCCTCCCGGTAGATTCTCTTTACATTATAGACGGTCAACCGAATAATATCAACAGCATAATTGTGAACACTTTCCGATACAGTGGAGCAAAAAACATACTGG
>Ga0129308_1002466_pt1 | contig 15604 bp, 13 predicted proteins | sample L827metagenome_FD_94440 | JGI IMG/M metagenome (GOLD analysis project Ga0129308, IMG submission 94440) | Ring-tailed lemur group fecal microbial communities from Wisconsin, USA - L827 metagenome | ecosystem: Host-associated > Mammals > Digestive system > Large intestine > Fecal | place: USA...
AAATGCGAGGTTTGAGCCAAAAGGAATTGGCTGATAAAATCGGCGTCAGCAACAGCAGAGTTTCCAACTGGGAGCAAGGAATCAATCGTCCAGACGTGGATATTCTTTCGGACATCTGCAAAGTATTAAATGTATCTCCCAGTGAAATGCTTGATGTCAGATTATCCCCCGATGAATTAAGCGAACAAGAGCGAAAGGTGATTATGGCATACCGCACCAAAACTGACCTCCAGAAAGCAGTAAATATTCTTCTTGGGTTAAATGATTAAACTAAAAATTATTTTATATTACCCCACGAAAAAATTTTTTGCTTCCACAATTTATAACTGTCAAAGTTTCTGACTAAATCAAATCTTAATTTTGTATAGTTTAACGAATGATAACAGATAAATTTTTAGAAAAACCTTATATATAAATGATGTCAAGAAAATCACTGACTTTTGACTTCAAGCTGTCAAAGAATCTTTGTTTGAATTATCTGTCAGTACCGTTGCAGAAACATTCTGTGTACTTTTATATAAAGAAAAGCCATTGACCAGAAAATAAAAGTCAATGGCTTTTTGATATTAAAAATGGGTAGGATAGGTAAGATGTTTACATATATAATGAATAAACAACAATTTTTTCAATAATATATAAATATCCCCTACCAACCCACCCAAAAAGAATGGGGAGTAATGTTTAATCAGTGTGAGAACTGTATATATAATGGTATTTCTCTGAAAACGGAGGACAGAGTATATAATTTTTTCCGCTTTTCTTTCGCTTAAATTTCTTTCCGATACGCTTTTCAAGCTTTGGAATGAGCTGTTTTCCTACGTTGATACTGCTGATATTCAAACTGCGAAATTCATCATTTAGATATTTAGCGATTTGCGCAGCAGTAAGCTGCAAAGTCCAATCTGATGAAGTGTCCGTGTCAAACATTGTCATAAACTCGTCTTCTCCTTGGACAAGCGTTTCAAATTCCTCATTGCACAAACTAACTGTGGCTTGTTCCTCTTGTGTCAGCAGATAGCCTTTTGGATTTTGGTGGTATTCAACCTGAATCTGCCGCCAAAGCTGTGTATACCATTCGGGATTTTTGTCAAAAACCTTTTCTAAGTCTATTTTGGTAATCGGTATTGTCCAAAAGCGTCTGTTGCCTGTTTCGTCCGTCAGAAAAGCGTTTGGATTGACTGTACCGCAAAAAGAAGTACGGCGAGGACGGTGAATTTCTTTCGGTGCATAGGGTTCTCTGAAATTATCCGTCTGTTTGCTCAAAAAACCTTTCAGAGCAGACTGTCTTTTCTGCGTTGTATCGTCCATTTCGCCTAATTCGCAAATCCATACTCTTGTGGCAGCCATAAGAGTATCCTTATTTCTCATATCAAGGACAGCTCCGCTTAAAAAGAATTCGTTTTTTATCGCTAAATGGCGAAATAACTGTGTTTTTCCTACTCCCTGCGCTCCTTGCAGAACAAGCATATTTTCCGCAGTGACCGAATTATGAGTGTTATTATACAGAACAGCAATAGTCTGCAACATCCATTTTCTAACCAGTATTTTTTGAAAATCATTTGTGACATTCATTATTTCGTAGAGTTCATTCAATCGGTCAATGCCGTCCCAACCGTCCTTATTGAGCAGTTCCAAAACAGGGTGGTAGTGATTTTCATTTGCAATCAGATTCAGAATGTTCCGAACAGCTTTATCCGATACTCCTTTGTAGGAAAGCTTTTTCGCTGTATCGATCAGAAGTGTTTCAAGAAGTTTATCCGCTTCTTCAAGATTGAACTTTTCAGGAAGTCCGTTTATTTCGTGACGGTTGTTCATATCGTTCAGTCTGACAGTGATACCAAATGCACGAAGAAAAATTCTGCAAATTTCAATATTGAATCTGCGTTTTTCCTTATCAATTGTAGCTAATACTGCAAAAGCGTTTCCGTCAATAATATCCAATTCAAAATTGTTGTATCTTTGTGGCGATATATAATTTGTGTCGGTAAGGATTCGGGTGTTATAAAATTTTAATGCACTGTTCCATATGTCGTTAAGCTCATTCAATTCCAATGGTGGTGAACACCTTTCAGATTCCTTGAGAAACGCTTGATATGAAAGTCCGTCATTCTCACCGTATCTTTTTAGAGTGCAATTTGCAAACTTAAGCAAGGTGTCATTACGCTGTCCCTCTGGGATTATATCTGAACCGTCAACATTTGGATTTTTTGTTTGTTCAGTATCTGCTTTGTCTGTAACAGATTTCATAAAATCATACAAAAGCGTGTTACCGTCAAAATATTCTACATTTGGATTTTCAACACCAAAGAAAAATCTTGCCGCATCTTTGGCGTTCGGGTCAAAAGGATTAAAATATCTGCAAACGGATTCCTTATGCTTTTTATATTCCATTCTGTCGGTGAATGGCTTGTCTGGAAAATAGATATGAAATTTTGGTCTGGGAGTCTTATCGCCTTTCTGTTTCATATGATTTCTGGAGTAGGAAACATAAAATGGCACATCTGGGAAAGCATTTCTTACATCTTCGGGAGTTATCCAGTCACTCGGATTATCGCTGTCAGTGTTGTCAACATCAAACATATTGCAGTCGGATTTAATGAAGTTGTCATTTTTCCGATAGCTGTCCTTGTATTCGGCGCATACATGGTCGTAGGCGACAGCTTTTTTCAAATCCTCCGCATTAAAAATTACAATTTTTTGCGGATATTTTGTATTTTTAGCGTTTTGTCGAATGGTATTATAGTATAATGTCATACAAAAGTTACTCATAGTAATTCCTCCATCAGCACCATTCATATTTTCATACACTATCATACACAGGTTTATCAGCCGTTTTATGAAGTTCTGTTTTCAGCGGTAAAATTACATAGTTAGGTTTACAAACTTTCATAGAAATGGCGATAGACCTATATTTTACGAGCATTTTTACTATGCTTGTCTTATTTTGAAAAATAAAAAAATGAATGGTTGCAGCTTAATTTTTACTTCACACCATTCATTTATGATAAGCGAGCTAAGATACATAAGAACGCGAAATACCAAGCTTTTCCGCAGTTTCATTCTGAGTATGAGGAGAACCCGAGTACAGTCCGTAGCGGTAAATGATGATCTCAAGCTCTCTTTTATCAAGACATTTTTCAAGAAATCCGTAAAGCTGTTTTGAGCGTATGTTTAGTTCGACCTGCTCGTGAATATCTACTCCGTCGTCAATAAGGTCGATAAGCGTCATGGAGTTTCCGTCCTTATCAGTCTCAACAGGTTCGCCGAGGTATATGTCGCCTGCGGATTTTTTTGCGGCACGGAAATTCATCAGTATCTCATTTTCAATACATCTGCTTGCATAAGTAGCAAATTTTGCGCCTTTTTTATAGTCAAAGGTTGACACGGCTTTTATAAGTCCGATAGTGCCGATCGAGATAAGTTCGTCCTGTTCGGCGGCGGACTGAGTGTATTTTTTAACGATATGCGCCACAAGTCTGAGGTTATGTTCGATCAGCTTACATCTTGCATTTTTATCGCCGTTTGACATTTTTTCAAAGCATTCAAGTTCCTTTGCTTTTGAAAGCGGTTTTGGGAAGATGTTGGCGTTTTCAACATGCAGGGCAAAAAACAGCAGATTTTTGAGCAATTCAAGTATCATAGGCAGCACCACCGATCAAAATTATAGAGATACGGCGAGTATAATTATCTTTTCCGTATCTTGCACATATTATATGTATGAGGGCTTGAACAAAATGTCGATTTACAAAAAAATACTTGACAAATATCTGAAAAAGATATATAATTAAAGAGATATTTAATAGATTTGGTACGGTTATTGCATTGGATCTTTTGTCAGTCTGCACAGAACAGGTGACGAAATATGCTTATGGAAAGGCGGTGAGGCAATGGATAGAAACAGAGTCATTGCGTGGACATGCGGTCTCATAGTATGTTTGCTTGTGATAATGGCAGGAAAAAGCTGCGCAGACAGCTCAAAGACTTCAAAGAAAACGACTTCCGAGGAGAGTTCCGAAAGCGTGGAAAGCGCCGATTGGGGGATAATTTATCCCGAAGTAAGCGCTGAATCAACTCAGGGCGTACAGTATGACATGTTCGGCAGACCGATCAGAACTACCGAGCCTGAGCCGACCGAACCTACTACCGATGAGAACGGGGATATTATCGAGCCTGTTACGGAGGTTTTCACCGACGAAAGCGGAAACGTTATCGAACCGCCTACGGAAGAACCTACCGAGCCTGAAACCGATGCTTTCGGAAATATTATCGAACCCGAAACTCTGCCTGATGAACCAATCGAAACTGCCGCAGAGACAGAAGCTTCTACCGAGCCTACAGAATATAAACCGCCGCCGGGTTTCAGCGGCTACGATCACGTTAAATATGACGAAGAGGGGAATCCTATTCCTACGATTCCGCCTGATTTTGTAATAATTATAGATTAAACGGAGGTACTTAAAATGGTTATTATTGAAATGGAAAACGGAAAGAAGATCAAGCTGGAGCTTTATCCCGAAATTGCTCCCATTTCGTGCGAAAACTTTGAAAAGCTCGTAAGATCGGGATTTTATGACGGACTTATATTCCACCGTGTTATCTCGGGATTTATGATACAGGGCGGCTGTCCTCAGGGAACGGGTACAGGCGGTCCGGGCTGGCATATCAAGGGCGAATTTTCTTCCAACGGCGTAAAGAATGATTTGAAGCACACAAGGGGCGTTCTTTCAATGGCTCGTGCGCAGGATCCCAATTCCGCAGGTTCGCAGTTTTTCATCATGCACCAAGACGCACCGTATCTTGACGGTCAGTATGCGGCTTTCGGAAAGGTCGTCGAGGGTATGGACGTTGTCGATGAAATAGCGGCTCAGCAGACCAATTATGCCGACAAGCCTCTCGTACCGCAGGTCATGAAAAAGGTCACAATAGAATAGCAGGTGCGGACAAGTTCTGTCCGTATGTTTTAGGAGAGATAATTTTATGCTTTACATCGGATGTCATCTTTCATATTCAAAAGGCTATGAGGCTATGGGCAGACAGGCTCTTGATATTGATGCAAATACTTTTGCGTTTTTTACGAGAAATCCCCGAGGCGGTTCGGCTAAAGCTATCGACCCCGAGGACGCCGCAAAGCTTCGTGATATTCTTGCGGAGAAGAAATTCGGCAAGCTTGTGGCTCATGCTCCGTACACAATGAATCCCTGTGCGGCAGACCCGAATATCCGCCGTTTTGCGCGTGAAGCTATGGCGGACGACCTTGTCCGTATGGAGTATGTTCCGGGAAATTACTATAATTTTCACCCCGGTTCTCACGTAAAGCAGGGAACTGAGATCGGCATACAGCTCATTACAGAGCAGCTTAACGAATGCTTGACCGAAGAACAGTCAACAACTGTTTTGCTTGAAACAATGGCGGGCAAGGGTTCGGAAATGGGGAGGACTTTTGAAGAAATACGGGCGATCATTGACGGCGTTCAGCTTAAAGATAAGCTTGGCGTGTGCTTTGATACATGCCATGTGTGGGACGGCGGTTACGATATTGTCGGCAGTCTTGAAAGCGTGTTGGAGGAATTTGACCGAATTATCGGCATTGACCGACTGAATGCGGTACATCTTAACGACAGCAAGAATCCTATCGGTTCTCATAAGGACAGGCATGAAATAATCGGTTCGGGAAACATAGGCGCGGAAGCTCTTATCCGTGTGATAAATCATCCTACGCTGAAAAATCTGCCGTTTATTTTGGAAACTCCCAACGACATTGACGGATATGCTAAAGAAATAAAATTCTTGCGAGAGAATTACAGCGAATAAATTAAGACAACTTTGTAAAACAGGCTCTAAGAAGGAGATCACTATGAAAATGAAGAAAATAAATATTTTGCTTATTTTAATTCAATTTATTTTCTTTGTATCTTGTAACGAAAAAAATAATAATACAGATACTCAAAATTCAATCTTAACCATTATTTCAAACGAAGAAACACCTATTTATAATACAATTGAAGCACCGCCCTTAAATGATGTAAGTAATATAATAAATTATATATATGCAAATAATAAAATATTTATATTTGGAGAAACTACAGAGGGAAATGTACAGATTTGCGAAACAGATGGTAATTTTTCATATTATAAAAAAACTGATTTGAATTTAAAGTATTCACCTGATGACAGTGTTGCAATTGCGAATTCTGATAAGGAAATATTTATAATAAATTCACATAAAGACGGATTTAATGATGATGCAGAATACACTTATACGATTAGTATCTTCGATTTTGAAGGCAATAAAATTGAAGATAATATTATTGATTTGTATACGGAAAGTTTTACAGGAAATCATTCTGCAAATACGATCGAAAAACTTTTATATATCAATGATAATGAATTGATTTGTGCTGTCAATGGAAAGGTTTTTGCTATAGACAGAAAAGGCGGTATATTGAAAGAGGCAGAAATTAATGCCGAATATAATTTTGCTGATATTGCTGTATCGGCTGACGGACAGGCTTTCGCTTTATTAAGTAATAAAAATACTGATGATTATCTGTGCAATTTTGATATAAATGAATTAACAGTTGAAAGCTATAGTAATAAATTAAATATCAACGGTGTACTTGTAAACGGAACAGATGACTATATTTTATATATTTATAACAGTGAAGCCATTTACGGAATAAGTCAGAATAATACAGCAGAAAAACTGGTTGATCTGAACTTATCAGGTATAAATATAACAAGCAGAATACTACCGCTTTCAAACGACGAATTTTTATTTACAAGCGGACAGAAAATAATAAAAATTACTGAAAATAATAATGAATTGCGGAACGAAATTCAGCAGATAAAACTCGCAGTTATTGACAATACTCAAAGTATTCAGGGACTTGTTAAATATTATAACACTGTCAGCAACAGATATAAAGTAGAATTAATTGATTATTCAGATGATTATGAGTACAGTATAGAAGGCTTGGCAAGTGCAACATCAAAATTTGAAATGGATATTATTTCAGGAAATATTCCTGATTTAGTTTGGTTAGATACAAATGAAATTCAGAAGCTGTCAAGTAAAGAAACGTTTGCAGACTTATACAAATATATGGAAAATGATAATGTATATACAAAATCAGCTTTTTTGCCTAATTATCTTGAAGCCGCTGAAACAGACGGACATCTGTATTCTATATCTCCATCGTTTTTAGTTAAGACTATAGCTGCAAAAGAAAAATGGATAAATCAAACCAATTGGAATATTGATGATTTTATTAAATCGTATTATTCTTTTGATCAGGAAATGTCATTGTTCCCAAATGGTAATAATAATGCTGCTGTATTAAGCTTTATTACAAATAATGGTTCAAATTTTGTTGATTATAAAAATCATACCTGTTATTTTAACTCTGAGGAGTTTATAAGTGTTCTTGAATTTTCAAAGGAATTTCCGAATGTTGAACAATATGATTTTGAGCAATATTCATGTAAAGACGATACTGCGCTGTTGAATACTATGTATATAAAGTCATTCCGTGATATAAACGTTCAGAAACAATGTATTTTTGGCGATGATAAAATATCATTTGTAGGTTTTCCGTCAAATACGGGAAACGGTTCTATGATGTTATTATCAAATCAATTTGCAATTATGGAAAACTCAGACAATAAAGATGGTGCATGGGACTTTATACGATTTCAGTTCAATGATGAATTTTATAAACAAACAAGAGACGGCTTTCCTGTAACGGAAAAAGGATTTCAGATAGTTATGGAAGAAGCTTTGGAACGTCCTTATTTCATAGAAGAAAACGGTGAAAAATATTACTGGGACGAAGAAGGAATCGACTTGTATTCAAATGCACCGATTCCAATTGATTTAATGACCGAAACAGACAGAGATCATTATGAGGATTTTATAAGAAGTATCAATACGATAACAGCAGGAAACAATGACAGCGAGATCAATAACATTATGAATGAAGAAACATTGGCATTTTTTGCAGATGAATGTACAGCTGAACAATGTGCTGAAATAATTCAGAATCGTATATCAATTTTATTGAGCGAACAATCATAAAGGCAGCTTCTAATGCACTCTATAACAAAAGGGTGCATTATTATTTTTCAAAAAATAGTTGGCGTATTTTATATTATAAAATTAAAATCGACGTTATTAATGGTCATTTTTACTATTGAAAAAATCCCGTAAATGTGGTAAAATTAGATATTAGACATATCAAGCAAACATCTCAGGTTGTTGAACGTGTCTGTTATATAAATTTAAAAGGAAAGGTTTTTTATGAGTAGTTCGGATATATGGAAAGTCGCTTTAGTTTTGGTAATGATGATTTTTTCAGCGCTTTTTTCGGGTACGGAAACGGCGTATTCCTCGGTAAACAAGCTTCGTCTGAAAAATTATGAAGCTCAGGGCAGTAAAAAAGCTGCAAAGGCTTTGAAGCTTGCCAATCGTTTTGACGATGTGCTGACTGCTGTTCTGATTGGAAACAATATCGTTAATATCGGCACATCTTCCGTTGCAACGGTTATTTTCTGCAATCTGCTCGGCGACAGCGGCGCGGCAGTTTCTACGGCGGTCATTACCGTGCTTGTACTTGTTTTCTGCGAGGTACTGCCGAAATCCTATGCAAAGAGAAACGCCGAGAAGATAGCTCTCCTTTTCGCTTCGCCGCTGTCTGTTCTGGTGACGCTGCTTAAACCGTTTGTCTGGGCTTTAAATAAAATGTCGTCTGTTTTCAAGGGCGAAGAAGCTCCGACAGTTACCGAGGACGAGCTGAAATACATGATTGACGAGATCGAGGAGGAGGGCGTTATTGAGGAACAGGAAAGCGAGCTTATGAAAAATGCCCTTGATTTTGATGAGATAACCGTTAATGAGATACTTATCCCTCGGGTAAAGGTAGTCGGCGTTGAGTTGACAGATTCTATTGACGATATAAAGGCAACTTTCGGTTCTGAGATGTATTCGAGAATGCCCGTTTACGAGAAAAGTCTCGATAATATCGTGGGAATTATAACGAATAAGGCTTTTTTCAAAATGCTGGTCGAGGGCAAAGACGACATCAGGGAGATAATACAGGAAGTTCCTCATATTGCGGACACGAACCTTATCAGCGAAGCGATGCGCTTCATGCAGCGTTCAAAAGTACATCTTGCCGTTGTTACCGACCAGTATGGCGGAACTAAGGGAATTATTACCCTTGAAGATATAATCGAGGAGCTTGTCGGTGAAATTTACGATGAGGACGATGAAATTATCACCAGCATTGTAAAGATCGGCGAAAACAGATACGAAACGGCAGGGGACACCGAAATTGACGATTTACTGGAGCTTTTGGAGCTTGACGAAGCTGTTGTCGATACCGATTATTCCACCATTGGCGGTTGGATAACAGATGTTATGGAACATATTCCCGAAGCAGGGGAATCGGCTGAAACAGGAAGCTTCCGACTGACAGCCGCTCAGGTTAATGAAAACAAGGTCGAAAAAGTTATAATTGAAATTCTTCGGAAAAATGAAACCGAGACTGAGGAGAATTAAAAAATCCCGTCAGAGCCGCAATTTGCCGCAGCTTTGACGGGATATTTTTTTATTTTTCGGAGGTCGCACAACCTTGCTTTTTGATTTTCACAAGAACGATAATAATTCCTGTAAGGAGAACCGCCGTAGTAACGATACTTCCCTCGATACCGAAATCTCCGCCTGTGAGCAGCTTTGAGGAGCTTGCGGCGGTTACGCTGAGTACCGATTCGGTTTCGCCTGTACCGCTTACGCTTATTCCGAAAAGGTTACCCTGACTGAAATTCCAAATCGAATGAATAGCGCAAACTCCCCATATATCGTCAAATGCGATCATATAAAGTCCTGCGAAAACGCCAAAAAGCGATAGATTAAAGAATACAAGCAAATTAAATCCGGGATTAACGAGATGCGCAAGACTGAACGCCGCTGAACTTATTAAAACCGCTATCCAAGGGTTATGTCGGCTTGCGAGTGTGTTCATCAGATAGCCTCTGAAAATAAATTCCTCGCTCATTCCCTGAATGAAAAATCCTGCCGCAAACAGCGCAATTATTCCGAAATTGATATTGCCGCACAAGTTGATATTGTTGATTCCGAAAGCGGCGGAAATAAGTACGGCTGCGGTCATCATGAGCAGTCCGACAGCAAGTCCCTGAACGTAATGGATACCTGCTTTTTTCTTCCGTACACCCATTGAGCTGATGTGTCGCGCTTCTACAAAACGGCAGTAGATAACGGCTGTTAAAGTCCCTAAAATCGTGCAGAAAAGCGAGCAGAGCAGATATTTTGGCTGCATACTAACTTCGGTGGAAATTTCCATCATTTTTTTGAAATCTCCGACAACGCCTTCTTCCATGGCACGGCGGCTTATTTCGGGAGAAGCCATTATAGTTGGGACAACCGATTCTGCGGCTAAACAAATAGCGAAAATAAATACAAAAACAATCAGATTGATAAAAATATTTTCGGAAGACGTTGATTTTTTTGACTCCTCGAACATTTTACATTTAAGTTTTACCATTGCTGCCTCCCAAATCGTCTGTGGATTTTTTCCGAAGCTCCCAGAACGCTACTGCGCTTGCGGCGGCAACGTTCAACGAATCAACGCCTTCCGCCATTGGTATCTTGACCGTGAAATCGCATGCTTCGATCGTACTTTCTTTAAGTCCTTCGCCCTCTGTGCCGAGAATTACTGCTATTTTATCGGCTTTTTTAAGCTCGCTGCTGTCAATGTCAACTGTATTGCTGTGCAGAGCCATAGCGGCGGTCGTAAATCCCATTGACTTCAATTCTGATAAATATTCGGGAGATTTGCCTTTTATGTATGTCCACGGAATTTTAAACACCGTTCCCATGCTAACACGTATTGCCCTGCGGTATAACGGATCGCTGCTCGGCTCGGTCAGCAGAACGGCGTCAAAGTCCAACGCCGCCGCAGAGCGTATTACAGCTCCGATGTTGGTTTGATTCATAACGTCCTCCAAAACGGCTATACGTCGGGCTTTTGCGCAAATGCTTTCAGCCGTGGGGAGATTTTTCCGACCCATGGCGCAAAGAATACCCTGCGTGAGTTTGAAGCCTGTGAGCTTAGTCAGAATTTCGCTGTCTGCCGTGTAAACGGGGACGCCGCTGCATTTTTCGATTATATCCTGCGCCTGTCCGCCGATATATTTTCGTTCCGCAAGCAGGGAAACAGGCTCGTACCCCGCTTCAAGAGCAAGTCGTATGACCTTGGGACTTTCGGCTATAAAAATACCCAACTCAGGCTCAAAAAAGCGTTTAAGCTGAATTTCATTGCTTGAAACAAAAGGTATAAGCTCAGGCGCAGAAAGGTCTTTTATTTCAATTATCGGCATAGAGTTCTCCAATCAAAATATGTCATTATAAATATGAGATTACCTATAAAAATCACGGATTGCATTAAGAAATCCGTGATTTTTTAGGAATATTACTCTACTTCTGCCTTGAACTGCGGCATAAGCTGTAATTTGTGTAGACCGTTTCTGTGCATACGGTCGATTTTTTGTTTAAGCTCGGGATTTGACGAGAGGTCGTCAAGTCCTCTGATATAGCGGTCAAGCTCGGCATAGGTGAATCCGAGGTTTTCCTCGTCCGTCTTGCCGCACAGACCGTCAATGGGTACTTTATGAACAAGACGTTCGGGAAGTCCGAGATAGTCTCCTATTTGTAGAATTTCCGTTACCGTAAGCGATGACAGCGGTGAAAAATCGCCTGCTGCATCTCCGTGTTTTGTGGAATAGCCGACCCAGTCCTCGGAAAGGTTGCACGTATTTACAACTCGTCCTCCCACGCAGGCAGCAACGGCATACAGCGTAGTCATGCGGATACGGGGCGGAGTGTTTATTACAGCCTGAGCATTCATAGGGATATGGCTTTCAAGCTCTTTTGTAAACGCCTCAACGGTACTTCCGATATTTATGGTATAATGCGGAATTTCCAATGTCTGAACAAGGAGCTTGCTGCAATCAATATCAGGCTGCTCGCCCTTTGGCATAAGTACGCCGATAACTCTGTCTTTGCCGAGAGCTTTAACGCATACCGCCGCTGCAACGGAGCTGTCCTTTCCGCCTGAAATGCCTATAACAGCCTTAGTATCGGGAGAAGCGGAAGTCTCAAAGTAATTTTTTACCCAGCCGATAAGTTCGGCGGTGATTTTTTCAACGTTGAAATTGTAGCTCATAAAATACCTCCATAGGGTATATTGTTATTTGGTAAGATCCTTTATCATAGCGTCAAATACAGGGAAATCCTTATCGTAGACCTCCTGCATATCGTCCACGTTGGCATTCATAAGATCTTGCGGAGCGCGTATCGCCATGAACCAATCATCTGTTACGGCAGATTTTTTAATACCGAGCCTGTCGGCAAAATTTGAATCAGAAAGCATAAACCTGTCTTTTTCAATAAGCTCGTTATCGGAGTATATCTGCGATAGATCGGTGAAAATACCGTCTGCCGAGAGAATATCCGACGCCATATTATTTCCGATAACTATAACTCCCTCTGCCGCTTGAAGCTCGGCAGTAAGCTTTGTATGAACGCCGTTGGTATAATCCTTTGTTTCTATACCCGTATAGGGTATATAGTATATCGACGCTTCGACTTTTCCGTTACCGTTGAAATCCTCGCAGAACGATTCGACGTACTCTTTCAGATCGCTTTCTTCGGCGATCTCATAGCTTTCGCCTATTATCAGAACGACTATATCGGGGCGCGGCTTTGTAATAAGGTTGTAGGTAAGGAAAACTGCTATCGCTGTGAAAACCGTTCCTATTCCGAGCCACCATTTATTATGGTAAAAGAAATTAACGATTTTCTGTCGGAAGTTCAGCTTAATTTCTTCCTCATGCTCCTCATGGATAGTTTTGCTTTCTTCAATAACTCCTTGTTTGAGTCTTATAAGCTCCAGCCGTTCGGCTTCAAGACGTTTGTCCCGTGCTTCTGCGGCTTTCTTTTTCCGTTCGGCAATTTTTTTTTCAAGCTCCTCCTGTTTTTGTCGGGCTTCCTCGGCGGCTTTTTCGTGCATTTCACGGTTAGTCTCAAAAACACTTTTGGAAATGTGGAGCTTATCGTCCTCTGATACGGGTGCTTTTTTGCTGTCTTTACTCTTCATTATCTTCTTTTTCGGGACGTCCGCTGTTAGCCGGAATAGGCTTCATTGTCGGGAAGAGAAGTACGTCACGGATAGACGCACTGTCAGTCAGCAGCATAACAAGTCTGTCAAGACCGAAGCCGAGACCGCCTGTGGGAGGCATACCGTATTCAAGCGCCGTAACGAAATCCTCATCGACCTCAGCGTTTGCGCCCTGCGCTCTTTTGGCTTCGACCTGCTTTACGAAACGTTCTTTCTGGTCTATGGGGTCGTTAAGCTCTGAAAATGCGTTGCCCATTTCACGGCAGTATATAAAATACTCGAAACGCTCGGTAAACGCAGTATTAGAGGGCTTTCTCTTTGCAAGGGGAGAATTTTCAACGGGGTAGTCATAGATGATAGTCGGCTGAATGAGTTTTTCCTCAACGAAAGCGTCAAAGAAAGCAAGAAGAACATGACCCTTTGTAGCGGAATCACCTTCTTCGACTTCAACGCCCTTTTCCTTGGCGCATGCACGTGCAGCCGCATCGTCCGCCCAATCGTTGTAATCAACGCCTGCATATTTCTTGACGGCTTCTATCATTGTAAGACGCTCCCACGGCTTCCCAAGGTCGATCTCAACGCCCTGATAGGTGATTTTTGAAGTACCGCATACATTTTCGGCTATTGTACGGTACATATTTTCGATAAGATCCATCATGCCGATATAATCGGTGTAAGCCTGATACATCTCAACGGTCGTGAACTCGGGGTTATGGGAAGTATCCATACCCTCGTTGCGGAAGATTCGTCCGACCTCGTATACTCTGTCGAAGCCGCCTACGATAAGCCTTTTAAGATACAGCTCCGTTTCGATGCGGAGGTACATTTCCATATTCAGCGTGTTGTGGTGAGTTATAAACGGACGTGCGGAAGCTCCGATCTCCAGAGTATGAAGAACGGGCGTATCTACCTCGAGGTAGCCGAGACTGTCAAGATAATTTCTTACCTCACGGATTATACGGCTTCTTTTTACAAAAGTATCCTTTACCTCGGGATTGACGATAAGATCGACATAACGCTGACGGTAGCGTGTGTCCTGATCTTTTAAGCCGTGCCATTTTTCGGGCAGGGGGAGCAGAGACTTTGAAAGAAGCTGAATCTTCTGCGCATGGATAGATATTTCGCCCTTGCGTGTTCTGAAAACAAATCCCTCAACGCCGATAATATCGCCTATATCCCATTTTTTCTTAAATTCCTTGAAAAGGTCTGCGCCGACGTCGTTTGAACGGACATATACCTGAATGCGGTCGGTATCGTCGCGGACGTCAATAAAGTTGGCCTTACCCATATCTCGCCAGCTCATGATACGTCCGGCAATGCGTATAATATTGCCGTTGAGAGCTTCAAGACCTGCTTTAACGGCGTCCTCGTCACCGTTGGCGGCAGCGACTATTTCAGCTTCTTTGGCTTCGTATTCGGCTTTAAGTTCGGCTGCCTTTCCCGTAACGTCGTACTTGGTGGTCTGATAGGGGTCAAATCCGCCCTCACGAAGGGCAGCGAGCTTATCAAGACGATCCTTTTTTAAAATATTTATATCCTGCTCCTCGGCTGAAACGAGGGGCGCATTGTTCTGATTTTCGCTCATGTGAATCATCCTTTACTTAGTAATATCTATAACTTCAAAACGCAGTTCTCCCACAGGAGCTTCCACTACAAACGTGTCGCCGACCTTTTTTTTCATAGCAGCCTTTCCGATAGGCGACTCATCGGAAATTTTGCCGTTCTTGATGTCAACGTGATTAGTGCCGACGATCTCAAAGGTCTCTATTTTGCTTGTGCCGACGCGTTTTATTTTAATGATAGAACCCATACCGATCTCATCGACAGAGATATTTGAATCCTCGATGATCTCAGCGTTATCCACGGTATACTGAAGCTCTGCTATGTGAGCTTCAAGGATAGCCTGTTCGTTTTTAGCTTCATCGTATTCGGCGTTTTCGGAGAGGTCTCCGTATGAACGCGCAACTTTAAGCCTTTCCGCAACTTCTTTACGTTTATTGATTTTAAGGTCATCAAGCTCCAGCACCAGTTTTTCGTAGTTAGATCTTGACATCTGCTTACCCATAAAAAACACTCCTTCTGTTAAGGGCGGGTTCGTCGTGGACAGCGTTTGCACCGCTGTCCTTCCGCTTTCCACGCATATTAAAATACATAATTATTATTATACCTGATTTTGGTCGGATTGTCAAGAGAGAAATTCAAATTCATTTTCGTGATCATAAAAATTTTCCGCATTGACAACAGTAACTTTTTATAGTATAAGCAGCGTGACGCTGCACCCTGTGTCGCGTGACCGCTCGCAAGCTCGTTAATTTTGCGATGCACAAATTTTTTCCGCAACTGTTGCAATTTTGTACTTAATATGGTATAATTACTTTAGAAAAGTAAGAAATAGAAGCTGATAAAAAAGT
>Ga0129308_1002467_pt1 | contig 15602 bp, 10 predicted proteins | sample L827metagenome_FD_94440 | JGI IMG/M metagenome (GOLD analysis project Ga0129308, IMG submission 94440) | Ring-tailed lemur group fecal microbial communities from Wisconsin, USA - L827 metagenome | ecosystem: Host-associated > Mammals > Digestive system > Large intestine > Fecal | place: USA...
AAGCGGTTTCCAGGTTGTATGGGAGAAATTCGCCCAACTTTGGCAGATTGAGATGCGCCAAGTACCTCTTACTCTGGACAAGACCACCCTGGACCCCGAAGAAGCATTAAAGATGTGTGACGAGAACACCATCTGCATTGTTCCTATCCAAGGTGTGACATGGACAGGTCTGAACGATGACGTGGAAGCACTGGACAAAGCGCTGGACGCATACAATGCCAAGACCGGTTATGAAATTCCTATCCACGTAGATGCTGCAACCGGCGGTTTCATCCTGCCGTTCCTCAGCCCCGAAACAAAGTGGGACTTCCGTTTAAAATGGGTTCTCTCTATCAGTACCTCCGGCCACAAGTTCGGACTGGTTTATCCGGGTCTGGGATGGGTAGTATGGAAAGACAAGAAATACCTTCCTGATGCCATGTCATTCAGCGTCAATTATTTGGGTGCAAACATCACACAGGTTGGTTTGAACTTCAGCCGTCCCGCTGCACAGATTTTGGGACAGTACTATCAGTTTATCCGTCTGGGATTCGAAGGATACAAAGCCATTCAATACAATTCCATGGAAATCACCAAGTATATTCACAGCGAAATAGCCAAGATGACTCCATTCGTAAACTACAGCGACAATGTAGTGAATCCTTTGTTCATCTGGTACATGAAACCCGAATATGCAAAGAACGCCAAATGGACTCTTTACGATTTGCAGGCTAAATTACAGCAAAGCGGCTGGATGGTTCCTGCCTATACTTTGCCGGAGAACATTCAGAATTATGTGGTTATGCGTGTTGTGGTACGTCAGGGATTCAGCCGTGATATGGCGGATATGTTGTTGAATGATATCAAGAATGCTATCACCGAATTCGAGAAACTGGAGTATCCTACTCAGACCCGCATCGCCCAAGACAAGAACATTCCTGTAAAGGGCACTGTGTTCACTCACAACGCACATAGCAATGCCGCTAAAAAATAAGCGTAGATAATAATAATGTAACTATCCGCCTTTATGGTGGATGGTTACTTCAATCAAATTAATTTATGGAAAGAACTATAACTATCCAACAGATAAAAGATGTCGCACAAGAGGCTTACAATCTGTATAAAGACAATACAGAAGGTAAAAATGCCGATTACATTCCTTATTTGGCTAATATCAATCCGAAACTATTCGGTATCAGTATTTGCCTGATGAATGGAGAAAAGATTCAACTGGGTGACTATCAATACCAATTCGGCATTGAATCTGTGTCTAAGGTATTGACAGCCATACTGATTCTTCGTCAATATGGTGCACAGAAAGTACTCGAAATGATTGGTGCAGATGCAACCGGACTGCCGTTTAACTCCATCATGGCTATCTTGCTGGAGAATGACCATCCCTCTACCCCATTGGTAAACGCAGGAGCCATCAGTGCAGACAGTATGGTGCAACCCATTGGCAACAGTGATGCCAAATGGAAAGCCATTGTCGACAATATGACAGAACTCTGTGGCAGTGCTCCCCAACTGATTGACGAACTTTATAAATCGGAATCGGCTACTAACTTCAATAACCGTTCTATTGCCTGGTTATTGAAAAACTACAACCGTATCTATGATGACCCTGATATGTCACTCGACCTCTATACCCGTCAGTGCTCCATGGGCATCACAGCCGAACAATTGTCAGTCTGCGCAGCTACAATCGCCAATGACGGCCTCAACCCTGGCACCCAAAAACAAGTATTCGATAAAGAGCTTGCTCCGAAAATCACTTCTCTGATAGCCACCGTAGGCTTCTACCAGCACACAGGTGACTGGCTTTACACTTCCGGTATTCCTGCCAAGACAGGAGTAGGCGGCGGAGTATTGGGAGTGATGCCCGGAATAATGGGCATTGCGGCTTTCGCACCTCCTTTGGACGATGCGGGGAACTCTGTAAAAGCACAACTTGCCATTAAATATATCATGAATAAACTAGGTATGAATATCTTTAACGGACATCGCATCAGCATCAGTTAAACCTGCCCCATTCTTAATCAAAAGCCGGTCTTCTCCCTACCCATTCAGGAAAAGACCGGCTTTTCCTTTTAAAATATTTTCCTCAAAACATTTTTAGCATTCTGACATTATATCTATCTTTGCAAAGATAATTATTCAATATTATGAAAAGCAAGTTTATACAGAAAATCAGTCTAGGCGCTGCACTACTGCTATTTACAAGCAATGCCGCCTTCGCACAAACTCCCGAGCAAAGTTATACACCGACTCCCGAGAATATAAAAGCACGTCAGGAATTCCAAGATAACAAATTTGGAATATTCCTTCATTGGGGCATTTACAGCATGACCGCACAAGGTGAATGGTATATGACCACCCACAACATCCACCGCGATGAATATGCCAAACTAGCTTCGGGATTTTATCCTTCACGCTTCAATGCCGCCGAATGGGTATCGGCCATCAAAGCATCAGGTGCCAAATATATCTGTATTACCAGCCGCCACCACGACAGTTTCTCAATGTTCGATACCAAAGAATCGGATTTTAATATTGTAGACGCTACTCCGTTCAAACGGGATGTGCTGAAAGAATTGGCAGACGAATGCCACAAACAAGGCATCAAGCTCCATTTCTATTATTCACACTTAGACTGGCGCCGCGATGATTATCCCGAAGGAGGAGGCACCGGCCGCGGAACAGGACGTCCGAAAGGACATGGGGACTGGAAGAGCTACTATACCTTCATGAACAACCAGTTGACCGAACTATTGACCAATTATGGACCGATTGGCGCTATCTGGTTTGACGGCATTTGGGATCAGCCCAAAGATTTCGATTGGCAACTGGAAGAACAATACGCATTAATTCATAAGCTGCAGCCCGCCTGCCTGGTAGGTAACAACCACCACCGCATTCCGTATGCCGGTGAAGACTTCCAAATGTTCGAACGTGACCTGCCCGGTGAAAACAAAGCCGGACTTTCAGGACAGAGTGTCAGCTCACTTCCTTTGGAAACTTGTGAAACCATGAATGGGATGTGGGGATATAAAATTGAAGACCAAAATTACAAGTCACCGAAAGCGTTAATACACTATTTGGTTAAAGCAGCCGGAAAGAATGCAAACCTGTTAATGAATATCGGCCCGCAACCCAATGGAGAACTTCCTGCCACAGCTGTAGACCGCTTGAAAAAAGTGGGCGAATGGATGAACCAATATGGAGAAACAATTTATGGAACCCGTGGCGGAGATGTAGCTCCCCATTCATGGGGCGTATCAACCCGCAAAGGCGACCGTTTGTTTATCCACGTATTGGATTTGCAGGACAATACGCTTTATATACCTCTGAAGGCGAAAGTTAAAAAAGCAATGCAATTCACTGATAAGGCTTCTCTTTCCTTCAAACAAGACAAAGACGGTATATTGTTAAAGTTACCAAAAGTGCCCGACGAGATTGATTACGTGATAGAATTAATTATTAAATAACTTTATGAGCAACAAATCAAAAATTGAAATCTGCGCCAATTCCGTTGAAAGTGCAGTAAAAGCACAGCAGGGCGGAGCTTATCGTGTGGAATTATGCGCAGGTATTCCCGAAGGAGGTACCACTCCGTCATTTGGCGAAATACGCATGGCACGCCAACTCTTACAACAAACTAAATTGCACATTATCATCCGTCCTCGCGGCGGAGATTTCCTATATTCTCCATTGGAACAAGAAATCATGTTGCATGATATCAAAGTAGCCCGCCAATTGGGAGCAGACGGAGTAGTATTCGGTTGTCTGACAGCCGATGGCAAAGTAGATATGGAAGCCATGGAAAAATTGATGAATGCCGTAGGCGACATGAGTGTCACTTTCCATCGCGCTTTTGATATGTGCCGTAATCCGCAAGAAGCATTAGAACAAATTATTGAACTCGGCTGCCACCGTATCCTTACTTCAGGACAGGAAGCCACTGCCGAAAAGGGTATTCCTCTTTTAAAAGAGTTGGTAGAACTGGCCGGCGAACGCATTATCATCATGCCGGGATGTGGAATAAATCCTAAAAACATTCGTAAAATAGCCGAAGAAACCGGTGCTTGCGAGTTCCATTTCTCAGGACGTACCACCTGCGAAAGCGATATGTTATACCGCAACCCCAAAGTTTCAATGGGTGGCACGGTGAAAATCGAAGAATATAAAAAGGATGTAACCGACCCGGATATCGTTAAAGCCGCTTGTATAGAACTAACCTTGAAGGACGATAATGATAAGGCTTTGGAAAAGAAAGCCAAAGAATCCAAAAAATCAAAGAGAGCTAAAAAGGATGATGATTGGGATGATGAAGATGATGACTTGGAAGATGATAAATAAATTCAGATGAGAGTCACTCGAATCAATCATTAAAAGAAACGAGGCTGTCCGGAATATTCGGAACAGCCTCATTTCTTTTATACCAGCCTATAAGATTCTAAAGCTTATGGATTACTTTCATCAGTTGCTCACCTAAACCGATGGTATAACCTTGTGAGACAAATACCACACGGTTAAAGGTATCGCCAATAATAAACATAGGCAGAATAGTCTTGTTAGGCAGCTTCATACCTTCAGCAATCTGTTTCTGGATAGAACCGTCTGCATCTATACCATAAGTAATAGTGGAAGGCAATCCCGGAAATTCTTCAGGTCGGAACTTTTTGAACTGTTCTTCATTGGGAAATAACAATACGATACTTCTACCCCACTGCTCAAAATCTTTGCTCAATGCTGCAATATCACGCAATGCATGGTTGGTGGGTTCCTGACCGGCTCCCAATACTGCCACGATATAATAACCGCGTCCGGTGGTAGAAAGGATGGATTTCAACTCATTGCTATCAATCGGCTTATAAAGAGACTCGGAATTGAAATTACCGATTACCTGAACATCATCCTTGCTTTCGCGCATCACCAAATCAACAGTCATTGTTTCTCCCGGCTTGATGGTAAAGAAAGTGATATCAGAAAGCACACCACCGTTTGCCAGACGAGTTCCCGTCACCATCATATAATTACCTTCATCAAGTGCCGTCCCGTTTTTCAGCAAATTGCTCCAGGTAGCACCACCCCCCATGTCGATATCACCTTCGTCATAATTCAATAATTGCAAGGTTCCTTCGGGAGTCACCTTTGAGATAGTGAAATGAGAATAGTATTTGGGATCTTCCAATGATTTGATGGGTGTATATTTTGCAATCAGTTTGCCTGTTTGTGCGGCAGACGGAGAAACAGCCTCAAAGTCTACATCAACCGGTCTGTCATCGCCTATAATTAGTTGTACTTTACCCGTCACCTCATCAATACGTGCCGGAATCCCCATACTGCGTGCCATCGATACAAAGAAAATATCACGGCTATGCGCATCAGCCACACGAGCACGCCATACTCCGGCAGGAGAAATCGGCGCACCACCCAAATTACAGTTTTTGTCCACCTGAATACTGTCGGCCACCCAAGTAGCCAGCTTCATCGGGTCGGCACGGAACGCTTCCATTTCTTGTTTTGAAATAACCTTACCGAAGAAAGACTTATACGGAGTCAGCATTTCATTACTTACACGTGGATTGCGGACAAAACGACGGAAATACTCTGCATTTTCACAAAGATGGGACTGCATGTGGTCTACCAACACTTCAAGACTGACATCACACAAGTCTTTAGATGAAATTCTCTGCAGAAGGTCTATCCCACCCTTTTTGGATTTGTCGGAACGCAAACGGGCAAGGAAATCACGGATTACCAGATGATTACCACGTGACGCAACCAAAATCTTAGCCACGGCCTCTTCATCCAACTTATATTCCTTCGCAAAGTTACGGGCCGATTCATCACTCATAAACGTAGCGACATACGCATTGCGGATAGAATCTTCCTGTGCCATCCGGCGATTATTTTCCGCACGCTGTTCGGGAGTAACCTCAGGCATATTGGCACCTTCGGCAGGAGGTACAATATCCACTTCCATCCTATAATTATCTCCTGCTGTTTTATCCAGCTTCACGGTCAGATTATTATCTTTTCCAAACGAGAGTTTGGAATATCCAAACTTACCGTCCTTAGAGGCCCACACCAGCATATCACCTTTACCGGCAGTAAGGAACGTTTTTCCCTGAGCATCTGTCTGTTTACGGGCTACAGTATAAAATTCAGCATAATTATATACTTTGAATTCCACCTTTGCGTCAGTCACCGGATTGCCCTCGGCATCCACTACGGTCACCTCGGCTTTAGCTGTCGGCGCATAATTATCAATTACATTGATTTCTGTATAATTGGGCGTTTCATACATTACTTCTTCGGGTCCATTGTATCGACCGAACACTTTTGTATGCATCAACATCCCACGTGAAGCCGGTGCGTTAAACCAGCCTAAATCCAAAACCGGTTCGGGCTCACACGCACCAAAGAAATGCCATTTTCCATCTACCCAAGCTTCCACCCAGGCATGATTATCATCTGTATGTGCCCAACGGGGCGTATAAACCTGACGGGCCGGAATACCTACCGAACGGAGTGCAGCTACCGTGAAAGTCGATTCCTCACCGCAACGCCCGTAGGCCGTCTTTACAGAAGCGAGTGGAGAACTGGTACGTGCATCGGATGGCGTGTAGACTACTTTTTCATGACACCAGTGGTTTACCTCCAGCACGGCATCATGTAATGAAAGTCCCTTTACCCGATTCTTTAACTCTTCATAGAACACCTTACGGCTATCGTCCAAGTTTTCATTATTCACCCGGACTGGCAGAACGAAATGACGGAACTCACGCTCCGGAATTGTTTTTCCCCATGGCATCTCCTCACGAGCCTTCAATGAGTAATCAATATTTTCCAGATAATACTCACCGGAATAGTCCGTAATGTCTCCTAATGGCATATAGGCATATAGGAAGGTCATAGCTTCCCGCTGTTCATCACTCATCGGTTGTTCGAACACCTGAAACAGGTCTCCGTGCGACAACTTTGAACGCCGGGTTTCAAAGTCTTGCTGAACGGCATCCCGTTCGGCAGCATCACTTATCAAATGTTTGTTGTTGGTGCACGAGGTAAAACTCAGCATTAAACTAAGCCCTGTGGCACATAGAGCCAATAACTTCATGTTGTTAATTAATTAAGTTAGCAATTATTATTGGCTACAAAGATAAAACTTTTTAGCAGGAATGCGAAAATAAATATTTTTAAGTGTCCTAAAAGCTATTTATCTGCAGAAACATTATGCTGAGGAGTATCGCCATCCACCGTTTGCTTTTCATAATATTCTTGTTTCCGCTTATTTGCCTGCTGCACCAGGCTGGTGACATACACAGTAAAGATAGGAAACATCATCATTCCAAGCGCAGCCAGCACCACCGAAAGTATCTTACCGGTCGGAGTCACGGCATAAATATTGCTACCCACTGTGGTCACGTCCATAAATGCCCACCACAATGCACTCCAATAATCGGTCACCATCGGGTTCACCTTATGCTCCAGCACAAAAAATATCAGACTGGCAAAATAAACTGTTGCCATCAACATAGTGATATAGGAAGTGAACAAACCCGAAGCTTTGCTCCCCGAGAGCCACCCCACCACAATGGCCAACGCATACCCTCCTCTTAAGAGAGGTATAAAACGAAGGAAATAACTTATCTCCGGAGAAAAAGTGATGTGATAATAATCAATGATATTCAGATATGGAATAGAAACCAGCAAGAAGATAAAGTGACTGCTCAGGTATCTCCACTTATCGGGTGCCAGAAAGAATTCAAGCAGAAAATCAAAAAGGAAAAACATACATATCCAAAACTGTATCCTGAGATAACTCCCCTGATTAAGAAAAGGAATGTTGTGAAAAGTATCTATCGAAATACTTATAATTAAAAAAAGAGACAGACAGAGGATTAAGACATGCAAAATCCCATAAATTCCTTTTCGGGAATAGATAAAAGAAGAAAATGCTGTTTTCATAAACTATACCAATTTATTATTGTTTCCCCTAAAACACCCCGGAATAGCGCTTTGTTTACTCGGCAAAACCGGGGGTTAATAAACCTAAACGGATAAACATCAATTCAGGGAGGTTGTTATAGACACGTAACAAAAACAAATATATTTTTTAAACCTAAACTTTATGGCAAACATTAGCAAATCAGTCAAGCTCGGGGTGTTTACCCTCGCAATTATGAATGTGACTGCGGTTGTTTCCCTTCGCGGGCTACCTGCAGAAGCCGAATATGGACTGAGTTCGGCATTTTATTATCTTTTTGCAGCCATCGTCTTCCTGATACCTACTTCATTGGTAGCGGCAGAGCTGGCAGCAATGTTTCAGGACAAACAAGGTGGTGTATTCCGCTGGGTTGGTGAGGCATACGGAAAGAAGTGGGGCTTCCTGGCTATATTCCTTCAATGGGTGGAGAGTACAATCTGGTATCCTACGGTGTTAACTTTCGGAGCGGTGGCTTTGGCTTTTATCGGCACAAACGATGCCCACGATATGTCACTGGCCTCCAACCGCTATTACTCATTGGCGGTAGTGCTTATCATTTACTGGCTTGCCACTTTCATTTCACTGAAAGGAATGGGCTGGGTAGGAAAAGTGGCCAAAGTGGGCGGTATGGTGGGTACCATCATTCCGGCAGGCCTATTAATGGTACTGGCGGTTATTTATCTGGCATCGGGCGGACAAAGCCAAATGAACTTTGACGGCAACTTCTTCCCCGATTTCAGTAATTTCGACAATCTGGTACTTGCATCCAGTATTTTCCTTTTCTATGCCGGTATGGAAATGGGCGGTATCCATGTAAAAGATATGGAGAACCCGGCCAAGAATTATCCGAAGGCTGTATTTATCGGTGCTGCCATCACAGTTGCCATCTTCGTACTGGGTACTTTCGCATTGGGTATCATTATCCCGGAAAAGGATATCAACCTGACTCAGAGTTTGCTAGTCGGCTTCGACAACTACTTTAAGTATGTACATGCTTCCTGGTTGTCTCCTATCATTGCCGTTGCATTGGCATTCGGTGTGTTGGCAGGTGTACTGACTTGGGTAGCCGGTCCGTCCAAAGGTATCTTTGCCGTAGGTAAAGCAGGTTATTTACCTCCGTTCTTCCAGAAAACCAATAACAACGGCGTGCAGAAGAATATCTTGTTAATCCAAGGTTTGGCTGTAACATTACTCAGTTTGTTATTCGTAGTCATGCCTTCCGTACAGAGCTTCTATCAGATTCTGTCTCAGCTCACCGTATTATTGTACCTCATCATGTACCTGTTGATGTTTAGCGGTGCCATTTATCTGCGCTATAACATGAAAAAGGCTCCACGTCCTTTCCGCATCGGCAGTAAAGGCAACGGTTTGATGTGGTTCATTGCCGGACTCGGTTTCTGCGGTTCCTTACTGGCATTCGTGCTCAGTTTCATTCCGCCCAGCCAGATTTCAATCGGCAGTAACACCGTATGGTTTGCCGTACTGATTATAGGATGTATCGTTGTTGTTTCTGCTCCGTTCATTATCTATGCATCCCGTAAACCGTCATGGGTAGACAAGAACACACAGTTTGAGCCCTTCCACTGGGAAGAACAAGCTGCTCCTGCAGACACCAAGACAACCGGAGAAACAAAATAAGTTATCTCCCATGCTTCTACTTTGGGAAGAAGATGAATGTCAAAACTTCCCTTTTATCGAAATCACCCTCGCTACAACTGTCTGTGGCGAGGGTGATTTTTAGTTTATGAGCGTTTCGACACACTCTCTTTTTCTCTTTCGGCCTACATTTATTTCCCTCCCATTCTTCCTATTCAAGAAAACATTCCTATATTTGCGGAGTAATTATCTTCAATATTACTCTTTAATGATATGAAAATGTTGGGTTATGGATTTATTGTGATGCTGCTATTGGTATGCCTTCCCGGGTGTACTTATTCCCCTCGTTCATCCCAATATAAAATAGCGCTTATCCATTCTTACCAGAAAGGTTACAGCAATGCCGAACGGATTAACAGACTCTTTGCCGATGAATTAAAGAGAAACGGATTGCAATGTAAAATTAAAAGTTATTATCTCAACTGCGAAAAATACAACAGCATAGATGAAGAACGTCGCATCTCCAGATTCATTGACGATTCAAGTGTATGGGGGGCCGATTTAATAGCAGTCCTTGACGACCAAGCCACTTACTCACTGATGGCGTGCAATCATCCGAAAGTCAGAGAAATACCTGTCGTCTTCAGCGGAGTGAACTATCCCAATATGGAGCTGCTGCAACAATACCCCAATGTAACCGGATACATTGACAAGCCCGATTACCTTAAGACTTGCCAAATGATTGAACGAATCATGGGAAAAGTATGTATCCATGTCATTAAAGGAGGTACTTTTCTGGATCGAATTATATGGCAAGACTTGGAAGAACAATGCGGAGGGCACAATATCAACATACGAGACAGGGTAAACGAACAGACATTACATATATCACCGGATTCATTAGAGAATAAAAAGTTCTCTCCTTTTGATTCGGAAAAGCCGGCAGAACTTTCCTATCTCGATACGACTATGATTGCCAAATTGGTCAGCGACTCCGTCCCCGCACGCCGGTTGCTGTGGATGGCTAGCGGAGTCTTCGATTATTCCTTGTTTCTATATACCAAACGTGATTTCACCACTTTACGCATCGGCAGTTTGTTCGACAATCCCGGGTTTGAGACTATAAACGAAGGGTTCGGAGCAAATGATTATATGCTCGGAGGCTATTTTGCACCTATCGAAACTCAAATAAAAGATATGGCGGCAGGAATAAGAGAGAGACTGGACAAGAAGATGCCTGGTCAGCAATTGCAGCAATGTGCCAAACAGTATGTTGTCAATTGGGAAACTTTGGAAAAGTTTAAAATAGCAGAAGAAAGGATTCCCAAGGAGTATATCATCATGTACAAACCTTTCAGCAAAGAATATTCCAGTCTTATCCTGAGCATCAGAATTGCTGTCGGCATCCTCCTGTTGATATTCGTGAGTTACCTTATTTATATATATGGACGGGAGAAAAAACGAAAACAAGATGCTTTGCGCAACTTAAAATATGAGCATGAGTTACTGAGTCTGGCCATGGAAAGCGGAAACACGTATGCATGGCGGTTTGATGGAGAGAAAGCTGTTTTCGATTCACAGTTTTGCGAACTGATTCATCATGACTCTACACAAATGAGCATCGAAGAAATGACCAACTTCATTCATCCCGACGAGCGGAGGAAATTCCTGCATCAGGTAGCCCACCTGTCAGACTATCCCAAACGGACAGCACAATACCGCTGTAAGTTTGCAGATAAATATCAATGGTGGGAATTTCGCTACAAACAGATTTATCACAATGACAAGACTCACCTCATCACCGGCTTACTGCAAAATATTCAGGAGGTAAAAGATAAGGAGGAAGAGTTGATTCAGGCCCGCAAGATTGCAGAGCAGGCAGAGTTAAAGCAATCTTTTCTAGATAATATGAGCCACGAGATACGCACTCCTCTCAATGCCATCACCGGGTTCTCCAATCTGCTGACTACGGAAAAAGACCTTTCGGAAGAAGAGAGACAGGAATTTGTCTCCATCATCAATGACAATACCGATTTATTGTTGAAACTGGTTAATGATGTACTGGAATTATCACGCATCGAATCCGGCAATATGTCATTCAGTTACCGGGAAGAAAGTGTCCGTTCCTTGCTCAACAGCATTTACAGCACTCATCAACTGATGATTTTGCCACCCTTGGAATTTATCAAAGAGTTTCCCGAAGAAGATGTACTTGTACGCATAGACAATATGCGCATGACACAGGTCATCACTAATTTCCTCAACAACGCCAGGAAATTCACGAAGAACGGATTTATCACCTTAGGATACCGCCATCAACCGGCTACCCATGAAGTACATATCTTTGTAGAGGATACCGGAGCCGGTATTCCGAAAGAAGAACAGCAAATCATATTCGACCGGTTCTATAAACATAATGAGTTCTCACAAGGAGTGGGGCTCGGCCTGTCCATCTGTAAAGTGATTGTTGAAAAGATGCAGGGACGCATCGAGGTTACTTCCGAAGTAGACAAGGGCAGCCGTTTTACCATCGTACTGCCCTGTCTGTAAATAAGTTATTCCAAATATCGCTCCACGTTAAGACAACGTCTTTTTCGGCAGCGTAAAATGCAAAACGATATAGCCCAACATACCGGCTATGATTGTACCGCCCAAAACACCTAATTTTGCCTGACTCAAAAGAATCGGAGACGTTTCGAATGATAAATTGGCGATAAACAGGGAAACAGTAAAACCGATACCTCCCAACAAGCAGATACCCGACAGGTTCACCCAGTTCATGCCTCTAGCCATGCTAGCCAATCCACTTCTGACAATAAGCCATGTAAAAGAGTAAATGCCGATAAATTTACCGACTACCAATCCCACCATGACCGCCCATGTGGGGGTTCCCACTTCTATTCCCCCATGACCGGCCGTCAGCACCACACCGGCATTGGCAAAGGCAAACAAAGGAATAATCACATAATTCACTAATCCATGCAAACTGTCTTCCAATGACTGTAAAGGAGAAATCACCCTGTCGGAAGCCGATTCAATGCTCTTCAATACATTTATTTGCAACTTGCTCAGAATAATGCCTTCCTTGTCCGTGCTCGGAAATATCTCTATGTTCTCCTTTATGCGGTTGATGTACCTACCTATCTTATAATGTGGCGTAGCCGGAATCGTAAACGCTACTATCACCCCTGCAATAGTGGCATGAATGCCGCTTTGTAAGAACAGGTACCACATCACCAGCCCCAGCAGAAGATAGAACCAACGATTGTGTATATGCAAATGATTGCCGGCACAAAGCACAAAGAGCACTCCAAAAGAATACAACAAGAAATTCACATCCAGATGGGAGGAATAAAACAAGGCTATTACCAGAATGCCGCCAATATCATCTACCACGGCAAAAGCGGTCAGAAATATCTTCAGACTGATAGGTACCCGGTTGCCAAATAAACTCAGCACCCCCAGAGAAAAAGCAATATCCGTAGCCATCGGAATGGCCAGACCGCTCTCGGCATCTGTACCCGATGTCATATAATAATAGATAATAACCGGAACAATCATACCTCCGCAAGCCGCCACTATCGGCAGCAAAGCCTGTCGAAAGCTGGACAACTCACCCACCAATGTTTCACGCTTAATCTCCAGTCCCACACTAAAGAAGAAAATAGTCATCAAGGCATCATTGATAAAATTCATCAAGGTCATGTGACTCCCGTTATGACTGAATAAATTGAATTCCCCTATCTGAAGATGCACCTCTTTATTCCAAAAGGCCGCATAAGCATCTCCCCAGGGCGAATTGGCTATAATCATCGCCAGAAGTACGATAACCATCAATAGAATTCCCCCATTAATGTGATACCGAGTAGCACTTAGAAACGAAACATTCATGTTTCCGATTTTGAGTTTTTCCATGTCTTTCTCTGTTATAATATTAGATTCGTGATAAATTTTTATAAAACACGAACCTTCCTGTTATCTTTGAATTCAATAACAGAAAGGAACGCTTTATTGTTTGTATAAAATACTCTTCTTACAAAGTATATGTCAGCCGTTATAACTTCGCAATGCAAGGTTTTTCACCCACAGTACAAATATACTAGTTAAAATTAAATTTAGCACAAGAGTTAACACAGAAATTACCAGTGCAGGGCCGCCTAAATTATATCCCAATGCAATAAAGATGATTCCCGCTCCCACTTCTCCACGGGTAAACATACCGATAGATAAAGCAAGGCGCTCGCTCAACTTACGGTCTCTATAGAACAGCACCGGAAACAGTTTTCCGATATTCGACAACAAAGACACGATTACCACATGATAAATAATCATTCCCCAGGACATCATCTCTTGTGAGCCGGTAATGGAATGAGTACCGCTATGCGCCTCCGAAAAATCCACTCCGATAAAGAGAGGCATACTCATACCCACCAGAAACATGAACAAGAAAGAGACGCCGGTAGACACTTTATGCTCCAAAGGAGTATCTATCTCCTTATGTTTCATAATCATACCCAGAACGAAAGCCGGCAACAACACCTCAATATGGATACTTCCTTCGTCTCCATAAAAGTGCTTGCTCACCATATACACCAACTGTGTAACGGCGAAAACCATGACCGAGTAAAAGAAAATGGCTTTCCAGTCTTGCCTCCAATTGTATTTCCCCAACTGTTTCCAACCGATAGAAAGCAATATGAACACTACTAAAACAATGATAATCAACTGCCAGCGCAGTCCCACCATCATTATTTGCAACGGAATCATCAGCAAGATAGTATCCAGGTCATCAAAGATGGCCAATACCTGAATCTTTTTATAAATCCAACTTGATTTTAATCCGAGAGCCGCCAACATGGTAAACAGGATACCGGCAGAAGTGGGCGCCGCAAAACGGCTTAACAGAAGATTCTCTTTCCATGCTTCCCAACTATGCCAATATTCGGGCGGTAACAAAACAAATACATAATAAACGGCTATTAAAATCCAAGGCATCGCTGCCGTAGCCATTGCAATAAAATAATCCTCAGCATAACTCTTCCATCTCGTCTTATCCATGACAAACTCACGACCGACATTAATCATGATAAAACTCAAGCAGATGTAGAGCAACACATCAGACACACTCTTTATGGTGGTGTACCCCTCGCCTACCGCACCCGGCAAGACTTGAGACACCAAAAGACCCATCATCAGAAAGGCCGAAAAAGACAGAACTTTTCTCATTTATATTTATTTAAAGATTATATAATAAATGGAATGATTGCCTTGAAAGTTCTGCTGACAGCGACAATCATTCCGGGTATTTTACTTTTTTTAATCCAGCTTCAATACAGCAAGGAACGCTTTCTGCGGTACTTCCACATTACCAATCTGCTTCATGCGCTTTTTACCCTTCTTTTGCTTTTCAAGCAATTTACGTTTACGGCTCACGTCACCACCGTAACATTTTGCCGTTACATCTTTACGGACAGCCTTTATCGTCTCACGCGAGATAATCTTTGCACCGATAGCCGCCTGAATAGCAATATCAAACTGTTGGCGCGGAATCAGCTCCTTCAGTTTCTCACACATCCGCTTACCCAAGTCGTAAGCATTGTCGACATGTGTCAATGTAGAAAGAGCATCCACCGACTCACCGTTCAACAGGATATCCAGTTTCACCAGTTTAGAAGGGCGGAAACCGGACTGATGATAGTCAAATGAAGCATACCCCTTGGAAATACTCTTCAACTTATCATAAAAATCAATCACAATCTCTCCCAACGGCATTCTGTAATGTATCTCCACACGGTTGCCCGATACATAATTCTGACGCACCAGTTCTCCGCGCTTGCCCAGACACAAAGTCATAATAGGGCCGATATAATCGGTCGCAGTTATCACGGTAGCATCAATATAAGGCTCCTCGATATGGTCAATCAGAGTCGGGTCCGGCATACCTCCGGGGTTATGCACCTCATTGGTATGTCCCTGCTTGTCATATATCATATACGATACATTCGGAACAGTAGTAATCACATTCATATCGAAC
>Ga0129308_1002468_pt1 | contig 15597 bp, 8 predicted proteins | sample L827metagenome_FD_94440 | JGI IMG/M metagenome (GOLD analysis project Ga0129308, IMG submission 94440) | Ring-tailed lemur group fecal microbial communities from Wisconsin, USA - L827 metagenome | ecosystem: Host-associated > Mammals > Digestive system > Large intestine > Fecal | place: USA...
CATTGCCGTCCAGCTCTTCCAGATGCTTTTTGATACCGCCCAGCTGCTTGCCGTATTTGGGTCCGACCGTGCGCAGCTGAGGCTTGAAGGTATAGGAGGTGAAATCACGCACATCGTCCGTAAACACAACCTTCTTCACATTCAGCTCATCCTCGATGATCTCCTGATAGAAAGCAGAAAGCGCCTTCTCTGCCTTTACGAACATGGTTCCGATGGGCTGACGGTTCTTGATATTGGCGGTATTGCGGCACGCACGCCCCATCACTACCACCTTCAGCACCTCTGCCATATCAGCTTCCAGCTGTTTGTCGATCATCGTCTCATCCACAGCCGGGAAATCACACAGATGAATGCTCTCCGGAGCAGACGCATCCACGCTCCTCACAAGATTCTGATAGATTTCCTCCGTCATGAAGGGCACCATGGGAGCCGCCGCCTTGGCAGTGGTCAGAAGCGCTGTATACAGAGTCATGTAAGCGTTGATCTTATCCTGCTCCATCCCCTTTGCCCAGAAACGTTCGCGGCTTCTTCTCACATACCAGTTGCTTAAGTCATCCACGAAGTCTTCCAGCGCTCTTGCCGCTTCCGGAATGCGGTACTGATCCAGATTGTCGTCCACAGCCTTCACCATGGTATTCATCCGGGACAGCAGCCACTTATCCATAACCGGCAGTTTTTCATATTCCAGCGCATAATCCTTCGCATTGAAATTATCTATATTCGCATAGAGCACAAAGAACGCATAGGAGTTCCACAGAGTGCTCATGAACTTCCTCTGTCCTTCCAGAACAGCCTTGCCGCTGTAGCGCTTCGGAATCCAGGGAGCGGAAACGGTATAGAAATACCAGCGGTTCGCATCCGCGCCGTATTTTTCCAGCGCTTCAAAAGGATCCACCGCATTCCCCTTGCTCTTACTCATCTTCTGTCCGTTCTCATCCTGCACATGACCCATGACGATAACGTTCTCATAAGGGGATTTGTTGAACAGCAGCGTGGATTCCGCCAGCAGAGAGTAGAACCAGCCGCGTGTCTGGTCAACCGCCTCGGAAATGAACTTTGCCGGGAACTGCTGCTCAAACAGTTCTTTATTTTCAAAAGGATAGTGATGCTGTGCAAACGGCATCGCGCCGGAATCAAACCAGCAGTCGATCACTTCGGGCACGCGGTGCATTTCTTTGCCGCAGTCCGGACATTTGATCGTGATCGCATCGATGTAAGGACGATGCAGTTCTACGGTCAGCGCTTCCTGATTGCCCGACTTTTCAAGCAGCTCCTGACGGCTGCCGATGGATTCCATGTGGCCGCATTCGCATTCCCATACGTTTAGCGGAGTACCCCAGTAACGGTTTCTGGAAATGCCCCAATCCTGCACATTCTCCAGCCAGTCACCGAAACGGCCCTTGCCGATGGAATCCGGGATCCAGTTGACTGTATTATTGTTGCGGATCAAATCCTCCTTTACCGCAGTCATCTTGATAAACCAGGATTCACGCGCATAATAGATCAGAGGAGTATCACAGCGCCAGCAATGAGGGTAGCTGTGCTCAAACTTCGGTGCGGAGAACAAAAGCTTTGCTTTGTCCAGCGCTTCCAGCACCATGGGATCCGCCTTCTTACAGAACACGCCTGCCCAGGGAGTTTCCTTTGTCATCTCACCTTTTCCGTCCACCAGCTGAACGAAAGGCAGATCATAATTACGTCCTACGTTAGCATCATCTTCACCGAAGGCCGGAGCGATATGAACCACACCGGTACCGTCTGTCAGCGTAACGTAATTGTCACAGGTCACATAGAAGGCCTTCTTATGCTGCTTCCTGCAGATTTCCACCGCACAGTCGAAGAGAGGCTCATATTCCTTGTATTCAAGTTCTTTGCCCGTATAGCTTTCCAGCACTTCATATGCGGGTACTTCGGGATTTTCCTTATTTAAACTGCCAAGCACAGTATCCAGCAGGGCTTGTGCCATGTAATAGGTATATCCGTCCGCCGCTTTCACCTTGCAGTAGGTTTCATTGGGGTTGACACACAGCGCCACGTTGGAAGGCAGCGTCCAGGGTGTGGTCGTCCATGCAAGAATATAAGCGTCTTCGCCCTTCACTTTAAAACGGGCCACAGCCGAGCGCTCCTTCACATCCTTATAACCCTGCGCAACCTCCTGCGCGGACAGCGGAGTTCCGCAGCGGGGGCAATAGGGAACGATCTTGAAGCCTTTATACAAAAGCCCCTTGTCCCAGATCTGCTTTAATGCCCACCATTCGGATTCGATATAGTCATCGTGATAGGTTACATAGGGGTTATCCATATCCGCCCAGAAACCTACAGTGCCGGAGAAATCCTCCCACATACCCTTATATTTCCAGACGCTTTCCTTACATTTATCGATAAAGGGAACCAGTCCATACTGCTCAATCTGATCCTTGCCGTCCAGCCCAAGCATCTTCTCCACTTCCAGCTCAACAGGGAGACCGTGTGTGTCCCAGCCCGCTTTCCGGGGAACATAGTAGCCCTTCATGGTGCGGTAACGGGGAATCATATCCTTGATGACACGGGTCTCCAGATGCCCGATATGCGGTTTGCCGTTTGCAGTCGGCGGGCCGTCATAAAAGGTGTAGGTGGGACCTTCTTTGCGGCTGTCCATACTCTTTTTGAAAATGTCGTTGTCACGCCAGAACTTCTCAATGTTCTTCTCGCGCTCCACAAAATTCAAATTTGTGTCAACTTTGTTGTACATGGCTTTCATCCTTTCTTAAAATAGTGCAGGCTGCCCTCAGGCAACTCTTCCTCTTCGCGCGCATGCGCATCCCCCGGAGGGCTTTTTTATTTCAGAGGAAACCCGGAGCAATTTCCTCTGAAACAAAAAGCCCCGTCCTTGTAAAAGGACGGGGCACAATGTCTGTGACTCGCAAAACCACCTGTTACAGCATACGCCTGCTCATCGGTCTGCACATTGAACCTACGGCAGGATATATGGTTTCCGGTAACGCCGGAATCTGCGTTGAAGCCTACCAGACCACGCTTCGCTGAAATCGTTTGGCTTCACAACTCGGAAGGGATTTTCAACTGTTCTTACTCTCACCCGTCTTCCACCGACACCGGCTCGCTGCAGCTTTCAAAAGCAGTCTACTGTCTTCGTCACAGTCTTTCTCATTTTTATAAAGAACCTTCGGTTTGCCCCTTAGTATACAGCGTTTTGGCCTGGATTGTCAAGAGTTCTTTGGGCCTGTTTATCCTCCAAAACCACAAAAAAATACTGCATTCTCCTTATACTTCTGTAAATACTATGTAAAAGCCCGGAAATCTCATTGCTTTCTTCACATCCATGGGGTAAAATTTAATCAGATGGTTTCAAACATCTATAAATAAATGGGATTATTTCCATGAAAAGGAGCTTTCCAATGAAAGAAAAAAGCAGCGGCAACAAACTCACTAAAGCGGAAAAGAGCTGGATTTTATATGATGTGGCCAATTCCGCTTTCATTATGATTGTCACGGCGACGATACCGATCTACTTTCGCAGCCTGACGGAGAATGCAGGCATGGCGGCATCCACCTCCACTTCCGTCTGGGGCAGCGCCACCAGCATTTCCATCCTGATCCTGGCGGTTCTTTCTCCGATTCTGGGCGCGATCGCAGACTATGAAAATATGAAGAAACGGATTTTTACGATCTTTTTTGCTCTGGCGATCCTTGGCGGCGTGCTGTTCACTTTCGCTCCCAACTGGATTTCCTTTCTGGTCTTTTTCATCCTTTCCCGCATCGGCTATGCAGCATGCAACATCTTCTATGATGCCATGCTCATCGATGTGACTACAGACGAGCGTATGGACCGGGTTTCCACCTACGGATATGCCTTCGGCTATATCGGAAGCTGTATTCCCTTTGTCACCGGACTTCTTCTCATCCTGAACTGCGAAGCGCTCGGACTTCCCATGGTCACTGCCACCAGAATTTCTTTCCTGATCACCATGGTATGGTGGACTGTGATGACCATTCCGCTTTATAAAAATGTTCATCAGACATACTCCCTGCCCCGTCAGGAGCACGTGATCTCACACACCTTCAGCCGTCTGGGAGCCACGTTCCGGAAGCTGTCAAAGGACAAAAGCCTGCTGTATTTCATCATCGGGTACTTTTGCTATATTGACGGCGTTTACACAATCATCTCCATGTCCACCACCTATGGTGCCGAAGTCGGCATTGATTCCAATGCCATGGTGCTGGCCCTTTTGCTGACGCAGTTCGTGGCCTTTCCCTGTTCCATCCTAAGCGGCGTACTGGCTAAAAAGTGGGGAACCATGCGGCTGATCAAAATATTCATTTTCATGTATATCGGCATCTGCGTAATCGGCTTTGGCCTGGACACGGAACTGGAATTCTGGATTCTCGCGCTCTGCGTCGGCATCTGTCAGGGCGGCATTCAGGCTCTGTCCCGTTCCTATTTCGGCAAGCTCATTCCGAAGGATGAATCCAGCGAATATTTCGGATTTTTCGATGTGTTTGGAAAATTTGCAGATTTTTTCGGCCCGCTGATCATTTCCGCCTGCGCCTTTTTCCTGCATGAATCCAGATACGGCGTGCTCTCTCTGATCTTTCTTTTCGTCATCGGCTTCATCCTGATCACCAAATCCGAAAAAGCCGATATGACAAAATCCTGAAAATTTTTAAAAAAATTACAAAAAACGGGCTTCTGCATTCCTGCGGAAGCTCTTTTATGCTATACTAAGAAAAATCACCTGACTATACACCTGTATAGTCAGAGGCTACAAGTTTAAAAGCCGCCCAGGCGGCAGAATGAGAGGTTAAAATGAGCAATCAGAATCTCACCCTGATGACTGACCTTTATGAGTTGACCATGATGCAGGGCTATTTTAAGAACAAGGACCGCAACGAAACCGTCATTTTTGACGCATTTTACCGCAGCAATCCCATGAATTCCGGCTACGCGATCTGCGCAGGCTTAGAGCAGGTGATCGAGTACATCAACAATCTGCATTTTTCAGAAGAGGATCTCGATTATCTGAGAGGCCTGGGAATTTTTGAAGAAGATTTTCTGGATTATCTTCGGGATTTCAGATTTTCGGGAGATATTTATGCCATTCCGGAAGGCAGCGTCATGTTTCCCCGGGAACCGATGATCAAGGTCATCGCTCCCATCATGGAAGCCCAGCTTGTGGAAACCGCCATTTTGAATATCGTTAACCACCAGAGCCTGATCGCCACCAAGACCTCCCGCGTCTGCTTTGCAGCCCGCGGAGACGGCATCATGGAATTTGGCCTGCGCCGCGCCCAGGGGCCTGATGCGGGTACATACGGAGCCAGGGCTGCCATGATCGGCGGCTGCGTCGGCACCAGCAACGTGCTGGCCGGACGCCTTTTCGATGTTCCTGTCATGGGAACTCACGCCCACAGCTGGATCATGAGCTTTCCGGATGAATATACCGCATTTAAAACCTATGCCAATATGTATCCTTCCGCCTGCACCCTTCTGGTGGATACCTATGATACGTTAAAATCCGGCATTCCCAACGCCATCCGCGTATTCCGTGAAATGCGCGCCTCCGGCATCCCGCTCACCAAATACGGCATCCGGCTGGACAGCGGCGACCTGGCTTATCTTTCCAAGAAAGCCCGCAGAATGCTGGATGAAGCCGGATTCCCGGACGCGGTTATCGCCGCCTCCAACGATCTTGACGAAAATCTGATAGACAGCCTGAAGGTACAGGGCTGTAAAATCACTTCCTGGGGTGTCGGCACACATTTGATTACCAGCAAGGACTGGCCCTCCTTTGGCGGCGTCTACAAGCTGGCTGCCATCGCCGACCCGCAGACCGGAGAGTTTATTCCCAAGATTAAGCTTTCAGAAAATTCCGAGAAGATCACCAACCCCGGCAACAAGACCATTTACCGCATTTATGAGGCGGACACCGGAAAGCTCAAAGCGGACCTGATCTGCCTGGTGGATGAAGAATTTGACGAAAATGAACCTCTCATTCTCTTCGACCCGAACGAGCCCTGGAAAAAGACCCGGCTGGAGCCCGGCGAATACCGCATGCGTGAAATGATGATTCCCGTTTTCAAAAACGGCGAATGCATCTATCACTCTCCCAGGGTTATGAACATCCGGGAATACTGTCTGGCAGAGCTGGATACCCTCTGGGATGAAACGAGACGCCTGGTGAACCCTCATAATGTCTATGTGGATCTTTCCCAGAAGCTCTATGACATGAAAATCAGGCTGCTCAATGAAATGAGCCGGATATAAACACACCAACCGCGCAGGCGTCCGGGATCAGGGCTCTGCGCGGTTTCTTGCGCATTTTCCACATAATTTCGGAGAAATTTAAGAGAAATTAAAAGCATTTCCGCATGAAATGTGTTACAATACTGAAAGATGTTGTATCATGATATAATCATTCAATATCTTCAATGCTTTTTATGGAGGAACCTCATGTTAAAAATAATTACCGATTCCGCAACAGATATGCCCAAAGAGATCGTCGAGCGTTTTGGGCTTCATGTGATCCCGACCCCTGTCGTTATAGATGACGTGGATTATTTCGATGGTGAGACGATTAAGACCGCAGAATTTTATGCAATCCTGGACGACGTTAACCGCGATGTCAAAACCTATCACATCAATCCCGACATGTTTGAAAATGCGTTCCGCCCTTATGCAGAACGCGGAGACAGCGTTCTGTATCTGTGCTTCTCCACCGGCATTGCGGGGACCTACAATGCCGCCAATCTTGCAAAACAGGCTGTCCTGGAGGACTATCCCGATTTTGATCTTACGATCATCGATTCCAAATCCGCATCCATCGGATTCGGTCTCATTGTATATAAGCTGCTTTTGCTCCAGGAAAAGGGCGCTGATAAGGACACACTGATTCGCGCCGCCAATTTTTATGTCAACCATGTTCGTCACGTCTTCACGGTAAAAACATTAAAATACCTGATCAAAGGCGGACGCCTTTCCAGGTTCAAGGGAACGGCCGGCGAGCTGCTCGATATGAAGCCGGTGCTCATCGTCGATGAAGCGGGCAGCCTGCAGGTTTTAAAGACCGTCCGCGGCCATAAGAAATCCCTGAAAGCCCTCGTTGACTACGTGCAGGAGAATGTTTCCGACCCCTCCTGCCAGATCATGGGCATTTGTCACGGAGAGGATTCGGAATCTCTTGAATACGCAAAGAAGCTGCTGCTTGAAGCCGTTTCACCCAAACAGCTGATCGAAGCCACTGTGGGCTGCGCGATCGGTGCCCACACCGGGCGCGGCATAGTCGGCATTGTTTTCTTTGATGTGGTAAGCGAAGAATTTGATCAATAATATAAAAGAGAAACCCTGACAGGTCATGCAGCACAAGTGCATATGACCTGTCAGGGTTTCTCTTTTTCTCATTTGAATGTCCTTAAGCGATCGCCGTCAGCAGCCTGCATTAAGCGATAACTCTCTGGAACATGCTCTTGGAAACGCCACACAGAGGGCATACCCAGTCATCCGGAATATCTTCAAAAGCTGTACCGGGCGCAATACCGTGTTCAGGATCTCCAACCTGAGGGTCATAAGTATAGCCACAGGGATTGCAGAAATACTTGTCCATCGTTGTCATCTCCTTTCTGTATTTTGTCTTTCTTACTATATCATGTTTTTCCAATCTTAGCAATTATTACTGAATTGACATTATTACTGAATTAATGCAAAAAACGCCTGTCGGCGTTTTTCTGCGCTACTGCTCCATCTGTCTGCCCAGGAATCCCGCGGCGGACTGAATCAGCTTCTGCTCCACATCCCCCATCCCGGTTTTGGGATCATTGTTCAGCAAAACAACTGCTCCAATCACATCCCCCTCACATATGATCGGGCTGATCGCTTCATGCACATAATCCTCCACACCCTCGGATGCGACCTGCACAAACCCTTTTTCCCCTTTCGAAGCCATCACGCTTTCCCGGTTTTCAATCCTTTCCTCCAGCTCTTTACTGATGGATTTGCCCAGGATCTGTTTGCATCCTCCTGCTGCCGCGATGAACTGATCCCGGTCGGCAATCAAAGCCACATGACCGGACACCTGAGCCAGGCTCTCCGCGTACTGCTTCGCAAAGGTGCTCATCTCGCCAATGGGCGAATACTTTTTCAGAATGATCTCGCCTTCCCGGTCCGTAAAAATTTCCAGGGGATCCGCCTCCCTGATCCGCAGCGTGCGCCGGATCTCCTTCGGAATTACGATTCTCCCCAAATCATCTATTCTTCTTACAATACCTGTTGCTTTCATAAAAATTCCTCCATCGCAGATTCTAATGTCATTTTTTGTAATAACGCTAGTATCTGTAAATGGAGGAATTTTATACCCGAATTTAAAATCCATCAAAATGAACCGGTCTCCCATTCATTTTCCGGATTTTGCCCGCCTATCTGTTCATGTGTTTTTGCAGCAGACGGGACACTTCACTTATATCGATCGGTTTTGCCACATGAGCATTCATACCATGCTCCATACAGCGCTCAACATCCTCTGAGAATGCATCCGCAGTCATAGCAATAATAGGAATATCAGCATCTGTACGATCCAGACTGCGGATAATATCCGTCGCTTCATATCCATTCATCTCCGGCATACGCAGATCCATAAGAATGGCATCATAGTATCCAGGCCTGGACTGTTGGAATTTTTCCACACAGATTCTGCCATTTTCCGCCCACTCAAGTTCCAATCCCAGGTTTTTAAGCAGTTCTTCTGCTATCTCCCAATTCAGCTCGTTATCCTCCGCCAGAATCACTCGTCTGCCGGTAAAATCAATCCGCTTTTCTTTATCCGGCATCTGTTCAGCAGGCATATCGGCATAAGGCCTTAATCCGTAAAACAGCGTAGACCGGAACAGAGGTTTAGAGATAAATCCGTTGATGCCTGCCGCTCTTGCTTCCTCCTCGATTTCACCCCAGTCATAGGCAGATATGAGCAGGATGGGAATATCTTCGCCTAACTGCCGGCGTATCTCCCTGGCTGTGTCAATCCCATCCATTCCCGGCAGTTTCCAGTCCAGAAGGATAATCTGATAGTCCTTGTGTGCGTTATGGTGTGTACTCACCATTTTAACTGCCGACTCTCCATTCAATGTCCACTCCGCATGAACTCCGATAGACTTAAGAGACAGCACAGCGCTCTCACACAACTGCTGGTCATCATCCACCACCAGCATATTCCAGTCGGGCAGTATCATATCCACTTCCTGATCATAACTCTTCTGGAAATCAAGAATGACATCAAACGTAGTTCCTTCCCCTTGTTTACTTTGCACTGCAATCGTACCACCCATAGCATCTACGATGTATTTGGTAATAGCCATGCCAAGGCCGCTTCCCTCAATTTTATGTACCCGCGTGCTGTCCTCACGGATGAAAGACTCGAAAATCTTCGTCTGAAATTCCTCAGACATTCCAATCCCATTATCTTTCACCTGCAGATGAATCCGAATGTAATCATCTCCTTTTTGAGATTCTTCCTCTCCCATGGACAACTCAACAGAACCGCCTTCGGGAGTGAATTTGACCGCATTGGACAAAAGATTCAGCAGCACCTGATTAAAACGCACACTGTCACCGCACACATCTTCCACAGAGATATCATGGATAAGCACGTCAAATTCCTGCTTTTTTGCCCTGACCTGCGGCTGTACGATGTTAACAATACTATCCATAACTTCCCGCAAGGAGAAACGTTCCATATTCAGATTCATTTTTCCGCTTTCAATCTTAGACATATCCAGTATGTCATTGATCAGCCCCAGCAGATGCCGGCTGGACAAGGCTATTTTTCTCAGGCAGTTTTGTACTTGCTGTGTATTATTGATATTAGCCGTCGCAATCGTGGTCATGCCCACAATAGCATTCATGGGCGTTCGGATATCGTGGCTCATATTAGACAGGAATTCACTCTTGGCTTTATTCGCCTGTTCCGCCTCCTGCTGCGCCTCGTGCAATTCCTGTACCTGTTGCTGCGTCATTTTAAAATATCTGGAAAAGATAAACAGCAGCGCGATCAGGATCAAACCACAGCAGCACAGAGACATGATAATCCACCGGCTGCTGAATTGGCCAATAATTCCATCCAGCTTATCACCGGATATGAAAGTGAGCAGATACCACTCGGAATAAGGCAGACTGCTGCAATATATATACCGCCGTTCTCCATAAATTTTGAGTTCGCAGGAGTAGTCCTCATCCGCTTCCATAGCTGCCTGCAGTTCCTGAATATACTGTTCCGTGCTCTTTCCGTTCACTTCTTTATAAAGAGCGCGCGCCCGGTCAAAATAATTGTTACGGTAGGCGTCAAAATTACGAATGACAAAACTGCCGTCCCGACGGATCACGAACGAATACACCATATCATCATTCGCATCCAGAGAAAGCGCCTCGCTGATATATTCCACAGGAAAAGCAGCCACCAAGGCAACACACTTGCCGCCGTCTTCCATATAGTAGGATGCCGGAATTCCCATTAAAACCACACTGTTGCCCTGCATATCCAGACCCGCGGATACCTTTCTCTCTCCCCCGATCAGAGAACCCAGAAATAATTCCGGATTCAGCGATTGCACCGCATCCCCATAGATCATATCCATAGTTCCATCTGCGGCATAGAACCCCAGATACTCAAATCCACGGGCACGGGCATTATGCTCCAACAACGTACGTACGTTCTGCCTGTCCGAGCCATCTCCGGATGAGATTGTCTCAGTAAGAGCAGTCACCTGATCCAGACGCAGATCAAGCGCCGTTCCAAAATGCAATGATGTCTGCTCATTAAGGCCGGACATATAGATCGTTGCCACTTCGTTGAGCGTTTCCTCGCTTTTCCGGCTCATATAAACCGCCAGAAATGAAAACACACAGACGCATAAAACGGACACAATAATCAGGCTGAGCACCAAAAAACGTATGGCCTTATTTTCGATTTTCTTTTTCATTAGACAAGTCCCTCCTGGAATTTCCGGATTGCCTCAACAGTTCGCCGGAAACAGCACTGTCCCCTGCCGCATTTTTCGTATAATAAAGGGCCTTATCCGCTGCATGAAACAATTTATGAGATACAATAAAATATTAAAAAATATATAATTAAAGTATCATAAAAATTCAAAATATTCTAGATAATTTAAAACAAATTATGAAGGAACTTATTCTCATCCGCATAACCGGCACATTTTGACACTACCGCCTGCATTCTGTGAAGAACCGCAAAATAGCTGATGACCAAAATGATATCCGCCCCTGCCCAGGCTGCGATTTCTGCAAAGAAAATTCCGATCTCTCCTACCAGCATCGGCAGCAAAATTGCCGTTCCTGCCCGCATCACAAATTCTGCGATCCCGGATGCCATCGGCAGCACCGTATTTCCCATTCCCTGAATAGCAGACCGCACCACATGAAGAATATACAAAATAGGAAGGCAGACACTCATGACCGCCAGATAAAAATTTGCGATTTTCATGGTCTGCTCCACCTCCTGCGGCGTGCCGGAAATAAACCAGCCCAATATCGATTTTCCCCCGAGCAGCATCACTGCCGCAATCACAACGGAAGTCATCAGCGCCACGCCCAATGCACTTCGCACGCCCTTTCGTATACGCTCTATCCGCCCCGCGCCAAGATTCTGTCCCACGTAAGTGATCATCGCATAACCATAGGAGGTTGCCGCCACCTCAAGGATTCCATAGAGCTTATTGGTAGCTGTAAAACCGGCGATGAACAAAACCCCGAATCCGTTTACCACAAACTGGACGATCATGCCTCCCACAGAGATGATCGCATTCTGAAAAGCCATCGGCAGTCCAAGAAGAAACAGCTTTACCGCCAGCGCCCGCTGCAGGAAAAAATCCCGTTTCTGCAGGGTCAGTTCTTCCAGCTTTCTGATATGCCACAGACAATAGAATCCCGAAACAATCTGCGCAAGCAGCGTGGCCACAGCGGCCCCGGCAATTCCCAGATGAAAGCCCAGCACAAACAGTAAATCCAGCGCGATGTTGACAATGGATGCCACAATCATCGCATAAAGAGGCGTTTTCCCGTCTCCCAGCGCCCGCAAAATCGATGCCAGCAAATTGTATGCCATCACGATGGGAACCCCCAAAAACATGATGCGCAGATACAAAAGCGTATTCCCCATGATCTCAGGCGGCGTCTGCAAAAGCTGCAGCGCAGGTGCTGCCAGCAGCTGCCCCGCCACCAAAAGCACTGCCGCGCACAGCGCCGCCAGGACTGCCGAATTTCCTACTGCCTTTCTCAGATTTTCCATATTGCCCGCGCCGAACTCCTGGGCCATCAGGATTGCAAAGCCCTGCGTCAACCCCTGAATAATGCCCAGCATCATCCAGTTGAGCCAATCCGCTGCTCCCAGGGCCGCCAGCGCGCTGACACCCAGCGCTTTTCCCACCACCATAGTGTCCACCACGGTATAGAGCTGCTGAAAGACATTCCCCACCATCAACGGGAGGGCAAAGGATACGATAAGGGAAACCGGTTTTCCTTCTGTCATATTTTTCACTTCTGCTGCCATAAAACGATTCCTTTCATTCCGTAAGATACGCAAAACAGAGCCTTTCACCACACAAACGGCGGCATAAGGCTCTTTTCCAATATGTTGTCAGATTAGCCTTCTGTCAAGCCCCACAGCTTCCCTGCGATCACCGCAAGCGGCTTTTCAAAACGTGCAAACAGATCCTCCTCCGAAATGCTCTCTCCATTTACCTGCGACCAGTCATTCCACATCATGTAGCAGGCCCCCAGCATTCGGGAAGAATATGAGGGCAGCGTCCAGGTGCGCTCCTCTGTTTCAAACACGTTCGGCTGCCATTTTTCCTCCAGAAAATCCTGATCCAGCCAGTCATATCCGCCTCCCGGAATGATGTACAGGCTGCTGCTGAGCGAATTGATGATTTCAAATCCCTCCCGGTACATATCGTAAGGATCTGCCCAATCCGTATCCCAGATATGCATCTGTATGTCCTTTGGCACACTTCTATGGTCGGCTGCAATTTTAGACAGGCTGCCCCAGATACGGATATCCTTGTCAGGCGCCAGATTTCTTACATGGGCTGCAATTTCAGCCAAATAGGAAATATACTCCTTTTCATCCCCGAAATATTCATCCATACCGATGTGCACGGCTTCGCAGGCAGAAAAGACCGCCTCCTTTTGTTCCTTCTCTTCCAGATATTCGCTCCACAGATCCTTTCCGAGCTGTACCGCCTTCGGATTGGAAAGATCCAGCTGATCCACGCTCTCGGGGTCGCCGGACAGTCCCAGATCGGGAAAAACCTTCGTGAGCGCCAGGCTGTGCGCCGGCGTGTCAATCTCCGGCACCACCTTCACACCGTATACTGCAGCATCCTCGATAAACCGTTTAAACTCTTCTTTCGTATAAAAAAGATCTGAGGACGTGATGCCCTCCCCTTTTGCATTTTTCATATCTGATTCCAGACGAAATCCCGCATACAGGCTGCGCGCCCCCTGGCCGGTTCCATCATAATCACTCTGAGCAATGATCTGATTGTCATTCAGATGTACCAGAAGCGTATTCATTTTCTGCCCGGACATTTCCTTTACAATCCTGTAGAGCAATTCCAAAGATACAGGCCTTCGTCCCACATCAATGCCGAAGCCCCTCACGCTGTAGCGGGGATAATCCCGGATCATGCCTTTTGGCAGCCTTCCTTCCGACTCCTTTAACAGGGCTTCAAAAGCGACACACCCCCACCGGATTCCCCGGGATGTTCCGGCACAGATGACAGTACTGCAGCGCTGCGCAGCGCCGTCCAGAACCAGCTCATAGCCCTCTTCTCCCAGACTTTTGTTCTGCTCCTGTCCGCTCTTTTCCGACAGAGTCAGCCAGACGTCGCAGGCCACCTTCTCCGGTTCCCTTTTTTCCCTTTCTTCCAATAAAAATACTTCCACGTCCCTGCCAAGCACCTCGGACAGTTCTTCCGCAAACAGCTCTGCCGCCGCAAGTAATTCATCCGCCTCTTCTTCTGAAACGAGTACGCAGGCTGACTCTGACAGTTCATAACTGCCCTCTCCTGCGCGCCATTCCATCACAGAAAAGTTCTTTGGCAGCACCGCCTTTTCCTCTCCGGCATTTTCCGCCGGGCAGCTGGCCGGAAGCTCTGTCCGCATTCCCGGAAGTTCCCAAAACCCCCCGTCCCTGCTCAGAGAAAAACCCAGTTCCACCACCGTATCCGCTATGGTGTCGGCAATCTCTCCGTTTGTCTCCACCAGCATTTCATAATCCGCTCCTGCAAACTGCAGGCTGTATTCTTCCGGCACTTTCGGAACTTCCAGCCATCTTCCCTCTCCAGCCGGTATCACCGGAGCCTGTACCAAAAAAGCGCTTTCAATTCCTTCATATACCTCCATTTCCAGTATGGAAACATTCTGATAATAAAGGCTTAAGTCCTCCTCTTCCTTTGCAACCTCTGTCACGTGCAGGCGCAGATAACGGGCCGAGACCGGCGCCTCCAGCCGGATGTCCTGCACCTCTTCTTTGGGCCTTTCCAAAAATGAGGCGGCTGTATTCCAGTTTTTCTGATCCGATGAATATTCCAGCGTATATTTCTGTGCATTGGTGCGTTCCCAGTAAAGGCGCACCAGCCCGATGTTTACTTCCTCCGGAAAGGAAACCTCCAGCCAATGCTCATTATTTTCCCAGTCATTCGCCGAGGACCAGCGCTGCTCCTGCTCATCACAGATTCCGTCCCTCACCTTTTCGGCACAAAACGCGCTGCTTTCCTCGCTGTCTGCCATCACCCTCACACCGGAATGCAGCATCAGGTTTTCTCCCGCAATTTCCACTTCGACGCCCTCTGCCACCGCCTCTGCACAAATCAGATGCCACGGCTCCTGCTCTGTGAAGTCCGCCGCAATTTCATCCCTTCCTGCCCAGACTGCCAGCGCTGCTGCCGCAAGCAGCGCTGCCGCCTGTCCGATTTTTTTCCCTCTGTTCAAATCCGTCAACCACCTATTCCCGTCACTTTGCCTGCCAGATAGAGCAAAAGGCCCGCCGCCGGTATCACGTACACTGCTGCCAGCGCAGTCACCAGCACAATCCGGTAAAGCTGTCCCACTATCCTGCAGTCACAATATTTGCTCACTGCCGCGCCGCCGGCCACCAAAACTGCGCCGATGAGCGCCAGAATCAATCCCGTTTTCAATCCCGGCGGTGTGAAGGAAAGCACAATTTCATTGTGTCCCTCTTCAGTACTTATCCCCATAAAACCGCCCAGAACCGAATGGATATCCACAGCTTTTCCGTTTCTTTCCGCCTCCCAGCCATCCAGCGCTGCAAAGGGCAAAAATACGGTCCGGTCCGCCTCCATTTCACTGCAGGCCACGATGATACGCCCGTCCCTTTCCTCAATGGTCAGCTGATCCTCCCGGAGCCTGGGGATATTCTCCAAAGCCCGTTCCCAGGCCGTTTCGTCCAGCGCCGCAAATTCCATCCCGTCCGCAGATAACACGTCTCCATTTTGATCCGTCACCAGAACAGCCGCTGTTTCCTCTGTAAAAGTCCCCAGCTCCACAATCCTGTGGGGGCTATAGGCCGATGCCGG
>Ga0129308_1002469_pt1 | contig 15581 bp, 13 predicted proteins | sample L827metagenome_FD_94440 | JGI IMG/M metagenome (GOLD analysis project Ga0129308, IMG submission 94440) | Ring-tailed lemur group fecal microbial communities from Wisconsin, USA - L827 metagenome | ecosystem: Host-associated > Mammals > Digestive system > Large intestine > Fecal | place: USA...
CTAAAATTTCTTTGGTAATAAATACTTTTTTAATTCTCATAAACAGCCAATAAAGTGAACGTTTAATGATGCCATTCATAAAAAGATACTGCGTTAAAAGGGTTATCATCAACATTTTCTCAACTTGAACCGGCATCAAAATAAGCAGCAAGTAACATAGCACAAATAAAAGCAGCGGCGTCAGTTCCGGCAATTTAAAATTGGTCACTCTTTCTTTGATGACATGCGCATTGATGGCCTTCTGATATCCTAATAATGTCAGAATCTCATTTTTATAAATATAACCCATAGCAATCAGAACAAAATAAATCATTTCTACAGCTAAAACGAAAATAACAGTGAGCATGCCGACTAAAGAAAAGATAAATACAAAGGAATGAAAAAGAAACATATAAAAAAGATTTACAGCAATAAGACCAAATAGAAACCCAAAGGGGATTGCAAAGAGTAAAACTAAAATCAGTTCTTTGGCAATAAAGCTAATCAGCTGATCAAAACTCACACCCGCCAATTTATATATACCAATTTGTTTCATCTGTACTTCCAAAAAACTTTGGCTTGCATAAAACCCCAGTAGTATAACAACTGCGACAACACCTAAAGATAATGTACATAAAAATAAATAATTATCTATTTTTTCCATCGGTCTAGCAAACATCAAATTCATATAAAAAGTCATTACAGACGTAGAGATAACCATAAAAGCATAGAAAAAGCGAATATTTTTTCTTTCCCGTCTCAATGTTTTCAATACTGCATTCATATTCAGGCTCCTGCTTCCTGCCAGAAATCACTGGCATAATATTGTAAAATCTGTTTATAAAATGCTTCCTGACTCAAATTATTTCTAACTAACTGATTTTCGATATTCCCATCTTTAAGACAGATCACCCTATCAGCATAACTGGCAACCATACAATCATGAGTGACGACAATCAATGTTGTCTCTTTCTGATGAAATTCTTTTAAAAGGCACATAACCTTCTGGCTGTTTTTTAAATCAAGATTACCTGTTGGCTCGTCTGCCACTAGTACAGATGGCCTTGTAACCATAGCTCTGGCGATAACCACTCTTTGCCTTTGTCCTCCGGAACATTGAATCGGATATTTTTCATAGAGTTTAGCAATATCTAATTTATTTGCAATGGTATTTATTTTTTGTCTGATTTCTTTCCTTGAATAATTCAACCTGGCTAAAGGCAAAGCCAGATTTTCATAGATGGTCATACTGTTTAATAAATGAAAATCTTGATATATAAAGCCTAAGCACTGGGCTCTAAACAGATTTAAATCCGTTTCACTCATCTCTGATATCTTTTGTCCATTAACGGTAATTGTGCCAGATGTCACAGGCAGCGCACCAGTCATAACATTTAACAATGTTGTTTTGCCCGAGCCGCTGGGGCCCATTACGGCCACAAAATCTCCTTTTTCTATTTGCAGGCAAAGATGATTTAAAGCGATTGTCGAATGATCAGTATCCTGATTAAATATCTTTGTAACATCTTTAAATTCAATCACAAGTTTGCCTCCTTTGAGTCTGATATTGATTCAATTCAATAATTTCCTGAAAAAATGCCTGTTGGGACTTCCCATGTCGATAGCATTCACCAACAATTTGACCATCTAACAAATAAAGCACGCGCTTAGCAAAACTTGCAATCATGCAATCATGCGTGACCATAACAATTGTTTTCCCTTCCTGATTGAGTAATCTTAATAGTTTCATCAGTACCAAACTGTTTTGTGAATCCAAATTACCTGTTGGCTCATCCGCAATAATAATTTGAGGAAGCGTCATCAATGCCCTGCCTATGGCAACACGCTGTTGCTGTCCGCCAGAACATTCCTGAGGGTATTTATCCAGAATCTCTGTAATATCTAATTTTTCAGCTATGATATTTAAACGTCGCCTGATTTCCTCAGTTGATTCATGATGCATACTCAGCTGTTCTGACATATTTTCTAGATTCGTCATTGTTTCAATCAGTTGAAAGTCCTGAAAAACATATCCCAAATGTCCATAACGAAATTGATTGATCTGGTCTTCTGTCATTTTTAAAATGTTCTGACCAAAAATTTGAACTTCTCCATGCGTCGGTAAATCCAATGTCGAAAGGAAATAAAGCAGTGTCGATTTACCAGCGCCACTTGGTCCCATAATGACTGTGAATTCGCCTTTTTTAATATCCAAATCAATATTTTTCACTGCCTCAAAAGCGTTTAAAGCACTGATTTTATAAGCTTTTGTCACCTTTTTTAAGCTAATCACTACTTCTTCTGTCATGGCAAATCCCCTTCCTTCCAGCGTCACTTAATTGTTCCATCATTCATCATGAATGATGGACATACATCATATCCAGCTAATTCAACGTTTCGCTTCCCAATACTCTTTAAGCATTTGTAAAGTCACTTTTTCATCAGTAATCATATTTTGATAAGTACCATCATCCTGACTTTTAAACACACCATAACCGCCATTAATAATCATTTCATCTTTGATAAAGAATAAGTATATTTCATCTTCTTCTAAATCAACAAAATTTAAAGGGACAATTGTAAAATACATCTGTTTACGCTGCTCTGAGGTAAAAACACTGGCAGCTTTTTTCATAATCAGATCATCAATGCCTTCTTCACGATATCTCTCCAGTCCCATTCTGCCGCCATCCATATAAATCATGGACGATTTCTCTCCTAGTATTGTTTCCAAACATTCTATTGTTATGGGTGTCCTGAAACGTTCATCGTTCACATTTTCAGCTTCACCTATAGAGATGATTTTTGCAGCCATGACTGTGTCTGCATATTCGCATAAATCTTCTATCGCTACAATATCTTCATTCAAAGAATTCATACTGACTTGTTTAGCTGTGCCAGTTAAATCAACAAAAATATATTTGTCCGGCTTCATTGGTTTTCCAGACTGACATCCCAAAAGACAAAGCACTCCCAATAAAAGAAAATAAATTTTACGCATCTGCATACCTCCGCATCCTTTAGCTGCGTTCGTCTTTGCTTTACAAATTTAATATAGAACATCCATCTCATAAAAGCAACCGGCTTGTCACAAGTTGCTTGATGACGGCACCAACGACAAATCTAAACGCAGATAAATTTAATTATATTATTTTTATTATATTTACAGTATTAATATTATCATAATGATTTTTCAAAAGCAATAGTTCTTTTGGACCAAGAAAAAAGGCCCGGGACAACCCGAACCTTATGAGTTTATTAACCTTCTAATACTTCATGACATCTGCAGCAAACGTCATCATCATACATTTCATCTGCGTCGTAAACATTCCAGCAGCGCTTGCAGACAACACCATTGAATTTTTCTACTTTGACATAGCTTGCCTGATATTCCTGTAAATCCTCTGCACTATTGACAAGTTTTAATTTAGAGACAATGAATAACTGTTTTAAACTATCTTCGAGTAAAGCAACATCTTTGCTTTCCTGCTTTAAGCACAGCATAACTTTTGCCTCTAAGGATTTACCAATTGTTTTCTCATTGCGGGCAATTTCCAAAGCTTTTAATACATCATCACGCACTGCCATGAATTGTCCAAATAAATCTTCCAGTTTTTCAGTATTTTCTACAGGCACCATCTCAGGCTGTGGTTCAAGGAAAATAGATTCTGCTTTATTTTCATCACAATGGAAATGATCATGTAATTCTTCCGTGGTGAAAACTAAAACTGGTGAAAGCACACGCATAAAGTTTTTCAGATGATAATACAGAACTGTCTGAACCTGACGTCTTCTGAGATTATCTTTTTTCTCAATATACAAAATATCTTTTGTAAAATCCAGATAGAAAGCACTTAATAAGCTTGTCATATAAGTTACCGCACTGGAAGTAGCCTCTAAGAAATCATAGTGTTCATAACTGTCAAGGATATGAGCTACTACCTTGTTCATTTGATGCAGCATATACTGATCAACTAAGGCCAGCTGGCTTCCTGGAACAATATCACTTTCTTTAAAATCGCTGACATTACCGGCAACAAATCTTAAAGTATTACGGATTTTACGATAACTTTCAGAAACCTGTTTCATGATTTCATCAGAAATGCGCACATCTGACTGATAAGCGACAGAAGTTGCCCAAAGACGCAAAATATCTGCCCCATATTGATTTACCATTTTGATTGGATCAACGGTATTACCTAAGGATTTAGACATTTTATTACCTTTGCCATCTAAAACAAAGCCATGAGATAAAACTGTTTTATAAGGTGCCTGACCATAGACTGCAGTACCAATAATCAGAGATGAATTAAACCAGCCGCGATACTGATCGCTTCCTTCGAAATACAAGTCCATTGGATAGCCCAGTCCTCTTTCCTTCATACAGCCAGTATGACTGGATCCAGAATCAAACCAAACATCCATGATATCTTTTTCCTTACGGAAAATGCCGTTTGGTGAATGAGGATTAGTATAGCCCTCCGGCAGTAAATCCTTTTCATCGCGTTCAAACCAGACGTTGGAACCATATTGTCTGAATAAATCGGAAATATGTTTAAAAACAGCTTCTTCCATAATTGGTGTGCCATCTTCACAATAGAAAATAGGGATTGGGACACCCCATGTTCTCTGACGGGAAATACACCAGTCGCCGCGATCACGGATCATATTATGAATACGAATATGTCCCCACTGATTCAGCCAGTTAACATGATTAATTTCATCCAATAACTTTTCACGAATCTTATCAATGGAGCAGAACCACTGATCTGTAGCACGGAAAATAATTGGCTTTTTCGTACGCCAGTCATGTGGATAGGAGTGGGTGATCCATTCCATATTTAATAAGCGTCCCAGTTCATCAAGTTTCAGACAAACTGTTTTATTGGCATCATCAACATGCTGGCCGGCTAGAAAATCGCCAACCTCTTCCATCATCAGTCCCTGTTCATTGACCGGACATAATACAGGCAGATGATATAACATACCAACATTAAAGTCATCGACACCAAAACCAGGCGCTGTATGAACACAGCCAGTACCGGCATCAGCGGTTACGTGGTCACCTAAAATCACAAGAATTTCTCTGTCATAGTAAGGTGCCAGCCCTTTAAATGGATGTACGCAGGTAATATTTTCTAACTCAGATCCTTTAAAATGTTTTAATACATCGCGTTTTTCCAGTTTAAAGCGATCGCATAAAGCATCCTTTAACTCATCTAAGATTACCAGTTTGCCTTTTTCAGTATTAACAACAACATAATCGAAATTTGCATTTAAACAGATCGCTTCATTTGCTGGGATGGTCCAAGGTGTTGTCGTCCAGATAACAAATTTTTCGTCACCTTCCAAAACCCCTTTGCCATCCAGGACATCAAATGTAACGAAAATAGTTGGTGATTTGATATCATGATATTCCACCTCTGCTTCCGCTAATGCAGATTCGCTGGAATATGACCAGTAAACAGGTTTTTTCCCTTTATAAATTAAGCCATCCAAAGCCATTTTCGCAAACACATCAATCTGGTTTGCCTCAAATTCAGGATAAAGTGTCAAATATGGATGATCATAATCCGCCAGCGTTCCCATACGGATCAGCTGTTCTTTTTGATGAGCGACCTGTTCCAAAGCATATTCATAGCACTTCTTGCGGAAATCGGCAGTGCTCATCGTTTTACGGTTAACGCCTAATTTTTGAATTGCGCTTTCAATAGGCAAGCCATGCGTGTCCCAGCCCGGAACATATGGGCAATAAAATCCCATCATATTCTTATAACGGACAATAACATCCTTGATGACCTTATTTAACATATGCCCAATATGCATATTGCCATTTGCATATGGCGGACCATCGTGAAAAACAAAATGCTCCTTGCCTTCATTCATCTTAATAACCTTGTTGTAAAGATCCATTTCCTGCCAGCGAGCAACATAACCAGGTTCCTTTTTTGGCAGATTGCCACGCATTTCAAAGTCTGTTTTTGGCATTAACAGTGTGTCTTTGTAATTCATATAAATCTCCCTTCTTTTCTTTATTAAAATAAAAAGACATCCTCTAAAGGACGTCATAAACGCGGTACCACCTTTGTTCACAGAAAACTGTGCCCTCAAAGTCTTAACGCAACTAACGGCTCACCCTAACTATTCAGGGAGCAACTCAGAAGTGATATGTCTGTCTTGATTCCACTCATTTTCACCAGCCATGAGCTCTCTACAGCCTCGTTAACAGACATGTGTCTTCATCTTAGTTTTTTCGGCTCACCATATCCTCATCGCTGTCAACCATCAGGTTAGCATGCTTAGCATTTGGTGATTTTCCTTCATTTATTAAATAATATACTTCAGAATTGTCAATAGTGTCAAGCAAATCCTGACTCATTTTTTGAACACTTGCCCGGAATGTTGCTGCCTGCTCTTTAAAACCTTCAACTTCACCGCTGAGTGTTCTGACATAATCTAAAGACTCTTTGAGAATCAGATTGGCATTGCGCTTAGCCTTCTCAATAAGCTCACTGGCTTCTTTTAAAGCCAAGCGGGCAATTTCCTCATTGGCCTTTTCATGTATCTGAATGCGATGATTAAGAATCTTATTTTCTTCACGCAATTTTTTAACTTCTTCTTCCATCGACTGCTGTCGGGAACGCATTGATGATATTTCTTTTGTCAGACTTTCAATTTCATCATCAACCATTTCTGGATCATATCCGCGAAATCTGATTGGAAAATCTATCTCTTTTCTTCTTGCCACGTCATCCACCTCACTTATAAAACCAAACTTCAATGACATGTTTCCCCTTGCGATTAACTTTCTCTAAATCAATCAATTTGACCCTGCCATGACGTCTTAAAGAGATTATATCATTATTATGACATAAATAATTCGTTTGTACAACCTCTTTGTAGTTAACTTTTACAAAATTAGATTGAATATTAGTCATTGCCTCTTTTCTTGACAGGTGAAAAGCCTCGGATAAAATCACATCCAGTCGAAATGAAGCGATGCTTAATATAACCTGTCGATAATCCTGATGATGTTCAATAACTTTAGACGTTTTTTTGATCTGCACCGATCCTCGTCCTACCATTTTCAAATTAGCAATCAGATAGTCCGACATTCTATCGTCACAGGCAAAATAAGCCGCTTCCTCCATAACAACAATATCACCATAAAGTTCCCGTTTTAACCCCAGATGCATCAAAGCACCTAAAACATCACGATGACTGATTTTTACAAATTTGCCCGGATAACGCACTTCCATCACGGCAATTTCAAAATCTTCCGGCTGAGGTTCATAGCCTTCAGGATAAATCAGCGCCCGCTGCATTTCCGCTTGTGAAATGCCGCCATTAAAAGCAATGCCAACACCATGATGATAACCAATTAATTTTTGGGCAACATCAGCTTCATGGGGATTCATAAAATTTAATAATTCCGGATAATAATGTTCTTCGACCCGGGTTTTGATATCCATGATCTGCCGGCAGAATAATTCATCTCCGGGAAAGTGCTCTAAATAATGCGTCATAAAAAAGAAAGTATTAGTTGCCTAATACTTTACATGTCCTGTTCATCATCGTCCATTGTGATGTTGCCAGATACCCCAATATTCTTAGGTGTGCAAAGGAAAATCTTTGGACCAATCTGCTGAATATCTCCATCAATGGCATAGATTACACCGCTTAAGAAATCAATAATACGTTTGGATTGTTCTTTTTGTAAACGATGTAAATTAACAACTGCAGCTCTTTTTTGCTTTAAATAGTTAGCAATTTCACTTGCTTCAGCAAACGCGCGTGGTTCAAAAAGAATCAGGTGTCCGTCTTTATTTGCATTAAAAGCTTTTACAGCCTCACTTGTACGCTGAGAATGTGCCTGTTCAAATATACTTGTTTTTGGTTCTGTATCAATCTCTTCTGAGTAATTTTCTTCCGTGTCATCGTCTTCTACATCTTCTGTAAACCAGTCTTTAATTTTTTTACCATAACCCATGACTTATTACCTCCTTGATTCATAGAGTCATTATAACATATTAAAAAATAAAAAAAAACTAAAAAAGTAATGATTACAGCGATTTTAATAGATTTTCTGTCATTCTCATCCGAATTTGAGCATTCTTTGCATACCATTGATTGGCATACGTCTTTGATGTATCATCCTCTATCTCTTGATGATGTTAGTAATGAATGCCGGTATGAACGACGCTAAAGCATAATCATCTTGTAAAGGGCTTATTAAATGAAGCAATTTCTATTAAATTGCCTTCCGGATCGGCAATATAGCAGGTGCGTTGTCCCCATGGTTCTGTTGTGGGTTTCAAAACTGGTACAGCGCCTTTGGCTATTGCATTTTTATATTCTTTATCAACTTCAGCAAATGTATCAACATAAAGTGCTATTTCAAAGTGCCCATTCAGGCCTTTGATATACTCATATCTTTGAGCGGTCATTGCTTCAAAATCTTTTCTTCCATAAAGCAAAAAAAGGGTATTATCTTTCACCAGATATACATTGGATGCATCTTCGTTTTCCTTTATTTCAAAGCCGAGTACCTCTCTATAAAAACGTATCATTTTGGCCATATCATTGACAAGTAAGCCAAATCCATCTAATCTCATAAGCACCTCCTGAAATTACTTGCGTTTTCTTAAATCAAGTATAGCATAAAAAAACGAATAAAGCGATCTCTGAAAATTTTGCACAATAATAAAAAAATTAAAGTCATTCCTTTGAATGCTTTAGATATTAATTATGAGGGAGGGAATGACTAAAAAGATGATAAAACAATGAACAAAACTTTTGAAAGTGAGGTGAAGAAAATGAATCTTTCAGCGCAGATATTCGAAGAAGCAAAAGCAAGAGGGTTTATCCTAGGATTTATTGAGGGCTTTATTGAAGGATATACATCATGCTTTGAAAATAAAGAAATGATAAATCATGAGGAAATGATTCGCTCTCTGATTGAATGTATGACGGACTCTGAAACAGTTGATGTTAAAGAAGCAATGGATGTTTTAGAGATTCCAGTTGAAATGCGTCAAGTATATATTCAGCAGATCCTTATTCTCAATAAATTTATCTAAGTCATTTAAAAAGAGACTCTTGCGAGTCTCCGTACATTTATTTCTTTTCCATTAACCGAGCATTTTCCAGCATCAAAGTAATACGGTTTTGCTGGTTGATCTTGCTGGCACTGGCATCATAGTCAATCGCTACAATATTACTTGATGGATAAGCATCTTTGATTTTTTTCATCATGCCTTTCGCAACAATATGGTTAGGCAGGCAGCCAAATGGCTGGGTGCAGACAATACTTGTCACGCCGCTTTCGACAAGTTCCACCATTTCTCCTGTTAACAGCCATCCCTCTCCCATCTTTACGCCGGGATGAATAAAACGGCTGGCTGCTTCATAAACCTTTTTAAAATCCCCCATCGGTGTATATGTACCGTCTTTCTTTATCACCCGATTCATCTTTTTCTGCTGATGGGTTAAATAGCCTCTGGCAATTCGCGTTACAGGTACCATCCAGGGACTTCTGCCATAAAGTTTAAAATCTTCTCTGGTATTTACCAGGCAATACTGCGCAAAATCCAAAACACCACTGACGACTGGCTCTACACCCTGACTAACTAAATAATCTTCCAAATGATTATTGCCAAGCGGTGCATATTTCATGTAAATTTCCCCAACAATACCTACCCGAATACGCTTTTGATGATCCGTAGGTACCTGTTTAAATCTGTTCAGCATCCAGCGATAACTTTGTTTTAATAACAGCATTTTAGGAGACTGCAGTCTTTTTTTCAAATAATTCATGCAATCTTCCAATGCCTTATCCGCATCACCCTTTTGAAGTTCGTGACTTCTTGTCTGGTTATAGATCCATAACAGAAAATCTCCGTAGAAAAAGGCATACATCATCGGCATCAGGAGACTTAATTTCAAAGTGAAACCAGAATGTTTTTCCAATCCTTTAAAATTAACCGAAATAACCGGCACCTGGTCAAAGCCATTTTCCCTTAATGCTTTTCTTAAAAGATAAATATAATTGCTGGCACGACAACCACCGCCGGTCTGAGTAATCAGGCAGGCAGTAGTATCGGGATCATACTTGCCGCTTTTTAAAGCATCAAGAAATTGACCAATCACAAGCAGTGCAGGATAACAGGTATCATTATGAACATGACTGACGCCTTCCTCAACAACCTGCTGCGTTTCATTTTCCATCATCACAGCATGATAGCCATTTTGATTCAGAATATCCGCAAGTAAATTTAAATGAATTGGCAGCATTGAAGGAATCAGAATTGTATGTGTATTTTTCATTTCTTTGGTAAATTCAATATAATCAGCCATGCACATCCTCCTCCCTATTTTCCAGTGCAGCTAACAGAGATCTTAAGCGGATTCTGACAGCCCCCAGATTGCTTGTCTCATCAATTTTTATTTGGGTATACAGCTTATGGTGTTCCTGCATGATTGCTTTTATCTCATCACTTGTAATCGCATCAATCCCGCAGCCAAACGACACTAGCTGACATAATTCCATATCTTTATTCTCACTGACGACTCTTGCCGCATTATACATTCGGGCATGATATGTCCACTGATTAAGCACCTGCCGCGGCTCATAATCTTTCATATAAGAAATACAGTCTTCACTTAAAACAACTAAATTCATTGAAACTAATAAATCACTGATCCCATGATGGATATAAGGGTCAATATGATATGGACGTCCAGCCAAAACAATCATCGTTAAGTGATTTTCCCGGGCATATTCAATGGCTTCTTTACCAAAATCCATCACCTGTCTGCGGTAATCATGATAGACATCATAGGCATTTTTAACAGCCTGGTGCATCTTACGATAACCAAAATGAAAGCCTATTTTTCTAAACTGAATCATTAATTCTTTCTCAATATGGCGCGGATTATCCAGAGCCAGAAATGGACTGAAAAGTTTGTTTTCAACTTCCATATTGCCGCTGATAACTTCCGGATAGTAGGCAACGACCGGGCAGTTAAAATGATTATCGGAAATACCTTCATTGAAATTATAAGTCAGACATGGATAAAAAATATAATCCACTTGTTTTTCCAGAAGATTTGCAATATGACCATGCATCAGCTTTGCCGGAAAACAAACCGTATCACTTGGAATTGTCTGTTGGGCTTTGTCCTGCATAGTCTTACTGCTAGGATCGCTGGATACAACACCAAAGCCTAAAGAAGTTAGCAGTGCATGGTAGAAAGGGTAATTTTCAAATCCATTGAGCGCTTTTGGCAAACCAAAAATTATCTTACGATCAGTGACATCATGATAATTATTTATAAAATCGTATTTAAACCGATACAAATCCGGATGACGATATTTATGTTTAACCCCACTGACTGGTTTATCACAGCGGTTTCCGGCAATTTGCTTTGTGCCATGGCTAAAGCGATTCATCGTCAGATGGCAATGATTCGTACAACCCTGGCAAGTAAGCGGTGTCGCCTCATGGGTAAGTTCTTTTGTTTCCTTTTCAGAAAGAATGGTCGATTTTTCAGGCGTATGTTTCTTGGCATAAAGCGCTGCGCCAAAGGCCCCCATCAGACCGGCAATACTTGGACGAATAACCTCTTTGCCAAGTTCCATCTCAAAGCAGCGCAGTACTGCATCATTTAAGAAAGTTCCGCCCTGAACAACAACACATTTGCCGATTTCATCTTTGCTGGACAGACGTATAACCTTATATAAGGCATTTTTGACAACAGACATTGCCAAGCCAGCTGAAATATCGGCCACAGTCGCACCATTTTTTTGTGCTTGTTTAACACTGGAATTCATAAAGACCGTACAGCGTGAGCCTAATTGAACAGGATGTTTGGCAAACAATGCCTGCTTTGCGAAAGAGGCAATATCTTCCTGAAGGCCGGATGCAAAAGTTTCCAGAAAAGACCCACAGCCACTTGAACATGCTTCATTTAAAATAATTTCATCAATCGCATGGTCACGAATCTTAAAACATTTCATATCCTGACCGCCAATGTCCAGGATAAAATCAACATCTGGATTAAAGAAACTTGCCGCCTGATAATGCGCTACTGTTTCAACCAGACCATGATCAATCCGGAACCCTTCTTTAATTAAATCTTCGCCGTATCCAGTCACTGCACTGGAAACAATATGTATCGTCGGATTGATTTCATATATTTTTAGTAATTGTTCCCGTACAACAGAAACCGGATGTCCTAAATTACTCTGATAATGCGAATATAAAATTTCATATTTTTCATTCATCAATACCATTTTTGTGGTGGTACTGCCTGCATCAATGCCAAGATAGGCATTGCCTTTATAGTCTTTCAAATTAGCATATCCCACATCATGACTCTGATGTCTCTTTACAAAAGCATCATATTCTTCCTGGGATGTAAACAATGGTTCAAAGGTCTCCACTGTCTCTTTTTTATTTTTAGCCTTGTCCAGACATGCCATCAGGTGATCATAATCCATGCTCTGGGCGACTGAAGCTGCATGCATCGCTGCACCCAATCCAATATAATACTGCGCATTCTCTGGAAAAATCGCATGTTCATCATCCAGCTGCAGGGTTTCCTTAAAGCGTTTTTGAAGTCCCTTTAAAAAATAGAGTGGTCCGCCCAAAAAAGCAATTGTCCCTTTTAATGGTCGTCCCTGAGCCAAACCGCCAATTGTCTGATCGACTACCGCCTGATAAATGCTGGCGGCGATATCTTCTTTTTTAGCCCCCTGATTGATGAGCGGCTGAATATCAGATTTAGCGAAAACACCGCAGCGGCTGGCAATCGGATATAATCGTGTTGCCTGTAAACTCATCTTGTCAAATTCATCTATATCCAGATTTAAAAGACTTGCCATTTGATCGATAAATGCCCCAGTCCCTCCGGCACAGCTTGAATTCATTCTTTCTTCGATCGTTCCTCTAAAGAAAATGATTTTCGCATCTTCTCCGCCTAGTTCAATAGCCAAATCACATGCAGGATAATCATGGGCGATAGCCTGGGCACAGGCAAATACTTCCTGAACAAAAGGCAATTCTCCTGCCTGAGCAATCCCCATACCTGCCGACCCGGTTACAGCCATTTTCAGCGGATGCCCAGCCAGCAATTCTTTTAATGAAGCAATTTTTTCATAACTCATTTTTCTAACTTGAGATTTATGTCTTTCATAACTTTGATACAGTATCTGATTATTTTCATCAATCACCACACATTTGATAGTTGTCGATCCAATATCCAAACCAATACTATATGTTTCCATCGGATTCACCTCCACTAAATATCTGGTTCACGGTTCTAAGAATATAGGGACGCAGAATTTCCAGTGATGCAGGCTGTTTTAAAACAATAGAGCCGTAACAAGCCGACAGCGTAAAGTGCATTGCAAGTACCATGCGAATCATTGCGTCCTGACGATCATAGCCGTCTTTCACCAATTTTTCAATAACCGCATTTTTTTGAATACGTTTATCGTCCGCTTTGGCATGAACAATTCCCTCTTTGATTTCCTGACTGCCAATATTTTGTTCCATAAATCGTAAGATATCTGTTTCTGTTTCACATATATTAATCACTGCATTAAAAAAGCAATAAATCCAGGAATGCTCACTCCTGTCGTTAACCGCACTAATTAAAGCCTGATTAATAATATTGGATAAATACGAACACATTAAATGGTTGATGAGCGCATTTTTATCTTCAAAATACAAATAAAAAGTTCCCTTAGCAACATTTGCACGCTCTGTTATTTCTCTGACGCTTGTTTTCTCTATCCCCTTTTCCAGAAAAAGGATTCTGGCACTTTCCTCAATTCGTTCCCTTTTATTCATACTTACCTCCAATGACCAGCGGTCATCGACAATTATAGACAACAAATGACCGGCGGTCAACTTATTTACTCATTTTTTCGACAAAATCCGCAATTTGTTCATTTGTATGAAAGCTTTCTTTTTGGGTAAACATAATCCTTTGCCTTATAAAACTGATTTAAAAATTATTTCGTTTTTATCCTTAAAAATCAATATACAAAAAAGCAATGTCCCTGTTTGCCTGACAAAATAGATGCCTGTCAATGGTACATTGCCTTTATTTATTCATTTTTATTTCAATTCGTTAACGAGCTTCTTAAAATAGCGTCCTCTCTCTTCAAAGCCAGAAAACTGATCATAGCTGCTGGTTGTCGGAGAAAGCAGTACAACATCCCCATGTTGTGCTGTTTTTTGAGCAATTGCAAGTGCTTCATTCATTGTTTGCACAACAATTCCCTGATCACCAACAAGATCATCAACTAAACGTTTACCGCAGGCACCGTAGCCGATAATCAGCTTTACATTTGCCAGATGTTTCTTTAATTCATCCATTGGCAGTCCCTTCTCTTTGCCGCCGACAAGAAGAATGATTGGGCAGCTAAATGAATCAACCGCAACAATTGTTGCATCAGTATTAGTTCCTTTAGAATCGTTATAATATTTCACACCATTTAACTCACGGACAAATTCTACGCGGTGTTCCACTCCAGCAAAACCTCTGATGACTTCTGTAATGATACTTCTTTCAATACCGGCAGCTTCACACATAGCAATGGCAATCATCACGTTCTGAACATTCTGCTTCCCGACTATCTGTATATCAGAAACTGGCATAATCGTTTCCTGCCCCTTCATAATCATTCCGTTTTGCAAATGATAGTCACTGCTTTCAGATATCATCGACATTGTCGTCATTTTTCCATGAGGCGGATATTTATTGACATAATATGATAAATTTTCATCATCAAGATTATATACAAAGATATCATTCTCTTTCTGATTCATATAAATATTTGTTTTAGATGCATAATATTCATCCAAAGTACGCATATAATCAAGATGGTCCGGCGTAAGATTAATGATTGTCGCAGCTTCAGGTCTAAACTTTTCTATATTTAACAACTGGAAGTTAGACATTTCCAAAACAATATCATGTCCTGCCTGATTTTCTAAACCTTCATTAAAAACAATCTCACATAAAGGTGTTCCAATATTTCCTGCTATATGCGCTTTATTTCCTACTGCCTTTTTCAGAATTTCTCCTATCAAAGTCACTGTTGTGGTTTTGCCATTCGTGCCAGTGACTGCCAGATAATGATGATTTGGCGCTAACTGATAAGCCAGTTCAATTTCCGTATAAATCGGAATATTTCTTTCCTGTAATCTTAAAATAAACCATTCTGTATATTTGATGCCGGGATTTTTAATCACAAAATCAAAATCTTCCTCAAATAACGCTGCTGGCTGACCACCGCAGATCAAACGGACATTCATCTTTTCAAGTTCTTCTCTGTGATCAAGTTTTTCCAATGGTTTAGACTCATTTAATGTAATGACTGCACCATGCTTATGTAAAAGCAAAACAGCGGCTAAACCGCTCTTTGCAAGGCCTAATACCAAAACCTTTTTTCCTTCTATGTTCATCATTTTACATCACTCCAATCAGACAGCCGGCAATTCCACATAAGAAGCCACAGAACCAAAACGCGAAAACAACCTGTTGTTCTGTCCAGCCAAGCATTTCAAAATGATGGTGAATAGGTGCCA
>Ga0129308_1002470_pt1 | contig 15576 bp, 13 predicted proteins | sample L827metagenome_FD_94440 | JGI IMG/M metagenome (GOLD analysis project Ga0129308, IMG submission 94440) | Ring-tailed lemur group fecal microbial communities from Wisconsin, USA - L827 metagenome | ecosystem: Host-associated > Mammals > Digestive system > Large intestine > Fecal | place: USA...
CAATGTCTTGTAGAATGCCCCTTTCACAAAAGCGTTCTCATGATAATGGTACACCACACGTTTTCCCATCAACCTCCCTGCCAGCGCAGGACCTACGGGCAACAACGTATTGATATAGAATACCACGTCCTTTTGGAACAACCAACGGAAAGCCAACAGAAAAGTGTATAGCTGTACCGCACAATACCGAAGCATGGTAATCGTGGAATTATTGGAAAACCGATAAGGATAAGAATGCTTTCGCAAGTTCTTGTAATGGAGCAATTCATCCAAGACACCGCCTTTGGATGATACCAGATCTATCTGATACCCCTTCCTGAGCATACCTTCCAGCACCATTTTCAACACCTTGGGGCTACCGCTGTAATCGTTGAAAAGGTGAAAGCAGACAATGTGTTTCATTTATTGATTCAAATATTTCAGCAACTCGCCCCATATTGTCATGGAGCGGGCTATGTCTCCTTTTATCTGTCCCTTTTCACGTATGGTAAACCGGACAATCATATCCAGCAGATAAAGTGTGTAATCTTCTCTATTAAAATCTTTTCCTTCCTGAGATTGGAGAAAAGTTATTATTTCGTCAGCTTGCCAATGTTTCTCAAAAATAGCCGTCTGCGTGAAGAAGTGATACCTGTCCAACATAGGTGGGTAGGTCATTCGGGCATATTCCCAATCGAATACGAACAACGCCCCTTTTTCAACGAACATGTTCCATGGGGTGAAGTCGGCATGATATACACCATATTCCACCATTTTGCCACTATTCGTTTGACAGACTTTATCTATGGCAGCACTTACAATGGATTTTAATTCTTCCGAAAGAATCCAATCAAGGTGCCGGTTTAAATCAGATAACGTGTGATAATAGTCTGTTTCCTCAAACAGTAATTTCTGTTTCGTTTGGATATAGATACGATGCAAAAACTCTTCATGTAGTCGTCCCCATTGATGTACAACCTGTGAATGATTCGTTTTGCAGGTTGTCTGCACCAACAGGTGAATGCCACTGCGCCATTCTCCCGAAAAAACAATCCTTGGCACGTTGTCGATACCAAGACGCTCCAATTGCTTCAAAAAATCACCCTCACGTTCAAACAGTTTGGCAACCTCCGGATGGTCGCTTACTTTGCAATACCCAAGAATCCTTGAACCGATACTAAGTTGGATGGTAAGCTTTTGGTGTACGCATGGCGTGCCGCAAAACACGGCAAACTCCAGTAGGTCAGTATGGAACAGCCGACAGAGTTTATCATAGAGGTCATCGGCAAGGCTATACCTTGTCGTTTCGATATGCAGTTTCCGTTTCAGCAATGGCAAGCGATGCAATACCGGGAACCAGCGTTTCAGCAACTTTCCCTTAAATCCGCTGGGCTGATAAAGGTTCATGGCAGTGCGTAATTTGCTTACAGGCATGAGCCATACCTTGCCGTCATTATTCTCTATACGGTAGAAGGGGGGGGCCTCCCATATCGACAGCACCTCCGTAAGTAAGCTAAACAGATTCATTGTCTAATTTTTATCCAATCCATCCAAAAGCCCGTTCGATAAAAATTCCTTTGGATTCCAAATCATACTTTGCACGGGATGAATTCTTCCCCTAAGAAGTATATGCTTTCAGTATCGCATCCCGGATTTCCTTCCCATGATTCTCCCATGAGAACCTTTCAGAAACCTCTTGCACTTTTCTTCCAAGCCTCTCCTGTTCTTCCGTTTGGGTCATTCTCAGCATGGCTTCTTCTAAATGCTGAATAACTTCCGTTCGTCCTTTTCGCGGAATCAGTATCGCATAGTCATTGGTAAAATAACGGGTATAGCCGGTCGTATCCAAACAAATCAACGGTTTCCCCATTGCCATACTGTCAAACGACACCGTTACAGCTCCTTCTTTTAAAGCGGCATTTACCACCACATTCGCATTCCTCATCAAGTCCTTGTAGATATTCATGGATACCTTGCCTGCCAATGTCACGAAAGATTCCAAAGCATATTTTTTCACCAACCGTTCCAAGCGAGCCTTGTCCGGTCCGTTTCCTACGATTGTCAAATGAATCTTTGAATTTTGGGTAATCACTTCCGGCAACGCTTCTATAATGAGGTCAAATCCACGCCATGCATCCAAATGGCCTACTGTGATAAATTCAGTCACATCCTGTTCTGCTTTCTTGTCCAAACCGGATGCACAAGAAATGTCTGCCGCCACATCCGTGAAAAGCAAAGCCTTGTCCGCTTGTTTTTGTGGAATCAGATCACGTGTTATTCCCGTTTTGCAAAGAATCAAGTTCGCTTGTTTGCAACGCTTTCGGAATCCCCTGTTCCATACTGCCATTGAAGTCACGATTCTACGGACTTTTTCAATCAGTTGTGATTTCCTGTCGTAATGTCGCGAATATTCAGCGGGAATGCTTTCCAATCCTCCCACCGGTCCCCAGACAAAGAACTGTTTCTGTCCGTAGCTGCTTACTTTCCATAATACATTGCCGTAGGTCAGATGATGAAAAATCCGAATATCATTCTCCTGCATGGTACGTTTCACAATTCCGTTGGTACACATCTGCCACAGATTATAGTAGGTACGTACCCCACGCAACCCTTTCTTCCAGAATCTTGCCCATTGGGGCCAGTCGTAATAAAGAAAATGGATGCCGCTGTATTCAGGATGCTCTGCTATCCACGGCTCGATGGTATGGCGGTTGCTTTCGCGTGTCAGTACCCACAGTTCGAAGTACTTCGACATCTCCAATACCCAGTGCCAGCCCACGCCTATCTCGCTGCCTAAGCCCGGTTCACAGGCGTAGGCGGAAACAAATATCTTCTGTTTGTTCATTCTTTATTTGATAATGGGAAATGATACAGCATTTTTCCAGTTATATTTGCGGCAAACAAAGGAAAACTAGAAATATACATATGCTTTCCAGTGCATACATATATTTTTTCACCTCGAGATAAGGCATAATAGTCAATAAACGATTGTTCAAACACATCATCATTGTTACAATCTGTATAGTCCATGTGTACCCCCCCGTTTGTTAAATTTTGCAAACAAATATATGTGCCATTTTGACTTTGGCACTTTGACAAAAATGTTGGGGAATCTGCCGTAACAACCACTTCTTTTCCTGTCGTGTTTTTTAGAGCCTCAATTTGTGTTAACGCATATCTCAATAATTCATCTTGTTCTGTTTGGCTTAAAGGCTGAGAATTAGCTTCGTGAAAGTCTCCTAAACAATTCCTAAATCTGAAACAAAAAGATATATATTTATCTGGAAGTGAAAGTTTTATGTGCCGTAACTTTTCCGACAGCCTTACACTTGGCAAAAACAATTCGTCATATAATTGTTGGTATGAAAAATGAGTCTGATAGTAAAAGTTTATTTCCTTCAAAACCCTCACGTTGGCATAAAAATGGATTTGTTTTCTTTTTTTAGTTAAAGTTTTAAAATTCTTATACCAATCATAATTACCTAATTCTACCTTAGGGATATATTCTGATTTACTATATGATAGCTCATTGACTTCTATAGTCCAATCATAACTATTAGGCTGAAGGAATGTCGAAAGATTAAAAGGGTATGTCCAATTTATTTTAAAAGGCAAATGATGAATTTTACAGAGAGCATAAGTACACAGCAATCCATGGAATCTATCCGCTAAGCCACCATGTTTCACCTTCCCATCTATGCAAAAAATGACTCCTTTGAAACTTGAATGAAAATTCTGATTATCATGAGCTTTTCTTAAAAGAAATTCGCGATAACTGTTAAAACAGAATCGCAAAAAACCTCTACGTCCACATAAAAAAATTATTTGCTGCAATTTTCCCGGCATACATTCGTTGTTTTAGTTACGAAATATTTTCAAAGCCCTCTGATTTTTAGTCATAAAGACTTTAGATGTTATATCCTTGACAATATCCTCTATCGGCCTATTGGCATCAATTACAAATACATTCTTGCGATTCTTCGCGAATTTCAGAAATGCGTCACGTTGCCGTACAAGTTCCTCTAAAGGAAGTTCTTTTTTTCGTTCAAACAATACCTCGGCTGGAGCATCTAAAATAAAAGTAAGATCAGGTGAAGGAATCATAAATAGGAACAAACGAGGAACGTATTTCGGAAAAGAGTAATGGTAACGGTATATATCCGCAAAATAATCATAATAATAACGATCAAATATCACTAACTTTCGTTTGATTTTTGCAGGCCAAACAATAAGAAGATAACCCACAATAAAATCAACATTGTATATAAGAAATCTAACAAACGATTTCAACAATCCATTTGGCTTTTTCCCATGTGGATTGGGATTATCTTTCGGCTCTGGAGTTGCATTTGGTTTATATTGCCCCACATTCTTAAATAGGCCAGGACGAAAATATTTATAGCAAACATCAAATGAGCCAGAACAAGAATCAGTTAATCGTGAAATAATTGTACTCTTGCCTCCCCCATCTGGAGCAAGAATGGCAATAGACATACCAACCGGATTCAGTATACGATATGGGAAAAATCGTGTAAGCGAAAATTTGAATTGGCTGAATATCTTTACCCAAGTTGAATTAGCTTTTGATTTAGAGGTAAGAACGCCACGTAATTCTTTGTAAGAATCTTGAAACCAAAACACATCATTGTTCAAAATTGCAGAAATAATTTGATTACCCCAACAATCACCCCAATACTTTTTCATCACGTCATTAGATTCATCGGGATAACATTGGTAACATTGAAATATGTTATTCAGATGTTCTCTATCCATATCTTTTTTCATTATACGGCGAATTACCTGATAACAAACTTCATACGATTGTTTTGGGACATAAAAACATTTATAGTAACGTTTTGTATCGAGCATGTCCGAAGGTAAATAAACATGCGGGAAACTGGGACTTGACAGTTCATAATAAAAATCAAGCTGGAATTGAAACCGATTTGAAATTTCCGCAAAAGACAAATTATATGTAAATTGATAATACCCAGTTGCGATTTTTTGTGTTACGATAGTACCTGTTTTCTCACAAATTTCCGTTACTATGCTATCCAAATCTTTTTCAGAAGCATTACGATAAAACATATCAATGTCTGATGGCATCTCATCAGGCATTAATTCATACTTATTTTGAATACAATAATCTAATTGCCTCTGATGTAACGTTTCAAACACTTTGGTTATCAGAGTTCTCGGCATCATGTTTTCGTTCATAATAATTAATGATATAAAATAATAGCAGTGCCGACCAAATGTAATAGCTACTACCAACACCGGCACCTAACAGTGTAATGAACAGAAGTGTTTCAATAGAGAAAAATCTATAGATGGAAGCACGAAACACAAATATCAAGGATAGTATATATGTTATTATTCCATAATTAGTTATATCTCCAATCATCGTTTTTTTACTATAGATTGATTCTACAGAACGAATTGTTGAGGAGCCTTGTCCGATCCATGCCTCTTTAGTTGACAAGTCCAAATACTGAAACGTATTGATAATCCCATTTATTCGAGCAGCACCACTTGCCTCTGTTTTTATCATTTGTTTTCCTATATCTTCTGCCGAAAAAGATTCTATGATGCTATTTATTCTATCCATTTGCTCTCCCATAAATTGAAAAATCAATATACCAATAACAGCAATCACTAATAATGCTATATTTAAACTTCGTTTGAAAAAATACAATAAAATAACAAATAGTCCAACTAACCCTGTTGCAGAACCAATAGATACTATGAAATACAAATAACCTATAGAGATATATTTATTATCAAGCAAAAATTGTTTTAACGAGAGCGATGAAGGTTCCGACAATTCACAAATACGAATATATGTATAAAAAAGAATTGTGACTATACGCACTGCATGAGAAGCTTCAAGAGCCAGTGAATTTACTTTCAAAATATTACCCGGAATCCTATATCTAATCAAATTAATGACAGGAACATTTATCAATCCTAACAACATAAATAATTGCTGTAATATCAGAACTATAAAATACGCAATTAATAGATGCTTTATGAAAGATTTAGACGACTCTAAAGGAATAGAATCTGATTCAACAATCTGCACTACAGATATAAACATGCATATATATAGCCCTCTAAATACAATTCTATTCCACTGGATAATATCAAACGCCAATAATGAACATATCACAATAGATATAAAATATATCGTTCCCCAGTATACAGCATTTGTGACCAAAACTTTCTTACCGAATGACAAAAATACTATCGGAGTTATCGCCATACATATTGCTTTAATAACACTCACATCCATGCCCTCTATTGCAATTATCTGTATGGACATGAGAGTTATGAAGAAGAATACATATTTTTTTTGCAATTGGCAGGAAACATGCAAAGAATCAATCATTCTACAACTCGTTTAAGTCCTGTAATGCGTTATAGATGGCATTCAAATAGCCATAGCCATATTTCTCATCGGGTTCTAAATATCCACCTTCTGCCCATTCATTCCATGCGAAAACAAATATTTTATCTTGATGATAATATTTACGTGTATTAATTAGCAACTGTTTGAAATATTTTTCAAATGTTTCAGGATTTGCGCCCGTATAAACGAGCCCACGTTGTTTCATACGTGCTGTATTATCCCAATCCACAAAAGCAGATGGAATGGTATTTTTATCGTTTGGTCGAAGATTTAGAATTTCCTCCCATGCTTTGTCGTAGCTTTGACATTTTACATGCGCGTCTTTATTGATAATTCCGTCTTTAATTTTATGAACAAGTTTCTGTACAGGTTTTAGATGTTTTATGACAAACCACATTGCATTAATCCTATTCACATTGCGGTATTCCCTCACATATCCGGGATGAAATTGCATACCATAATCAAATTTCGTACGATCCCATCCCTTATCAAAACAAGCCATTGCTGCCTGATAGATGTATGTTAAACCGTCAAAACCATTTTCTTTGGCCATTTGAGTCCATACATCAAGCATTTTATTAAGTTTTCCAATCAGATTTGGGACATATATTATCATATATGGTTTATTATTCTCATTAATATACCTCGAGTCTTTAAAAAAAGGTAGCATATAATTGAAATGATTCACCCAATCCTGTTCATCGTCAAAGTCATGTGCAATTAGTGTTTTGGGACGTCTATCTGTTGCTTTCCATGCATCTGTCCAATCATGATTTGCCCATGAAATACAATAGTTTATATCGATTTCAGGATGAGCCAACAGCATTTCCATGGGTTTTTCAAGTAGCAAATGTCCGTTAAACCAATAGTGATACATACAAAAACCATAAATACCATGTTCTTTCGCTATTTTACATTGCCATTTCAATGTTTCGACTTCACTCAAGTCGTAATAATTTCTGTTTAAAGGGATACGCGGTTGGTTATGTCCTTCAAATAAGGGTTTACCATTCTTTACATTTACCCACTCGGTAAAACCTTTTCCCCACCATTCATCATTCTCAGGTATAGAATGAAACTGCGGTAAATATACTGGTATTATCTTCATATTAATTGCTTATTTAATCGTTTTAATTACACGGGCAGGACACCCTGCTGCAACACTATAAGCCGGGATATCTTTTGTCACTACGGCATTGGCAGCGATAATGGCACCTTTGCCTATATGCACATTCGGCATAATTGAAACTTTTTCTCCTATCCATACATTATCGTCTATTATCACATCGCCTTTCGACACAAGAGGGCGTTTAATAGGAATAATATCTAATTCATCCTTACTATCGGTATGTCCATGACTATTGTCTGTAATCATCACCATACGGCCAGTTAGTACCCCATTTCCAATATGAATGTGTGAACAACAAGATATAGTGCAATAATCTCCTATATTTACTCCGTTTCCTATATCAATACTTGACTTCCCTTTTTCATTAGGCAAATCATAACATCTAACTAAAGCATATCTTCCGATACGACTATTCGTGCCAACAGTAATTCTATTAGGGTTTTTCAATTCTTGGGGTGAAACAATAAAAGCCCCTTTCCCAAACGATTTAAATTCATGACTATACAATTGTGTATGGAACTTACACTTCAAAACATAGTATAAATAACTGAATTTAGAGCTCCACATGAAATGAGCAAGCCACCCTAATAAAGAAAAGAGGGAACAAAGAAATTCTTTTATATAATTCATTTCGAAATAATTTCTTTGTAAATGTTAACAATTGAGTCACGAATAATTTGAGGCGAATGTCGTTTCTGGGCCATTTGGTGCGCTCTATGTCCTAAACCTTCGGCCAATTCTTTGTCGTTTACAACCCGTTTAAGCAGTGATGCCAGTGTATATGGAGCATTTGCAGGGAAAAGTAATCCCGTATCTCCATCATGTACAATGGACGACATTCCGCCGACATGAGTTGCCAACACTGGCACACCCAATATTTGCGCTTCACAAACACTATTGGGGCTATTATCTATATAACTCGGATGTACATAGCATGAAGAGTTACAAAGAGCTTCAACCAACTTTTCAGATGAGGCCGTTCCCATAGCTTTTACGTTCACCTGGTTAGCTTTAATGCCGTATTTACTTTCATAAAAACACATCTCTGGAATACCATATACTTGCCACTCGAAATCCAAATCTGTAAAGCGGTGAAGCAGATTGGCCGTTTTTAATATCAAGTCACATCCTTTATACCACGGACGCGAAATAACACTGATAAATGTCTTCTTCTTATCATCTCTCCAAGACCAATGTCTTTTCCCTTGCAAAAAAGAATCACGCAATGCTTCTTCACAATGAAAATACTTGGCTTTGGGATTGAACAAATCTATCAGTCCCTTATCCCACTCAGTACGCCCCATAAAGTAACTACAATGTTGAATGGTTTTAATTTCTCTTTTCGCCAGCTTACGAAAAACAGCTTCGGAGCGTAATCCAACATATCGTTGACGTAAGCCTAATCCTTTGTGCCTAATGAAATCAATCGGACTCATTCCTACAGGAAACAATGCATTGTGGTATGGCGGTAAACATCCTTGAATATGAATGACAATCGGAATATCTATCTCGCCACAAATAGTGCCAAAGTCATTTTCGCTTCCAAATATTTGTATCAAGTCTGGTTTGAAATCATCAATAATGCTCTTATATGTACCAAATCTTCCTTTTGTAATAGGATAATAGATTGTTTTCTCTTTTTCATAACGGAAATGTGAATCGGAAAATTTAAAGGCGACTCCCAGTTCTATATCAGGTACTTCATGTATAATGCTCTCCAATGAAGCTACCCATCCTCCGCCATTATGCCCATTACGACGAGGGTTGAATAAAGACGGAGTAACAGAAAACCATAAAATTCTCATACTTTTGTATTGCTGTTATTCATCATTTAAACTTTCTATATATGGAATGAACAAAATCAAATATGTGTAATGTTATAAGACTTTGCCGAACAAACGCCCGGAGATTTTTTTTGTATATTATTTTTTTCCGTCTAAATGTATCTTTCATTCGGAGAAATTGCATCTTCAACTTGTTTTCAGATGATACATACGTATTAATCAGTTGTAAATCGTTAATGTCCTTTTTCTCCCCTCTGTTTTTTTTAAATAGAGCTAAACGGTTCAATGAAATAAATTTCACGCCATAATAGACAAAATAATTAGCCGGGTTTACTATCAAGTCCACTTTGCCAATATTGTGGTATGCCAAATGTTCGTCATGTTCCTCAATATTCATGTAATCCAAATTTATATCGTCATTTAAATTATAATAATCCAAGTCATTTGCTTCACGTATGCCGTAAACAGCAAGAACCATACTTGAATCAATTATAAAATCTCTGATATCCAAAGCATTTTCTTTAATTCTATATTTGAAATTTTCAATTAAATGGTGAGATTCTGCATATTGAGTAGGATGACCAAGATGTAAGTGATGAATACTGTTTTTATTATATATAAGATTGGCTGCAATACGAGTTTCTCCTATATTATCAGTTGAATGAATTGATGAAAGACCTATTCCATAAATATCTCTAACTTCACTCTTTATATTTAATATTTCTTGAGTATTCTTTCCCCTGACCAATAAAAATTCAACATGTCCATTACTGTCCCATACTTCATCCGCCTTTACATGAGTATTATAAAAATCATTGTCCACAGTGCCAACCCAATCCATGTGCGCATATATCTGAATCATAAGATTACGGATGGCATTATAACTCATCTGTAGTTTCTTTTTATATACGATTGGAATTCTTTCCTCAATTAATTCATTGGCTTCTTGTAGATGAGTACTATTCTTAAATGCTTTAGGCCATAAAAACAGCATGTATAAATCATCATGCCAATTACATGCCTCCAACGCCATTGCGTCTGCAATGTCTACTGGCAACGCATTATTTATCAAAAAATCAGAAGTAACATGCTGGTGAAAATCTTTATCGACAAACTTTACAATCCTGACTTTCTGTTTAAAATAGGCTGCGCAACAAACACGATGTGCACCATCAACAATCACATTATTACAATCTACTGGAATTGGAGAACGTTGGGCATCATAACGTCCATTTTGAAAATCATCTATAAGAGCGTCTATCGTCGCAAGAAAATCTTCAAAAGAATTTTTTAGTTCATTGCCTTTCTCGCTACATGAAAACCCTGTAATTACATTAGTGCGCTGATAATATACTGATTTTGCGTATTGCATATCAGACACTCCCTTTACCTTATGATCAATATATAGTAAGATTGCGTATAAATCAAACCTATTATGGGTTAGCAAATCACGAGCATTCACCAACAAGTCTTCATGCTTCCACTCAGGATTGAAATTCAGATGACACTTATCCAAGTATTCAATAATATTATTTCCCATTTATGCGCAATTTTATTTTAATCATGTTCTCAATCGCCAATCGAGCAGGAGCATCGAGAAGATACCTATAAAACATTAACGGATATATCGTAATTGCAAGAACAATTGACAAAGCAAGCAAGGCAAAGCCAGTTACAACAGTAGAGAGGGAATATAGTACTCCCCAGGAAACAGTAAACACAAATAATGGCTTGAGTAATATTAACAATATATATTGCTTATAACTGATTTCTATGATTTGGTGAGTTAAGTATAGTCTGTATAAAAGCAGCATTGAAGTTGCTATTATTTTGGGCAGAAGGATTACTTCAGGATTTCCAAAAACATAAGCGACTATTACTGTACCACAAAATCCTGCAATTGTTATTAAGGAAAGCCAAGTTTGATAATGAGCTATTTTCCCGGTTGACAGAATGACCGTATATAATGGTGCAGAGAAAGCATCAACTATTATATTCAACACCAGTAAGATGCAAAATGTCCCAGCATATTCGGGTACATCAACAAGCCATATATCCAAAACGGTATCAATATTCACTATCAGAGGAAGCGAAATCACTGTTATAAGAGCAAAAGAAACCAACGAAGTGGTCTTTATTAATTTAACCAATTCGCTATCTTGGTTACCTTCAGCATAACTCTTTGTCAATACAGGTGTAAAAGCTTGCTGGAATCCAGCTAACAACGAATATATAGCAGCATTGACTTGATATGAAATTCCTAATGCTGCATTTACGAGAGGATTCCATACAAGATTAATGAGCACGCCGGTTCCTTGTTTATCTACTATTTGCGAAAATGCTCCCAGTATACGCCAACCACTGAATGTTGTTATCTTCAACAATGCTTTCTTTGAAAATGCAAAACTAAATTTATACAAATCGGTGAATTCCCGTTTACACCATACAATATACGTAAGATTTACAATGAATGTAACACAGACGATTAACCATCCATATAGAACAAGCTTATCTGCATCGATTTCAAGTAAACAAAACACAAGTCCTAATTTCAACACAGCTTCAAATATGCTATTAAAAGCAAAAAATGACATTTTTTCTTGTGATACAATACCTGCGACATAGGGTATTCGCAAGAACAGCAATATGGATGCCGCAATTGATAATTGATAAATATATACAACTCGTCCAATATCCGAAGAGCCAATATTCAACTTATTATGGACAAACCAAAGACCTACTGATTCTGCTAAAATGAGAAATATAATGCAAATAGCAATATATATAACTATACTACTGCAAAAAACAGAATTAAAACCTTTTTCATCTTTACGACCCAACTCAAATGCCATGAAACGTTGCGTAGCGGTCTGCATAGATGCACTTATAAATGAAAACATTGCGACAACGCCACCAACAACATTATAAATCCCAAAATCGGATAATCCAAGTGCCAACAAAACAATACGAGATGTATATAAAGAAACGGCTGTCATAACGACCATCCTTATATACATATATAAAGAGTTCTTGGCTAATTGTTTCGATTTACTTTCCATACAAATTATGGCGTATAGCTTTTTATCTTATTATCGCAATGCGTTGTACCATCGCTTCATGTCCGCTATATTGTCCTTAAATCCTATACTATTTTTTAATTCAGGATATATATCAAGCATAAAATACGTTTCATAATCCTGCTTAAAATAACGGTCACGATTTTTTTGTTCAGTCTTTATAAAATCATGTATAAATTTTCTGCGGTCATGGCGATTTAACAACATCTTTTGCTCTACTATTGTTTCTTTTGCTCGCTTTTCCAATGCAGCCTCTGAACATTCATTCTTGATATATTCAAGATAGCAACGAGCAAAAACATATTCGGCACTAAAACATCTGTATGTATTAGGCATATTGGGATTTGATGCAGCCAGCCGCTCATAAGCCCTATTTAAGTCGAAACTACTAAAAAGTTCACTGTAAAAAGCATCATAACGAATTACTAAATCAGATTCTGTAATTTCATCAAAGGATCCTACAATTCCCTGAAAAGCTGTTTGCCGATTAATGTATGAAGACATTAAAAAGAATGAGCCATGACAAACTGCCATTGTAATGAATAGTTCGTTTTGTAGAATTTTATTAATTGGAGCTAGACTTTGATATAGCTCCTCCCATGTTATTAATTCTTTAGATGTCAGAACTAACCCATTTTTACAAGAGCTACCGTGTACTTCAAAATGAATGATAGGGGCATTCCCATTCCCTTCGCAATCTTTTTTAATTTCTGCAAATAAATCATTCCACTCCTTTTTATCTTTTGGATTTCTTAGAATAGATTTAAAATCTGGATGCTTTAATGACTGAAATCGAAGAAGATCATTATGCAAATTGGTTCCAGTTAAAGTATCTCCATGTTGCAACGATTCTATAATATAGATACGATTAAAATGAATTTGTGCCATGACAAAATTATCTCCCTCTATATGTCTCCTCGCAATATTTCTCGTATTCTCCAAAAGTAATATTATCCATCTTGCATCAGAACAGATAGTCCTTAATCATTTTGGCCATCAAAGCATTGGGACGTTTTGTGATAAGTGACAACGCTAACCACGCGGTTGTACCGATTGCTTTATACACCTGCTTGCTCTTATGCTTTCCCGTTTTACACCAATTGGCAAAATGCTCGCAGTTGTTGGTGACAAGGTTATAGTTCTGAAACTGAACAATGCCCATCAACCCCAGCATGGCACGATTTCTTGCATCCAGTCTGCTTAACAACGACTCGTTATCATGGGCGACTAAGCGCGGATTATGTAAATCGGCGGCTTTTTGCAGGGTGATGACTGGTTTGTCACTTTGGTCAGTTGATGCAAAATGAATGACCCACCCTCCTTCAATGGTAATAGCATGATGTTGGTATTTAACTAATTTCCTTCGTTCCTCTGACAAATGATAACCAATATTCATGCTATGTAGCACATAAGGGAACTCTTCAGTACCGACCAAGCATTCCAGTACAAAATCATCACCCACAACACTTCTCAGCCCAAGATAGATGTTGTCATCTACATAAGACAGGGCATTATCCACTACGGTATCTGTATCATATTCGAAACTTGGTTTGTATTCGAACAGGAAGTTCTCGCCATAATTGGTGAAGTTTTCAAGTGACATCACTTGTACCTGATAGGCATCTCTTCCGTCTTCCAGCTTAATGTACTTCTGATAGACTATCGTTTCTGTATCGACAAAAATGGCAAACTGTCTGAATGCGCCCCAACTTGGGTTCGACAGTACGATTGGTGTGCCAGGTTCTATGTCCTCGTACTCCTCTTCTGGAATACGCTTGTTTGAGTTGAAATATTCTCCGTACATATTACATCCAAATTAAACTGAGGGTGATAACCGAAAGACCCACATAAATGATTCCACAGACAATCCGTTGTCTACGATAGGACAGGCGTTTGATAAGACTTTGTATCTTTTTGCTTTTGAAATCATTCTTTATCTCCTCTTTAACCTCTTCGACGAATGCTTCAAGGAAGATATATCCCCTGATGTGCGCTTTATAGTTGAATAGCATAAGTGCCACATATACAACTGTGAAGATGATTTTTTGATATACTTGCAATTGGCAGTTGTTACCGACCAGAAATACCCACACAGTTCCCGTGGTGATATAAAGGAAGTTCCAGAAATAATCAACCTTGTCTATGAGTTTCAACAGTATTTCGTATTTCATTATCTCACCCGATGTTACCGTCCGCTGTCGCCTAACCATTTATTTACTGCTATACATCTCCTCGTAATACCTCTCATACTCCCCGGAAGTGATATTATCCATCCACTCCTGATTGTCCAGATACCAGCGGACGGTCTTCTCAATGCCTTCTTCAAACTGAAGACTTGGTTCCCAACCTAATTCCTGCTGGAGTTTGAAAGAGTCTATGGCATAGCGCATATCGTGTCCCTTGCGGTCGGTCACGTAGGTGATAAGGTCAAGATCCTCTCCTTCTTCACGTCCTAACAGACGGTCAACGGTCTTAATTACCACTTTGATAATGTCGATGTTCTTCCATTCATTGAAGCCACCGATGTTGTAAGTCTCGGCAACTTTCCCCTGATGAAAAATAAGGTCGATGGCACGTACATGGTCTTCCACGAAGAGCCAGTCACGTACATTCTCTCCTTTACCATAAACCGGGAGCGGTTTGCGATGACGGATGTTGTTGATGAAGAGCGGTATTAACTTTTCCGGGAATTGATAGGGCCCGTAGTTGTTGGAACAGTTGGTTACAATAATAGGCATTCCATACGTGTCATGGAATGTACGGACAAAATGGTCGCTACTCGCCTTGCTTGCCGAATAGGGTGAATGAGGATTGTATTTCGTTGTTTCATAAAAGAAATCCTCACCGTATGCCAAATGATGTTCCGAAGAAGATGCCGTAGTGGTGAAAGGAGGTTTTATCCCTTCGGGATGTGTCAACTCCAATGCACCATATACTTCATCGGTGGAAATGTGATAGAAACGTTTGCCTTCATACCCTTCCGACAAACTTTCCCAGTAAATCTTGGCAGCTTGCAACAAGGAAAGAGTTCCCATCACGTTGGTACGGGCAAAGGTAAATGGATCCTTGATGCTCCGGTCCACATGGCTTTCGGCTGCCAAGTGGATGATACCATCAATACAATATTGCCGCATCAATCCCTGCATTTTTTCAAAATCGCAGATGTCGGCTTTTACAAATGTATAATTCGGCTTGTCC
>Ga0129308_1002476_pt1 | contig 15541 bp, 12 predicted proteins | sample L827metagenome_FD_94440 | JGI IMG/M metagenome (GOLD analysis project Ga0129308, IMG submission 94440) | Ring-tailed lemur group fecal microbial communities from Wisconsin, USA - L827 metagenome | ecosystem: Host-associated > Mammals > Digestive system > Large intestine > Fecal | place: USA...
TACTTTTACTTTTAAAGAACGTAAAAAAGGAACAGCTATCTCACGATAATCTATTCCTTAATCCTCCACTCTTGACACGGAGCCTCTTTATTTAAATAGCAGCTTTCATTTTCATATGTAAAATATGATTGTTTTAATTGTTTTTTTCTAATAATTCTTATAATCATTCTATCAATATAGATAGGTTTTAATACATCGGCTATATCAAATTGTAATGAGTCAGTTTCCTTTGATAAACTATGAATAAAACTTATTTGTGGCATTAAAGAACTTTTATCAATATCGGATAATATTGTTCCATAAAGTAATGAGTAACCATAACTTAATAAACAATTTATTTCATTCTTGGGTGGTTTTTTACTTCTAGAATTAAATTTATATATAGTATTTTTTAATATGATATCAAAGCTATTATAATATGTTTTTTTAGTGATTGCTTCTAATAATAGAAGTTGATCAATGGTTTGAGTTTCTTCAATATGATTTATACTATCTTCTATTTGTTTTATAATATTAATTAAACAAAATCCTTTCTTATTATAATATTTTAATAATGATAAACAGTTTTTAAATTCTCCATATATAAATATTTTAGCTAATTTTAATCGTTGTTGATAATTATTGTAGAAAAGTGCTTGTTGTACAATTATTTTTCCATCTGCATATTTTTTTGATGAAAATCTACCAATATAATGATCATAATAATTAAAAAATAGTATAGTAATATGATATATATTTAATAAGCCTAATACTCTTTTATTTAAAGAAACTTCTCCAAAACACATAATCATATCAACTTGTTCTATAGGAATATAATATGTATTATTAGGCTTGATAACATATGCTAATGAATAATCTTTTCTTATTAATTCACCACTCTTATATAAATAAATTATTTTTTTCATCTTTTATATTTATCATCCCAAATCCACATGATCCTTTATTAGATAAACCTGTATTATAAATTAAATTTAACGTTTCAAAATTTGTTTTTATTTTTAGCTTTGTTCTATAACTTTCATAAAATGTATTTTTAAATTTAGACATGATTTTTTTCTCATATAATACTTCCTCAATTTCAATTACTACATTTTTTATTGGATACTTATATGCTGAAATCTTATGAACAATATTATTTTTTATCAATTGTATAAATTCTTTATCACTTGGTTTATAATAAGTAAAATAATTATCTTTATTTATATATGCTGTCACTGGTGATAATGTTTCAATGACAACTTCTTTTTCCCCACTAAATGGTGTTAATTGTAATGTAACGATTTCTTTAATATTTACTTGTTGTTTACAAATGAATATGTAATCATTATTAGTTAAAAATTGATAAATACATTTTAAAAATTCTTCATCTATTGCACTAATATATAAAATGATATTTTTTTCAAATATTATCTTTTGATTCTTTATTTGATATTTACCAAACAAATCACTAAAAACAAATAATTTAAACACTTTTTCTTTATCTCTAAATCCTTGATTATGATAAAATTTTCCAATTGTTTCTTTAGGAAGCATATTATAAATTACAGATTGAATAATATTTTTGTATGATAATGGTAATGACAAATTTTCTTTTTCTAAAATAAGCTTAATTCTCAATCTTACCACCTCCTAAGAAATTATATTTTCCTATTCCAATATTAAAAATAATATTATTTATTCTTTCTTCAACATAAACCTTCCCAATTATACCTTTTGGATATATTTTTTTAGTTAAGCAATTCATCATATCCATTTTTGAACTTTTTTTATTACTTATATTATATTCATTCTGTAACAATAAAAAGTTACATTCATATTTTTTATTATAATAATTAAACATACAATTATATAAATTTTTAAACTCATCTTCTTCAATAGTTGTTGTAATATTTAACATCCTACTTTCTATAATTTGATTTTCTATATTTTGGAATTTTATTTCTTTTATTTGAAAATAAAATCCACATAAATAATGATTTAGATAATCTTCAAAGAAAGTTGTTACATAATACTCTAAACATTCACATTTCCCAATTAAATAAAATTCAAATAGACATTCGTCATTCTCTCTAAAAATTGTTCTCATGAACAAATCATTTTTCATAATAAGTCCTGGATAACCATTAAAATTTTCTCCTGTGATCATGTAATATTGACATGAACTTTGTAAGTTACAGTCCTTACATTTACTACTATTATTTATACAACTTAATTTATGAATCATATTTAATAATCTTTTATATGTATAATTATTTATGTTTTGATGAAAATAAGCTCCTAAAGGAAACGATATTAATATATTAATTTTCATTAATGAATTCAATTTTTATTACTCCTGGATAGTAAATATAGTTGTCATCATAATAATATGTTCTTGTTATTGGCATTTTATCATAAATAGGATGTGCCCTCCCCTTTTTTAATTTAACAGGAGAAAAAATTTTTTCAAAGTTTCTTTCATAGTAATCAGGATATCTTGTTTTAAACAAGTATGAAATTGTTTTAAAAAAATAATTTGTATTTTTTCCTATTCTTATATAACATCCTTTATCAATCTCTAATAATTTTTTTAATGCTTCATCTATTTGCAATAAAGAATAGTTTTGATACTTATCATTTACATTTAACTCTTCTTTGATCATTGCTTTAAAATAATTTCTACATGCAATTTGAATATTATTATAATTTAAAAATTTTATAATTTGTATGTAATAAGGTTCATTTATATATTTTGATGTCAACATTTTTAGTTTCTTTCTATCTATAATTATAAAATCTCCTATCTCACATTGCCCATAATCTATAGTTTCAAAATGTGTTAATGTCATTGAACTTACTTCAATATCATTTATTTTTGGCCTTTCTGCAGCAACTAATCTCATTTCTTTAAAAGGAATATCTCGGCAAATCAAGCAACTACGCATTATTTTTATGAAGTTAATAATATTTATTTCATTACCTTGTTGAAATGGAAATAACATCTTATATATATCCTCTATATTCTTTACTTGATAACTATTATTACTTTTTAATTTTTCTTTTATTTGAGGAAAATATTGCCTTAATATTTCATATTCAATAGCATTAAATATTGCTCCTTTTATTGTTGAACCAGGAATAATAGGAGTATTTAAATTTTTTATTTGTTCAGCAACATCTTTTTTATTTAAATAATAATTATCTTTCTGCATATCTATATTTAGCTGATAATTTTTAGTAAATTTAGTATAATCAACGTTCCCTTTTATTTTTGAATTAATGATTTCTTTATTAGAACGATTATTCTTTAATTTAGTTAAATCAGTCAAAAATTTTTCATCTAACAAATCTTTACTAGGTATCATTAAAAATATATCTTTTATTTCATAATGCTCACATATATGACTGTCTACTCTGTAATTATATTCAAAGGCTATTTTGTTTTCCCCTGTACCTATATGTACAGGTGTTATAATTTCTACTTTTGTTTTTATCATACTATCACCTACAATACGAAACCAATTCCATAATGATAAATTTCTTTACCATTGTTAGTTGAATACAGTTTTCCATAATATTCCTTTTTTTCATTAACTTTCATATAGCTTCCTTCAACAAAACTATTAAAAATTCCAATTTTATTAGACGAATAATCCTTAGATCCTATAAATGTTTTAGAATCAATCATATAAGAAGATTGTTCTAAATCAAAATGAGTATCTATACATTTTGATAAAAGTATGCACTTATTACTTTGAAGAGAACAACAATGTATTTTTTCTATATTTTTGAGTTGAAAGCAATTTTTTCCTACAGAAATTCTATTTCCGAACCCAAAATAATGACTATACTTAAAAATATCTTTAACATAATTCAAATCATCAGTTTTAACATAAATATTAAATAGTGCACCTTTCTCGTAATAAATAGTCTTATCATAATATAGACCTCTATCATCATTATCTTCTTCCTGATTTGTATGAAAAATAAGTTCTGAAGTGGATGAGTCTTTTAATAATCTATTTTCACTTAAAATATTTTGACTCAAAATAAGTTTACCACTAAATATATCATTTTTTAATAATTCAAACTTTAACTCATCGTCCTTGTTATTATTTAAATACTTTTCGAATATATATTGTGTCATATATGTTATTTTTTTATATTGTTTTAATTTTGAAAGTTCATTTAATTGTTGTCCTGAATCCAATTGAAAAATATGATTATTTTTCTCATTAATTGATATTAATCCCACTTTTACCATAGGTATTAAATTATTTGGAAACATTGAGGAATGCACAAATTTTGGTTTATTACTAAATGATTCAAGATAATTATATAATTCTTCTTCACCCCTTGTATATTTGATAATTGAGCATATAGCTCCAAAAATCACTTGGGCATCTGGTATACGACTAATTGTTGATAAACATTCAAATGTCAATTTATATGTATTCATATTAAATATCTACTTTCTCAAATTGTTTATGATAAACTTTAACTTTACCATAGCCTCTTGTTCCATTTCCACCCAAATAATTGTACTCTAATAATTTTAAAGCTTTATATATTGTTTTTTCCATTTTTTCCCTATCATCACCTTCAAATACATTAAGAATAATCTCCCCTTCAAACTTTGATCCAGCAACAACTCTCTCTATGAAACGAGGTGAATCAGAAGTACCACTAAGAGGATTAATTTTATTCTCTGCTTTTATTTCTGTAAAAACACCAAATCCTATCTTTTCATTTAATTCTTTTTTACTTTCTTCAGTCAAAAGTAAATCTCTAAAAATTGCTCTTGTATGTTTTATTTTTTTGTCCTCACAAGTTTCAAATATATTTGCAATATCAGGATCTTCAAACTCTAATTTTTTATCTTTTTCATTCCATATTGTTTTCTCATTGTATTTTAATAAAGATTTAATTTTTCCTTTTAAAGAACTTCCAGGAATATAAGGCTCTTTTGTAAGAGGATTCTTTATAACATTTGAATCGGCTCCACCAATATCAAAACCATTATCATTACCTCCTATATAAAGCCCTGTTAATACTTCTACTTTTATTTTTAAAACATAAATTTCTTCCAACATTTACTCTCACTCCTTACTATTTTGAATACTGTTTATGATAATGATATGCTACTATACTCGTAAAAAATTCATCAAAAGCATAGATATCTTTTTCACTTTTAATAGATTGTTCATTAATCATACTTTGTACAAAATCATATAATATAAATAGCTTTTTTGGTTCTCGTCCAGAATTATATGCACACATAACAACAATTATAAATATTTGCTTCTTAGCTTTTTCTAGATCACCATTTTGAGCATAAAGTTTAGCTTCTTTTACAGAATCTAATACTTTTCTCATTTGGTGATTTGGAATATATCTAAATTTTTTTGCCCACCTATCTGCTTCTTTTCCAGGTAAATACAATTCTACTGGATCACTTAAATAATTATGTAAAGGTTGATTCACCTTTTTTGTTAATGAATTATTTGATTCTCTTTTAGTTCCCATTTTCTATACCTCTCTTTCTGTATTCCTTGTAAACATAATTGTTAATTTTAAAATTAAAATATATTCTTGTAAATCTCTGTCATTGCTTATGTCATTTATATCTTTTTTCATTTGAATAAAAATCTCTTGACTATCTTTATTATTTAAATTTCTAAATAATATATATTGAATTCTAGGAATAAAATAAATAAATTGTTTATAATCTTTATCACGAATATTAGACATAATATTATATATCATTGTCCTACTTATTTTCCCTTGTTGTATGAAATGAACATAATCTTCTACTTTATTTAAGATAGTATCATATTTTTCAAAAGATATTGTTGTATTCATTAATGTAATAGCATGTTTTTTCCCTTGTTTAGAATATTCTAGTTGTTTTTCTGCTTCTCCTACTCCAAATCTAATTGGAGATTTTGGTCCTTGAATATGAATACCTCCTGATATTGTTATTCCTTTATTACCAGTATAGTTTTCAAATCTTTTATTTATTTCCTTTGCTAAATAAACAATACCATATGCCGGTCCCATAATAACCAAATCATCTCCACCTGCATAATTGATATAAAACATAGTTTGATTTTCAACATATTGATGAATATTAGAATTGAATTCTAATGATACATCTCGGCATATTTCGACAAGATAATGTCCAAAAAATAATTCAATTAACCTACTTAAAGTAACATATTTTGATATAGATCTTTTTGCTCCTAACTTTCCTTCTTGTTTTAATCCAAAGGCAAAAATTCCTCCTAAATTATCAACATCCATTTTTAAAATTCCTAACTTAGAATCACCCTTATCTTGAATTAGATTATTAACAATACTTTCAAAATTTAATACTTTGCTAAATTTGTCTTTTGGTACTAAACTTGCAAGAAGTTTTTGATTCCCAAATCCAAATGAGTTTATTGAATCAATATAATATATATTATTTGAAGAATAAAATTCATTCACAAATTTTATTTTTACAAATCCTAAATCTATTTGGTCAATCACACTTATTTTATCAAATAATTTATCATAGTCATATAAAATACCAAAATTATTATTTCGAATATAAACATCTGATACTATTTCTATCATTTTACATAAATGACATTTTTCTCCTTTATGTTCTACAGGTCTACCACATAAATAGCATTCATTATTACTATTTATCTTTTGAAAGAAAAAGTCTTCATCAATGATATTATAAAATTTTCTCATTTTATTACGTCCGACTTCTTGTTTCAGTTCTAGAGCTTTATCAGATTGATAAGTTGCTAATTCTGTTTCTGTGAGTTTAATTAATCCATATACAAAAGTTATTTCTGTTTTAAATAAATCAAATAATTTCTTTTGTAATTTTTTTGCTTCATTATCAACCTTTTCTTCTGTATTGTCTGTATAAGGCAAAAGAATAACGGCACCTCCACCTGTATTAAATAAAATATTACTTTCAGTCAATCCAAATAATTTTAAAAACGCATATGTTATTGCATTAGTAATTAGTCCTACAAAAATAGAACGTCCTCTTAACGCTTTTGTAAGTCCTTCTTTTCCCGAAACCCCTTCTGTTATTTGATAAATAAAATTTTGTATACCTGATATATCTAATTCTAACATATAAAATTCTTTGGAATTTTGACATTCATCATAATACAAGCAACTTGCAATTGCAGAAGTTAATTTTAAATGATCAAACAAACTTACTGATGAATTTTTACCTTCAAACGTTGAAGCTGGAATAGTAACACAATATTGATTCAATAAATTATACATTTTATGATAATTGTTTATATCTATTATTTTCTTCTTTAGAACAGATGAATTTTCAACTTCTTTAATAAACTTTTCAAATAAATATTTGTATTCATCTGAACTTTCCTGTAATGTTTTTTCAGAATAGTCGGCTTGGGGAAAAGTCATGTCTTTTAAAGTTGATAATGGAAATGTCATGTCATTTCTATCTGTACCAAAGTCCACTTCTGACATAACTGAATGTAATCTTGAAATAATAAACTGTCCTTTTTTATTATTGTTTTCAAAATCATAATGTTCATCACTTCTATCTATTGCTGAAGCAATATGATCAGCATCACGAATTATTTTAGAAAATTCATCACTATTTTTCTTATGGTGCTCACTTGTTAACAATTCATATTCATTATTTTGATTTAAATATTTTGAAAAAAATCTTGATGTATAGCCACTATGTAAATGTGTATGATAATTTCCATACTTATCTAATGGTGCTGTATCAATTTCTGTTACATTTAAATTAGATACAGTATATATTCGTTGATAAAATTTTCCTATATCATGTAGTAATGCTGCATAAGCAACTTCTACCAAACTATACTTCATTCAATATACCCCCTTTTATAGCTTAATAAGTTTAATAATATAATCGTTCATTTGATCATATGAATTCCAATACTTTTGTGTATCATATCCTATCTCATTCAAGATAATTTTTATACAATTTATATAGAATTGTATATCTTTGCTTAGTTTTCTTTGAATAATTTCTTTTTTAATGCATGTAATTTGATGACTTGCTTCATTTCGTAATTTTTCTCTAAAACAGTCAAGTTCTTTAAAAGCATCTATAATTTTCTGATTTGATGACTTATATTCGATATATGCAATCATCTGACTTTCTTTTAAAAAAGTATTGCTATATCCTTTATATTTTAAATCTAAACATTTTAAAATATCTTTTCCTATATCATCAGAATTTAATTTTTCTCTTGTAAGGTATATATTATCCAAATACTTAGTAATATCAATACCATATAATTTTTTCAATACTATTTTGGAAGCTTCATACATAAATGGATTTATTCCTCTAACAACATCTAATAAATCACCCTTATCTGCTTTTATTTTCAACCATAAAGCATATTCAAATAATTCTATTTTACCATCTTGATTATATGGAAAAAAAATTACATTTAATTCTTTTTGAATTTTTCGACAATCATATTTATCTAATTTAATTCGATTTAAAGCAAACTGAATAGCTTTTAATACCTTATCATCAAACTTAGATGAATATTTTAATATCAAATTATAAGCAGCATCATAATCATACTGTTTTAATAAATTGACAATCATTTCTTTTTGTATCTTAAAATTAAATCTATTATTATCTGAAAAAAAGCAACGATTTGTTTCGTTGACATTATCTAGATTTTGTTTCCAATATTCATCCACATTATACTTTTTTAAATTATCATCTCTTTTATATTGTCCTTGACTAGGATCACTCACTTGTATAGGATAAATACGATAATTAGATAATGCTGCTATTACTTGTAATGCTGATTTCATAGCTGGTGTCCCAGATGAAACATTGAGTAATAATTCTGTATTTTCACCATATTCCTTTATAATATGATATATATTTTCTTCAAAATCATCATAAAAATAATCAAATTTATGTACATCAGTTAATTTTTCCTTTTTTATTTTTATAATTTTAAAAGAACAGTTTAACATTGTTTGCAAATAATCAATTGACTTTTCATAACGATTATCTGCTTCATCAAACTCACAAATCTGTTTAGACATATATAAATAAATAATATCTGGCTTATAATAGCGACAAATATGTAATATCGATCCATCATAAACATCTAAATTTTCAAAAATAGACATAGGATCTGTTTTTCCAATAGCTGTAAATAATACTTTCATTCTTTTTACCTATATAAATTATATGCTTTTCCTTTCTTAAATAATTTTTCGAATCCTTCTTTTAAAATATTATATCAAACTATTGATAAAAATAAAAATGTAATAGTTTGTTCATAAAATATTAAACTAATTACTAAATTACTATTATAATTTAAACATAAAAGAGAATGACTAAAATTAATTATACATTTAATCAAATTTTATAATATCAGATATCTTTTTATATTTTCAACTTTCAATTTATTCTCATCATTATCTCTACTCTACTATGAAATCATACACATCTTTTCTAACTGGTTTATCTAATTTATAAAGTATCTCACAAATTGGTTTTCCTGCCATTTCCACTTGTTTGATATCTACAAAATAACCTAGTCCCAAATAATAAAATTCTTTAGAATTACTGTCATCCTTATTTTTTCTTATAAAGATATGTATATCTGTTTTGTTTTCTTTTGAATATATGAATTTCTTCATATCATCACTATTAATTCTTCTATTATTTTTTGACATTGCAATAAGAGTTTCTCTATCAATAAAACGATCTGCATATTTTATTGTTTCAGAAATACTATCTGCTTTATCATAATTAATAAATACTGGTAAAGTATTTGTTCTTTCATCATAAAAATATCCACCCATATTTAAATCTACAATTTTCTTTTCCCAATTTAGTAATCTACACACATCTTCATATGTGTATTTTTTATACAAACAAAAATCTGTATTATTATATCTTTCACTATATTCCATTTTATATTTATTAATAGCATAATCTAATACTTCTATAATCTGATTTTTGAAATCATTATTATCTAGTAATTGATTAAATGCTGGTGAAATATTCCATTGTTTATCAATAATAGGTATATTCTTAAATTTTTCTTTTGATGATCCTGTCATAAAATTTTGAGTAAGTATATTTCTTATATTTTCATAAGATACTTCAGGAAGATCAATATGATATTCATTTAACATTTTGTTTTTAAAATGCATCATTAATTGATGTTTTCTTTCAATTGATAACTTTATCATCTCTAACTCTTGTATTCTCTTTCCATTTGATAATTTACTAGATATGTATATTAAATATTTTTCTTCTATATTTGAAAAATGAACATGATAGTCTTTATCATATTTCTTTAAAAATTCATGATAAGACCCTAATGAATTATTTTGAAAAATTTTTTGAATATCAATTGCTCCATATTTCTCAAAATCTTCAATTTTAGGAATTCGTCCCAATTTCGCTTTTAAAGCAAAATAACTTTCCTTTATCATTTTTATTGTATTAAAATTAGTAGTATCTATTGAATCAAATATTCTCTTTTGAGATATTTCATCAAATTGAACTGTTGAAGAACCTGGTAAAATCATATCTTTTTCTATCATGAATTTTCTTAAATCATCTTTATTCAAATTTGTGTTTCCACTCAATGCTATTGGAATTAAAAAGTTATTCTCATAATTACCAATAAAATCAATCACAACAACATAATCCTTCTCATCATTCTTTCTTAAACCTCTCCCTAATTGTTGGACAAAAATAATAGCTGATTGGGTGGGCCTTAACATAACAACCTGATTTACCTTAGGAATATCAATTCCTTCATTAAAAATATCAACAGTAAAAATATAATCTAATGCATTTTCACCATTAGATTCTAATCTGTCCATTGCTTCCTGTCTTTTTTCCTCACTGTCTGATCCAGTTAAAGGAATTGTTTTATAGCCTCTATGATTAAATAAATGTGATAATTCAATGGCTTCATTTTTCCTACTAACAAATACTAAGCCACGAACTTTTTCACCAGAATAACCATAATCTTGTATTTTACTAATTATGTAATCAACACGTTTATGAGACACTAATTGATTAAAATCGGACTTATCATCTATTGATTTACCATCTATTAATAGATCTGTAATACCATAATAATGAAATGGGCATAAAAGATCATATTCCATAGCTTGTTGTAGTCTGATCTCAAAAGCAATATTATAATCAAACATTTTATATATATCAAAATCATCAGTACGTTCTGGTGTTGCTGACATTCCCAACAAAAATTTAGGTTTGAAATATTTAACAAACTCTTGATATGAATGTGCACCTGCTTTGTGAACCTCATCTATGATGATGTAATCAAATTCATCAGACAAAAATAATTTTCTATTTTCTGGTTTATATATTGTCTGAATAGTAGAAAAAATATAATCTTTATCTAATTCCTTTTTGTTTCCAGAAAATATACCCATTGTTCTATCATGGATAATTGTTTGAAAGGTTTCCATTGCCTTTAAGGCAATATTTTTTCTATGGACAACAAATAGCATTCTTTTAGGATGACATTCTTTAACATCAAATGCTGATAAATATGTTTTACCTGTTCCTGTCGCAGAAATAAGCAATGCTTTATTTTTACCTTCATTTCTTAGAGCTTTTAAGGATAATAATGCTTCTTTTTGCATATAATTTGGTTTTATATTTTCAGATTTTTTCTTATTTATGTAATGTGTAGGTGTTTTATAATCTTTTTGATACTCTTCTATCCATTCTAATGTCAATGGAATTGAATTGTTCCATTGCCTATCAAATTCTTTTTTTATTTGAAAAATAACTTCTCCATCATAAGTAGATGTAAAAAATATATTCCATTCTTGGTTTTCTGTTAATGCAGATTGGGTAATATTTGAACTACCAACAATTGCTTTATAATAATTCTCCTGCTTAAAAATATATCCTTTTGGATGAAATCCATCACCTACATATATTCTTATATCCAAATTATTAAATTTTAATAATTCTTTAAAAGTTTTAGGACTATTAAATCCCAAATAAGTTGAAGTAATTATTCTTCCTTTCTTATTCTGTTTTTTTAATTCTAGTAACACTTGTTTTAAAACAGCTAATCCAGAAGAAGCAATAAATGCAACAGAAAAATCAAAAGTATCGCATTCTTTTAATAATTGAATAATTTCATATGATAATCTCATATTTTCTTTATAATTATTATAAAACAATTTAGGTTTATATTCTTTTTTTGATACGATACTTTTATCTATAAAGCCTGATTGCAAAGCAATTTCTATTTCTTTCATTTATACTCCCCTTTTTCTTATCTGTTCTATAACTTCAACATCAGCTGGCACCCATGTGATATCTTCTTGTTGAGCTTCAATCCATTGATAATCCATATGTTCCAACAAAGTAATATGTTCATCTAATAAATGACATATATAACAATCCATTTCTAAAATAAAAGTTGGATATCTATAATGAACATGGTAAAAAAATGAATCAACTTCAATATGAGCCTGCATTTCCTCTAATAGTTCTCTTTTTAATGCATCTTCAGGACTTTCACCTTCCTCTACTTTACCACCAGGGAATTCATACATTCCTTTAAATTCTCCATATCCTCTTTTCGCAATTAATATTTTATTATCCTGTTTTAATATTGCAGCTACTACTCTTATACTCTTCATAATTCATCTCTACTTTCAATTATAATTAACTAATAATCTTATACTAACTTCTCATTAAATATTTTTTATATAACTTATTATACAATTTTTTTATTAAATTACTATCATAATAATATTATTAATGTAATATTCATTTTGCTCTTCATAAATAATAATTACTAATTACTTGATGATATTTAAACCTAGAACCATAATATACTACATACATTAGTACTGGCGAGTAAAATAGAACTATACTAATAACAGTTGAAGATACATATTGATAATGAAAATACTTCATCGTTAATTTTGATAACGTAGCTTTGAAATATGTATAAATAACCAAACTCAACAATAAAATATTAAACAAAAATATTGTGATAATAAAACTCTTACCTGTTTCAAAAAATATAAAATTATATATGATTAACTAAAGATAGAAATAAAACAAATTCCTTTATGATATACTTATTAAATTTCATTGACTATACAATTTGTGCTAATACTTTTCTTCAAGATTTATCCATGTAATAAAAATTTCATATAATAAAATATTTCTTCTTTTATTCATTATATACATAAAAAGTGCCATCTATCAAAAGACACCTTTTCATTTATACCTGTAATTTCTTCGCTTTTTCTATTTCATCAAATAATGCAATACATTTTTGATATTTAGAATACTCTAATTCTTTAACTAAATTATCGACTAAGCATTTACCATTATTTAATTGATACATTGCTTTTACATATTGACATGCCCTATGATAAATCTCTCTTTTCTTACCTTCTTTTAAGATTAAATAGAATTGTTCTAAAAAGTATTCATGTAATTGTTCACTATAGTTATCTTTTAATAATTCAACATTATTAATTAATAATCGCTTATTATTGTCTTTATTCAATAAATTCCATAACTTTTCATTTTCGTTAAAATATGTATATAAATGAATAAGTACATACACTTCTTTAGTTTTTGACTCAATATCTTTAATGATTTTATCCTTAGAAACTAAATCCTCTAAAAATTTTAAATGCACTATTTCTCCATCACATAAAAAACTATAAAAACCATATTGATACATTATGTCCATATTTTTATAATCATCTCTAGTCATAAAAACTTCTAGTACATTTGGAATATCTCTTTTATATTTAAAATAATGATGATGTATTTCTTTTATCACTTCATCATATAAAATCATATAGTCTTGACGATTATTGATGACATATCTTATATAATCAATGTATTTTGAATTCTTTAATAATGAAATTGCTTGTTTCTTTAATGAATGATGTCTTAATATATGCATAGCAATTAAAACATTAGATTTAGGTGTACTATCTTTTATATAATAACTTTTTAATTGATTTATATATTTTTCTAATTCGATATAAAATTTTTCAATATTAACATTGTTCTTTCGATAAAAGTGTGCAACCCATTGATAATCGTTATAAACAGCAAGTTTGGGTTGTAATAGTATTTCATCAATAACGTTTTTTAATTCACTTTGATGATAAAGTTCTTCTATTTTCTTTTTCTCATTATCATTTAAAATCTGTATATTATAATCTTGATAATCATACACATAAATTTGCATCAAATGTTTCATTTTTCTATTAATTTTATCTAAAAACATCCATGTCTTATTATTCCTTTTTAATATTTTTTGATAATCTTTCTCTAAATATAAATAATATGTTCTTTCCTCATCATGAGATAATTCTTTCTTTAACAAACATCTCACATCTGATTCACTTAAGTTATTAATATAAGAATCAAGTACATAGTCATAAAATAAAGGTTTTTCAAATCTGTTCCTATAATGATATTCATCTTCTTCATCCATATCATCACTATATAACCATTCTTCATAATCATCAGCTTCATCAGGAAATACTGAAAAGTATAAAGCAATCATATGTTTACATATATGTCCATTTGCATATGGACAATCACAAGATGATTTTCTAATATGATCTACATCTATCTTCACATAATATGGTGTATCTAAAGTTCCTTGAACATAACCTTCATATTCATGATCACTCAATTGCATAATATTAAATACTTTTCCATCCTTATAATAGCTATAACCTCTACTTACAATTCTACTATTTGCACTTGTTAATAAACTCATTTATAATCATCTCCATATCCATCAGCATGAAATAACATTTTTATTTTAATTATTTTATTATGTTTATAATTTTATCATATATTATTTGACAATATGTATACAAGTTAAAGTTTTAAAATATTGTAATCATGGGATAGTTTTCTAATTACTACAAGATTATTAAATTATACTGTTTAATTCCTATATTTTATTCATTTATTTAATCTCTTATTCTTTTCTAAAAACGCTCTCTTTTTATTAGATAGTAAAATATGAGAAATAGTTTTTCACATAATTCAAAATTTATAATCGCACTTTCAATGAATATATATTAATTATAAAGTATACTTTTATCTATTAATATAATTATTCTCTATTTTGTATTCCAATCATTTTAGTTCTTTTAAACTTACCCTTTAATATTTTACTTTTTCATCATCATACTAACATATCATTAATCTCTTTCTTAAATATACTAACATGAAATGTTATATAATAACTATCATGTTAAATACTTTTGGTCACTCTGGTCACCTATTGGTCACTTTTGATCACCTTGATATATTCCTAGATTTGTTATTATATTTATTAAAGTTAAATCAAAATGTATTCTTAGTATTATTTACATAACTTGTTAATATTAAAAATATTTTAAGTATTTATATATAATAAAAGTGCCATTTCTCAATGACACTTCTAAACCACTAGTTACTATTCGAATTCTCTATATCAAATTCTAATTTGACCGATTTTAA
>Ga0129308_1002478_pt1 | contig 15525 bp, 9 predicted proteins | sample L827metagenome_FD_94440 | JGI IMG/M metagenome (GOLD analysis project Ga0129308, IMG submission 94440) | Ring-tailed lemur group fecal microbial communities from Wisconsin, USA - L827 metagenome | ecosystem: Host-associated > Mammals > Digestive system > Large intestine > Fecal | place: USA...
AAGACGCGCGCCTCATCGCCGTCCAGCTCGATTCGCCCGGCAATCCGTTCAGGATGCTGTGTCAGGCAATCCGCCCGGGGTGCATCCAGAAGCTGAACCGGTCGTGTCTCCACTCCCTGATGTTCCATGAAAAGCTTCTGCACATAGTAATTCGCACTGCCGTAGCTTCTGGCCGCATCAAACCAGATCATATCCGGCTTCCAGTTTACATAATTCACATTACACAGCATCGGCGCATAGCAGGCCAGCCCCACCGCTTTTGCATTCCGCTCCATGCCGATCATGAAGGAAGCTTCGCACAGCGCATTCCACCAGGTATTGCCCCAGGAGGCATACTCTCCCAGAAAGACCCTGGGATCCTTTTCTGAAAATCCGTCATACCGGTGCTGGTTTGCCAGAAACCATTCCGGGGACATATAAAAATGCTCATCCACCAGATCCACCTTGTCAGTTTTCGCGTGCTTCCAGCCTCGCTCGTATTCGCCGCCTGCCGCAAAGGGACCGCTGGTTCCAATGACTTTAATCTCCGGATAGCGTTCTCTGACCGCCTCATATACAATCCGAAAACGCGGAAAAAACTCCTCTCCCACCTCTTCATTGCCGATGCCCAGATATTCCATGCCAAAGGGTTCAGGATGCCCCATTTCCGCACGCAGAGCGCCCCACTTGCTGTCCTGGGGCCCGTTTGCAAATTCGATCAGATCCAGCGCCTCGTCCACAAAATACTGCATCTGATCCAGCGGCGCTTCTCTGTGATGATGCGGGTCATAGCCCGGCGAGATGACGGGTAGCGGTTTTGCCCCGATATCCTCACAGAACTGAAAATATTCAAAAAATCCCAGCCCCATCGTCTGATGATACCCCCAGTTATTCCTTCTGGCAGGCCGCTCTATGAGAGGACCGACTGTATTTTTCCAGCGGTACTGGGCATCCCTCACATCAGGGTCCAGAGCGCCGTCATGCGTCAGACAGCCGCCCGGAAACCGCATGAATTTCGGGTGCATATCCGCCAGAAGCTGCGCGATGTCCTTCCGCATTCCGTTCTTTCTTCCCAGGAAGGTATCTTCCGGAAACAGAGATACAAAATCCAGATACAGCTTACCCCGTCCGGCCGCGGTAATCGCCAGGAAAGCCGCCTTTTCCTCACAGGGCACAGTCAGCTTCAGCTCATACTTCTGCCAACTGCCTGATACCTGAAAGCTGCCGCCTGTCAAAATTCGCCCGCAGCTGTCCCGCAGGGAGACGGTCACTGCGTCTTCCAGGCTCTGTTCCCGCTTCGCATAACATGAAAACAGATAGGTACCATCCTTTTTTAAATACATACCGCCCTTAAAGCCGGAATTTTTCACCCCTCGTTCCTCTCCCGGCTCCAGAATATCCACTGAAAGGTAATGGGGATTTTTCCCGCTGACCGGATTTCCCGTCTCAATCCGCAGCTTCACTTCCCTTTCCTCTCCGACCGGCTCCCAGCCGGTCAGATGATCATACTCGGGATTATCGATGGGATCAAACTCAAATGCCCGGTTCATCACCAGCTCCGGATATAATCCCCCGTCCGCCGCATGATTGAGATCTTCAAAAAAGATACCGTAAAGGTCGCCCAAAGCGTCTCCCTTTTGATTCGTATTCACAATCAGTTTCATTTTCTCATACCCTCACTTTTTTCATCAGACCGCCTGTTCCAAATTCTACCTTCCCCAGACAGGTTTCTCTGTGATAGCCCTTCCCCTCCGGATAGTTTTCAAGAGGCGTTCCAAACCGGTGATAAGCGATCAGATAGATGTCCTCATCCGGCAGCTTCGTAATGGAATGATGTCCCGTGCCCAGAATATCCCTCTCCGGCTCCTTTTCCAATACTGCGTAATGATATGTCACCGGGCCATAGAGGCTGTCCGATGTGCCATAATTGATATGATAATCTTCGCTTCCCGTATCATCGCAGGACCAGGTGAAATGATATTTACCGTTTCTCTTTAACACAGTCACCGCTTCCCTGAAATCTGTAAGTCCCTCCAGATTTTTCATCGTACCGGGCACAATTTTATCCATTGTCTCATTCAGCCTGCCGATAGCAGCATTTCCGTTTCCAAATAACAGGTAGTATTCTCCATCCTCCTGATAAATGGAAGGGTCAATGGTCTGGCACATCGAAAGGCCGTTTTCCCGCACCAGTTCCATCGTGACCAAGGGCTCCTCCATGGCAGTGAAAGGCCCCTTCGGATCCTTTGCCCGGGCCATGCCGATGCAGGATATACCTTCCTTATTTTTAGCGCAGAAATAGTAATAATAGGTATCACCCTTTTTGGTAATACAGGGCGCCCAGGCATATCCTGTCGCCCAGGGGACCTGACCGGATGCCACATCCAGTATCAGCTGCCCCTTTCCGAAATGCACGCCGTCCCGAGAGGAAAAAACATAGAACTGCGTTCCGCTCCAGCCGTCGAACCCGTCCGTGGTCGGATAAAGGTAATACGTTCCATCAAATACCGCAATATCCGGGTCCGCAAACAATCCCGGAAGGACAGGATTTTTCCCGTCAAAAGCGCAAAGCAGCCGGTCATATTCTTCATCCGTAATCTTCATCACGCCGCCATGACGCTTCTTGAGCACGCCCAGATCATAAGAGCCTTCCGGAAGAATTGTAAATCTGCCGCTCTGTAGGTCATCCGTCACCAACGGAAGATATCCCTTTCCTGCCGCAAACTGATCCACGATCAGACAATATCTTCCGTCGGGAAGCTCATAAATTTCCGGTCCTTCCACACCATAGAGGCCGGAAAGCAGATCCGACTCCACCTCGTCAAACGCCGCATTGTCCAAAGATCCGGCCGACTCCATGCAAATTCTCTTTGTCGTCTCATCCTTGGAGAACCGATAATAGCTCCCTTCCGCATACAGCATCGTGGTATCGATCACATGACAATCCTTTTCCAGATATTTCTGCGCAGGCGTAAAGGTACGAAAATCCTTCGTATAAGAACTGTAAATCCGCTGTTTTGCTTCCTCTTCACCGTTCTCCCGCACCATGGATGCCCAGAAGACCAGAAAAGCCTCCCTGTCCACATCGTAAATGGCTTCGGGCGCCCAGACACAGCCTGCGCCCTCCACGCCTACCGTCACAGCCCGTTCCTTTGACCAGCTGACCAGATCCTCCGATTCCCAGACAATCAGATCGCGGCTGCCCGCATACTGCGCTGTGTCCCATCCTTTTCCCGCCTCAATTCGAAGATCCGTAGCGATCAGATAGAACTTCCCGTTTTTTTCATCCCGCACGCAGAAAGGATCTCTCACTCCCCTTTCTCCGATTGCCGAACGCAGCACCGGATGAAAGCCGTTTAAGTCCTGCCAGTGCAGCCCGTCCCTGCTGATCGAAAAATAAATCTGTTCTCCGTCCTTCTGCTCTCCAATAAAATATACAAACAGATAACCTGCCATTTCAAATCTCCTTTTTATTTCTGCTGATCCAGCCGCATGGTCAGGCTGATGCGTTTCTTTTGCAAGTCCACATCCAGCACCTTAACATCCACTATATCTCCGACGCTCACCGCTTCCAGCGGATGCTTGATAAAGCGGTCCGTGATCCGTGAAATATGAACCAGTCCGTCCTGATGCACGCCGATATCCACAAATACTCCAAAGTCTATGACATTGCGCACCGTACCTTTCAATACCATGCCGGGCTTTAAGTCCTTCATATCCAGAACATCGCTGCGCAGAATGGGTCTGGGCATGTCCTCTCTGGGATCGCGGGCCGGCTTTTCCAGTTCCTTTAAAATATCGTTCAGGGTGATTTCACCAATCCCCAGCTCGTGTGCCAGCTGCTTTTTATCCCGAATCCTTCTTTCCAGAACTGCCGTCGCCTTTGCAGCTTCGCCCAAAGTGTTTGCAGCATTTCCTGCATTCTTCTCATTTTTTCCTGCATTCCTGCTGTTTCCGTTCCCAACGCCTGCTTTGCCATTCTCTAAAACCATGCCGTTCATGGCTGCTGCCAGCGCTTTTCCCATAGCCGTATTGGTATTGCGGATCACGATCTGCTTCTGCCTTCTGTCATTTTTACCGCGGCCGCTGCCATCGGAGCCTGCGCTTCCCGCTCCGTTCCCGCTGCCCTTTGCGCCGGACGCACTTGCGCTGTCCTTTGCGCCTGCCTTCGCTTTCTTTGCTTCCGCCCAAAGGACGCGCACATCCTCCATCGTCATATCCAGCTTTTCCAGAAGCTTCATCGTTGCATCATAGGATTCGGGATGCACGCTGGTAGCATCCAGCGGATTATCGCCGTCCGTAATGCGCATAAACCCGGCACACTGCTCATACGCCTTGGGCCCAAGCTTCGCCACCTTTAAAAGCTGCTTTCTGTCCGTGAAGCGGCCATTTGCTTCCCGGTATTCCACGATATTTTTTGCGATCGTCCTGGATACGCCGGATATATATTCCAAAAGAGACGCAGATGCGGTATTTAAATCCACGCCGACGCGGTTGACGCAGTCTTCCACCACACCGGTCAGTGCTTCTCCCAGCCGCTTCTGGTTCATATCATGCTGATACTGTCCCACACCGATGGATTTGGGATCGATTTTCACCAATTCCGCCAGCGGATCCTGCAGACGGCGCGCGATGGATGCCGCACTCCTCTGCCCCACATCGAAATTGGGAAATTCTTCCGTGGCCAGCTTGCTGGCAGAATAGACGGATGCGCCCGCTTCATTGACAATCACATACTGCACGGGCTTTTTCAGTTCTTTGATCAGCTCCACAATCACCTGCTCGGATTCCCGGGAAGCCGTTCCGTTTCCTACGGAAATCAGGGATACATCATATTTGTCAATGAGACGCTTCAGCTCCCGCTTTGCCTCTTCCACCTTATTCTGCGGTGCAGTCGGATAGATCACCTTCGTATCCAGAACCTTTCCGGTGGGATCCACCACTGCCAGCTTACAGCCAGTCCTAAAAGCCGGGTCCCATCCCAGAACTACCTTTCCTGCAATAGGAGGCTGCATCAGCAGCTGTTCCAGATTTTTGCCGAAAACGCTGATCGCGCCCTCCTGTGCCTTCTCCGTCAGTTCATTACGGATTTCTCTTTCGATGGCGGGCGCGATCAGACGGTCATAGCTGTCCGCAATCACCTCTCTCAATACCGCTTCCGTAACCGGATTGTCCCTGGTGATCACTTTTTTTGCCAGATACTGCAGAATGCGTTCCGTAGGCGCTTCTATTTTCACTGTCAGGAATTTCTCCGCTTCTCCCCTGTTCAGCGCAAGAACCCTGTGCCCTGCAGCCTTCTTCACAGACTCCTCATAGGCATAGTACATTTCATAGACGCTGGCCGCCTTCTCATCCTTGGCCGCGCTGATGATTTTCCCCTCTTCCATGGTGAGGCTGCGGATAAAAATACGATAGTCTGCTTCATCGGAAATGCCTTCCGCTATGATGTCCTTTGCGCCCTGCAGCGCCTCCTTCACATCCGCTACGCCCTTTTCTTCGTTCACATATTTCACAGCTTCCTGCTCCAGGGGTTCTGCAGTTTCCTGAGCAAGAATGAACTCTGCCAGCCCATCCAGTCCCTTTTCCTTCGCCACGCTTGCACGGGTCTTTCTTTTAGGACGGTAAGGGCGATACAGATCCTCCACTACTACCAGCGTCTCCGCCGCCAGAATCTTATTCTTCAGCTCCTCTGTCAGCTTCCCCTGCTCTTCTATGCTATTCAATACGGATTCCTTTTTCTCCTCCAGATTGCGCAGATAGTTCAGGCGCTCGTACAGGTCGCGCAGCACCTCATCATTCAGGGAGCCCGTCACTTCTTTTCTGTAACGTGAAATAAAGGGAATCGTGTTTCCCTCGTCGATCAGCTTCACGGCAGCTTCCACCTGCCAGCGCTCCACCTTCAGTTCCTCTTTCAGTTTGTTTAAAATATCCATATTTCTTACCTCTCCTGCGGGACACTTTCTGTCATCGTGCGCATTCCATCCATTGGCTCACATTTCTGCGCACGGCATGTCCGACTACACCATAGTATAGTGGAAAATACCCCCATTTGTAAAGAACAGTCCTTCATACTTTTTTCATTTGTAACCCGACATAAAAAGTGTTAAAATAAAGCGTATGTACACTGCAGAAAGGATATTTTTTATGGACTATAATCAGAATCAGGATAATCCGGCTTATGGCAAAACCAATTCGCCGGAATCTGACCCTTACAGACGGGAACCCTATCAGCGCCGCCCTCCGGTCACAAGATCCAATGGCTTTGCGACAGCATCTCTTGTTCTGGGCATTATTGCGCTTTTATCCGTCTTCACCATGACAGTACTGCCTCCGATCATTTTCGGAAGCCTTTCCCTCATTCTGGGGCTTTTATCCCGGGGCGGTCAGATGAAGCTGCACAGCAACGCTCTGGCCGGGGTTGTCATTTCGGCAAGCGCTCTGACCATCAACCTGGCAATCTGTATTTTTTCATTTTACACCGTATTTTCCAGTCCCGAGGCTACTAAAGAGTACTGGAATATGGTGAATCAGACCTATGAGCAAATTACGGGAATGACTTTTGATGAAATTCTGGAAGGCTACGGGATCGACCCCGGCCAGTTCAGATAATAGAAGGAGATTTTATGAAAGCACATACTTCCAGTGCCGCCCTGAAGGCCAGGGCCAGAGCTTCTCTGATGGGACACTATCTCACTTTGAGCGGCGCTTTTCTTACACTGATCATTTTACAATATGTCATCACCGTTCCTCCTGCACTGATGCAGGCTTCACCGCCCTTCGGGATGATCCTCTATTATGGAGCCTCCCTCGCGCTGGAACTGTTTTTTGCGGTATTTCAGGTGGGCATCGCCTATATGTTCCTGAGCAATGCCTGTGGGCAGCCGGTCAACTCCGGAGGCCTTTTCGCCGGATTTCGCAATAATCCCGCTAAAGCGGCCTGGATTCAGCTGTTTCCTTCGCTCCTTTTGCTGCTCCCTAACATCCTTCCGGACGTTCTTTTGAGGCAATATGCTGTTACCGCGCAAACGAGATGGCTCATTTACAGTCTGATTCTCACTCTCATCTTTCTTCCTTATATTATTTACGTGAGAATCCTGTACTCTCAGGTATTTTACGTCATGCTGGATTTTCCCGATATGGATGCCAGGGAATGTCTCCGGTATTCCCGCAGGCTGATGAAAGGCCATAAGGCCAGATACCTTTATTTGTTGCTCAGTTTCCTGCCCATGACGATACTTGGCATCATGTCCTTCGGGATCGGGCTTTTATATGTCTATCCCTATCAGCAGCAGACCTGCGCGAACTTCTATTTGGATCTGGTATCCAACAGGCGGTCCTGAAAATCATATGCTGTATTTACGACAATAAGGGCGTTTCCGATTGGAAACGCCCCATTTTTATTCTTTCATTGTAAACCGCAGACTCTGTTATCAGTCGGGAAGCTGTTCTGCATCACCGAACATAGCCGTCCACTTCTCAGCACGCTCATCAATAATTGCCTGACCGCCGGAGCTTAAGTAATCAGCCATCGCATTGTCCCATACCTGATCGAAGTTCTCTACGGATGCTGTAACTGCTGTATCCCACAGAATATTTCTCTTCTCGGAAAGTACAGTGCCCATACCTTCTTCTGCTGTAATCGCACCAACGTTTACGTTTCTGCCAATGAGCAGGTTGCCGCTGTTACAAATCGTGTTCGCCTTTTCTACCAGTTCAGGATCGATTCCTGCATAGCTGTGTGCGAGAGACTTCACTGTCACATCGTAGTCTGTCAGGTTCATACCGTTACAGGTAATCGTGTAGTCGATATTGAAACCGGAGTTCTGGATCGCATCGCCGGTTGCTGCAACGATCTCCACTGCGCCGTCTTCCAGCTTGTTGTGGGTCACGCCTTCATCACCGATCTGCAGATATTCCAGATGTTCAGGCTGGCTGATCCAGTCGAGGTACATCAGGGAAGCCAGAGGCTCTTCGTTGGTTGCAGGGAAGAATACCTTACGGTCAACAGGGCCGGACAGAAGCTTGGTGTAAGATCCATCGCTGGACTCAAAGCATTCCACTGCAACATACTTCGCATCTTCGCCTACCAGTCTCTCCAGGTTGCTCTGGATGCTGTCTTCACCGTTTCTGTAAGGGTAATCCCAGTTATGGATGAACGCGCCAACATAGCCGGCCTTCATCATATCGTCTTCTGTAGTGTCGCCGCTGCCGTACAGTGCGAAATCATCCCACATCAGGCCTTCGTTGTACCACTTGTTCAACAGGCGTCCAACTTCCTTGGAATCGCCCAATGTAAGTTTTCTGTCATCAAAGCCATAGACATAACGATCTTTGTCGGAAATGTTAGGGTCGATGAAGGAATCAATAATGTTGGATGCTCTCCAGCCAACATCAAAGCTGATGGAGAAAGGAATAATCTTGTCTGCATCTGCGCCGAGCAGCGTTTCTGCATTTTCCTTGAACGCATACAGCATGTCTTCAAATTCCTGGCGGGTCGTAGGCTCTGCCAGCCCCAGCTTATCCAGCCAGTCCTTACGAACGAAGGTACTGTTGCGGTTATTGACTGCAAGCTTCGCTTCAATCGCCCACAGTGTGCCGGTTGCAGGATCCTTATCCCAGTAAATGTTGGTCTCGCCGAGCCAATCCCAAAGGTTGGGAAGCAGCTCAGCATAATCTGCCACATAACTGCTTAAATCCAGAACGCCGCCCATGTTCGCATAGGTCTGAATCGTAGCATAGTCATAAGTAACGCAGATGTCGGGCGCATCGCCTGCTGCCAGCAGGTTGTTGATCTGTTCAACCTCTGTCCAGCGGGGAACAGAAATGAATTCAACCTCAACATTGTGATCTGCAAGCATTCCGTCCTTGATATACTGTGTGTACATATTGTTTGTAGGATCGGAACCGCCGTCATTGCCGCGGTCATAAACCTCAACCGTGATCTTTCTGGTCTCTGTAAACTTGCCGTCAACGACCTCACCGCCTGTAGGATCAGCAGCTTCAGCTTCATCCGCAGGAGCTTCCTGCTGCTGTGTGGATGCTGCCTCCTGCGCAGGAGCAGAATCTGCGGGCTGTTCCTGTGTTCCGGAATTGCCCGAACCGCATGCTGCCAGCGATAATACCATGCTGCATGCCAGTAAAACTGATAATACTTTTCTTTTCACTTTATTACCTCCCTGTTTTTATTGATGAATGAACGGATTATGCAAATCCGATTATTCCTTTACTGCACCCATGGTTACACCGTGAATGAAATACTTCTGCAACCAGGGGTAAATGCACAGAATCGGGATCGTCGAAAACATGACGATTGCCGCCTTTAAGGACTCTGTCAGTCCCGGAGAGGAAAACCCTTCCTGTGTGGCTACTTCCACGCTGTTGATATTGTTCAGGATGTTGTACAGAAGAAGCTGCAGCGGATAGAAAGTGCTGTCATTCATGTACATCAGCGCATCGGAATAACCGTTCCACCGGCCTACCGCATAGAACAGTGCCAGCGTTGCAAATACCGGCTTTGACAGCGGCACATATATGCTCCAAAGTATTCTGAAATAGCTCGCGCCGTCAATCTCCGCAGACTCCCGCAGACTCTCCGGGATGCCATAGAAAAAGCTTCTCATGATGATCATGTTATATACGCTTAAACAGCTCGGTATAATCAGAACCAGCGGATCATTCAGCAGGTTCAGCGATTTCATCAGCAGGTAGTTCGGAATCGTGCCCGCGTTAAAGAACATCGTAACCGTAATATAAATATTGATCGCAGAGCGCCCTTTTAACTTCTCGAAAATCAGAGGATATGCGCACAGTGTCGTCATGGTCAGAGAAACCAGCGTACACACGATTGTGAGGAAGACCGTCCAGAAGAAGGCCCTGATATATTTCATATCACTCAGAACTGTCATATACGCATCAAAATTGAGTCCCTTCGGCCACAGATATACTTCATGCTTCACCAGCGCATCTGTCGCGCTGACAGACCTTGCCAGCAGATTCAGCATAGGAATCAGACAGATCAGGCTGACAATGATACATATCAATACGAAAATCCAATCGCCTATTCTTGAAGATTTTGATTTAATCATCTCATTTCCCTCCTGTTTTCACATTACCAGATTCCGCGTTCGCCCAGCTTACGGGAAATCCAGTTGGCAAGCAGCAGGAAGATCACGCAGATTACTGACTGGAATAAGCCTACCGCCGTTGTCAGTGAGAACTGAAGTCCCTTAATACCGTTCTTATACACGAAGGTGGAAATGACATTCGCTACATCCATGACGAGGTTGTTCTGCAGTGCGAACGGTCTGTCAAAGCCGCTTCCCAGAATATTGCCCAGATTCATGATCAGCAGGACAACGATTGTGGGCTTGATCCCCGGCAGAGTAATGTGCCACATTTTCTTAAATCTGCCCGCGCCGTCAACAGAAGCAGCTTCATAAAGCTCGGAGTTAATGCCCGCGATGGCTGCCAGATAGACGATGGAGTTCCAGCCAAAGCTCTGCCAAACGCCCAGGAATATGTAGGTCCAAACCCAATGGGTGGAGTCATTCAAAAACGGAACGGTATTGAACCCCAGATTCGTCAGCACCATGTTGATCAGACCGGTACTGGGAGCAAACAGCTGTAATGCCAGACCATAAATAATAACCCAGGAAAGGAAGTGCGGCATATATGCGATTGTCTGCACAACACGTTTAAACTTCTTAAATACCAGTTCATTCAAGATCAATGCAAAAATGATCGGAGCCGGGAAGCCCAATGCCAGATCCAGCAGGTTCAGCACCAGCGTATTGCGCAGCGCATTGATGAAATCCCTGTTCTGGAACGCCTTGATGAAATACTCAAAACCGTGATTGGCAGCCAGCGGCATCTCCCATACGCTCTGCACGATGCTGTACTTCTTAAATGCGATCTGGATATACACCATCGGTACATACTTGAAAACGAACAGATACAGCAGCGGCAGAGCCAGCAGCGCGTACAGCTGCCAATACCTCTTTAAATAAACGCGTGTGCTCTCCTTCTTTTGTACTACTGGCGGGTTTTTCTTAGAAACTTTCACACTTACACCTCCCGGAAGTATTTTGCCATAGGCAAATTAAACATTTTAGAAATTCCAGTGTACTATCGGAGTATAAATCTTGAACATTTATCTCCCAAATCCCACTTACATTCTATACAATATCACCACGCGGAGCTTTTGTCAAGATTGTTGTATGTGTATTCTGCTCTAAAGTGCACGTGCACGTTGCGCTTGTCTTTGTGCATGAACGCAAAAGGTGCGTGTGCGCTGTTTCCGCCCTTTTCCGAAGGCATTGGCAGTCCCCATAAACCGGAAAAAGCAGCTATCCCTCATAGAGATAGCTGCCATTGCAGGCGCAATCCAAAAATTGCTGTGTTTATTCCGCTTCCCCGGTTTTTTTCACACTGATCCATTTCAGGTATGCATTGATGAACGGATCCAGCATGCCGTCCAGCACGCCGTCCGCATTCGCTACTTCCTGGTTCGTGCGGAGATCCTTCACGAGCTTATAGGGCTGCAGCACATAGGAACGGATCTGGTTGCCCCAGGCAATATCCTTCACCTCGCCGCGGATGTCAGACAGCTTTTCCGCATTCGCCTCCTGTTTGAGCAGATACAGCTTCGCTTTCAACATCTGCATCGCCTTGTCCTTGTTCTGGAACTGGGAGCGTTCATTCTGGCACTGTACCACAATGCCCGTAGGCAGATGGGTGATACGGATTGCGGAGGAAGTCTTGTTGATATGCTGACCGCCCGCACCGCTGCTTCGATAGGTATCAATGCGCAGGTCCTCCGGATTGATGTCGATATCAAGGTCCTCCTCAATATCCGGCATGACATCCAGTGACACAAAGGAGGTCTGCCGTTTGCCCTGTGCATTGAAAGGGGAAATGCGCACCAGACGGTGTACACCTTTTTCCGATTTCAGATAACCATATGCATTCTCACCGTTTACCTGAAAGGTGACGGACTTGATGCCCGCCTCTTCTCCGTCCAGATAATCCAGCACTTCCACGGAAAATCCTTTCTTTTCCGCCCAGCGCGTGTACATGCGGTAGAGCATGCCGCACCAGTCACAGCTCTCCGTGCCGCCGGCTCCCGCATTCAGCTTCAGGATGGCATTGTCCCTGTCGTATTCACCGGAAAGCAGGGTGCCGATGCGCAGTTCATCCAATTCCGCAATAAACTCGTCCAGTTCGCCCCTGATCTCCGTCACCATCTCCGGGTCTTCCTCTTCATATCCCATTTCGATGAGGGTCTCGATATCCGAATACTGGGTCTCCAGCTTGATACACAAATCTCTCGTATCTTTTAAATTCTTCAGCTCCTTCATCTTCTTGTTGGAAGCTTCAGGATCATCCCAGAAACCGGGTGCCTCCATCTCCATTTCCAACTCTTCTATCCGTTTGCTCTTTCCTTCCAGATCCAGAGATTCCTTCACTTCCTGCAGCGTATTCTCATAGCTTTGCAGTTCGAATTTCATCTGATCCAATTCCACCATTGCCATGCTTTATTTATTCCTTCCACAACAGTTCTTATACTTCTTGCCGCTTCCGCAGGGACAGGGATCATTTGGATAAACCTTCATTTTCTCCCTCTTGACCGGTTTTTTCGGGCCGGAATCATCCTTATTGGTACCGGTCACCTTCGCGACCTGTTCCCTCTCCACCTTCTGCTCAATGCGGATATGGCACAGCACGCGGACCGTATCCTCCTTAATGCTGTCTGACATGTTATTGAACATATCGTAGCCGCTCATCTTGTATTCCACAAGAGGATCCTTCTGTCCATAAGCCTGCAGGCCAATGCCCTGGCGCAGCTGATCCATATCGTCAATATGTGTCATCCACTTTCTGTCGATTACTTTTAAGAGAATGACCCGCTCCGCCTCACGGATCATTTCCGGTTCGGGGAACTCTGCCTCTTTCGCCTCATAGAACTTCACAGCCTCTTCCTTGAGCTGCTGCTTCAATCCATCCTTCTTTGGATTGCTCACCCGCTCTCTGGTCACGGGAGCCAGCGGAATGATGGGAAGCAGAAGGCTGTTGAGTTCATTGAAATTCCAGTCGTCAATGGACGCATCCTCGCCAATTACCATATCCACGGTGCTTTCCACAATGTCCGTGATCATCTTGTAGATCGCATCGCGCATGCTCTCGCCGTCCAGAACCCGGCGGCGTTCCGCATAAATGATCTCACGCTGCTCGTTCATCACCTGATCGTACTCCAGCAGGTTCTTTCTGATGCCGAAGTTGTTGCCCTCGATCTTCTTCTGCGCATTCTCAATCGCCTTGGTCAGCATCTTGTGCTCGATTTCCTGTCCCTCCGGAATGCCCAGCGCATTGAACATGGAAATCATCTTCTCGGAACCAAACAGGCGCATCAGATCATCTTCCAGGGAAATATAGAATTTGGACTCACCAGGATCTCCCTGACGTCCGGAACGTCCGCGCAGCTGATTGTCAATACGCCTTGACTCATGGCGCTCCGTGCCGATGATCTTTAAGCCGCCCGCAGCCTTGGCTTCCTCATCCAGCTTGATATCCGTACCGCGGCCTGCCATGTTGGTAGCGATGGTCACCGCACCGTGAATGCCGGCATCCGCTACGATCTCCGCCTCAAGCTCATGGAACTTCGCGTTCAGCACCTTATGCTGGATGCCTTCCCTGCGCAGCATGCCGGAAAGCTCCTCTGATGCCTCTATGGTAATCGTGCCCACCAGCACAGGCTGTCCCTTGGCGTGCGCCTCTTTGACCGCTTCCACAATCGCCTTCAGCTTCTCTTTTCTGGTCTTATACACTGCATCGTGCTGGTCAATTCTGGCAATGGGTCTGTTGGTGGGAATCTCCACCACGTCCATGCCGTAAATATCCCTGAATTCCTTTTCCTCCGTGAGCGCCGTACCGGTCATGCCGGCCTTTTTTTCAAATTTATTAAAGAAATTCTGGAAGGTGATGGTGGCCAGCGTCTTGCTCTCCCGCTTCACCTTCACATGTTCTTTCGCCTCGATCGCCTGATGCAGTCCGTCGGAATAGCGGCGTCCCGGCATGATACGTCCGGTGAACTCATCGACGATAAGCACCTGATCATCCTTCACCACATAATCCTTGTCCCGGTGCATCAGATTGTGGGCGCGCAGCGCCAGAATGATATTATTCTGAATCTCCAGATTCTCAGGATCAGCCAGATTCTCAATGTGGAAAAACTTCTCCACCTTACTGATGCCCTCCGCAGTCAGGTTGACCACTTTATCTTTTTCATTGACGATGAAGTCTCCTGTTTCTTCCCGTTCAATGCCCATGATCGCGTCCATCTTGGACAAATCTTCCATATCCTCACCGCGCTGCAGCTGTCTGGCGAGAATATCACAGGCTTCATAGAGACTGGTGGACTTGCCGCTCTGTCCGGAAATGATCAGAGGCGTCCGGGCCTCGTCGATCAGAACAGAATCCACCTCATCGATGATGGCATAATGCAAATCTCTTAAAACAAGCTGTTCCTTATAGATAGCCATATTATCGCGCAGATAATCAAAGCCCAGCTCGTTATTGGTCACATAGGTGATATCGCAGGCATATGCGGCTTTACGCTCCTCCGGCTTCATGCTGTTCAACACAACGCCGACCTTCAGACCCAGGAACTCATGCACTGCGCCCATCCATTCCGCGTCACGGGCTGCCAGATAATCATTCACCGTAACCACGTGGACACCTTTTCCTTCCAACGCGTTCAGATAGGCGGGCAGGGTGGAAACCAGCGTCTTACCTTCACCGGTCTTCATCTCTGCAATCCGGCCCTGATGCAGGATCACGCCGCCGATCAGCTGCACGCGGAAGTGCTCCATATTCAGCACACGCCGTCCCGCTTCCCTCACGGTGGCGTAGGCTTCCGGAAGCAGATCGTCCAGAGTCTCTCCGTTTGCCAGCCTGTTTTTATATTCCTTTGTCTTGTCCCGCAGCTGTTCATCAGAAAGCGCCTGCATCTTAGGACGAAGGCTCTCGATCTTCTGGATGACCGGCTCAATCCTCTTTAGTTCGCGCTCACTGTGGGTACCAAAAACCTTTTCAATCACATTCATGTATTTATTCTCCAATCACATTACGGAATGTCACACAAACTCAACGTATATTCTAGCAGATTCCCCCAAAAAAAGCAAGGCGCGGTCTGCGTCTGCCTCGCCCTGTTATAAAGAATTCATATATTTTTAATAGTTTGCGCTTCCCATCTCACATTATTTGAATTTCTCATTGACCTGTTTCCACAAATCTGGTATCCTTATAAACATCAGGAGACATAGCTCAGCTGGGAGAGCATTTGCTTGACGTGTAAAGGGTCGCAGGTTCGAGTCCTGTTGTCTCCATTTTTTCCAAAATCTAATAAAACAGAAAATAAGCCGGCAGCCTCAAGCGCCCGGCTGCTGTTTTTTCAACCGCCGTTTTGGCTTTTATGTATCTTTCTTTCCCGAATCTGTGATATTCCAGACATCGAACAACCAATATGCTTACCCGGGCAGCCGGGGGACG
>Ga0129308_1002481_pt1 | contig 15509 bp, 10 predicted proteins | sample L827metagenome_FD_94440 | JGI IMG/M metagenome (GOLD analysis project Ga0129308, IMG submission 94440) | Ring-tailed lemur group fecal microbial communities from Wisconsin, USA - L827 metagenome | ecosystem: Host-associated > Mammals > Digestive system > Large intestine > Fecal | place: USA...
ATCCGCAACAGGGGCAAAATCCAAATTAAAACCAAGCTTACTAATATCACGACCAATCGTCTTTCCTACCTCATACGCCTTTTTTTCATCTTTTGTCTCGCCTATTTCACTCATATCTGGAAAAGAAGTTGTCTCCATCTTCTCATTGGAAGATATTCTTGCTATAGAGCCTCCCTCCTCGTCAACGGAGATAAACATTGGCACTTTGCTGGCATCTTGTAAATCTGAAGTCAGTTGTTTCGTCTGCTCCCTTGTCTGAATATCTCTCGCAAATAAAATAACTCCACCTACATGATATTTCTCTATCGTTTTTCTCATATTATCTGTAAGTTTTCTAATCTCGTTATCATCATTGGAATCTAGAGCATCTAGCTCCACAATAAATAACTGTCCTATTTTTTCTTCCAAAGTCATATTTTTTAAAATATCTTCTGTCATTCCCTGAACAGTTACTTCATCTATTTCACTAGACTCCGTCACTTTTTCTTCTTGTTTTGTCTGTTCACTTTCGCTCTCAGTTTTAGAATTTCCACATCCAAATAAAAAAAGGATAAACACGATAAACAATAAAAAAAGTTTTATTTTTTGATTCACTTAAAACTCCTCCTTCGAGTTTATTTTAAATGCAGGCTCAAAACTACGTTTTTCAACCTTCTTTTCTAATTTTTTCTTTTCTAAAGCTTCCTGACAAAAGTACATCTGAGAATCTAATTTTACTTTTCCTCTTCTATCGATTCTCTCATAGCTTCCATCTTCCTGCAAAATATGAGCTTTCATCGTATCCCTTAATTGAATATCTAAAATTTCTATTACTCTTTTCTTAATTTCTTCTTGCTCCACAGGAAAAACTATCTCCACTCTTCGGTCTAAATTTCTTGGCATCCAATCGGCACTGCCCATATAGACCTCCTCCATTCCATCATTATAAAAATAAAAGATACGGCTATGTTCCAAAAAAGTTCCCACTATAGAGCGCACTGTGATATTTTCTGAGAGACCTTTTCTTCCAGCTACAAGACAGCAGATTCCTCTCACGATAAGCTCTATTTCTACTCCTGCATTTGACGCCTCATAGAGAGCTAAAATCATCGTTGGATCACATAGAGAGTTCATCTTTGCCTTAATTTTAGCCGTCTTTCCCTTTTTAGCATTTTCTATCTCTCTATCAATTAATTTTAAGAAATGATCTCGAAGCCAATACGGAGCAACCGCCAATTTCTCCCATCTTGGCGGCTCTGAATACCCAGAAAGCATATTAAAGACAGCTGTAGCATCCTCTCCGATAGAATCACTCGCCGTAAACATTCCCATATCCGTGTATAATTTTGCTGTAGAATCATTATAATTTCCTGTTCCAAGATGAACATATCTTCGAATTCCATCCTCTTCTCTTCTAACTACAAGTGCAATCTTACAATGTGTTTTAAGACCTACAAGTCCATAGATAACATGACATCCCGCCTGCTCAAGCTTTTTTGCCCACAAAATATTGTTTTCCTCATCAAAACGCGCTTTTAGCTCTACTAAGACCGTAACTTGCTTTCCATTTTCCGCCGCCATAGCTAATGAGGCGATAATCGGAGAATTTCCACTCACACGGTATAATGTCTGTTTAATTGCTAAGACATCTGGATCTTTAGCTGCCTGTCTAATAAAATCAACGACTGGATCAAACGATTCATATGGATGAAAGAGCAAAATATCTTTTTCTCTAATTTGATCAAATAATGTCATATCTGCCTTTATCTGCGGTGAATTTTGTGGAATATAATTTGACTGTTTAAGATTTGAAAACCCTTTTAATCCATATAGCTTCATCAAAAAAGTTAAATCAAGCGGACCATTAATTGCGTACATATCATTATTCGAAATCTGAAGCTGCTTCTTTAAATACTTGATAAGCTGTTTATTCATTCCCTCCTGGTACTCTAGTCGAATTACTTCTCCCCACTGACGTTTCTTTAATTGCTTTTGAATTTCCTCAAGCAAATCCGCCGCATCATCAATCGTCAAATCTGCATTTCTCATAATTCGATAAGGATATGCACATTTCACTTCATAATTTAGAAAAAGCTGCGATATATTTTTTTCAATGATCTCCTCGAGTAAAATAATCTCTGTTCTGCCGCTCTCACTCGCTGGAAGTTTTACAATTCTTGGAAGCACAGATGGAACCTGTACAGTGGCAACCTCATAATCTTCTCCATTAATTTTCTTTTTAATTAACGCTGCAATATTTAACGTCTTATTTCGAAGAAGCGGAAATGGTCTAGAGGAATCAATTGCCATCGGAGTTAAAACTGGATAAACATTTTTGTGAAAATACTGATCAACAAATTCTCCCTGTTTCTCTGTCAAATCCTCATATCTCTCAACTAAGAAAAGATTATTTTCTCGAAGAAGCGGAACTAAAGAGCGATTCCACGTGGAGTACTGCATATCCACCATCCTATGTGTCTCCTCCGACAATTTTTCCAGCTGCTCCTTTGGAGTCAATCCAGCGATATCTGGCTTTGTATAATCCGCATGTACCAAATCCTTTAAAGATGCAATACGAACCATAAAAAATTCGTCTAAATTTGAGGCTGTAATACTTAGAAATTTTAATCTCTCAAAAAGCATTGTCTTTTTATCTCTCGCCTCGCTCAGTACACGATAATTAAATTGTAACCAGCTAAGTTCTCGGTTCCAGAAGTTTTCCTTTTTATTCCATTTACTATAATCAGCCATTTATTTGTTCACTCCTTTGTATAATTACTGGGCGAATTCCGTATACTTCCTCGAAGGAATCTGCCGCAGTTTGAAATAGAACTTTCTCTAATGTGATACTTTCATCCGTCACAACTGTAATAAGAAGCTCATTTTTCTTTTTCGCTATCGTATAATTGACAAATTTCTGTCTGCTATCTCGGTCTAATGTATTGGCAACTCGAAGAATCGCACTTAATTTCACAACAATAAGATAATCCTCCACAGGAATATCATATAAATCTTGCGTAGGGTCACAGTGATGCAATACAATATACGCAATCATTTTTCTCTCTCTATGAGAAAGTCCAATAATCTCTGTCGAGCGGATTAAATGATAACTATTAATACCTGTCTCATTCATATTAATAAATTTTCCACAATCGTGCAAAATACAAGCGATTTGTAATAAAATTCTTTCTCTCGTCCCTAAACCATGATATTTTCTCATACGATCAAATATCGTGAGAGAAATCTCCTCCACAAGCTCTGTATGCATTTTATTACAGCGGTATTTCTTTGCTAAATTTCTAGCCGTGGCGATAATATCTTGATTAAAATCATGTACTAATATTATCTTTTTTTCCTGCTCTGCAAAATCTACCACAACACCATCACATAAATCTGTCTGGCTAATCCAAATATGATCAGCCTTTGCCTGCTCTAAAAATATTTTATAAATCAAAATAGAAGGAAGTGTAAATCTCGCTGTCTCAAACGGAATATCATACTGCGCCGCAATTTGTCTCGTTGTAGCTTTTCGAATCTTCTTGTAGAGATACTCCAAATTATCCATCGTCACATGATCTCCAATTTGTAACTCTGGAGCAATCTTATTCCAAACATTATTATCTTGCCCGATAATAATAAGATTTTTAATCGCCTTATCTTTTAAATATATACTCTGAAAAACACTTAGCTCATAGCTGACATATTCCTCCACAACAGCAGCGTAATCCAAATCTCTCCCCTCAATTTTAGAGAGTAAATTTTGTATATTTAATGTTCGAATCGGTATATTTTGTGTCATATACAACTCACCCTTATTAAAGAGAGAAATCTGGACACTTCCCGCCCCCACATCCAAAATTGCGGTGTTTTTCTCAATAATTTGATTGAAATTCTCCTGTTTTCTCGTCATTCCCTTGTACATCAAAAGTCTCAACTCTGAGTTACTAGGAATAATGAGAGTGAATCCTGTGCGGACCTTTATATGATTGGCAACCATCTCCTTATTTTTTGCCTCTCTTATCGCACTTGTGGCATAACATCTTGTCTGCTTTACCTGATATTCCTTTAATTTTCTCGAAAATCCATTTAAAATCACACAGATTTCCTCAATCTGACCTAGGCTAATCTTTTTTTCTACGTATCCCTCTCGTCCTATCTCCATTGGACAATTCACATGATCTAATTGCCTTATTCCATTTTTTAGAGATATCTCGTATATTTTCAAAGATATATCCTTAGAACCTAATACAATGACACCAAATGTAAAATAGTTCATTCTTCCCGTCCTTTCTCTTATTTTCAAAATCTTCGCTTCTTATAAGTTATACCCGCAGAGCATACTACATTTCAATGCTCTACAGACAAAAATAACTTCGTTGCTCTATAAGATATATTATAACAGATATAAAGCAAAGTTGGAAATAAAAAGACAACTATTCTATCTCTTCTTTGAGATAAAATAGTTGCTTTTATTAATTAAAAAACTTCTCATATCTATGCTTTGTATCAATCAAATTATTATACTGAAGAATTTGATATTTTAAAATGTCGTTTTTATACGGAGACTCCTCATCAAAAGTATAATGCTTTCCATCGTCTCCAATATAACCGACCGCATTGATAACTGGAATCTTCTTTTGTAAGTTTAACAAAAATTTATTATATCCTGACAACTCAAGACCTGACAGTTTTAAAAGATAAGATGATAAATAATTGACACTCATATCTTTTTCTTCTTCTTTAATATCATAATTTGCCCATACAATATACGGAGTCTGATATTTCTTTTGCAGCTCTTCCTGTGTCAGATCAGAAAGTTTTTTGCCGTATAATTTTTCATAAAATTCATCACTGATACTTGGTTCATGATCTCCAAACATTACGATTATTGTAGGCTCTTTTATCCCTCTAAAATAATCGACTAATTGCTCAAACGCAGTATCTGTCTGTTTAATTAAAGATAAATATTGATTCGCCTGCTCGTTTCCATTTTCATCTGTAATTTCCACATCAGTCTTAAAATTATCAAAGTTCTCTGTATATCCACCGTGATTTTGCATCGTTACATTAAAGAGATAGAAGGGCTCTTCTTCCTTCTCTTTCGTCTTTTCATAGAGCTCTATAATTTTTTCAAAATTAGATTTATCTGAAATATAACTTCTTATTAACTTGGGATTTTCAAAATCATCTTGACTAATAAAATCCTCAAATCCAAGCCACTGATAGACATTAGGTCGATTCCATCCCTCCGCAATATAAGGATGCAACGCATAATTTCCCACATAGCCTTGTTTTTTTAGAATAGATGTAAAACCTGAAAGTTTATTCTTTATAAACTGTGTATATCCAATACTTCCATTTGGCAAGAATGCCATGGAATTGCCTGTTAAAAATTCCATCTCTGTATTACACGTATTTCCGCCAAAAACAGAGACATAGAGTTGTCCTTTTACTGTATTCTCCTCTAGACTATTAATAAATGGCATATATTTTTTATTTGTCTCAAAAGAATTAATAACTGATAACTCACTAAATGCTTCATTCATAATAACAATGATATTTGGTTTTATATCCTGCATTCTTCCCTCTGGCTCTTCCTCATCCAAATAATTATCCGCAATTTTCTCTACTTCCTTGAGAGAATATCCCTTTGGCTTCTCGGCAGATAAATACTTACAGTTCATGACAAAGCTAAAAAGAGTTCCATTTTTACTGTATCCCCTTTTCTGATTCCAGACATTTACCTTAATATTATAATTTGCTAAGAAATTTTCTTGTTTTATAAAACCAAAATTTATCAAAAATCCAACGAATACAAGTGGCAAAATTACTGCCCTTCTTCCAATACTAGTTTTCTTAAATTTTCTATTTTTACATATAATGATACAAATATAGAGCAATATAATTAGATTGCTAATAAATGCGGTTGTAATCGTGTACGTATAATTGGATGCCACATTTTTGGCTGTTCCAACGGAGGCAATATCAGACGGTAAGATTGGATTACCACGAAAACTTAAGACAAAATAATTGGCCGCACCGACAAGATATGCCAATACTAAATATACAAGTGTTGTTAGTTTTTTATTGCCAAAAATAAAATAGAAAACTCCAAATACACAATAATAGAGAATAATATTAAATACAATCGAAAGAGGATAAATCGTCAACCAACTATTTTTTGTAAAATGCTCCACAATATAAAATCCACAAAGCGGAACGATAAAAAATAAAAGGTTTGCCACCACATTCCAGTTTGAGCTTAGCTCACTGCCACCGTATTTTTCATTTTTTGGAATATAAATAATACCGATCAGCCCTAATAAAACTAATATTAAAATAAGTCCTATCATCTGTATTATATTTTTACTTGGAAAAACATAAAAAACAAATAGACTTCCCCATGTCTTTTCTCCATTTTGTATAAGCTGCTTATTTGGAGAGCTCACCTTAGATACACGATATAAAATTGGACCTTGTCCTATCTCTACCTCACTTCCTGTAATATAAAGAGAATATAGCTCCCCTCTTTTCATTCTTTTTTCTACTTTAAAAGTAAGATAATTTAGGTTTTGCACCTCTTTCGCAGGTACTGTCATCTCTTTAATTTGTTCCCCTTTTTCATCTGTGAGAGTAATAATCAGATTTCCTTCGCTTTTTCCATAATAATTATTTCCAAAATAAAAATTTAACTGCTTTAAATAAAATCCATTTCCCTTAAAGCTTTGCACAATCTCTGTCTTTTTATCCACAGATTGAAGCTCACTTGCCACTCCATTATTCATTGGCATCTGCGCTTCTTTTTGCAGTTTCCCATAATTTTTTATAATAAAAATCGATAGAATAAGCAAGAATATCAGAAAGACGACTCGTAAATCTCTACTTTCCCTTCGTCTTCCATCTCGGTTTTGATTTCTTCCCCTAGCCATTATAAACCTCGATTCTAATAATTGCCTAAAATTTTAAAATCCGTTACTTCCTCTCGAATTCCCTTTAAAGCATTTTTTACAGCGGAACTATTTAAGTTTCCTGTAAAATCGATAAAGAAACGGTACTCCCACTGTCTATTTGGGAGTGGAACAGATTCTATATTGGTCATATTAAGGTCATTAAAAATAAAATGAGACAAAATATTATAAAGTGTACCACTCTCATGAGGAAGTGCAAAAGAGATACTAATCTTTTGAGCATCCTCTGTATACTGTCGCTTCTTTGATATAATGACAAAACGAGTTGAATTATTTGCCTCATGATTTAATTTTCTATCTAAAATCTCAAGACCATACATATCTGCAACCCACTCACCTGCGATAGCTGCCTGTGTTTTATCTCCTTCTTCTCTTACCTTCTTTGCCGCCTCTGCCGTATTATTCAAACTGATTTTTTTAGCACTGGACTGAGCCAAATATTTCTTGCACTGCATAAGCGCCTGTGGATGAGAATATACAACTTTAATATCTTCTAATTTACTTCCTGGAATTCCAAGAAGTGCATGATCGATTTTTACAATTTCTTCTCCGACGATACAGACATCATTTTCAAGTAAAATATCATAAATTCCTTCCACGTTTCCAGCAGAAGAATTCTCAATTGGAAGCACACCATAGTCTGCATCTCCATTGCTGAGTGCAAGTGCAACTTCTTTAAACGTCTTCACATGATAATGGTCAATTCCCTCACCGAAAAATTGTATTAATGCCTTCTGACTGTAAGCTCCTGGTACACCTTGATGTACAACTCTCGTATCCGAATACATCTCAAGCTTTGGCACTCTCTGAAAATAATTCTCAATATAGCGGTCTCTCTGATCCAAAGTATGATACTGGTATTTACGACTTAAAGACATAATCTGAGAAAAAAGCTCGGACACAGTTTTTTTAATATACTCATCTTGCACATAGCTACAAATCTCTGTCTTTTTCTCTTCTTCTCTCTTCTTGTCATAAATTGCTGTGTTTGTCATTTTTTTGTATTCTGCGACCTCTTTGGCACAATCCATTCTCTCCTGGAATAATGTCACAATCTCCTTATCAATACGGTCAATATCCACTCGTATCTCTGGTAATTCTCTCATCTTATTCCTACCTCCTAGTTTTTCTCCAATTTTTCTTTTAATTGCTCCATACTAAGTGAAAACAATGGATGTCTCACATAACTTGCGATTTCACAAAGTGGTTCAAGCACAAACATCCTTTTATGTAATTCCTTATGCGGAATAATCAAATCCTCACTATCTATTATTATGTCATCATAGAGCAAAATATCAAGGTCTAGTGTTCGCGGACCCCAATGTATCACTCTCTCCCTCTTCGCTCTAGCTTCTATCTGATGAAGAGTATCCAAAAGCTCTCTAGGTGTCTGCAATGTCTCGATACAGACGCAGGCATTTAAAAATATATCTTGCTCTGTATAACCGTACGGCTCTGTCTCATAAAACTTAGATACTTTAGCTACTTTTATATCCTTTTGCCCTTTTAATTGCTCTATGGCATTTTCTAAATATTTTCTCTTATCTCCAAGATTAGAACCAAGTCCTAAATAAACGGTATGCCAGCCCCTCTCAATTGTAACAGAAACTGTCTCAAGTGGCAATAAAATCGGTGCCCAAGGCTTTTTTAACTCTAGCTCTACCTTTCTGATAAGCGGATAAGTCAGCAAAATCTCCTCACAGACAACCTCTGCTGCTCTCTCCAAAAGTGCAAATGTTTTCGTCTCTAAAATTTTCTTTATAAGCAACGCCATCTCGCCATAATGGATCGTTTTCGTCAAGTCATCACTCATTCCCGCCTCTCTCGTGTCAAGATGAGCTGTGACTGAGACAATAAACTTTTGCCCAAGCTTGTTTTCCTCCTCAAATACACCGTGATATCCAAATACTTCCAAATTTTTAATCTTAATCCGATCCACTGTATCTCTCCCAATCTTATTTTTCCCGCAAGATAGCCTCTGTCATCATAAGCGCCCTCTTATTTTTCTTCACATCATGCACTCTAAAAATACTGCATCCTTTCATTCTTCCGATGACTGTCGTTGCCAATGTGCCTTCCTCCCTATCATCCACAGGAAGATCAAGTGCATTTCCTATCATAGATTTTCTAGAAGTTCCAAGTAAAATAGGTAACTCCCACTTTGCCAATAATTGTAAATGATTCATTATCATCAAATTCATCTTATAATCTTTCGCAAATCCAATACCTGGGTCTAAAATAATCTTTTCCCTGTCAATTCCTGCCCAACACGCAATATCCAATATCTCCTCGATATCTGACCTAAAATCATTCATAAAATCCATATAATTGATTTCTCTTCGATTATGCATCAGACAGCATGGAAGCCCAGACTCTGCGATAACAGGAGCCATGTTTCCATCCCATTTTAATCCCCATATATCGTTGACCAAGTCAATTCCAGCTTTAATTCCCTCTTTTGTCACCTCTGCTTTATAGGTATCAAGAGAAACTGGAATATCAAACTCCGCTTTAATCCGCTCAATAACTGGTATTACTCTGTGAATTTCTTCTGTATCACTAATTTTTTCGTGACCTGGTCTTGTCGACTCTCCACCGATATCAATAATATCTGCCCCATCTTTTATCATCTGTTCTGCATGAAAAAGAGCAGAATCTAACGTATTATAATTGCCTCCGTCTGAAAAAGAATCTGGTGTCACATTTAAAATTCCCATAATATAAGCATGATTTTTTAAATCAAACTCTCTATTTCCTATTTTCATTTTCAAATTCCTCCTTATTGCATTTTATACGGCATAAATGCAACGATAGCTAATAAATTAATCTCTTATTTTTTTCATTTTCTCCCCAATTACATTCTTCTCTCGCCTTGCAGTACATACAGTTTCTAGACCATTTGTCAGCTCTATGTATACTCTCATAGAGTTTATGTCTCTTATCTTCTCTTCCAAATCGATGATTCTCAATCGCCCCTAACATAAGAGAAATTTCATCGTCTTCATAGCCACAAGATTTTAAAATTGGATACGCCAATTTTACTCCTGCTTCCTCGTGAGGAATCTTTCTTCGATACTGCTCTATTTTTCCTATATCATGTAATAATGCTGTTCCATACACGATATCTTTTTTTATGTCCACCTTCGACTCTAGGAGAAAAATATAAGATATTCGAGCTACATCTAATAGATGCCCTATTCCATGGCAACAAAAGATGCGATTTTCTTCTTCTTTTTCAATTTCTTCCAAATAACATAAAAAATCTCTATGCTCCATAATTTTTTGCACACGTTCCATCGGTCAGCTTTCCTCCTCCAGCAGTATTCTTATCTCACTCATAAACGATAAAGATCCGAATATAAAAATAACATCCTCTCTCTTTGCCATCTTTGTCGCTTCCAAGTAAGCGGACTTTAAAGTATCCATCGCCTTTACATTAGTATTTTCTTTTTTTACTTCCTGCTCCAGGATTTTTGCATCTAATGCACGCGGACTGTCCGGGGTAATTGTAAAAATATACTCTGCTAAGCTTGCCGTCTGCCTTATCATTTTTTTATATTCTTTATCTGCCAATACTCCTATTATATAAATGATTCGCTTATTTGTAAAATGTTTTTGAATAAAATTAGATAAATATTTCGCTGCATCCTCATTATGAGCTCCATCTAAGAAAATAAGTGGGGATTTTTTTACTAATTCCAGTCTGGCCGACCATCTTGTATGTAAGAGACCAAGCCTTCTTTTCTCTTCTGGAAGATGATAAATTTTTCCCAGATACCAAAGTGCCAAAATCGCTGTAGCTGTATTATAAACTTGATGTTCTCCCGGAAGATAGATTGTATACTCTTCACTGTCTGCATAAGAAAACCTCTGCATTTCATAATTTTCTTCTAATAAATTTATCTTTGTCTCATCTAAAAGATAAAACGGACTATTTTTCTTTTTTGCCTCTTGTCTTATAACCTCTACTGCTCTCTCATCACTCCTATAGCAAATGACAGGACAATTTTCTTTTATAATTCCCGCTTTTTGCCTCGCAATCTCTTCAATTGAATTTCCCAAAAAACTCATATGATCCATGCTGATTGAAGAAAAAATAGTAAGAATTGGATGCTCCACCACATTTGTGGCATCAAGCAAACCTCCCATTCCCGTCTCTAATAACACAATATCTACCTTTTGGTCAACAAAATATAAAAAAGCCAAGGCAGTCTCAATCTCAAATACGGTAGGAAGAGGAAGCCCTTCCTTTCCCATTTGCTCTGAAACTACCTTGATTTTTTCCATATAGACAAGTAATCTCTCTCTTGGAATTGGATTTTGGTCATATAAGAACTGCTCTCCGTATGCTCCTATACAAGGAGAAATGTATTTCCCCGTATGATAACCACATTCTAACATTACCGTCTCTATCATCGTCAAGATAGAACCCTTACCGTTTGTTCCTGCTATATGAACAATATTTAATTTTTCTTGTGGATTGCCAAGACGCAAAAGCAGCTCTCGAATTGTATCAAGACCGTATATGCTTCCTTTTTTACCCATTTTATCTAAAAATTGTTTCAACTCTAACTCTGTCATAGCTGCCTCCTACTACTTTAAGCAGATACTCTCTAAAACTTTAACTCGCTATAGATTTTAATGTAGTTTAGACAGTTTGTCAACTCTAAAGCTTTCTATGCTGAATTGGCTTTGTCTCTTTCGTAATCGGCAGTATCTCATAGCCATCTGCTTTAAGCTCATCAATTAAACTTGGAAGTGCATCCACTGTCGCTGTACACTCGTGTAAGTCATGCATCAAAATAATGACGGTATTTCTCCCCTTTACATCCTTCATAATTTTTTCATTGAGAATTTTTGGCCCATTTTTAAAACAAACTGCATCGTCATTTAGGGCATTCCAGTCATAGTAAACGATTCCTTCCTCCTGTAAATATTTTGCACATTCTCCTAAATCAATTTTAGCAATGGAATTACTGCTGCCTCCTGGAAAACGGTAATACGTAATATCTCTTCCTGTTACTTCTTTTAAATATTTTCTAAGTTTATTCAAATCATTTTTATACCCTTCAATGGAAGAATAAATTTTCTCATAGTCATGGCTATAGGAATGAAGCCCCAGCGTGTTGCCTTCCGCCAAAATTCGTCGATATATTTTTTTTGCATTCTCCCCCTCTCTCCCCACAACAAAAAACGTAGCCTTTACATTTTTTTCCTTTAAAATATCTAAGATTTTTTCTGTATTGTCGGAGGGTCCATCATCAAAAGTAAGATACGCTTTTTTCACTGTAGCTTGTTTTTCCTCTTTTATCTCACCCATTGTCTGGGAAAATTTTTTTTGTGATAATTTCTCTCCCAAAAAACCTAGCCCAAACAAAATAAAAAACGTCACTACAACTATAATACAACCATATATGCCTTTTTTTCTCTCTCCCTGCATCATTTTTCGCTCCTTTTTGTTTTTGATAGCATTTGAAAAAAAGAGAAATTTATACATAGAAAAAGCCGCCATAAGAGCGATATCTTACAGCGACTCTTTTTAACGAATATATATTTTTAGGAAATCTACAATGCGACAAATGACTTTTTACAAAAAACTAATTTTTTAATTAAACCTCAAATAACATATCACCATAGCTTGGGAATGGCCATGCAGCCTTATCTACAAGCATCTCCAACTTATCTGCTGGTGTTCTAAGCTCTGCCATAGCTGTAAATACAGTATCATGATAATATCTAGCCTGAGCTTGAATTTCATCGATTGCCTGAGCCTTCGCTGTAACCTCTTCTAACTTCTGTAAGTTTTCGTAGAGAGGTACTAAATTATCAGCGATATCAGAGAGTAATTTCTCCTGTACAGATGTATTGATAGAAGGAGCTGCCTTCTTTATGGAGTTAATGGACTCAGCTAAGCTTGCCTGATAACTGATAACTGCCGGCACAATCTGTTTTTTAGCCATATCAATCATAGCCAAAGCCTCAATATTGATTACTTTCGCATACTGCTCATAGTAAATCTCACTTCTAGACTCTAACTCAAGTTTTGTGAATACACCATGTTTCTCAAACATATTAACTGCTTTTTCTGTTGTCAATGCTGGAACTGCATCTACCATAGAGCGTAAGTTTGGAAGACCTCTTCTTGCTGCTTCCTCTACCCACGCCTCTGAGTATCCATCTCCGTTAAAGATAACTCTCTTATGGTCAGCAATTGTTTCTTTTATTAAATCATGAACTGCAGACTCAAAGTTTTCTGCCTTCTCTAATTTATCTGCCATATCACATAATATTTCAGCTACGATTGTATTTAATACAACATTAGGATCTGCGATAGACTGTGTAGAACCAACCATTCTAAACTCAAACTTATTACCTGTAAAAGCAAATGGTGATGTACGGTTACGGTCTGTAGCATCTTTTTGGAATACTGGCAATGTATGTACACCTGAGATAAGTGGTGCACCCTGTTTTGACTTCACTGCCTCTCCCTTTGTATCTAGCTGTCTAAGAACGTCATCTAACTGCTCTCCAAGGAAGACAGAGATGATTGCTGGTGGTGCCTCATTTGCTCCTAATCTGTGGTCATTACCTGGTGTGGAGGCAGATAAACGAAGTAAATCTGCATGCTCATCTACTGCACGGATAACTGCTGCCAAGAATAATAAGAACTGTACGTTCTCATGAGGTGTCTTGCCTGGATCTAATAAATTCTGTCCATCATCTGTTACCATAGACCAGTTATTATGTTTACCAGAACCGTTGATTCCAGCAAATGGTTTCTCGTGAAGTAGACAAACCATACCCTGCTTATCAGCTACTCTCTTCATTGTCTCCATGACTAACTGGTTATGGTCAGTTGCGATATTATTCTGATCATAAATTGGAGCTAACTCATGCTGAGCTGGAGCAACCTCATTATGCTGTGTCTTTGCTGTAATTCCAAGTTTCCAAAGTTCTTCATTTAATTCTTTCATAAATCCTGCAATTCTCTCAGGAATAATTCCAAAATAATGGTCATCAAGCTCCTGTCCTTTTGGAGGAAGAGCGCCGAATAAAGTACGTCCTGTAAAGATTAAGTCTTTTCTCTTTAAATATTTTTTCTTATCGATTAAGAAATACTCCTGCTCTGGTCCAACAGATGTTGTAACAGAATTTGATGTTGTATTTCCAAATAATCTCAAAATACGCATCGCCTGGATATCAAGCGCCTGCATAGAGCGAAGAAGTGGTGTCTTTTTGTCAAGAGCCTCTCCTGTATAAGAACAAAACGCTGTTGGGATACAGAGAATTGTCAAATTATCAGATTCTTTAATAAATGCTGGAGATGTACAATCCCACGCTGTATATCCTCTTGCCTCGAAAGTTGCTCTAAGTCCGCCTGATGGGAAAGAAGAAGCATCTGGCTCACCTTTGATTAACTCTTTTCCAGAGAACTCAAGTAATACTTTTCCGCCGTCTGTTGGGGAGATGAAGGAATCATGCTTCTCAGCTGTGATACCTGTCATTGGTTGAAACCAGTGAGTAAAATGTGTAGCACCTTTTTCTATAGCCCACTCTTTCATCTCATTTGCAACAACATCAGCGATAGCTGGGTTTAACTCCTCACCTTTCTCGATTGTCTTTTTTAGTTGTTTATAAGTTGCCTTTGGAAGACGTGATTTCATCACACTGTCATTAAACACATTTGCACCAAAGATTTCATCTACTTTTGCCATATTTTCCATCCTTTCTAAAATCCGTGAAATTTTTCAAATAGAAGCAAACTACTAATTCTCCCTCTCATCAGATGCCAGAGCAAATAGAATAACCATCCGACATGATAGGTATACCTGTCAAAGCTCTTGTAAAAAGAAAAGAGTCCTCAAGTCATCTTCTGACAATGAGAACTCCTTTGTTCGTACTTTTTATTATATTAGCATTACTGCTAAACTATTCTTTTCTTTCACAATGAAATTTTATAGATTTAACATTTCATTTTTTGTTTTATTGCTTTTCTTAAGCTAAATTTAAGATACATTATTTTTTCTAAAAAATCAAGTACTTTTTCTCATTATTATCGGTTTTTATTCAATTTTAGTTATTTTCTACGAATTTTAATATGATAAAAATATTTTTTTATTCAGATTCATCAGACCAAAACCCAAGAAAACTTTGCAATTTTTTATTTATTATGCTTCATCAATTGCTTTTCCGATGTCATTTCTTTTGTATTTGTTGGCAAATTCTACCCACTCTGTTGCCTTGTAAGCGTTCGCTCTCGCCTCTTTTAGCGTATCTCCCTTCGCTACAACTCCGAGAACTCTTCCTCCATTTGTGACAATCTCGCCGTCTTGTTTCTTTGTACCAGCGTGGAAAATATAGTAGCCCTCTTTGTCTTTTACAGAATCTAAGCCAGCGATAGGAAATCCCTTCTCATATTTTTCTGGATACCCATCAGATGCCAATACAACACAAACTGCCGCATTATCCTCAAATTCAAGTACAATATCTTCTAATTTTCCATCAATACAAGCCTCCATTACCTCGATAATATCATTCTTCATTCTAGGAAGAACAACCTGA
>Ga0129308_1002482_pt1 | contig 15501 bp, 12 predicted proteins | sample L827metagenome_FD_94440 | JGI IMG/M metagenome (GOLD analysis project Ga0129308, IMG submission 94440) | Ring-tailed lemur group fecal microbial communities from Wisconsin, USA - L827 metagenome | ecosystem: Host-associated > Mammals > Digestive system > Large intestine > Fecal | place: USA...
ATCATCAAAGGAGTCAGCCGAAACGACTGCGTCAAAGCCCGAGGAAACGGATAAGCCCGACGAAACGAAAAAGCCCGATGTAACCACAACGGCATCGTCGACTACAACTAAAAAGAGCGAGCCTGAAAAGACTCCTGCCGCAAGCGGCTTTACGATTACCTGGAACAAGTCGAGCGACTGGGAAGAGGGCGGCAAAAAGTGCGGCGGCTACGAGATAGTGCTCACAAACAACGGCGAGACGGTAAACAGCTGGACTGCAAAGCTGACAGTTCCGAACGGCACTACGCTGACTTCGAGCTGGAACGGAATTTTCAGCGTATCGGGTACGACTATGACAGTTAAGAATGAGAGCTATAACGGTACTATCGAAAAGGGCAAGAGCGTGTCCTTCGGCTTTAACTATGCTTCAAGCGCATATATAAGCGAGGGTAAGGCAACTGTGAACGGAAGCTCTGCTCCTTCAAGCTCGGGCAGTTCGGGTTCTTCCGGCTCTTCGGGCGGTACTGCGTCAACTACCACTAAAAAGCCTGCAGCAACGGTAGCTCCTGCACCGGCTGATCCTTCGGGCACTACTCCCGTATCACAGCACGGTCAGCTCTCGGTAAAGAACGGACAGCTCGTTGACAAGAACGGAAAAGGCTATCAGCTGAGAGGTATGAGTACTCATGGCCTTACCTGGTTCCCCGAGTTTGTAAACGAATCCGCATTCAAGACGCTCCGTGACGACTGGAAGACGAATGTTGTCCGTCTTGCGATGTATGTTGACGAATGGGGCAACGGTCAGTGCTATATGAACAACAAGAGCGGAAGCCGGACTTTGCTTGAAAAGGGCGTAGACCTGTGCATAAGCCTTGATATGTATGCAATCATCGACTGGCACGTGCTTAATCCCGGCGATCCGTCATCATATACAAACGAGGCGATATCATTCTTCGATACGGTTTCAAAGAAGTACGCAAAGTACCCCAATATCATTTATGAGATATGCAACGAGCCTAACGGCGGTGCATCCTGGAGCGGCAGTATAAAGCCGTATGCCGAGAAGGTAATACCTGTTATCCGCAAGAACGATCCCGATGCGGTAATAATAGTCGGCTCTCCGACCTGGAGTCAGGAGATAGACAAGCCTCTTGCTGACCCTCTGAACTACGACAATATAATGTACGCATTCCATTTCTATGCGGCTACTCATTCGGGACTGAGATCGAATTTTGAGAACTGCGTATCACAGGGACTGCCTGTATTTGTATCGGAGTTCGGCACCTGCGACGCTTCCGGCGGAGGATCTAACGATCTTAACCAGACGGAGAAGTGGCTGAGCTATTTTGACAGCAAAGGAATAAGCTACTGCAACTGGAGCATATGCAACAAGGATGAAACCTGCTCGGTACTGCGCCCCGGAACTTCGGCAAACGGAAACTGGAGTGAAAGCGACCTTACCGAAAACGGTAAGTGGATAAGAAACTGGTTCCGTAAGCACTAAGGCGTCGGCGGCGGCGAGTCGCCGCTGACTGTTCCGACCTTTAAAAAGGTTGACATTTCGTGTAGGTTCGGTGAACGGTCGGGGATGAATGTTTCGTTATCTCAAAATGTGCATTTTGGGCGAGTCGCACGGCGAGCCGCCGCTCCCAATTCCGACCTTGCGGCGTGCCGCCGCCCCCAATTCCGACCTTTAAAAAGGTTGGCGTTTTGCGAAAGTTTGGTGAACGGTCGGGGATGAATGTTTCGTTATCTCAAAATGTGAATTTTTGGCGAGTCGCACGGCGTGCCGCCGCCCCCAAATTCCGACCTTACGGCGTGCCACCGCCCCCAATTCCGACCTTGCGGCGAGTCGCCGCCGACAATTCCGACCTTTAAAAAGGTTGGAATTTTGTGAAAGTTTGGTGAACAGTCGGGGGAAAAATGTGGATATAAATCGGCGATTTTTGCTCAGAAAGGAGACACCATGAACGATTTTATGAAAGCGGCTCTTGACGAGGCGTACAAAGGTATCCGTGCCGATGACGGAGGTCCTTTCGGCTGTGTAATAGTAAAGGACGGAAAAATAGTCGGTAGAGGTCACAACTGTGTTCTCAAAGAAAAAGATCCCACCCTTCACGGTGAGATGGTAGCTATCAAGGACGCCTGCAAAAATCTCGGAACATACGACCTCACAGGTTGTGAGCTTTATACAACGGCTCAGCCCTGTCCTATGTGTCTTGGTGCAATTCTCTGGGCGAAGATAGAAAAGGTGTACTACGGCTGTAATATCAATGACACGGATAAAATAGGCTTTCGTGACGAGGTTTTCTATAAAATGCTCGGCGGCGCAGAGCCTATACCTACCGAGTGCATAGACAGAGATGCTTGCCTTGAACTTTTCGGCGAGTACGGAGAAAAAGAAAGGGAGATATACTGAGTATATCTTTAAAACAGCATAAAAATTTCGGAGAGCCAACCGGCTCTCCGAATATTTTTATATCGACAGGCTTATTTTGCGTGCAGAAAAGCGTTTGCCAAAAGGCATTGCGCCGGATAATAGATAGAAACGCAGAGTTCGTCAAAAGGCGCTTCGATAGATGAAAAGCCGTGCATTAAAATCATAATATCCGATATGACAAACAATACGCTTCCAAGCGCAAGAATAAGGCAGAGTCTGCTTTTTTCACGCAGAAAATTCATTACTGCCTTTCCTGCCATAGCCGAAATTATGACCGCATATATAAGACACAGCGCTTCCATAGCAACACCGCCGTAATCAAAGCCGGGGAACAGCACCATAAACAGCGAACACGGCACGAAGAAAACTGCGGCAGGAATAAGGTCTGTCGGGCGGAATCTCTGCATAAGCGAATAAGACACGATGTAGCAGATGTGGCCGATAGCAAAAAGCGCCGCACCTGCAATAAAATTGAACTCGATAGCGACATCGGCGCTCATAGCAAAGAAAACGCCTGCTGTAAGCACGATCGCTGCTTTCTTTGCCGAAGATACGCATTTAAAAACATAGATCAGGTTCACCGTTGCCGCAATCATAAAAGCTACGCTTGCGGTAAACTTGAATACTTTTATATTGGTTATAATAAGAGCAATGTCAAGGGCAAGAGAAAGCGCAATAAATATTATGTTAAGATAAACCGCCGTTTTTTTCATATTGTTATTTTCCTTCCCAAACAGTTTCAATATAGAAATATTAACACAGCGGCGGTTCTGTGTCAATATCCGGATAAGATGTTTCCGCTTTTAGCTAATACATTGTAAAAATTTACACACCTTTGCTGATAATTTCGTATGAAAACGGCGTAAAAATATAAATATTCTGTAGACAATGACGATTTTTTGTGGTACAATAAAAATAACGCCGACCGTATAAGGTTAATCCGCAAATAAAAGTAAACGATTACCCGACAAATGCGCAGGCACTATGACAGTATATACTTATGACTGTACAGAAAGGACAAAATCGCTATGAAGAACATACCCGAAGTTAAACTCGGAATTGCGGCAGTCAGCCGTGACTGTTTCCCCATGAGCCTTTCCGCTTCAAGATGTGAAGCTGTAGTAAAGGCGTGCAAGGATATCGGTGTAGACATATTCAAATGTCCCACCACTATTGAAAGTGAAGCTCATATGATGCAGGCTCTTGAAGAGCTGAAAGCGGCAGGCTGCAACGCTCTTGTCGTATATCTCGGAAACTTCGGTCCCGAGTCGGCAGAAACTCTGCTCGCAAAGTACTTTGACGGCCCTGCAATGTTTGTTGCCGCCGCTGAAGAAACAGGCGACAACTTAGTAGGCGGCAGAGGCGACGCATACTGCGGCGTTCTGAACGCAAGCTATAACTTAGCGCTCAGAAACATTAAGGCATATATCCCCGAGTACCCCGTTGGAACAGCTACGGAAGTAGCGGATATGATAAAGGACTTCATACCCGTTGCAAGAGCCGTTATCGGACTTAAGAACCTCAAAGTCATCACCTTCGGCCCTCGCCCTCAGGACTTCCTTGCCTGCAACGCTCCCATAAAGCAGCTTTACAATCTTGGCATTGAGATAGAAGAGAACTCGGAGCTTGACTTATACGCCGCTTTCAACGAGCACAAGGACGATCCGAGAATCCCCGAGGTTGTTGCGGATATGGAAAAAGAGCTTGCCGGCGGCAACAAGATGCCCGGCATTCTCCCCAGACTTGCACAGCTTGAAATTACTCTTCTTGACTGGATGGAAGCACACAAGGGCAGCCGCAAGTATGTTGTATTTGCAAACAAGTGCTGGCCTTCGTTCCAGACTCAGTTCGGCTGTGTACCCTGCTATGTAAACTCAAGACTCACGGCAAGAGGCATACCCGTTTCCTGCGAGGTTGATATCTACGGTGCAGTAAGCGAGTACATAGGAACCTGCATTTCCGGCGATGTTGTTACACTGCTCGACATCAACAACTCGGTACCTGCCGATATGTACAACGAGTCAATAAAGGGCAAGTATGACTACACGCTCAAGGATACATTCATGGGATTCCACTGCGGCAATACAGCTTCCTGCAAGCTGACAAGCTCGACTATGAAGTATCAGCTCATCATGCACAGAGGTCTTGAGCCTGATAAGGAACCCGACATCACAAGAGGTACACTTGAGGGCGATATCGTTCCCGGCGATATCACATTCTTCCGTCTGCAGAGCACGGCTGACGCTAAGCTGAGAGCGTATGTTGCTCAGGGTGAAGTCCTCCCCGTAGCTACCCGTTCATTCGGCGCAATAGGTGTATTCGCTATCCCCGAGATGGGCAGATTCTACCGCAATGTTCTTATCAAGAAGAACTATCCTCACCACGGTGCAGTTGCATTCGGCCACTACGGCAAGGCTATCTTCGATACGCTGAAGTATCTCGGCGTTGAGGACCTTGAGTTCAACCGCCCCGCAGGTATGCTGTACGACGGCGAGAATCCTTACGCTAAGTATTGATTGAATATTGAGTAAAACCTAATAAATTACCGCTCCCTGTGCTTTTGCACGGGGAGCATTTTGACTGTTGATAAACCTCATTGATAATAAGAAATGGGGTTGAGGGGCGTTAGCCCCATATAGGTTTGCGTTCGTTTGTGGGTTTTGCATCGTGCAAAACCTCTGTGCGAACGCTATCAAGCATCCTTGCTTGGGCGAGTGTGCGATTCTATCAGCCTTACGGCTGATTTTCAAAAGCTCCGCTTTTGAGCCCCGAAAATTATGGAAGGGGTTGCAGGCAAGGATGCCTGAAAGTGAGCGCCCAAAGTGCGTCAGGACGACGCACAAACTAAGCGCTCACAAAGGGATAGGGGTTTGAGAATTAGCTCAATTATTTTATAAACAGACTTTTTCGGCAGTCTGAGCTCCCTGTGCTTTTGTACAGGGAGCATTTAATTTTAACTGCTTGCAAATTCCGCTTTTTTGTGGTAAAATAATACTATCTGTTGACTAAAGTTTCTGCCGCTGTGTATCGGCGGCAAAATGAAAGGATAAAAGCTGATGGCAAAGAAAAACTACGATGATAACAGTCTAAAACAGCTCAAAGGCCCCGACCAGGTGCGGCTTCGCCCCGGCGTTATTTTCGGCTCTGACGGACTTGACGGCTGTTGTCACTCGGTATTTGAGATACTTTCAAACTCGATAGACGAGGCAAGAGAGGGCTTCGGAAACAGGATAATCGTAACACGCTATCTCGATAAGAGCATAGAGGTGCAGGACTTCGGAAGAGGCATACCGATAGATTATAACAAGAACGAGGATAAGTACAACTGGGAGCTTGCCTTCTGCACGCTGTACGCAGGCGGAAAGTACGATAACAACAGCGGGGAAAGCTACTCCTATTCTCTCGGCCTTAACGGTCTCGGCCTTTGCTCTACACAGTTTTCCTCAGAATATATGGAGGTTGAGAGCAACAACGGCACCTGGATATACGACCTGCGTTTTGAAAAGGGCTACAATGTTGAAAAAGAGGAACGGGGATTCCGCCGTCATCAGTCTGACGGAAAAACCGGAACAAGAATCAAGTGGAAGCCCGACCTTGATGTATTTACCGATATAGATGTACCTTTTGAATATTTTGACGATGTAATGCGCAGACAGGCTGTCGTAAATGACGGACTTACCTTTGTACTGCGTAACGAGGTGCGTGACGAGGAGACGGGCGAGACTCGCTTTGAGGAGCATAGCTACTGCTACGAAAACGGCATAAGCGATTACCTAAGCGAGCTTATCGGAGATACTTCGCTTACCACTCCGCAGGTATGGACGGCACAGCGCACCGGTAAGGACAGAGAGGACAAGCCCGAGTACAAGGTCAAGATGAAGGTAGCTTTCGCCTTTTCAAACAAGGTTCAGCTTATACAGCACTATCACAATTCAAGCTGGCTTGAACACGGCGGAAGTCCCGACAAGGCAATGCAGGCGGCATTTACAAGTCAGATAGACGGCTGGCTGAAAGCTAACAGCAAGTACAACAAAACTGAGGGGAAGATAAAGTTCACCGATATAGCCGACTGTCTTGTGTTCATCTCTTCAAATTTCTCCACCCAGACAAGCTATGAGAATCAGACAAAGAAGAGCATAACCAACAAGTTTATACAGGAGGCTATGACCGATTGGCTGAAGCATCAGCTTGAAGTATACTTCCTTGAAAATCCCGATGAAGCGGTAAAGATATGCGAGCAGGTAATGATAAACAAGCGTGCCCGTGAAAATGCCGCAAAAGCAAGAGATACGATTAAAAAACAGCTTTCGGGCAAAATAGACCTTGCGAACAGGATACCGAAGTTCGTTGACTGCCGCAGTAAAGACACCTCACGCAGAGAACTGTATATAGTGGAGGGCGACTCGGCTTTAGGTGCTGTAAAGCAGGCGAGAGACGCCGACTATCAGGCGGTAATGCCGGTAAGAGGTAAAACGCTCAACTGCCTTAAGGCAAGCTACGACAAGATATTCAAAAGCGAGATAATAACAAACCTTATGAAGATACTCGGCTGCGGAGTCGAGGTAAAGTCTAAGGCGAACAAGGACTTATCAACTTTCGACCTTAACAATCTCAGATGGGAAAAGATAATAATATGCACCGATGCCGATTATGACGGATATCAGATAAGAACGCTGATCCTCACTATGCTGTACAGGCTTGTGCCTACGGTAATAGAAAAGGGCTATGTGTATATTGCGGAGTCGCCGCTGTATGAGATAACTTCAAAGGATATGACATACTTTGCCTATACCGAAGCGGAAAAGCAGAAGATACTCGGCATCATCGGAAATCAGAAGTACAAGATACAGCGTTCAAAAGGTCTTGGTGAAAACGAACCCGATATGATGTCGCTCACAACCATGAACCCCGAAACGAGAAGGCTCATAAGAGTTATGCCGGAGGACGCCGAGAGAACGCAGGATATATTTGAACTGCTTCTGGGCGATAACCTTGACGGAAGAAAGGACTATATCCGTGACTACGGCTATAAGTACCTTGACGACATCGATGTGTCTTAATCGGAGGGAATATGGAAATAAACAGAATTGAAGTAATTGCGGCGGTAGTATCCGAGATGATATCGGGACTGCCAAAAGAAAGACAGCAGAAGGCGTATGTTCATCTTTTCGGCACGGCACAGACTGCAGGACTTATAGCTCTACGCCGTGGGCTTGATGCGGAGCTTGCACAGATATGCGGACTGCTCCACGATTATTATAAATTCCAGTCTGACATAGATGAAGACCATGCAGGAAAAGGCGCTGACGCAGTTATGCCGATACTTGCAAAGACAGGTCTGTTCAGCGTATGCGAGATAGGGAATATTACAAGGGCTATAGCAAACCACAGCGATAAGGAAAATGTAGGCTTGCCGCTTGACGAGGTGCTCAAGGACGCAGATATATTCCAGCATATCCTGCAGAATGTTACTTACCCGATGAAAGATAAATATGTAAAACGCTATGAAAAGCTGAAAAAAGAGTTTTCGCTCTGATAAGCACAGCGAGAAGAGGTATGGATTTTGAAAAAAGGTAAAAACGAGAAAAGCGAGAAGAAAGCTGCCGCAGGCAAAAACGCATATATCGAGGGCGCAGGAATAGTTGAAGACCAGCCGATAACCGAAACGCTGACCGAAAACTATATGCCCTATGCAATGAGCGTTATCGTATCCCGTGCGCTCCCCGAGATAGACGGCTTCAAACCGTCCCACCGCAAATTGCTCTATACGATGTATAAAATGGGACTGCTGAACGGCCAGAGAACAAAGTCGGCGAATATAGTCGGACAGACGATGAAATTAAATCCTCACGGCGATATGGCTATATATGAAACGATGGTGCGACTTGCAAGAGGCAACGAGGCGCTTTTGCACCCATATGTTGACAGCAAGGGAAACTTCGGCAAGGCATATTCCCGTGATATGTCGTTTGCGGCTTCAAGATATACAGAGGCAAAGCTCGACCCTATCTGTGCCGAGATATTTGCCGATATAGACCGTGATATAGTAGATTTCGTACCGAACTACGACAACACTATGACCGAGCCTGTATTGCTCCCGACAAGATTTCCTGCGGTGCTTGTAAATAACAATGTCGGTATTGCGGTATCTATGGCGAGCAATATATGCTCGTTCAATCTTGCAGAAGTGTGCGAAACGGCGGCGGCACTTATGAAGAATCCCGAACATGACATAATATCCACCCTAAAAGGTCCCGACTTTCCGGGCGGCGGATTTATACTTCAGGATGAAGACGAACTGCGCCGTATCTACGCCACCGGCAGAGGCAGTGTAAAGGTACGCAGTAAGTATGTCTATGACAAGTCGGCAAACTGCATTGAAGTGACCGAGATACCCCCAACGACCACTATAGAAGCGATAATAGACAAGATAGTGGAACAGGTAAAGCTCGGTAAGCTGAAAGAGATATCCGATGTCCGTGACGAGTCGGACTTATCCGGTCTTAAGATAGCAATCGACTTAAAGAGAGGTCAGGACAGCGAGGCGGTAATGAAGAAGCTGTTCAGGATGACACCGCTCCAGGATGTGTTCTCCTGTAACTTCAATATACTCGTAGGCGGTATGCCTAAGGTAATGGGAATTGCCGAGATACTTGAGCAATGGACGGATTTCCGCATCACCTGCGTAAAGCGCAAGACAAAGTTCGACCTTGCCAGAAAGAAAGAAAAACTGCACCTGCTGACAGGTCTTAAAAAGATACTGCTCGATATAGATAAGGCAATCAGGATAATCCGTGAGACAGAGGACGATGCAGAGGTAGTACCGAACCTTATGATAGGCTTCGGCATTGACGAGGTGCAGGCTGAATTTGTTGCGGATATCAAGCTCAGAAATATCAACAAGGGATATATCCTGAATCGTATCGAAGAGATCACTTCTCTTAAAGAAGAAATTGCCGAGATGGAGGATATTTTATCTTCCGACCGCAGAATAAAGCAGATAATCATTTCGGAGCTGTCGGATATAGCAAAGAAGTACGGCAAGCCGAGAAAGACAATGTTCATCTACGGCGCAGATGAAGAGGAGAACGATGAGGTCGAAGAAATAGCGGATTATCCCGTAAATCTGTTCTTCACGAGAGAGGGCTATTTCAAGAAGATAACTCCCCAGTCGCTGAGAATGAGCAACGAACAAAAGCTCAAAGAAAGCGATGAGATAGCAGTATCGTACGAGGGTACAAACCGTGCAGAGCTTCTGTTCTTCACCGACAAATTCCAGGTATATAAGGCGAGAGCCTGCGACTTTGAGGACAGCAAGGCAAGCGTAATGGGCGACTATCTGCCTGTAAAGCTGGAGCTTGAACCCGATGAGAAGATAGTACAGATGATAGCCGCAGAGGATTTCGGCGGCACGCTCGTTATGTTCTTTGAAAACGGCAAATGCGCTAAAGTGCCTATGTCTTCTTTTGAAACAAAGACACGCCGCAAAAAGCTTGCCAATGCGTATAGCGACGCTTCGCCGCTTATATCCATGACGCTTATAAACGAGGACTGCGACTTTATGCTTTGCTCTACCGCAGGCAAGGTGATGATATTCAACACCGTGCTTATTCTTCCGAAAGCGGCAAGAGATACGCAGGGCGTGCAGGTAATGCGCCTTACAAAAGCCGCTTTGAAGTCGGCTGTAAAATATGAAGACGGTATGATAAAGAACCCCGACAGCTACAGGACAAAGACTGTTCCCGTAGCCGGAACGCTCTGCAGTGAGGATATCGACCAGCTTAGGTTTGTTTGACGGATGTTATCGTGTAAAATCACACGCTAAACCTTGAAATTCATCCTGTACTGTGTTATACTTAAAACGGATATTTTTCAGTACCCGAAAGGTTATAATTTTGCGGCTTTCCGCAGTAAAAAAGAGGTAATATTATGCTCAGCGATATTGAAATTGCTCAGAATGCGAAAATGTTAAAGATAAAGGATATAGCAAAGGATCTCGGCATTGACGAAGACGAGCTTATTCCTTACGGCCACTACAAAGCAAAGATATCACAGGAATGTATCGACCGCCTTGCCGACAAGCCCGACGGCGACCTTATACTTGTGACCGCTATAAATCCGACTCCGGCAGGAGAAGGCAAGACCACTACTTCCGTAGGACTTGCACAGGGTATGTACAAGCTCGGCAAGAAGGCTGTGCTTGCGCTTCGTGAACCTTCTTTAGGTCCCGTGTTCGGTATCAAGGGCGGAGCCGCAGGCGGCGGATATGCACAGGTAGTGCCGATGGAGGATATAAACCTTCACTTCACGGGAGATATGCACGCAATAACTTCCGCAAACAATCTGCTTTGCGCTCTTATAGATAATCATATCCAGCAGGGCAATGCGCTCGGTATCGATCCCAGACGCATACAGATAAAGCGCTGTCTTGATATGAACGACAGAGCGCTCAGAAACTGCATTATAGGTCTTGGCGGCAAGGTGAACGGCGTTCCGAGAGAGGATCACTTCCAGATAACCGTTGCAAGCGAGATAATGGCTATACTTTGTCTTGCAGACGACCTCACCGACTTAAAGGCAAGACTGGGAAGGATACTTGTAGCGTATACCTATGACGGAAAGACCGTTTACGCTTCCGATGTCGAAGCGGTAGGAGCTATGACCGCTCTGCTGAAAGACGCAATAAACCCCAACCTTGTACAGACGCTTGAAAATACGCCTGCTATTATTCACGGCGGTCCGTTTGCAAATATCGCTCACGGCTGTAACAGCGTAAGAGCGACAAAGCTTGCGCTTAAGCTCGGAGAATATGCTATCACGGAGGCAGGCTTCGGCAGTGATCTCGGAGCAGAGAAGTTCTTCGATATAAAGTGCCGTTATGCAGGGCTTAAGCCTTCTTGTACCGTTATAGTTGCTACTATCCGTGCGCTCAAGTACAACGGCGGCGTTTCCAAGACCGAGCTTACCGCAGAAAATACAGAGGCGCTCAGAAAGGGCATAGCAAACCTCGGCGCACATATCGACAATATGCGTAAGTACGGTGTGCCTGCGGTTGTTGCGATAAACCACTTCTACACCGACACAGAGGCAGAGATCGCCATCGTGCGTGAATACTGCGAGAAGATGGGCGCAAAGGTCGCATTCTCCGATGTATTCTTAAAGGGCGGCGAAGGCGGCACAGAGCTTGCAAACGCAGTAATTGAAACGATTAACGAGAACAAGGGCAAGACGGATTTTGCACCGATATACGATGAAAAGCTGTCGATAAAGGAAAAGCTTGATATAATAGCAAAGGAAATTTACCGTGCCGACGGCGTAAATTACACAACAGCCGCAGAGAAGGCGATAAAGGAGATAGAAGCTATCGGCTTTGACAAGATCCCCGTATGCGTTGCAAAGACGCAGTGTTCTCTGTCGGACGATCCCACTAAGCTTGGCTGTCCCAAGGAGTTTACGATAACTGTAAGAGATGTCAAGCTGTCTGCCGGCGCAGGCTTTGTCGTTGCTCTGACAGGCGATATTATGACAATGCCGGGACTTCCTAAAGTGCCTGCGGCGAACAAGATAGATGTAAGCGCCGACGGCGAGATAAGCGGTCTGTTCTGATGGAGCGCTTTATCTCCGATTCTCCCGAAGAAACTATAGAGACAGGCAAAAAAATAGCCGCATATCTTAAAGCGGGCGACTGTGTACTCTATACGGGAGAGATGGGAGCAGGCAAGACTCATCTGACAAAGGGCATTGCCGAATATTTCGGCAGTACGGACGATGTCACAAGTCCGACCTTTGCTCTTGTGAACGAATATGACGGGACTGTGCCTGTATTCCACTTTGACCTTTTCAGGATAAATACGCTTGATGATTTGTACGCTATAGGCTTTTTCGATTATCTTGACCGTGAAGGCATTATGTGCATTGAGTGGAGCGAAAACATACCCGAGCTTGCCGCATATCTTACAAACAGATGCGGAGTGAATATTGTAAAGACAGGGGATAATTCAAGGATAATTGAATATATTCCGCAGGAGGAACTATGCTGATACTCGGTATCGATACTGCCGCCGCTCCCTGCTGTGCCGCTGTATATGATACGGATAAACAGCAGACGCTCGGCTCTGTTGTGATAAACAATAAGCTGACGCACAGCGTTACCCTGATGCCTGTTGTGAGCGATCTGCTCAGAAATTCGGGGATAGCTATTGAGGATATTGACCTTTTTGCCGTAGCAAACGGTCCGGGCTCGTTTACCGGACTGCGTATAGGCATATCTGCGGTAAAAGGTATGGCGTTTGCTGCTTCAAAGCCTTGTGCGGCGGTATCAACGCTTGAGGCTATGGCATATAATGTGGCTGTCTGTGACGGCATTGTATGTGCGGCTATAGACGCAAGGTGCAATCAGGTATACACGGCAACATTTCTTAATGATAACGGTACGGTGACAAGGCTCACCGAAGAGGAATGCTTAAAGGCTGACGAGCTTGCGGCAAGGCTTTCGGAATATGACGGGGATATAATTCTTGTCGGAGACGGAGCACAGCTTGTCAAAAAGGCGGCTGACGAGCAGGGCATCAATACAAGGCTTGCCCCCGATCCTCTCAGATTCCAGACGGGCTACGGCGTATGTCTTGCGGCGATGAATGCAGAGCAAATAACGCCAGAACAGCTGATGCCTATGTATCTTAAATTGCCTCAGGCACAGCGTGAGCTTATGGCAAAAAACGCAGATGCGTACAAAGAAGAAAGGAAAGACTGATATGCTGGCTATAGGAAGCGACCACGCAGGCTATGCGCTTAAATGCGAGGTAAAGAAGTTTCTTGACGAACAGAGCGTAGAGTATATTGACTGCGGCTGTGACGGCGAAAGGGCGGACTACCCCGATATAGCGGAAAAAGCGTGTGCAAAGATAACCTCGGGCGAGTGCGATAAGGGTATACTTATCTGCGGCACGGGAATAGGAATAAGCATTAGCGCAAACAAGATAAAGGGGATTCGTGCGGCATTATGCCAGGATTATTATACCGCAAAATACACAAGGCTCCACAATGACGCAAATGTGCTTTGCATGGGCGGAAGAGTGATAGGACCGGGAACGGCGGAAGAGATAGTCAGAGTATTCCTGTCAACAGAGTTTGAGGGCGGCAGACACGCAGCCCGTGTTGACAAGATCATGGCTCTCGAAGATAAATAAAGGAATCAGGCTGCGGGATTTTTCCCTATGAAAATCACGGCAGATATCACCAAAAATCAAAACATAGGGAGAAAAGAGTATAATATGGCTAACGAAAAACTTCACATCTGCAATCATCCGCTGGTACAGCACAAGGTATCTCTGTTAAGGGACAAGAACACCGGCGCAAAGGAATTCAGAGAGCTGGTAAGCGAGATATCAATGCTTATGTGCTATGAAGCGACAAGAGATCTTCCTCTTAAGAAGGTACAGATACAGACTCCTATAGCTATTGCCGAGTCAAATGTTATCTCGGGCAGAAAATTAGCTTTTGTACCCATTCTCCGTGCAGGTCTTGGTATGGTTGACGGCGCTATGGCGCTTGTACCTGCCGCAAAGGTAGGACATATAGGCATCTATCGTGACAAGGCAAACTCAAACAGTGCGGCAGAGTACTATTGCAAACTGCCGTTTGATATCAACGAGCGTGATGTTATCATAACGGATATTATGCTTGCAACCGGTGTTTCCGCTATCCACGCAATAAAGAAGATCAAGGAGACCGGCGCACATTCTATCAAGTTTATGTGCATTGTAGCCGCACCCGAGGGTGTTGAAGCGCTTCACAACGCTTTCCCCGATGTAGAGATATACTGCGGCGCTCTCGATGACGGCCTTAATGAAGATTTATATATCACTCCCGGCGTCGGCGACGCAGGCGACAGACTTTTCGGCACCAAATAACACCGTGCCGCCGACTTCGTCGGAGGAAGTTCCGCCTATGGAAAAGTAGTGCGTGGCTTTGGATATCGAAACGGCGGGGTTTAACGGTAGTGTTTGGAGTGCGTAACTCAAAGTTTCGGTCAAGTCTTTTCAAAGTGCTTGCATACGGTCATTTGTGTCGCTGCGTCGTGCAGCGACTTTGTGTGACCGTTATCAAGCATCCTTGCTTGAGGATTCCAAAGGCGGCGCCTTTGGTCGCCCTCCGCAGAGAGCGAAACACTCTTAGACAAAACGATTTTTGAAAGGTATAAGGGAAACTTTTTCACGAAAAAAGTTTCCCTTAAACTGTATCAACAAGGCTATCTTTCCTCCCCAAATGTGTCGGTGACACATTTTAAGACGGTATATCACGCCGCAAAAAGTTGGTAGCGACAGCTCAGTTTGTTCTGACGAGCCCCGTCATAAACCCGTCATACTCCGCAGAGCAGATATCTCCGCCTATTATCCTGCCTTTACATACTATAATATTCATCATTACGCCGTCGCCCTCGGGATGATTTGTGACGGGATATGTATACACTTCAGCCTGTTCGCCTTTGTATGCCGACAGGTCGAAGCCACTGTTTTTCTGAAGCGCGTTGTAGTTTTCATACACATCAGAAAAAACAGACGGTATCACAATATCTTTTTTGGTTTCGCTTTCCTCTTGTATGCTGTAGCCGAGACTCTTTGCATAAGTCACTCTGTCCGTGACTGTCACTCCCGGTATTTTATCCTTGCGGCATATCAGCAGTACCGCCATAAACATAGCGGCAAGCACAGCCGCCGTTATTATCCATTTTCTTGCTCTGATTCTTGTTTTCACGTTATCTCCTTAGAAAAAATGATTTTTGACTGTCGGTAAACCTCTTAGCAATCACAAAATGGGTGTTGAGTGTTGTTTGCTTGGTAGGTTTTGCATCCGTGCAAAACTCTGGGCAAACAACTAAAGCATCCTTGCTTTAGGCGAAGCCCCAAGGAAGGTCGCAGGGTGCGCCTCTATCAGCCTAACGGCTGATTTTTCAAAAGCTCCGCTTTTGAGCCCCCCGATAGAACAATCCTTTAAAAAGGATATGGGGTTGAGGGGCGTCAGCCCCCAATAGGGACAAGGGGCGATAGTGAAGTGCTATACTAAAACTGGACACAAGGGGG